>Ga0222640_1000154_pt1 | contig 22253 bp, 36 predicted proteins | sample AntAcemetagen187_FD_181144 | JGI IMG/M metagenome (GOLD analysis project Ga0222640, IMG submission 181144) | Saline water microbial communities from Ace Lake, Antarctica - #187 | ecosystem: Environmental > Aquatic > Non-marine Saline and Alkaline > Saline | place: Antarctica: Ace Lake... | reverse complement strand
CTAATAGTCGGCCAGAACCCTCTTGCTGACATAACCAATTACAAGTGATAGCGTTTCCACTTCGTTCACAAGAATACATATTCTCACTAACGATAGGTGAAAGGCCATTTAGTAAAAGCATACCACCACCAACTTTAACTACTGGTTCTTCTGGGTCAGGGTCAGGAGTTACAACTTCGTCATCTTCACAATAACCACCCGGCACGACAACTTCTGGAATCCAAATTTGTTCGTAACCAGTACATACTGGCTCAGCACATACTTCGTCAATCCATTCCCAATCCCAGCATAGAATCAGTCCCCATTGATTACATTGCCAATAACCGGGGGTACAAACTGGATCAGCCCAAGAGTTGCAAGCTCCGTCTTCAAAGTAACCAGGGATAACAGTTCCCTCGTCTACCCAGTGTTGACCTTCTGGACACTCACCAGCTAAAACTGGAGTAACCATTAAAGCAAAAATGGCTACCATAAATAAAGTTTTCTTCATACTTTTATATTAATTTATTATAAGTCTTCTACTACTGGAGTTGCTAATGAATTTAAGAAAGTTTCAATTCCAGTTACTCTTTCTTCAATTTTAAGTAGTTTCTCAAAGATGAAGTCAGCTTTTACTATTACATTACCTTCGTCATCAGAAGCAAATATACTATTAATAATAGTTTTGTATTGTTCTTGATTGAACTCAAAATCTTCTGTTACTTCAGCACTTAAATCAATGACTGGTTCTTCTACTGGCTTGTCTTTGAAGTATAAAAAGCCAAATACTACTATACCTACCAAAATAATTAATACAACCACGATTAATTGCCAATTAGATTTTTTTGGATTTAAACTAGGTTTTGCAGTCCAAGAACTGCCTTTGTCTTCTTCCATAATGTTTTTTATTATTAATAATCTTTCTTTCGCTGGCCAGATTGAGGTAGATTACACCCTTTTCACCAGCGAGAGAAAATTAATTAAACTTCTCGTCAAGATATATAACGAGTATTATAAATAACATTGCAGGTAGAAAAGGAGCTACATTAAACCATTAAAGCAAAAATGGCTACCATAATTAAGATTTTCTTCATAAATGTAATTTAAAGAATAAATATATTAAAAGAATATCCATTATAATACCCACGATAATTAATAAGTTAAGTGATTTATCTTCCATACTTAATTCTTATGTTCTAAGTAATCAATTAATGTTTTTATGTAAACTGGCAACAGCATAATAGCGACACCGATAATTGTTATTATTGTTTGACGCATTTGATTAGGTCTTTTAAGGTTTGACAGCGAATATATGGTTCTTTATATGCTGGTGTTTTCATATCTCTAATCATAGCTTCTTTATCAAAATATTTATCACACCCCAACTCCACCCATTCTACCTTATATTTGTCTGAAGTTAGGTAAGTTTTTTCTTTTCCAAATTCTTCTTCTAGCTTATCTAATCGGTCATATAAATCTCTTATACTATTAACTAAACCTCTTTCAAATTCCCAATCTCTATCACTAGATACTGGAATTGGTGGAGTATATTCTAAAACTGGTTTCTCCCCACCACACCCAACAAGAATGAAACTTAAAAGTAGAATTGTTATAATCGTTTTTTTCATAATTGTTTCTTTAGCCGTTCCTAAAAACATTTGGTCGTGTAAAGCCTTATCGCTTTCAGTAGCTTTGAAATTCCACCAAAACCAGAATTTTATTTTTTTTATTATTTTCATATTATTTCTTATTAATTATTTACTTCTTTGAAGAAGAGGCAGGGATTTGCCGAGTGTTGGAAGGAATCGAACCTTCTTCTCTTGCGTACACAAGCGTTTTAAACCAATATACTACATTACTCGTATAGTCACCCTACACCGATATACTTTAATAGGGTATATCTGACATTCCAATGAAACATCGTGCGTTACTATTCCACCACTCCTCAAAGAAATAAACAACTTTATTTTAACACTTCTAATAACCAATTTTGTGTTTCTTCGGATTGCTCTGCGAGGGTGTTCACTTGGAAGTTCCAATTAAACTTTTTCTTTTGGAGAGTGCTATTAGACAATGTATTCATATCCCAAAATACTCCATAGTCATCAATAACTAACTTCGATACTTTAGCGGTTTTACTCATCGCCATCATAACGTGTCGAAAAGTTATTGGATGTCCGATGATTTTATTAGCAGAGATACTTTTAAGATACTGTCTATTATTTCTACTATTATAAACAACGTATTGTTCACCAACCCTTCTTAAAATTCTAATCTTTTTTAATTCTTTATTTTTTTTAACTTCAACCTCACACCCAAACGTCAAATCCAATAACGATTTGTTGGAAGCTATAATTATTTTTCGCAGTTGTTCGTAGGTTGTCATAGGGGTTATTTAATAATCTCAATGCCACTTTCTTTTAAGGCATCTAAAGATTTCTTACTAATTTTAATTGTTACTTTTTCATCTTCTTCTAAATCAAGTTTGAAGTCAATAATACTTTCAACAACTTCTTTATCAAATTCAGGAATTTCAGCTAATTGTTTCCATTGTTTTGTAGTTACTTTTTTCCATTCATCTGACCAACTATTTTTATTTAATTCCAATTTCAAATCTTTTAGAATTTCTTTTACAATTTTATTAATTTCATTCCACCTATCTTTTGTAACAGACTTATTAAAGACGTGACAATTTTTCTGATAACCAATTCCTTTAGATTCATATTTTCCTTCTCCTAAACAAAATATCATTTTTTCTGACATTTTTAACCCTCCAGAATACTTGCAGGAATCGCAGGAATTGCAGGAATCGCAGTAATTGCAGTAATTGCAGGAATTGCAGAAATTGCAGGAATTGCAGAAATTGCAGGAATTGCAGGAATTGCAGGAATTGCAGGAATTGCAGGAAACGCAGGAATTGCAGTTAATTAAATTGTTTGAATTTTTATTTTCCATAAATTTAATCCTTAATCTTTAAGTAAATTATTATCCAGACTGGTAGTAGCATAATCGCCACTCCAATTATTGTTATTATTGTTTGTTGCATTATCTCTTATTAATTATTTACTTAAATCTAATGGGGTGCTTTGCCTCGTCCACCAACTACCCAGCGAGGCTAAGAGACACATAATGTGTTTCGTTCCTGCGAACTCATCAGTCTTAGACGGGTAGCCTAACGTTCCTATTCACAACACCCCTAATAGGACTCAGATTTCAATAAACAACTAATCTCAACTCGCTAGAGGCTACCACACAATGTGTGGTTCTAAGTGGAAGGAGGTGAATCCTTGTTAGGAGGTTTAGTCCTTTAAAGAACAATTCCTATAACGAGTTGGGGTTAATTACTGTCCTAGGGAAAGGTTTTTATTCGCCTTCCCCCCACAGACATTTCCCTCATAATGAGTATTTAAACCTATTTATGGGTTTTAATTAGACCAAGACCCAGACCGAGACCCAGACCAAGACCCAGACCGAGACCCAGACCGAGACCGAGACCAAGACTGAGACCAAGACCGAGACCCAGACCCAGACCAAGACCAAGACCGAGACCCAGACCGAGACCCAGACCAAGGTGATAAACTATAAGTATTAATCAAAAACATATCTTACCATTTTAATTTATAAAATGATTCAATAGCTTGACGCATTACATAACAATTTTTTGGAAGTTTTTGCTTATCATCTGCTGCTTTAGCATCATATTGTCCAGTTTCAAATACTACACTAGCATCTTCTAATTCAATGTAAGTACCATTAATTGATTTAACTTTTCCGTGATAAATGTATCTAGCACATTGAAAAAGATAAGTTTCTCCAATCAAATCTTCTAAATTATTTATCTCTTTTACTTGGATTTCAGACCCAAGTTGGTCTTTGATTTTTTCGAGTGTTTCATCACTCACTTCGATTGTTGGCATAAGTTTTTTTATTTAATTAATTACCTCTATATTTAAAGTTCTTTTTCCCCAGTTAAGTGCGTCTGTCTTATGCTCAAACCAAATATCAAACACCTCGCACCCGTATCTACTATTCATTCTGTCTTCAACGACGTAAGTTCTCTCACCAATTCGTACGAGAATGCCGAAAGGCTGACAATTATTAGCAACAATGTTACCACCATTATGCAAATCATAGCCACTGGCAGTAATAAAAGGCGAATCGTCACATTGCCCAACTTCACTATTATAGCCATAGACTGTCGCTTCAATGATTGTTGTTTTTTCATAGTCACACACGACACTTTGCAGGGTGCAGGGATCGGGAAATGCAAGTGCCATAATAATTAATAGTAAGGTCATATGTTATTTAATTTGTTTATATAAATTATTAACAATAAAACTAAATTTCTCAGCTACCATTTCTCGTTCATTTTCTATATAAATTGGTTCAACGTATCTTGAATGAGCTAATTCATTAAATTGCCAATCAATTATATGCCAAGCCTCGTGAAGAAGATAAAGTCTAATATAATTAAAATCTTTTTCTTCATATAATTGTCTACCTCCTTTTCTAACAAATAAAGTTATTTGATTATAAGGATAATGAGATTTAATACTAAAAGTTTTTTCTTCATCTTCACTATCAGCTTCTTGTTCTTCATAAATTACAGTTATTTTATAGCTTTTTAATTGACAAATATCTAAAATAACATTTGAAAAATAATCTGCAAACCATTTTAACATTTCTTTTTCTTGTTTTTTATTCATATTATTATTTATTTATTATATATCTCTATGTCAAACGATACTTTATTATCTAAACTCTTTTTAACATCTTCATCAATAGTTCCCTTAACTATTAGTGATAGGTAGACGTTCTTCTTTAAGTGGTTGGCTCTTAAAATTCTACCTTTCATTTGTTTATAGTTTTTAAAACTGAAGTCGTATGAGTAAAACACCATTAATGGGTATGACCATATCTTATCATTCCCCTCTGAACAAGCGGCGTTCATTAAAAGTATACTTTCTTCTTTTGCATTCTCTCTTATAGATATTTCATTTTTATTCTTTGTCTCACCATTTATTATGGTACCACCTATTTCTTTTTGTATTGTTTCAAGTTCAGCATTATATCTACAAACAACTATTACTTTTTTGTGTTCTTTGCAGATGTCTTTGAGTCGTTCGAGTTTTTCACTTTTATAATATTTTGTATCTGTATATCCGTCTCCCTTCCTTGTTCCTCCACAGACTTGATGAATAGCTGTCCACTTGACGATATGATTGGTTTCTTCAGACTTGATAACATTGATAGCTCTTCGCTGGTCAACTGTAAGTCCGAAGTATTCTGTTTGGTAGATTTGTTCGGGGACATCGACGCAGTCTTGGAGTTTGACGGTGTTTCCGATGGTGGCAACGAGCTTTGCGATTTGGGGTTCGATTCCTTTTTTGACCATAGGGATATAACGAGAACCCATACGCACATTAGTAAAGTAGCTATCAAAAAACTTTCTATAGTTCCAGTTATAACCAAGGATACGAGCAAGGCAGTAAATATTAAATGGAGTACTAAGATAAGGAGTAGCAGTTAGAAGGTAAATATATTGTGGGTTGTGTTTTTTGACATATTTTATTAATGATTTATGCATCTGACTTTTGATGCCTGAGAAGTAATGTGCTTCGTCTATTATTAGGCAGTTAACTTTTCTATAATCTTTCCAGTCTTTTCTAAATTCCTCTTTACTAACTACACTTATGAAACCACCTGTCTGTTCAATCCATTGTTCTTTAATGCTCTTAGGACATACTACAATTATATCTAATTCATCAGAAGAATTTTTATGAGCCAATCGTATCGCTGCAAGTGTCTTGCCTGTTCCACATTCCCACGCCAGTAAATGTTTATCTGGGGCGAGGTCTACGAGTTGTTGTTGATGTTTGTAGAGTTTCATCTCCCTGCTATTATTTTATTACGTTTGACTTCTACCCCTGGAATTATGTTGCAGGGTTTGAGGGCATCAGCTCGTAGGGCTACCATATCTATTACCCAATATTTCTTAGGGACTAACTTTTCATCTGTAATTATCACTTCTTTATTTGTTCTAAAGTGTATATTGCCTTTTAGTTTTTCTTCTAGATAAGATATTTTTTTAATCTCTTCGTGTATTTCATTATTTTGTCTTCCAGGTACTAACTTATTCTGTAACTCTCTTCTTTTTTTAATTTTATCCGCTTCTATCACATCTGAATATACTACTATTTTCTTCTCTAACGTTTCACAAGTGTCTTTCAGGAGGCTCTCAAGGGGCTTGTAGTCCAACCTAATCAGTCTTAAGGACTCATTTATAGGTTTAGTCTTTGCTTCTTTATGTTCTTTAATTTTTTTTGAAACCTGCTTAATGTTGGATAATATCTGACTACCCTCGTCAAAGGTAAATTTGTCAGTTATCTTATGTTCGTTAGCCGTCTTAGCTATCGCTGTTGTTTTAGTTTGTAGTTCTGTGTTCATAATTTTATTATTCAGACTGGGAGAGATGGTGTAGTCACTATGAGTGAATGTACATCACCCACTGCTCGCACCTCTCCCAGACTTGAATATTACTTACTCAAAGCTCTCTGGCATTGCGTCTTCTGTAGCTACTTCAAACGATTCATCTTTTTCACCTACATACGGTACGATACTTTTGGCGGCGTTGTAGCCCTTAACCTTTGCAGGGATTTCCTCTTTGAATAGTAATCCTACTACCATACCTGGCTCTACGTTCTTTAGTCTGTCGTTGACGAAGGAATTTTCTTTCTTAACTCCTACGTTCCAGAGTTCACCGTCTTCGGTGTTCTTGATGACGTATACGATTTGAGCTGGGAATTGATCTTGTCCAGCTTTCTCGTACTTCTCTGTTAGTGTTCCTTTGATTTTGTCCCCTACTTTTTCAAACTTGAACCAGTTTGATTGTGGGATATTCTCGTCTGAGAATAGTTCGTCTTTTGCCATAGTGTTTAATGTTTAATCTTTAGGCTTTAATATGTCAACGAGTTATATTAATTTACGAGCTATATCGTTTATTTCATCTAAAGCTTTTGTTAGCTTTTCAACTTTATCTTTTAAATCATTAATTTCATCTTCAAATTCGTCGCATTGTTTACAATCTTCCATAGTTGTTAGTCGTTATTATTTATCGCATTGACTTCTTGGTTGATGTAATCCTCTCGACTGTGGTCAGCCGAATAGTCGTCATAGGCATACTGGTCTTCTTTTGTAATTTCGTCATTCATATATTTAAATTTAATTGTTTAGTATTATCAGAAATGCCTTGTTCTATATTTTGTGTCTGTTGCATTGTACCTTCGTATCCACAACTTACACACCACACCCAATTCCTAGCGTCTTTAGGACTTGCGATGGCTTGTGCACCGCATTGTGGGCAAGTTTTGTCGAAGGGTAGGGACATATTATTTATATATTGCTATTAGTAAGGTTACCCAACTTGCTATTGCACAGACCAGCATAAATTGAAAGTCTAAGTTGCGGGACTTTATTGTTTGTAATTGTTTCCACGTTGTTTGGTACTTTTTCATATGCTATTCCCCCCCCCATACCACCTTGCCACCTGTTATGGTTACAGTGATGCCTAATTTATTAAGTTTAAGTACTGTGTCTATGTTGAAGTTGCAATTTGTGTTCGCTATCCGCCATAGGTTACCATAATGTAGTCCTGTCTCCTTGCACACGCTGTAGAGCGATCTGTCCTTTGATTTTAGTAATTCTTTGAGTGTCATTTTGTTTGGTTATTTCTTTAACTTACTATCAGTATACGCTACATATTATATACTGTCAAGGGTATAGGTGTGGATAACTATAATAGCTTCTTCTGTTTAGATTGACTTAGACGTGCCTTTATTATGTTTATATATTCTTCTTCTCGTTCTATTAGTATGAAGTCCCGCCCTGTATTCTGACACGCTACTCCTGTTGTACCTGAACCCGCGAACGGATCGAGGACACATCCTGAGTCCTCAACATTACACGCCATACGGTGTTGAGTTCTACTACCTGCAAATATAAGGGCAGTACCCCCTGGTTTTAACACCCTTAGACATTCCTGCCAAATAGCTACACTAGGCACATCATAGTCCCATTTCTTACCCATAAAGCTAAGACCATAGGGTGGGTCAGTTATTATGGTGTCGACAGAGTTGTCAGGTAGCTTATCTAATTGTATTATGCAGTCTCCGTGAATTACTTTATTTATTAGGTCTTTCATAAATTAATTATCAATAACATCTACAATAACATCACACAATTTAATGTAACTTCTCATATTAGCCATCTCATTAGCATAATCTTGACAAGCCTTAATTATTTTTTCTTTCTGTTTTTTAGTTAGATTGTTTCTCATACTTTTATTTATTATTAATCATATAGTTACCATTAGTGTTAGTTGAAAATCTAAATGTAGAAGCACTAGCATTTCCATTGAAGTTTAATCTAATCATACTTTTAAAAGTTAATTTCATTAATATCTAATTCTTCTTGTTGTATATCTTCTATTACTGGAAAGACACAGTGACCACCTTTACCTGCAACAATTTTTAGTTTTACTTCACCTTCAAGAGACTTTATAGCATCATCAATAGATTCTCTACTGACGATGTCCTTTAACTTATCTTTAATAGTTGTTTTATTTAACCCTGGTTCACTATTTACTATTTTAAACACCTCGTCTCTAGCTTTGTTAATTGGATCAAGCAACTCTGCACTCTCACCTAGAAACTCAAACTCTGTTCGTTCATCTTCCTCATTATATTTAATAGCTAAGTCAAATGCCCCAACCGATTCTCTCCTTCTACTTTTTTCGTTGCTTACTGTCATCGCTAGATACTTCTTGCCGAATGGAGATATTAGTTTCTTACTTCTAACCTCAAGGTAGATCCCTGCGTTATCTGCTATAGCAGTTGCTCCTCTACCCCTACTTAGTCCAGTTGTGTCTTTACTTTTATTAACGTGATGTAGGAGTATCATTGTTACCTTAAACTCGTTGCAGATATCCATAAGCTCTATCATTACTGGAGTGATACCACTATTACTGTTTTCATCTGCACTATGTATCTTACTAAACGTATCAAATACTACTAGGCTAATCTTATTTTCAGTAATATTTTTCTTTAGCCACGCAACTGAATTTTTATCACTTATATTCCACGATTTTTCACAACTTATAATACTATTATTGTCAGGATGACACACGTTCTTAGCTCTAACAATACAATCGTCTTCTGTCATCTCCATATCTATTAATAAACAATTCGACTTTGTAACCTCAAACTTCCCAAGAAATGGATTGCCCATTGTTATATCATCAATCATTTTTAATATCAGTAGTGATTTACCACACCCGGTTGCACCGTGTATTATATTTAATGATTGTTTCTTTATTAAATCCTGAACTAAGAAAGGTTGAGGGTCTGGAGTCTTTAGCATTAAATCACTAAAAGTAATTGGTATATATTCATTAATTACCTTTTCTTCTTCTCTCAGTCTTGTTTTAACTACTGATTGGAAAATCCCTAGTAGTTCTTCTTCTCCCCAATCTTTACCTGGTTGTACTCCCATATTCCACGCCTGCATTGTGGTCCAGCCAGTTGTTCCCCACTCATTTTGAGGAGTTAGTGATAAGATAAACCCAGCCATACTCGCACCTTTTATATTCCTATCCTGACCCATTTTCACACCTTTTAGTAATTCAATAGGATTTTTTCTATTTTTTATATCTTCCTTTATTGACCCAAAAATGTTGTAATCAAAGACTGGCATCTCTTGTTCTTCAAGAGAAATTGCCCAAGAATAGTCACCGTCTACTTCTCCATCTTCACTATGGTGTAGACTAGGAGGTGCTATAACATAGTTTCCTGTTGATCTAATCTCTCCAAAACCAGTAGGTGTACCAGTAGTTTTACCATCGTGCTTAAAGTAGTAATGGAATCCGTTACCAGTTTTTACGATTGGAGTGTGGGGTAAAATGATTCCAGTCTGCTTAAACTTTTCCATATCATCAACATCTAGTACTATTAGGTTTGATACTTCACCGCAAAGTATACCAATTTTAGCATCTGGCCAAGTTGTCCACCATTTTTCTACTTCTTCCTTAGTAGGTAATCTATCTTGGTACTCTAGACAAGAAATAAGGTATGGTGCTTTTTTATCTTTTTTACCTTTACTATTTTTTCCTATTGGTAATAAAGAAAATCCAAGTGATAGATAGTAAATAGCCCATTCTTTATTTGTTTTCATATTTTTTTATTTTTAGCAAAAAGCTGAGAGCCAATGTTAGTTTTCCGACCAACTGACTCCCAGCTCTTTGATAATAATAAAACCCCGTCAAAATGCGGGGTATAATTGTTGGTCGGAAAGTTCATAAATTTATTTTAGCAAGAAAAAATAAACGTGTCAAATGATAGAAGTGTGGATAAATATTGGTAAATAGTCGTTGGCTAATTTAAGCCAAAACCGTTTTACGGAGAGGGGGTCAAATAGGTATGACACACCGTAAAACGTTTTGTCAAGGGCTTACGGAGGCTTACGGAACGCCCGTAAATAGAATGTGACTTAACCCAGCTATTATTTAGTACCCTTTACGGAGGCTTACGGAACGCCCGTAAACGAATGGGGTACGTTTACGGACTTACGCCCCCCTATAGGGGCGGAGACCGTAAACCCTGATAGTAGAAATTAGAAAAGGAGCAATATGATTGTATTCTTTTTTAGACTGTGCATTTGACAAAAAAGACAATCTATGATAAAATGTAAGAGCAGTAAATTGATTGGTACAATGTTTACAACTTTACATAAAGCAAACATAATAAAAACCCTGAGCCACACGTCAAAAAAAGACGATGGTTTGGGTTTTTTGTTGCACCTAGGCTATTAAACAGACAGATATAGGGGAACAAGTCATCAAACAACTGTTAAACTACAGCCTTAAATCATATCTGTCTGTTTGATACAATATAACTAAACACAGTAAAATATACTATTTTAATTTTGTATGCCTAATCCAAATGGAAATCCTAATTTAAAAGGAAATAAAAATAGTGGAAGAAAATCCACTAGGGTAGAGTTTGCTAAAAACGAAGCTGTTAGAAAAGCGTGGCTTAAAGTAAATGAAGAATTAGAAGCAAGTGGTGTGGAAAAGATAGCATTGCCATTGGCTTTAAAGGATATGGTGGTTAAGAAAGATGTAACAACAGACGGTGAAAGTTTAAATAAAGTTTTAGTTGAATTTATAAATGGATAAACTAAAGACGATAAAAATTCCGATTGAATATAAGCCGTTATTTGATAAAAATTGGAGAGAAGCAGCAGTATACGGTGGTAGGTTTTCACTTAAATCACATACGGTGGCACGTTTTTTACTTATAAGGGCTAGAGAAACAAAGACTAGGGTAGCCTGTTTTAGAGAATTTCAGAACTCTATAGCTGAAAGTAGTCATCAATTATTAAAAGAACTGATTGATAAGTACGAATTAAATGAGTTTGAGGTAACAAATAACTCAATTATTAATAGATTAAATGGCTCTGACTTTATATTTAAAGGGCTACGAAACAACGAACAGAGCGTAAAGTCAACTGAGGGAATAGATATAGCTTGGGTAGAAGAAGCTCAGACAGTATCTGATAACAGTATTGAGGTATTAACACCAACAGTTAGAAAACCTGGTTCAAAAATTATATATACATACAATAGATTATTAGAAAATGATCCAGTTCACGTTAGATTGGTCATAGATGGTAGACCTGATACCATAATAATCAATGAAAACTACGATATAGCCATCAAGCACAATATGATGCCTGATGTTATCTTAAAGGAAATTGAAGATGACAAGCGGAACAGACACGCTTTATATCAGCACAAGTGGATGGGCGAACCTAACAGCCTTGAATTAAAGATTTTTAAGGAGTGGAAGCAGATTGATGATGTGCCACACGAAGCTAGACTGGAAGCTAGGTGGCTAGACTTTGGTTATTCGATTGATGAATCAGCTATTGGTTCACTATACTATCACAATAATGGCTGGATACTAAAAGAAGACTTATACAGGAAAGAGATGAGTAATAGGCAGTTAGCTAACTTTCTAAACGCTCTAGAGAAGCCACAGACGTTGATAATTGCCGATTCAGCTGAACCTAAGAGTATTGCAGAGCTACAGTCATATGGATTGAACGTAACAGGCTGTAAGAAAGGCCAAGATTCAGTAGTAAATGGCATTCAACTGGTACAAGATCAACCAATATCAGTCACTAAGGGTAGTTTGAACATCTGGAAAGAGTATATGAACTACTTTTGGCTAGTAGATAATAAGGGAACAATCATAAATAAAGAAGACCCAGCGTGTGCTAATCATCATATGGCTGGCATAAGATACGTTTTACAGAACTTTGGCAGGATTAAACAAGAAGAAAGCTATTGGGACAGGATATACAGTGATGAACTACACCCCGAAACAGTAGTAAATCTTATTAATAAAGGTAGATGAATATATCAGAGAAAAGTATAATAACAGTACAGGCTAATATTGACAAAGAGAAATGGGACAATAACTGGGATAAAATATTTAAAAATAAGGCAAAAAAAATATGTCGGAAGACTATAACTTCGACCCAAAAGACGCACTAAATGCTAAAAATGCGTTTTTACCTACAATAGGTGTAAAGAAAGAGCCAAAGGATGACCCAATCATATCAAAGATAGTGGGACACCCAGTAAAGATAAACAATCCAATTCTAATTAGACTAATAGTTAAATGGAAGAAAGAAGAAGGTAAATCTGATAGTGATACTTCAATTAGTGGATACCTTAATGACCCTAATAAATTAGAAGAACTAAAAAAAGCATTATGACAGACATATTAACACCTGAGCAACAAACACAAAAAGACTTAAAAGACAAACAAATTAGAGTAACCAAAGAGATAGAAGCTATTTTAGATAAAGAAAACTTAATGCTACGTATGACTCAAAATATAGTAGTATTACCAAAAGAATAATATGGAAAATAATTATAAAATAACAATCTCTGTACTTGGCAATGAGTGGTCAGAAGAAGGCAAGACAATCCATTCTACACTTGATAAGTTTCCATTGACTTGGGAACAGATTAAGTCAAAAGGTGTAGTGGTCGTAACTAAAGGTAATCTGAAACGCACACAATTAATCCCTGGTGTAACACTAAGACGGATATTATCCAATAAGATTATGAAAGCTGTATGGTCTAAAAGATTGAAACTATTACTCGAAGCAGATAAAAAATAATAAATAATATGACTACATCAACAATCTTTGATTACATAACAGGGGAGAAGACCAAGTACGATCAGCCAATTACCCTAACTGAGGGTTGGGATTGGTCAATGAAGGAACACTTAAATCGTTCCTTTTTGTATTTGAACAGCCAATTTGAAGAAAACAATGAGGATAGAATACTAAGACCGTTTAAAAACATTGTGCAACCAATTTTAAACATACAGTTTAGGACAGAGGGGTTTGATGTCAAAGATATTGAGTTATATGTTGATAACAAAGACGAATACTACAAGTCATTACTAATCAAGAAGTACCACGAGAAGTGGGCGTTAGAAAATGAAATAGACACATTCATTGATGAGATGACTGAAAGTTACTGCACCTATGGTGGTGTACTAGTACGAAAGACAAAACAAGCTAAGCCAGAAGTAATTGACCTTAGAAGTTTAGCTTTCTGTAATCAGAACGACTTACTTAACCATCCATTTGCTATTAAACACGAGATGAGTTTTGCAGAGCTTAGAAGTAAGGGAAAGAAGATGAACTGGGGTAGTGAGGGTGCTGACATTGATATTGACACTCTAATTGACCTAGTAAAACAAGAAAACGATGAAAATACTACAATAGAAATATATGAATGTCACGGTAGCTTACCTATTGAATGGTTAAATGATGAAGACATAATTGATGTTAGTGAAGAAGATGTACCACAAATACAAGTAGTAGCATTTTATAAAGATGAGAATCACAACGATCAAGGTGTCACACTTTTCAAGAAGAAGATGCCTGTATTACCTTTCAAATTCTTAAAGCGTGATGACGTTTACAACAGGGCATTGGGTAGAGGTGGCGTTGAAGAACTGTTTGAAAATCAAATCTGGACTAACTGGAACGAAGTAAAGATAACTGAAATGCTAGATAGTGCTAGTAAGACATTGTTTATGTCTGATGATCCAACCTTTAAGTCAAGGAATAACCTTAACAACGCACAGAACAACGAAGTGTTTGCCCTACAAGAGGGTAAGAGAATCGGACAGATTGATACATTCCCACGTAATGTAGGGGTTTTTAACGATAGTGTAGAAAGGTTTTGGCAACACGCACAACTTATGGGTTCAGCACCTGAACCATTACTAGGTGAGACACCAAGTTCTGGTACACCATTCAAATTATTTGAAGCACAAACTATTGAAGGAAAGGGTATGCACAAGTACAGACAGGGTAAGTTAGCAGTATTTATGGATGAACTTTACAGGGAATGGATTCTACCTTACTTGGCAAAAGAGATTGTCAAAGAACAAGAGTTTATGCAGGAACTAAGTTTCGATGAGATGCAACTGGTTACTGAGAAGGTACTAACAAGTAGAACTAATGACTTTAAGAAACGAATGGTACTAAGTGGCCAAGTGATAAACGAAGAACTTGTCCAAGACTTTCAGGCTCAAGTTAGAGTATCCGTTTCTAAAGAGGGTAATAAACGATTCTTCAAGATACTTAAAGACGAAATGAAAGATATCAGCATATCGGTAATGACTAACATTGCAGGTAAACAAAAGAACTTAGCCTTAATGACTGATAAGTTGGTAAATGTCCTACGACAGTATATGTCTACACCTGAACTACGACAAGACCCTGAAATGACTAAACTGTTAAATACTATATTAGAAAGTTCAGGACTATCACCAATTTCCTTTGGTCCATCACCACAACAGGCTCAACAACAAGTGCAACAGCAACAAGGTGGCGGATCAACTCAACCATTACAAGAACTAAGTCAGGGTAACCAACCACAACAATGAATGAAGTATTTGAGTCAAAACTAAAAATACTAGCGTCAGATAAAATAACACTAGATGCAATCAAAGCTATTTTCTTAGAAAAGTTTGAAAAGGAAAAGCCAAATGTCTTACCACAAGACGATGATACTGTATTGGGTCAAAAGTATCGGGCTTATGAGAAAGCTATAAGCATATTTGATGAAGTTTTAGAGGGCATAGAAACTTACAAAGATAATAAAACTAATACTGAGGATTTTAATAAAGGTCGTTAATAATAATTAAATAAAAACTTATGAAAAACGTAATAATCACAATATTCGTGATTTTAGCAATAGGACTTGCAGCAACTGCTTATATTTTGTATCCAGATGATACAGAATATAATGTAGGTAGTATTGTCACTGGGCAGTCTTATTATGCTACAAGTACACCTTGGGATGCGGCTCAGACTGATGGTGAGATCAAGGGTGGCTGGGGTTCACTAGCTCAAGTGGCAGTTACAAGTGCAGGAGATTTGAAATTTTGTTTGTATGATGCAATTTCAACAGATGTAACTCATTTTTCAGAGCTTGGTAGATCTACTTCAACTCAACAACTTACCTGTATCAGTACCGCTACCGTGGGAACTTACACTTTTGATGCTCAGTTGATTTATGGTCTATATCTTGATGTCACAGAGGGCACAACGGGAACAACTACAGTCACATATCGTTAATTAATAACAGACAACCAATATGTCTAAAATGAACGAAGCAAAAATGGCTTCTTTGTCAGACAAGATTTATGATGATGAAGCCGAACAAGAGCTTAAGAGAGAGAAGAAACCGCTTAAGAAACTAATTCCTAAAAGCGAGGAAGTAGTCGAACCTCATCTAAAAAGAAAGGAAAATAAATATGTCTAAAAAAATAAAGAAAGTTAATGGAATAAAATACTACGTAGTTATTTCATTAGTCGCTTGTTTAGGAGTTGGCGCTTTTGCACTAGCTTACTCAGTAGGTCAAACTAACAACACAACTGTAAATACAGATGGTGGAGATTACGTTGTAAATAATGCAACAGCCGAACAAGCCCCAGATGAATTTAATCTTGGTGCTCAACCAGGAACAGACTTAACAGTAGATAATCTAACATATGGTTCATCACGCTCTAAAGGGTTAACCTTTAAAGAAGGTGCAACTTCTACTCCTGGTGGATTATTCGTATTAGATAACTATGGACCAACTAAAGTTTGTTCTAGAGTAGAGCTTGATATTTCTACAGCTAGTACTGTTGGTGGTGTGCTTGGTACAGGACTTCCATTGGTATTCTCAGTATCTACATCAACTATTGGTACATTGAATGCTACTGCAAGTTTAATTGCTACATCTACTCTTGCCACTTCTACAGTTCAGTTGTTTGATACCACTGCTAATGCAGGTACTTATGCAACAGCTGGAACTGATGACGGAAAATCTTGGCTGTGGGAACAAGGTGATAGTATTATCGGTCAGTATGATATTCTAACTGGCTCAGATGCTACATCTACATCTTATGGAATGGCTGGTAGTGTATATGTAAATTGTCACGAACGAAATTAAATATAAATTAAATTGGCGGTGACTTGTCCGCCTTAAAAACAAATCTATGACTGATGAAGAATTGGAGAACGAAACTCCTATAAATGACGAGGGTGTAGAACAGCCACCTGAAGCTGTTGAGGAATCTAATGATGAAGTAGTGAAAGCTAACGAAGTAGCTAACAATCAAAAGATTCGTGCTGAGAAAGCTGAAGCTGAGAATAAAAAACTTAAAGCTGAAGCGGAGACCAAAACTCCTAAAAAAGAAGAACAATCAGACGAGCCAGATTACAAAGACAAAATTGATAAGCTAACATTGAAAACTGAAGGCGTAACCCATTCGGATGATGTAAAAATCGTTACGGATGAAGCTAAACGATTAGCTCTCCCTGTTGAAGAAGTGCTAGGAATGGAACATATTAAGTCCAAACTTAAAACTGCTGAAACACAGCGAGAAGCTGAAGCTGGTATGCCTGATGAAAGTGGAAAGACTAGCGGTGGAAACAAAAGTTCCGTTGAATACTGGGTCAATAAGACCGATAAAGACGGAGTGTATAAGAATCCTCCAGGTAATGATGTTGAATTTAACAACAAAGTTATCGATGCTAGAATCAAACAAAAACAAGATGGCAGCAAATTCTCAGATGAAATGTATTAATCTGGTGGTCGGCGTTTGGTTGATTAATAAACCAACTAAACTAAATTTTTATGGCTATTGCAACAACTACTAATACCTATAATAAACACGATTACGTTTCCCGATTGAGGGCAAGAATCAATCTCCCTACTGTTTGGAGTGACGTATTGAAAGTTACTTATAGTGATGTTAGAACAATCGTTAATGGTTACTGGTCAACTGAACCAGCTACTTCTGCTAACACACGAGCATCTGCTTACACTTACTCTGATTACGAGACTGCTCAAGATACATTGACAATCAATCAATCAAGGGTTGTACCTGTATTTATCGATGAAGCAGATAGAGCCCAGCAAGATTACGTTAGTATGATGGACATTGCTACTTATCAAGGTAAAAAGATTTCTGAATATCTTGAAACAGTAACTTTGGCTGCAGCTATCGGTGGTACTAACTTTGGTGTAACTGATCTAAGCAACACAGGTGCAGACGATACTACTAAGATTACAGTATCGGCATCAAACATTGATGACCTTATCCGTGCTATCAAACGTAAGATTTACGAGAACAACGGTGTTGATTTCGCTGTTGAACGTGGTATCTTCATTGTTTGGGGAGCTGAACACTTTGAACTACTTGAAGCCTTTACTCAAGCTAACGGATTCACAGAAGCTGACATTGCTTTAAAGAATGGCATTGCTGTTCAAAAAGCATTCCGATATATGGGAGTTGACCATTACTTATCAACTTCTCACACTGCAAATCATCTATTTGCTGGAATCAAAAGGACAATGGAATTAGGTATTCTACGGAGTACATTCGGTAAAGTAAAACATATCGAAGATCCATCACAGACTTCAGGACTTGGCATTGTCAGTCGTGTAGATTGGGGATTCAATCTACCTGCTTACAACTTAGAATTCATTATTGACGTGAACGTCAACTAATAATTAAATATTATTCCTCGGGCAAGCACTTCAGACCGCTATGCCCGAAGGTCTGAAAATAATATGAAAGATTGTATAAAACTAAAGTGCCACAAGTGTTGTGATGAGCTTTTCTTACCTTATCCAGAACAGGATAAAGACATAATTAGGTGGATAGAACTTCACGGTATAGAAGTTGTTGATAACAGCTATGGTCGTTTCATAAAGATACCTCAAAAATGTTCTAAGCTAAAACACGGAAAATGTTTAATATACGAGGATAGGCCTGAAATGTGCAAAAAATTTGATTGCGAAAACTTTAAAGAATTTTTTAAATAAAAATTATGAAGCTATACGAGCCTATAAGTCAAGAAAGTATCTTTGACGAAATAAATGATATATGTGGTACTACTGACCAATCTTATACAAATAAGCAAAAGGTTGCACGTGTTAATGAAGCACTAGATAAATACTTTTTTCTAGCGGTACAGTCTGCACCACAAGGAACTTTTGATGATACTGGTAATACATCAATACCAGTTGAAACACCTGACTTAGTAGACGGTACTAACGCCTACAAGTTAAGCTCTATCACAAACAACATTCTACAGATTTTACGAGTATCAGTTATAGATAGCAATGGCGAAGAAAATGATTTAATCTATGAAGACTTTGAAGATATAAAAGACTTCACAGAACGATACTCAACTGATAGTGAAGATAGAGGCGATCCAGAATACTGGACTAAAGTTGGAGACTACGTGTATATTTATCCTTGTCCTAACTATGCAGAAACAAGTGGTTTAAGACTTTATGTTAGCAGAGAACTAAATAAATTCCCTTACGTAACTTTTACCACAACTTTTGCAACAGATTTATTCACTACAATTGCAGCCCACGGCTTAGTAGCTGATGATGGGCTTGTTTTTGTAACTGACACTACTATCCCAGGTGGGCTAACAGCTGACACAACAGTTTACTATGTAATTGCATCAGGTTTAACACTTGATGACTTTAAAGTATCAACCACGCTAGGTGGTTCGACAATTACATTAAGTTCAGACGGAACTGGTAACCAAAAATACGTTAAAGTATCCGGTGAACCAGGTATTCCAGTTATCCATCACGATTACTTAGCTCAATATGCTTCGTACAAGTTTATGGATGCTGACCACCCTAAGTTCGCTAAGACTAGAGAGTTACTTGCAATCTATGAACAGGAAATTGAAGAATACTGGCAATCAATGATTAAGCCAGGGAAGACAATAATTGAAACTAACAAGAGAGTCTATAAATAAATATGGCAGATAGAAAACCACTAATAATCAATGCACCGTCAACAGGGATTTCCCAAAGTCCCCACGTTGGTTTTTCTGACGTTAGAAATTTAGATATATTTACTATCCCCGGAATTGTTAGATTGAATAATAATCTTGATAAAGTATCAGGAACAACTGCTACAGGTTTAGTTAAATGGATTGTCCGTGATCCAGTTACGTCAGCTAATTTCTACGCAGTAGATGATGGTGGTGAAGTTTATGTATCAACAAATAGTGGCGTAAGTTTCGCTAAACTAGGTACTCAACCAGCAAGTGCTGCAGGTAAGGGTCAGGGTTTAGCTATCTGGAAAGATTACTTGTTTTGTCCTAGGGGTGCAGAGATGGATTTATACGGACCACTATCAAGTAGCCCAGCTTGGCGTGATGCTTGGGCTGGATTAACAATGGCATCTGACACTTTATGGCATCCAATATCTGTTTCTAAAATAAATGATAAGTTATTCATAGGCTCTGCTAATTACATTGATAGTATTGCTGAAGTAGTTGGACAAACTTTTGCTTGGGATGACGCAGGGACTTATACAGCAACCGCTGAAGCATTAGACTTACCAGCCGATTATCGTGTTAAGTGTTTAGAAGAACTTGGTAATAATTTAATGATTGGTACTTGGAAAGGAACAACAATTACAGACTTTAGAATAGCTGATATATTTAGTTGGGATATGAGTTCAACAACTTATGGTCAACCAATCAACTTAGTTGAAAATGGTGTCAACGCAATGCTTACACTAGGCAACTATCTGTATGTCCTAGCTGGTGTTGATGGGAAGATGTATAAGTCAGATGGCGTTGGCGCAACTGTTATTTGTCAAATACCAACTTCAATAGCAAATATTGAAGGTAATAAATATCTTGAACCATACCCAGGTTCTTTTATAAATTTTAAAGGCAGACCGACTTTTGGAGTTAATAGTGGTGGTGCAACCTTTACGTCAGGTATGGGTATATATTCTTTACTAGAAACAAGTAAAGGAAACATTTTAAATATGGAACACATTGTGTCTACTGGTAGTGACGGCACTTCTGCTATTCTAAAAGTTGGTGCTTTATCACAAGTATCTAGGGACACAATATTAGCTGGTTGGGTTGATGCAACTACTTTTGGAATAGACAAAACAACTACAACAACAAGACAGGCTAGTTACGGTGGTTACTGTGAAAGTCCATTGTATGTAGTAGGAAGTTATATCGATAAACGTCAATTTACTAAGTGTGAGTTTCAGTTATCAAAAGAATTAGCAGTAGGGGAGTCAATACGGATTAAACTTAGAGTTAATCTAACTGATGATTGGACTACACTTGGAACATACACTTATACAGATCTTGGTGCAGTAGTTTCACATCAAGTTAAAAATATTAACATACCAGAAACAGAGCTTATACAAGTTAGAGTTGAACTTGGTGCTGGGACAAGTAATCTAACAACACCACATTTAAAATCAGTAACCCTACAATAATGACTGTTACAATAACACCTTCGGTAGGTGATATAGAAAATAATATTGTTCCGTTAGATTTACTTGTGACTGATGAGGACAGAAGTACAGCAATGGCAATAGGTGGAACACCAGTTGCTAACACTCAAAATACAGGTGCAACACCACCGCCACCAGATTCTAATATAATAAAAAGTGGAAACGGAAGTGTAGTCAAAGGTTTTCTAAAGTCTCATAATTATAGCCCTGGCGATTCAGGTTGGATTATAAAAGGTAATGGTGATGTAGAATTTTCAGATGGTGTGTTTAGGGGAGATATATCTGCTGCAACTGGTACGATTGGTGGTTGGACAATAGGTGCAACTTTCATTGGAGATAACGCAGTAGCAAATGATGCAACAGTATTATTGGATAGCACAAACTCTTTAATCAGATTAGGTGCAACGTCAGGTGATTATATAACTTTAGACGGAGGTAATGTTCGTTTACGAAGTTCTAATTATGTTACTGGTGTTTCAGGTTTTACAATACAGGCTGACTTAGTTGAAGCTGAGAATATTGTTGCTAGAGGAATTTTAAGAGGTTCAACTTTTGCTTACGATGTTATCTCTGCTATTGGTGGACAATTAATGGTTGCTAACGCAGATGCACTTGACGCTGATATGACGGCGTTAGATGCTTCAACATTGACAACTAAAGACACAACAGACTTTGCAGTAAACGATATTTTAGTAATTAGAGGAATCGCTACTTCTGGTATTGATGAGGAATGGCTACGAGTTACTAATATTGGTTCTGCACCTACTTATACAGTTACCAGAGATTTGGCTAGCTCTTATGCGGCCAATTCTAACCCTATATGGAAAGCAGGAACTCCTGTTGTAAAACAAGGTTCTAGTGATGGTGCTTCAACTTTTTCAGGTGGTTGGCTACGTTTATATGGAGAGGGAACTAATAGCCCTTATTACTCTGTGTTTAGAAGAACTGGTGTAGCTTATAACACTATAACTGAAGCAGTACGTCTTGGTAACTTAAATGGTATTGCAGGGTTTTCATCTGATACTTACGGATTTTATACTGGTGATATATCAACAAATAACTACTTAGTTTATGATACTACTTCTGGAGAAATGATAATTAACGGTTCTTCTGTTGACCAACAATCTATTTATGGAGATGGTAGTGATGGTGACGTAACAACAAGTGGCGATGTTGGATTAACAGCTGATGTGTATTACAACAATTTGACTATTTCTGCTGGGGATACATTAACAACAAATGGATATAGAGTTTTTGTAAGAGAAACATTAACTATTGCTGCTACTGGAGTTATTGGCTGGAAGGGCGTTGACGGTGGTGCT
>Ga0222640_1000145_pt1 | contig 22781 bp, 28 predicted proteins | sample AntAcemetagen187_FD_181144 | JGI IMG/M metagenome (GOLD analysis project Ga0222640, IMG submission 181144) | Saline water microbial communities from Ace Lake, Antarctica - #187 | ecosystem: Environmental > Aquatic > Non-marine Saline and Alkaline > Saline | place: Antarctica: Ace Lake... | reverse complement strand
GATATGTATTCGCTGAACGCTCACACCCGGAATCGAACCGGGGTACCCCGAAGGGTCCGCCTTAGCAGAGCGGTGCAATACCATTATGCGATGTGAGCTCAGATTTTTTAAAACAATAAGTCTTTTAAAGCTTTCTCGCTATGTATTTTTGTAGGTCAGGTCGGCGAGCTAGCCCCTCGCTATTCGCAAATGGGCTTTATGGCGGACTGCAAGGCAAGGCGTGAGATGAAGCTGTCGATGTTATTGATTTGACGTTGAAGTTTTGTCCTTTTTGATCTTGCCTTGATGAATCGGGTCAGGTCGGGAACGAAGCAGCCCTAAGTTAAGGTTTAGGTGCTTAAAGGGTCGCAGAGCTGAGGATGATTAACAACCTCTGGACTGTGGATTTGAGCAACTTGCTGGACCTACGTTAGTTTTATAAAGGAACTTGTTTTGTTTTTATTATGGTGATAAATAGAAAAGCTCAATTTTTTCTTCTTGCGGCCGTTATAATTGTAGTGGTAGTGATTAGTTTAGGTGTTACCACAAATCAGGCTATAGTAAACAAAGAGCCTGAAAGTTTTTACGAGTTTAGTTATACGGTAAATCAAGAGGTGGGAGAAGTAATAGATTATGCAATTTATAGCGATTTTGATGATGATGCTAATTTAGATGAATTTGTGGATTTACTCATGGAGAACATTGGAGATAAAGAACCGGACGCTAATTTTATTGTTATTTATGGAGACAATGTGTCTGGTATGGAAATAAGAAATGAGGGCATTAATCCTGTCTCAGTCGAAGAAGAAGAAATTGAAGGTAGCAAGAAAATGATAGTAAATCGAGTGTGTCATGACAAAAATTGTGAAGACGTTTCTTTGCCATCTGATACATATGATGAAAACATTGGAAAATGGAAAATTGAGTCTGATAAATTAGAAGGGAAAAATAGTATTGAGGTGGATGTTAACGAACAAACTATAAATTTTCCGATTTCCCAACATAAAAAAGTGTTTTTTATAATGCAAAAGGATGTAGGCGATGAGAGCTTTGTTTCAATCAACTAAGAATAAAAAGGCATTAAGTAATATTGTTGGATATGTTTTGCTAATTTCTATTACACTTTCACTTTCAGTTTTGGTCTATGGTTGGTTAAAATTCTATGTTAGCGGAGATGATATAGAGACATGCCCAAATGGAGTTAATATTATTATTAAGGATTATGAGTGTGTTTCAACTGTACTAGGGGGGGAGGATGGTTATTTGACGTTGACCTTCAAAAATAAGGGATTGTTTACAGTGGATGGATATTTGCTGCGAGTTCATGATCGTCAAGATGCGGATTTTGGATTTTATACTTTTGATGAAACAGGGGCGGTGATTAAACCTGGTGAAGAATATATTAAAACTTATAATTTTGATGAGAATATTATTAATGGTTATAAATTAAAACAGGTAACAACAATAGAAGTTCAGCCGTTTATAATGGAAGAGGACCAAATTAATTGTAAGGTTTATACTTCTCAAAAAATTAGTTGTGAATAACCACATTTATAAATTAAAAATACAAATAATAATATGAAAAGAGTTGTTGAAAATAAAAAAGGTCTTTCTCCTGTAATTGCAAGCGTTTTGATGATATTGCTGGTTTTAGTTTTGGCAGCTATAATTTTTTTGTGGGCACGTGGTTTTATTAGCGAACAGGTTGAAAAATTTGGGAAGCCGGTTGATGAAATGTGTTCATCTATAGATATTAAAGTAGTTAAAGTTGAAAACGAGTTGGAGATTATAAACAGGGGGAATATTGATATTCGTCATTTTGATATTAAACTGTTTAAAGATGGTGATTCAGAAATAAGCAAGTTTGATTTTCAACTTGATGCTGGAGAATCGGTTAGAGAATCGGTTACTCTAAAGATGTCCGATGGTTCGGAGCCAGATAAAATAGTTGTTTATCCTGCTCTGATCGGAAATGTCCGAGGTGAAAATTCCAATAAAGTTTTTACTTGTATGGATGTAGGAATTACTCTTTAATTAAAATTTAATGATAACATTTATAATGTTTCTTTTCTTATGTTTTTTATTAGGGTTATCTTAATTAAGAGTTAGCTGAAAGGAGGATGTAATGAATAATAAAAATATATATCAAAAGTTTTCATGTTTCTCTCATGGAAATAGAAAAAGGGGTATAAGCGCAATTGTTGCTACGGTCTTGGTAATATTAATTACCGTCGCTGCTGTTACAATTGTTTGGGCGGCTATCATTCCTATGGTTAATGATCAGCTAGGAAGGGGAACTATTTGCTTAGATGCTGTGAGTCAGATTTCATTGGCTAATGAAGGATATACTTGTAAGAATGCAGAAAATATTTCTTTACAAATTAAACGTGGAGCTAAAACATTTGACTTGGCAAGTGTTCAGATTTTGATTTCCGACAAAGGAAGCACTACTCCATATTCTATTACAAGCGATTTACCTGGAGCAAACGAGGAAAAAGTTTTTATAATAGTTACTGGAGATACAACAACTATTGACAAAGTGCAAATTGCACCTGTTGTGACTATTGGAAATAGCGAGGTGACATGTGATGTGTCTGCTAGTAAAGCTCTATTGGATTGTTAATTTTTAATTTGGCCAATTTGGCCAATCAGTTTTTTAATTTTGTATAAATATAATTTTCTGAGAATAATGTTTACAAAAAAGTATATAAAGAAGATTGCTGTCTTATAGCTATGAGAAAGGTGATAGGAGTAAAGGGACAAGTTTGGGTTGAAACAGTAATTTATACTTTGATTGGCTTGGCGATTATAGGGTTGGTTTTGGCAGCTGCTTTGCCGAAGATAAATGCGAAAAAAGACGAGATAATAATTGAGCAAGCAATTGAGGCACTAGGAAATATTGATAACAAAATTTATGAAGTTCAGCGAGCAACAGGAAATAAGCGAGTTGTAGATTTGCAAATTAAAAAAGGTATAGTTATTGTTGATGTTGACGAGGAGACTATTTCATGGATTTTGGATTCTAGTTTCCAATATAGCGAAGAAGATGTAGCGGTTCCTTTGGGGCGTCTAAATGTAACTACTAGAGCTGGCTATCCTTGGAGTGTTGAATTAAAATTAAGATATTCTGTAGATATTCAATATGACGAAACTACTTCGGGAACAAAGCAACTGGATGTCGCGCCAACTCCATATAGAATTACAATTGAGAATAAGGGAAAAAGTGAAGATAACAAAATCATAGTAGGATTAGATGAAGTGAATTAGGTAGTAGAAATAATTCATAATAAGATTAAAGAAATTAAAGAAATAGTTTTATATAACCTGATTGTGTGGGGTTGGGATGAGTGATATTAAAATGGATTTCAATCCAAAGATGCCGGCACTTGCTAAATTTGACGATAAAACAAAAATAGATGTTAGGTATATGGTTATTGTGCCGTATGTTTCAATTCATATTTATTATGATGCGAAATCAGGAGAAGTTATTTATGATGTTGAAGAGCCTATAATTTCTAACGAGGAACAAGCGAATTTAAATAGGATTGAACAAGCTATGAGGGAAGTTGTGAATGTAAATATGGCGGGAGATGATAATTCGAAAGAAGCACTCTTGGATTATATCGATAAAACAGCTAGGCTAATTATTTCAGAATTAAGTTTGCCTATCGAGGAAGATGCTTATGAAAAGATGTTTTATTATTTATATAGGAATTTCATTGGACTAAATGAAATTGAAGCGATGATGCAGGATTATTTTATTGAAGATATCGAATGCAATGGGATGGGAGAAACTATGTATATTGTTCATCGAGTTTTTCGAAATATTAAAACAAATGTGAAGTTTAATGATATGGATAAGCTATCTAGTTTTGTTGAGAAATTAGCACAAAAAACGGGGCGTTATATTTCTTATGCCTCTCCGATTTTAGACGGAAGTTTGCCAGATGGCTCTAGAGTTAATGCTACATATACTCAGGATATTAGTTCGAAAGGGCCAACTTTTACTATTCGTAAATTTACCAAGACGCCGTGGACTCCGACACAATTACTCGGTTTTCATACTATGAGTCCGGAAATGTTAGCTTATTTTTGGATTTTGCTGCAGTACCAATCTAATATCATGATTGTTGGTGGAACAGCTTCGGGTAAGACGACTTTGCTAAATGCTGTGGCATTTTTTATTCCACAGGAAAATAGAGTTGTTTCGATTGAGGATACTAGAGAATTGAATTTGCCGAGAGAGAATTGGTTGCCTTCTGTGGTTCGTAGTGGGGTTTCGAGTGCGGGCGTCGGAGAAATTGATATGTTTTCTCTGCTTAGAAGTTCATTCAGGCAAAATCCTGATTATGTAATTGTTGGTGAAGTGAGAGGTAAGGAGGCGTCGGTTTTGTTTCAAGGAATGGCTTCGGGACACGCTTCTATTGCTACTATGCATGGTGATTCAGTTGATTCTATTATTCGTAGATTGGAAACGCCGCCAATTAGTTTGAGTCCTATGTTAGTTAATGGGTTGGATGCAATGGCGATTATGACTCATGCTATTGTAAATGGAAACGAGACAAGAAAATTAAGAGAAATTGTTGAGGTTATAAAAGTTGAAGCAGATGGGACGGCTTTGACAAATACGCCGTTTAAATGGAATCCTGCAGACGACAAATTTTATTATGCAAAAGATAGCAGAATTTTTGATAAAATTGCTGATAAATTTGGGTTGTCTAAGGATGAATTAAAAAAAGAGTTTGAGATTAGAGCTAGATTGTTGTATGCATTGTTTCAGAATAAAGTATTGAGTTATGAGGATGTTCAGAGAGTGATAAACGACTATTCAAAGAAGCCAAATGAGATTTTGAAAAAGTATGGAGTAGTTGGGCAGGCGCCGGCGCAGTAATATTTGTCCTGACTTAACAACATTAATAAATAACATTTCCTTTGAAATTTCAAGATGGTGAACGTTGAATTTGTCGGTCAGCTAGTTGATTCTATGAATGATGCAGTTTTGCATTTGGAGCAGACTATTGCGGATAAGAAAATGGATGAAGTCAATAAATTAAGGACTTTCATTTTCGATTTACATAGACAAATTGCCAGTGTAATGGGAGGGAAAAATGTTTGAAGATTTGAAAAAGAATTTGGAGCAGGAGAAAAAAATTGTTGAAGATATGCGTGCGATTCAGATTGGTATGCAAAATGACGCATCAAGTCAAGAGTTTTATAATTCAAGTTTGAGATCGCTGGCTGAGCAATTAGTGTTGCTGAACAATATGGTGCCCGAATTATTAAAAAAGAGTTCACCCATTAAGAAATTTTCTGGAGAATCAGAGAAAGGCATAAAATCTGCAGAAAAAAAGACGGTGAAAATTAGCTATATTTCGCCGTCTACAAAAGAGAAAAGATATGTTACAATCAATGAGCAAGACAAGAAAGTATTTCTGAAAAAATTAAAATTGTCAGAGGATGCTTTGGTGGGAATTAAGAAAATAGAGGAAAAAAATTCCGGAAAGGTTATTTATAAACTGAATCCTTATGTGAAATTTTCAAATAAATTTTTTAGAGAATTTTCGGAGAAATTAGTGCCACAGTTTGATAGTTTGTCGAAGGATTTGAAAAAAGCGAATATTGGTCTTTTGTTGTCGAGCTATTTGTCTATGACAGTGATGTCTATGACAATAGCGTTTATTGCTGGATTCTTAATTTTTGGCATTTTGCTAATCTTTAGTTTGAGTAATTGGATGTACTTTACATTACCCCTTGGCTTATCTGGTTTAGCTTTGGCTGTGTTCTATCTTTATCCTGCTAGCGAGGCAAGCTCGGTTCAGAAAAGAATTTCACAAGAAATGCCCTTTGCAACAATTCACATGGCGGCGATTGCTAACTCAAACATTGAGCCCGTAAAAATTTTTAAGATTATTGCATCTTCGGAAGAATATCCAAATATTGGAAAAGAGATTCGGAAGATGATTGTTCAAATAGATATTTATGGCTATGATTTGGTGACGTCTTTGAAAAATGTTGCGGGTAGAACTTCGAATAAGAAATTATCAGAATTGTTTTCTGGATTGGCTACAAATATTAGTACAGGTGGGGCATTGAAGAATTATCTTGAGAAAAAGTCGGAAAATTTTTTGGTTGACTATCGGTTGGAGCGACAGCAATATACAGAGTTAGCTGGAACTTTTATGGATGTTTATATTTCTATTTTGATTGCGGCGCCGCTGGTTTTGATGATGATGTTTATTGTTATGAATGTTGCTGGCCTTGGGATGGGCGGCTTGAGTATTACGACATTATTGATGCTGAGTATCTTCGGCATTGCTGTCGTAAATGTTATTTTTTTAGTAGTATTAAATATAAAACAACCTAATGTATAATGAAATTTGAAAAGATGCACTGGCTTGGACTTTCGACGGGGATATTAATGGCCATAGGCTCAGTGCTAATGTTTAAGGGAACTAGTTTGATGTATTTTTTATTAGTTATCGCTTTGCTTATGGGAGCAATTCCTTTTATGATTAGTTTTCTTCTTGGGCAAAGTAAACAACAAGAAAAAGAAGAGAAATTTTTGGCCTTTGCTAGGGACTTAGTTGAGATGGCAAAGTCGGGTACGCCGATTAGTAAAGGTATTGTAAACTTGAGAAATAGAAACTATGGTTCTTTGACTCCGCATGTCGCAAAGCTTGTAAACCAGTTGTCGATTGGAATTACTCTGACGAATGCTTTTGAAATTTTTGCGAAAGATACAAAGAGTAGGGTTATTTCTAGAGCGGTTGGCTTGATTAGTGAAGCAGAAAAAGCGGGGGGGAAGATAGAGACAATTTTGGAATCAGTTGCTGGGTCAGTTAATCAAATTGAAGAATTAAGGAAGGAAAGAAAGGCGTCGATTTCAAATTTGGTGACGCAGGGCTATTTGATTTTTATTGTGTTTATTATTATTATGTTGGTTTTAGAATTTAAGATTTTGCCTTTGGTGTCGGATTTACAGGGAGGTGAGGGGCTAAATGTTAATACTACAAATATAGATCCGAGTCAATTTTCAACGCCGTTATTTGTCATGATTTTGGTTCAATCGTTTTTTGCTGGGCTTATGATTGGCAAAATATCAGAAGGGAGTATCAAAAATGGAATTAAGCATTCGTTTGTCTTATTAACAATAACTTTACTAATTACAACTGGGGCAAGGGCATTGTTTGGAACATAGAGAGGAAAAGGAAATTAAAATTGAATTTATTTTTAGTTCATAATTTTATAATAGTTCTAAAATAAATATTCGTATAATAAGGAAGTTATATAAATGATTAAGATGTTTGGTAATAATGAGAGGATTGATTAATAAAAAAGTAAGATTTAGAAATCTTTCATGTTTTTCTCAAATGAATTTTCGAAAAAGAGGTGCGTCGCATTTTGAAATGATAATTTCGTTTATGTTTTTTTTGGGATTTGTATTTTTTATTTTTATAATCTTGAAACCGTATGACACATCTGTAATGTCTAATACGGCGGTTATCGGATTTTATGATTCTTTTGAAGAAAAAATGAATACAAATTTATCTAATATATTTTTGAAAGCAAATTATGCCGGAGAAGAGGATTGTTTCTACATTCAGTTGCCAGAGGATGTTTTTGTTTATGATATAGAGAAAGGGAATAGCTATGTAACAAAACTAACCGGCGCCGAAATCGATTCAAAACTTAATGGTGTTAATTTAAATATAAAAAGTGGTGAGAGTTTTTTTAGAATTGCAATTTCTCCAGAGTTCGAAGAAGGGCATACTGACGGGTGTGAAATTTTAGGTGACTATGAATTAGGTCAACCTGTTGAAAGAGAGGTTTTTTCATATAGTGCTTTAATGGAAATAAATGAAAGCTATTTTAATAGTTATGAAGAATTAAAAGAGGAGCTAAGAGTGCCACCTATTCTTGATTTTGCGATTGTGTTTGAAGATTTGCCAATTAAAATGGAGCCACGGCATGGCACTCCAGACTTGGTAGATGTCATGGCTCAAGAATATGTAGCTGGAGTTTTGAAAAGCAATGGGAATTTAACCAATGAAAGATTTATTTTGAAAATATGGTAAAGATTTTTTTAAGTTAGTTTTATATATTTGATTTTTCTTTTATTGACATGCCGTTTGATGTAATTATTGGGAGAAATGAGAGCGATAAGAAAGCTTTTGGACATAGGGGCTTGGCTTTTATCGGGAAGAGTTTTGTGACGATGGGAAATTATACTTCGTTGTCGAATCCTATTTTTATGGACGTTGCGCGTTCACATGTTGTCTTGGTTAGCGGTAAAAGAGGCAGCGGAAAAAGTTATACTTTGGGGGCAATGGCTGAATCGTTGTCGGATTTGGGCGTGGAGGAATCAGGAAATATCGCGTCGTTGATTTTTGATACGATGGGGATTTTTTGGACGATGAAGTACAAGAATGTTAAAGATGAGGATTTGTTGGATGAGTGGGAGCTGAAGGCAAAGAATGTTCCAATGAAAGTTTTTGCTCCGTTTGGTTATTATCAGGAATATAAAGATAAAGGTGTTGATATCGATGCCGAGTTTGCAATTAAGATTTCTGAGCTGGAGCCATCGGATTGGGTTACGCTTTTTGAATTGAAATTTACCGATCCAATTGCGGTAGTGATTGAATCTGTGGTTAGTGAACTGAAAGAATCTAAAGATAGTTTTAGTTTTGAAGCTATTTATGATTTGATTGGTCGCATTGAGAATGTTCAGCAAGAAGTTAAAAATTCTGTGGTTGCTTTATTTGATGCAGCGAAGACATGGAAAGTTTTTGATGAGGAAAAAGGGACTTTAGTTCGGGAGTTGATTTCGGCTGGACAGACGACAGTAATTGACTTGTCGATGTATGCTTCGCTTGGGGCGTTTAATGTTAGGGCTTTGATTATTGGGTTGGTTTCGAAGAAGATTTTTAATGAAAGGATGACATCGCGGAAAGATGAGGAAATTCAAGCGGTGCAACATGGTGCGGATTATGCAAGATATAGAATTAAAAGAGAAATGCCGTTGGTTTGGATATTTGTTGACGAGGCACATGAGTTTCTTCCAAGAGAGGGCAAGACTCCGGCGACAGATGCTTTGGTTCAGTTGCTTAGAGAGGGGCGACAGCCGGGAGTTTCGATGGTTATGGCCACACAACAACCCGGGAAAATTCATACAGATGCGATGACTCAATCAGATATTGTTATTTCTCATAGGGTGACTGCAAAATTAGATGTTGAAGCTTTGAATGATATTACTCAGAGTTATATGTATGAAAATATTTCTTCGAAGTTAAATGGATTGCCGAGATTGAAAGGTTCGGCGATTATTTTAGATGATAATTCAGAAAGAATTTATCCGATGAGAGTTAGGCCTAGATTCACTTGGCATGGTGGCGAGGCACCGACAGCGATTAAGAAAGTTGATGAGGAGTTGTGAGGATTAATTTTTGTTAAGTGAGGAGAGTTGAGGGAAAATGGGCTAAATTTATAAATCCATCAATATTAATTAAATTTATGCTAACAAGAATACTTGATACTACTAAAATAAATATGAATGATTCTGAAATTCGGGCAGAATTGAATATGGATTTGCGAAGAATGGATTGTATGGAGCATGAAGAGATGCCAGAAGGTAGTGACGTATATCTATTGGAAGTATCTCCTTCTATCCAAACATATAGACCTGGATTCCATAGGTTTAGGTTTAAAATTCAATATGGAAATTTGATTGATGGTGAAATTAGAATAAAAGGAAAATCAAAACACACACAATCAGAAGCACTTCCCATGATTTAGTATCTTTTTCAATTTCTTTCAATATTGGAATTAAGAGAAGTTTGCGAAGCGAATTTTGAAAATTTCTGCAAGAATTCTTCTCTTGATCGCCGTTAAGTCTCTTTTTGTTTACAAAAAGTCGAGAGCCAAAGGCTTGGAAAAGTATATAAATTAGTCGATAAATCTTTAAATATGAATATAAATTATAAGGAGTATGAGAAAACAAATATATAGTAATAAAACAAAGCCTTCAGATTTTTACGGGAGACAATTCCCAGACTTTGTTTTATCATTAGGAGGGGAGAGAATTTACACAGGGACTTGTGATCTACAGCAAGGCTTTCCCCCCCATGAACATCCTGTAGCATTAGATTATCATTTTCAAATTGTTGGAGAAACTACTGTAAATCTTAGAGGAAATGAAGAAGAAATTGGTGAAGTGGAAAAATTAATTCTCGCGGCGGTTCCGCAAGTTTAGGTTAATTTATTTATTGCAACTAACAAGGTGGAAGCATAAATAAATTTAGGTTTATATGCGCATTTGGTATGTTTAATCAAATTAACAACATAGCATAAGGAAGATGAAAATAAATTATCTAACTTTAAACTGAGCTTGCCAGCGATAAACGTATGGACCGATGTCTCCTGCTTTTCGGATTTTAATTTTTCCGATTTTGTTTTTTGTGTCTTTTTTTATTTCTTCTAAAACTGATTCTTTTGTTCCGAAGCCGTGATAAAAAATTGTAGTCCCTTTTTCAGAAAGTTTAAGTGCGGTTTTTAAAAAAGTGTTTTTAAGATTTGGTCGAGGCATTAGTATAATATCAAATTTATCTTTTATTTTGCTTGGTAGTTTTTTTGCGTCTCCATTTATTAGAGTTATATAATTTTGTAATCTGTTCAATGCAATATTTTTTTTAGATTCTTCGTTTGCTTTTTTATTAAGTTCGTTTGAAATTATCTTTGCTTGTTTTTTAGCTTGTTTTAATTTATTGGCAATAATAATTGGATAAGGAGAAATTCCCGCAAACATTATTAATACCCTCACAGATTTATTTTTATTATTGGTTGGGGCAGACCCTATTTTTGTATTTTTCTTTTTACATAATTTAGCTACTTCATCGGCGATAACTTTTCTTTCGTTTGATAATCGTGGAGAGAAATAGGATTCGTCTATGTTAAATTTGAAGATACAATCATTTTCTTTGTAAATTGCTTGTTTGGTTTTTATTCCTGTAAGATGTTTTGTTTTTAGAGTTCTGAGTTCTCCTGAAAAGCCTTCAATTTTTTCTACGACTGTTGTGGCATTTTTATTTTCTTTTAGAAATTTTCTTGCTTTTAATTTTTTAGTTATCCATAAGGTGCGTCTTGGAAATTTCAAAATTGCGATATTTCCTACAATATCTTGAGGTATTTTTTTCATATGATTAACGAAGATTCCAAAGATATAAAAAGGTTTGTGACTTTTTTTAATTATGGAATTGAAAGGAAGTGAAACCGAGAAGAATTTATTAAAATCTTTTGCTGGAGAGAGTCAGGCTAGAATGCGTTATGCTTATTTTGCCAGTAAAGCAAAGAAAGAAGGATACGAACAAATTTCCTCAATTTTTACTGAGACTGCAGATAATGAGAAAGAGCATGCAGAGATTTTTTTTAAATATTTAGAGGGCGGAGATTGTGAAATTCAAGCTAGTTATCCTGCTGGAAAAATTGGCACAACCTCGGAAAATTTACTTGCTGCCGCTGAAGGAGAAAAAGAAGAGTGGGGTAAACTTTATCCAGATTTTGAGAAAGTTGCTCGAGAAGAAGGATTTGAAGACATTGCAAATTCTTTTAAGGAAATTGCAGAAGCTGAAGAATACCACGAAAAAAGATATAGAAAGTTATTGGAAAATATCGAAGAAGGAGTTGTGTTTAAAAGAGATTCTATTGTGAAATGGAAATGTAGAAATTGTGGTTATGTTCATGAAGGAGAAGATGCTCCAGAGCTTTGTCCAGCATGTAAACACCCAAAATCTTATTATGAGATTTGGGTTGAGAATTATTAATATAACAAAAAATTTATGAGAAAAAATAAAATGGCTTCTGTATTTCAAATTTGGAAATGCGAAGTCTGTGGAAACTTAATTAAACCTTTTTTTCTTAGAAAATGTTATGGTAGAATTAAAAAAAATTTCAGATTTTGAGTGGGAGATTCCTATATCTGAAGGCATGAATGTGCCCGTTAGTATTTTTACGTCAGAAGAATTATTAAAAAAAATAAGAGAAGGTGATACAATTAAACAATCTATAAATGTTGCTTCTTTGCCTGGTGTTCTGGAAAATGTGATTGTTTGTCCCGACGCTCATCAAGGTTATGGGTTTCCGATTGGGGGCGTTGCTGCATTTGATATTGATAAAGGAGTGATTGCACCTGGTGGAGTTGGTTATGATATAAATTGTTCGGTGCGCTTATTGAAGACAAATTTGAAGTCAGAAGATATAAAGGGGAAAGAAAAAGAATTGGCGCATTCGCTATTTCGTTCGGTGCCATCGGGAGTTGGTCAGAAAGGTAGAATTTCGTTGGACAATAAAGAATTAGATAAAGTTTTGATTGAAGGGGCTCGGTGGGCTATTGAAAAGGGCTATGGGGAAAAAGAAGATTGGTTGCATATTGAGGAGGGAGGTAGAATGGAAGGTGCGAATCCGTCGGCGGTGTCGCAAAAAGCAAAAGGAAGAGGAATGTCTCAGTTGGGTTCGCTTGGTGCCGGAAATCATTTTTTAGATGTGTTAATTGTTGATGAGATTTTTGATAAAAAAATTGCGAAAGTTTTTGGTTTAGAAATTGGACAAGTTGTAATTTTAATTCATTGTGGTTCAAGAGGTCTCGGTCATCAGGTTGCTTCGGATTATATTAAATTAATGGGAGAGAAATATGGTTATCCAGATTTTGCGAAAGAATTAGTGAATGCTCCAATTAAATCTGAACTTGGGCAGAAATATATTGGAGCTATGTCTTGTGCTGCCAATTTTGCCTTTGCCAATAAACAGATAATTACGTATTTTATTCGTGAAAATATGAAGTATTATTTTCCAAATTTTAAAGCAAAAGTTGTCTATGATATTTGCCATAATATTGCAAAGTTTGAAAAGGTTGATGGGAAAGAAATTTTAGTTGTGAGAAAAGGGGCTACTCGGAGTTTTGGTCCTGGGCGGATTGAAATTCCTAAAGATTATAGAAATGTTGGGCAGCCTGTTTTGTTGCCTGGTTCTATGGGAACGGCAAGTTATGTCTTATGCGGGACGAAAAAAGCGGAAGAAATTTCTTGGGGGTCAACGGCACATGGAGCTGGCCGGATTAAAAGTAGAGGTCAGGCCAGAGAAGATATTAGTTTTATTGATGCTAAAAGAGATATGAAAAAGAGAGGGATCCTTGTTGAATTTGGAAAACAAAAAGGAATGATTGAAGAGTCTCCTTTTTCGTATAAAGATGTTGATGAGGTTGTTCGGGTTTCGGATGAAGCAGGGATTGGAAAAAAGGTTGCGAAGTTGAGACCAGTTATTGTTGTAATTGGATAAATAATTGGTAAAGATTATAAATGTTCAGATGATTGATTAACTATGGATTTAATTGAAATATCATTTTTAGCACTAATTATTTTATTAGGAATTATTACAAGTTATGGTGATGTTAAATTTGGAAAGATTAGAAACAAATGGATTATAATTTTTGGCGCTGTGGGAATTTTTTTGAATTTAATTATTTTTTTGAATTTATATATTGTTGGAGTTTTGAATTTGCCATATATTTTTGAATTTTTCAGCAATTTGGCTTTGGCATTTTTGATTGGTTTTTTGTTTTATTATTTCGATATTTGGTCTGCGGGGGACGGAAAACTTTTTGGGGTATTTGCTATTTTAATACCTCTTTCAATTTATTCTGTGGGTTATATAAATTTTTTCCCATCACTTATTTTTTTAATCAATATTTTTTTAATCGCCTTTTTTGTTATGGCCTTTTCTTTGGTTATTAATATTTTTAAAAAAAGAGTTCCCCTTGAGCATTTTAGAAAAAAACTTTTTACTGGAATACGTATGAAAATTTTCAATTCTGCAATTCAGATATTTTTGATTATGTGGGTAGTTGAAGTGTTTTTAAAATTGATAAATATTGATGTTGGTTTCTATGTAAGGTTTCTTCTTATGTTTGTTCTCTTGGGAGCATCAGGGACAATCTTGTCTAAATATAATAAAATTTTGTTGGCGTGTGTTGGTCTAAGGTTAATCTTTGATTGGTCTATTTATTCATGGGATTTTTTATTACAATTTTTAATTTATCTTTTTGTCTTTCGTTTTTTGAGGGGTCTTGGAAATGACACATTAGAGTATTTTTCAAATTTATTTTTTAGTAAAAAAATGAGCGCAAGAGAGTTAAAAAAAGGAATTGTTTTGTCCGATGTGATTGTAGCAAAAGACAAATTGTCTAAAAAAACCCAAGGTGAACTGATAAAACAAAATATTGAATTTGTGCGATTTGAAGGAAAATATTATATTAAATATCCCAAAGGCGAAAGTATTGAAGAAGGTATTTTTGATTCTATCATGCTACATAAAGAAGATGTAAATTTGCTGAAAAATCTTGGTTTTAAAAAATATTCTATTAGTGAAGTAACGCCCTTTGCCTTTTTCATTTTTTTCGGAGCGTTAGTTACATATTTTATGAAAGGAACAATATTTAGTTTTATTAAAGGGCTATTATAGGCTCTGTTAAAAATCTCTCCAGGCACAAATTTAAATTATTAGCAATCCCTTACAATAAACCTCCGCCCTCAATTCTTGAATCTTTTTTGCTAAATAATTTAGATATTTTTTCAACAGATCCTGATTAATAGCAAACTTTATAAAGGGTTTTTAATAAAAATAATTATAAGATAAGAAAAATTGGGCGTCAATGGGCGTCAAAAAATTATAGATTATCTAAAAAATAATATGGGCAAAGAAAAAAGACAAATTGTTATTCCTGGCGAGACGATAGTTTCTGGGAACGAATTTTTACCTGGCGATGGTGTTTATAGAGATGGAGCGGATGTAGTTGCTGGCAGGTATGGCATTGCGGACGTTACTGAAAAACATGTAAGAGTTGTTCCTATTTCTGGAGCTTATTATCCTCGAAGAGGAAATACAATTATTGGAACAATTGTAGACATTACATTTAATGGGTGGTTGATTGATTTTGGTGGAGCACAAAACGCATTTTTACCAGTTTCAGAAGTGCCACGATATATTAACAAAAATGAGATGAGGGAATTTTTAGATTTTGGTGAATCCGTGATTGTTAAAGTTTGGGATGTTAAATCTCGAGGTGTTGATGTTTCAATGAAAATGAGAGGATTCGGAAAAATTGATGGTGGTATGATTATTTCTGTTGGGCCCCACAAGGTTCCTAGGATTATCGGCAAAGAAGGAAGCATGATTAAGTTGATTAAAGGAGCAACTGGTTGTGATGTTACAGTTGGACAAAATGGCAAAGTTTGGATTTCTGGAAAAGATAGTGACGGGGAAATTGCCACAAAAAAAATTATTGAATTTATTGCTGAAAATATTACGCTTGTGGGATTGACAGAGAAAGTTGAAAATTTTATTAAGAATATGGGTTTTAAATCTAACAAAGTTGAAATTATTAAAGAAAATACTGATGAAGATTCCGTAGAAGGAGATAAAGAATAATGGATAAAGGATTGTACACTAAACGAGAAGACGGAAGAAAAATGGCTGAAGTTAGACCTATGAATGCGAAGGTAGGGATTGTTCCCTCGGCTGATGGTTCGGCTAGTTTTGAAACTGGTAATACTAAAGCAATTGCTGTTGTTCGAGGTCCAAGAACCTTACATCCACAACATATGCAAAATGCCCAGACCGGAATATTAAGGGTTTCTTATGGCATGATGCCATTTTCAGTTAGTGATAGAATTCGTCCAGGACCAAATAGAAGAAGTGAGGAAATTTCAAAAGTTAGCGAGTGGGCATTAAGCTCAGTTATTGATTTGAGAGAATTTCCTAATACTGTTGTTGATGTTTTTATTCAGATTCCTCAAGCTGATGCGGGAACAAGAGTTGCGGGTTTAAATGCTGCGGCTTTGGCTTTGGCTCACGCTGGAATTCCTATGAAAGAAATGATTTCTGCTATCGGAGTTGGAAAAATAGATAAGACATTGGTTGTGGATTTGGATAAATATGAAGATTCTGAATATCATGATGGAGAAGGTTCAACTGATATTCCTGTTGTTGTTACTTCAAGGACCAAAGAAATTGCCTTATTGCAATTAGATGGAAAAATTTCTATTCCTGAATTTAAAGAGACTATAGAAATGGCTAAGAAAGCTTGTGGGGATATTTTGAAAGTTCAAATGGATGCTTTAAAAAATGTAACGGAGGAACAAGATGAGTAATACGATTATGCCTAATTTACAAAAAGAGAAAATTGAGTCTTCTCTAGTCGAAAATAAAAGACTTGATGGAAGAACTGCTGTGGACTATAGAGATATTATTGTAGAAGACGGAGTTAGTAAAAATGCTGCTTCTGCTGTTAGAGTTAAATTCGGGAAAACTGAAGTTCTTGCTGGTGTTCACTTGGCTTTAGCTACTCCTTATCCTGATTCTGCTGACGAAGGAACTTTTATGACTAGTGCTGAATTACATCCTATGGCTTCACAAGAATTTGATATTGGCAGACCTGGAATTAATTCTGTTGAACTTGCTAGAGTTATTGATAGAGGGATTAGGGAATCTGGATTTATTGATTTCAAGAAACTTTGCATTAAGAAAGGTGAAAAAGTTTGGCAGGTATTTGTTGATATTTTCACAATTAATGATGATGGAAATTTGTTGGATGTTGCTGGATTGGCGGCTTTGGTTGCACTTGGTCGAGCGAGAATGCCGATTTATAATGAGGAAGAAGACAAGATTGATGGATTTAGCGAAGAGGGCATTCCATTAAACAAAGATGTTTTGTCTTTTAGTATGACATTCCACAAGATTGGGAATGTCATTGTTGCTGATGTTGGCAAGGAAGAGGAAGCTGTTTCGAAATTTAGATTGACTATTGCTGTTGGCAATAATAAGGGCGAGCCAAGAATTACTGCTATGCAGAAAGGCAAGGCTGGAACTATTAATTCCGAGGATATGGAAATTATTTTAAAGCTTGCTGAGGATAAATGGAAAGAGTTATTCCCTAAAATTAAGGAATATGTTTTTAAATAAAATGACAAGAGTAACTTTTAAAAAGTTTCATGAATCCATTTATTTAATTACGGAGATAAAAAATGAACAAACAAGAATTTTCTAAATATGAACGAGCGAGAATTATTGGAGCGCGAGGCTTGCAAATTTCTATGGACGCACCTTTGCTGGTTGATATAAGTAATGAAGAATTGGATGGTATTAATTACGATCCTTTGAAAATTGCGGAAAAGGAGCTTGATTCTGGTATTTTACCAATTTCTGTTAATAAGCCAATGCCTAGGCGAAAAGAAGAAAGTCTTGAAAATGTTAAGGTTGAAGCAACTCCTGTTTCGGATGCACAAAAAATTGTAGCAGAAAGAGAAATAACGCAGGAAATTGCAGAGGGTGGTGATATGATGAAACTTACAGATTCCGGAGAAGAGCCTGAAACCGATGAAAATGTTATTGATGAAAATGAGTTAGAATAGAATAACTTCAAAAAAGTTTCGTAAATCTATTTTTTGGAAATTAAAAAATATCTAAAGATTTATAATATCTTTTTTATTTTATATAACATGTTTATTAAAGAAGTGATGCCTAGTTTTGTAAAGAATTCTCGCGAAGAGCGAAGCATACAGATTGAGATTGTAACTTATGAAGGTAGATTTCGAGCATCGGCGCCCTCGGGAAAATCAAAAGGGAAAAACGAAGTTGAAAGTTATCACAAGAAAGGTATCGAGCGGAGTATGAAAATGTTGAAAGTTTTTTGTCTGAAACTGAAACATGAGAATTTTATTATAAAAAAAATTGATGACCTAAAGCAACTTACTGAATTAATGCGAAAATTTGAAGTGAGATTCGGGAAGTTTGGCGGGAATGTAAATTATGCTATAGAGGGCGCGTTTTTGAAAGCGGCCGCTGCGGATAACGGAAAAGAGTTGTGGGAATTTATTAATGATGATGTGAATAATGGATTGAAGCCAAAGATACCGATGCCAGTTGGAAATTGTATTGGTGGTGGTTTGCATTCTAAAGCCATCAATGGAAAGCGCCCTGATTTCCAGGAATTTTTATTAATTCCAAAAGAGAAAACTTTTTCGAGAGCGGTGACTTTAAATTTAAGAGCTTATAATTATGCTAGAAAATTATTGAAAGCTCCTATAGATAGTCGCTTAGCATATTTGAGGTCACGAATTGTTAAAACTAATGATGAAAATGCTTGGACAACAGATAGAACAAATGAAGAAGTGCTTGAAATTTTAAAAACTGTTGCTAAAAAATATAAATTGAGAATTGGGCTGGATGTTGCGGCATCATCATTTTATGACAAGGGTTATTATAGATATAAAAATAAGGATTTGATTCGGGATAAAGTTGATCAGACAGATTATATTGAGAGACTAGTTAAAAAATTTGGGATTTTTTATGTTGAAGATGGAATACAGGAAGAAGATTTTTCGGGATTTAAAGAAATTTTAAATGGTGTTTCTGATATTAAGAAGAGTAAAACGCTTATTGTGGGGGATGATTTGACGACGACAAATTTGAAACGTGTTCATCGGGCAATACACGGAAAAGCAATTAATGCCATGATTATTAAGCCAAATCAGATTGGTTCTATTTTGGAAGTAAAAAGGGTTGTTGAATTCTGTAAAAAAAATGATATTGTTATAATTTTCTCGCATAGGTCGGGAGAGACAATGGATAATACTTTGGCGGATTATTGTATTGGATTTGGGGGGCAGTTTATTAAAACGGGAATTTTCGGACGAGAAAGATTGATAAAATTAAAAAGAATTATGGATATTGAGAAAAAATTAGAATGAAGACAAATAGATTTCAGAAAAAAATATTATCAACTTTATTATTTTCAGCTGTTGTATCTTTGCTGCTTATTGTACACGGAATATTTTTTGATTTGGATTTTTCCCAAATAAAAAGACTAAGCCTCGAAGGATTTCTTTTCACTTTTATTCTTGTTTTTGTGGGATTAATCGTATTGGAAAAAATATTTAACATAGAAGAGGATGCAGAAATTATTCAGATAAAAAAGCGATTAAGAAAAGTTGAGGGAAATAAAAATGCCAGTAGGGTGGTGCGATGAAGGGAAAAATTGTAAAAATTGCCAAGGAAATTAAAATGGAAAAAATAAAGGATATCCCTAATGGTTTTGTTGTCTTGCTTTTTGTTTTTGCAATTGCGATGATTATTTTTGGAGCGGTTCGAGATGATTATTTGTTTTATATTCGTGCTGGAATTTTTGGACTTGTTGGTCTATTTTTGATATGGAAAAACGGCTCCGTTGAAGATTCCCCTAGGCATAAATCTAAATTAACAGCAATCCCCTTAAAGTAAACTTTCGTTCTTAATCCTTAAATTTTTTTGCTAAATAATTTAGATATTTTTTTAACTCTTCGAAGAATTGATGGGAATACTTCCATTAGAAGAAATACTTCAATGTGGTCTTGAAGTTTGTATTGCCTTGAACCAATATGATGCAAATATACTGGGAAGTTGATTTTCTTGAGCAATTGTTTGATTTTTATGATAAGGTTTATTTGTTTCAGGATATCACCTCTATGTTTTAGTTGAATATTGATGGTGATACGTTTTTATTTATTTGGCTTTTTCAACAGATAATGATTACAATAATACTTAAAAAAGAAGTTAATCTTTATTTCAAATGGAAACCATCAGTTTTGACTTAAAAGAGAAAGATGCAGCAGTTGTTATTAAAATCAATTCTAAAATTTACCCCTTGCATACTGTTTATTCTGCTTCTTATGTTTTTTTAGATAGATGTTATATTATGTTGGATGGCGACCCTGAGAAAGAAATTTTGGTAGAATTAAGATTAAAAAAAGATTCAAATTTGGAGCTGGGTGTCTTGGCTAGAGAATTTTTTAATGAGCTTTTAAATTATGCTTTTTATGAAGAGCAATCAAGAAAGAACGCTCCATTGAGAAATACCTTATTGCGCGCGGCTTTACTTAGTAATATTGGTGTACAAGAATTTGAAAGTGAGGAAGAAAAATGTAATGAAGATTTAGAGGATGCTGATTGGTCAGAAATTGAAGATTTAGAAGATGAAGAGTTTGAAGATCCGGAAGGTATTGCCGTTCCATGGGAAGAAAAATATGGAGAAAATAGTCAAAAAGAAGAAGAAAACTCTGAAGAAAAAATTGAAATCTCTGACGATTTAAACAAAGAACAAACAAGTGAGGCGATTTTTTCTGATGATTTGCAGCAGGGTAATTTTGTTGATAAGCAAACAGAACATTCTGAAAAGCAATTTGAGGAGGAAGATTAGATGGATTCTTGTTTTAATTATTCTGGTTTAAAAATTTGTTTTAATAATAAACTGTATAATTTATGTGTCATTGAAGAATCTTTAGGCGCTTTTGGGGACTTTTTTGAATCAAAAATTGAGATTGAAGAAAACCATATAGTTGTAGAATTAAATCTTATAGACAATAAGGGAGATATTTTCATTGTTAGGGAATTCTGTAATTATGCTTTGGGTCTTATGCAAAATAATAGATGAAATGGAATATCAATTTAATAATTTTAGATACAAAGAATTTGGAAATAATTTTTTAGTTACAACTGATTCTGGAAGATGGATTATGTTACCCAAAGAGGAGTTTGAAAGTTTGAAAAAAAAAGAGATTAATGAAAATTCGGAATTATTTTTAAAATTAAGTGATATAGGAATTATTTTAACAGAAGGGAATGTTACAAAAGAAATTAATAAAATTAGAAAAAGAAATATTCGTTCTTTTTGTGGTCCCTCTTTGCACATAGTTATTCCTACTCTAAAATGTAATCATCGTTGCATATATTGCCATGCGGGAGTAAGTAGTTGTGAAGGAAAGGACATGGATGAGGAAACTGCTAGAAAAGTAGTAGATTTTATTTTTGAATCTCCTTCAAAAAATATTACTATTGAGTTTCAAGGCGGAGAACCTCTTTTAAAATTTGATATTATTAAAATAATTCATCAATATGCTCTACAAGTGAATAAAAATAAAAATAAAAATTTATTATTTACTATTGTTACTAATCTTACTTTAATGGACGAAGAAAAATTAAAATATTTTATAGATAATGAAATTGCTATATGTACTTCGCTTGATGGCCCAAAAGAATTACATAATCATAATCGTAAATTTAATGGAGGGGAGGGGTCTTATGACGCTGTGACTGAATGGATCGAACATATTAGTAAAGAATACGAAAAGAAAGAAATAAAAAATAGAAGAATTAATGCAATTATTACTGTAACTAAAAAATCGTTGTCTTATCCCGAGGAGATTATTAATGAGTATGTTAGTCGTGGAATTAATGACATTTTTCTTCGTTTTCTGAATAATTTAGGAGATGCAAGAGGCGTTTGGAATAATATAAGTTATACTCCTGACGAATTTATTAAGTTTTGGAAAGAAAGTATAGATTATATCATTAAGCTTAATTTGCAAGGAAAGATGATTCGCGAGAGAGGCGTTATGATTTTTCTTAATAAAATATTGACTGAATACGATCCTAATTTTTTGGATATTCGTTCTCCTTGTGGTGCATGTATTGGACAAATGTCATATACTCCAAGTGGAGAAATTTTTAGTTGTGATGAGGCGAGAATGCTAAATGATGATTTGTTCAAGGTGGGTGAGGTTGGCAAAGATTCCTTCAAAGATGTTTTGGGTTGCGATAAGGCTTGCTCCATTATTTCCTCTTCGGTAAATGATGTTCAAATTTGTGATGCATGTGTCTACAAATCTTATTGTGGACTTTGTCCTGTTTGTAATTATGCTGAACAGGGCTCTCTGATTGCAAAAATTCCAGAGACTGCGAGATGCAAGATTTTCAAAGCACAGTTTGATTATTTATTTGAAAAATTGCAAAACAATGAAATAAAACAAATTTTTGAAGAATGGATTCAAAAGCCATAAGGTTTAAATAGTTTTTTTGTAGTAATTTATATATGAAAAAGAAGATGATACCCAAATTGAAAAAAAAAGTTAGTTCTTTTCTTTCTAGCGAAGAAGGTAAAATCACAAAGGAATCTATATTAAAAACGGGAGTTGTTCTTGGAACTTTAGCTCTGATTCCTGCTCTAAGTGATGTTGTAAGTGCAACTCATGCTAGCCATGCTAACTCTCTAGCTGATTCCACAACTACTCCTGTAAATACACTACAGACAACTTATCAAGCATCAGGAGGAAATGTAGAAGCAACTCATTCTAACGTTGCAGGAGTTCATACTAATCATGGTAATCATGCAAGTCATGCGAGCCACGGAAGCCACGGAAGCCACGGAAGCCACGGAAGCCACGGAAGCCACAATAGCTGGTAATTAATAGTTATAATTAAAATGGATGTGATAAATAATAGAAACCCAAAGAACAGATTTAATATCAGTTTGAAGTATTCATTTTTTATTTTAGCAATACTGATTATTATTATTTTAGCAGGATGGGGAGGGATAACATTTTTAACGAAAGAAGTTTCCTGCGGTGACGGGGTTTGTAGTAAAAGCGAAGACATAGATAGTTGTCCTGGAGATTGTAAAGTTCTTCAAAGAGAAGATATAGAAAAAGAATTTATTCTTTGTAAAGAGGAAGCGGAGAAATTATGTTCGGCTATTGTTAATAGGGATGCATCTTATTGTAATTCTATAAATTTTGAAACTATGATGAACAGCTGTTTAACAAAGACAGTATTTATGTTTGATATTTTTGAGAATAAAAATAAAGATTCTTGTTTAAAAGTTAAAGAAATGGATGAAAATGAATGTGCAAATATAATTGATTCTATTGAATTAGAGAATATGGATG
>Ga0222640_1000140_pt1 | contig 23266 bp, 34 predicted proteins | sample AntAcemetagen187_FD_181144 | JGI IMG/M metagenome (GOLD analysis project Ga0222640, IMG submission 181144) | Saline water microbial communities from Ace Lake, Antarctica - #187 | ecosystem: Environmental > Aquatic > Non-marine Saline and Alkaline > Saline | place: Antarctica: Ace Lake... | reverse complement strand
CGCCGATGGCGAGCTGCTCGGGGCGGAGCTCGTCGAGCAGGTCGCCGGCGGCCAGGTTGGCCGGGTGGCACGAGGCGCGGACGATGAGGTTCCCGAACTTGTAGTCGAGCGTGCCGATGCCGTCGATGTAGACGGGCTCGAGGGTGAGGTCAAAGGTCACCTTCCAGCCTTCGGAGGTGTAGAACGTGGTGCCGTTCCAGACGCCGGTGTAGGGCACGGAGATGATCTCGCTTTCGGGGAACACCTCCGACCAGGCCTCATCCGCCTTGGTGTAGAAACTGCCGACAGAGGTGCGGTCGAGTCCGTTGCCGATGAGGGCGCTCAAGGTGACCTCGCCGATGGCGGTGCCGGCCGGAGAGAGGGTCAACTCGGGGAGCCCGGCCAGGGCCGTGCTGATGAAGGTGACCTTCTTTCCGGCGGTGGAGTGGATGATGGTGGCGGTGTCGCTCGTGCCGTGCATGGAGGCGTTGATGGTGGGCGAGCGCAGCGCCGTGGGATAGAGCGCGGCGATCAGGGCCGCGGTGATCCGGCCGGCGGGCTTGAGCTTGATCTCGCCGGTGGCGTCTTTGAGCCGCGGGGCGCCTTCGCCGTGCGTGGCGATCGAGGGGCGCCAGGTGTCGAGGTTGACGACGGCGTCGATCTCGTCTTCGGCGTGGAGTTTGAGGGCGCCGAACGTGGCGGTGCCCGGCCCGTCGATGATGGACTGTCTGGTGATTCCCATGGTGTCTCTCCTCGCGTTGTCTGTGCTATTCCGTGAGTGCTTCGAGCTGTACGCCGGTTCCGAAGACGGCGCGGTAGACCACATAGGTCTTGTGCGGGCGCAGTCTGAGTTCCTCGCAGACGAGGGTCTTGCCTTCTTTCCAGGGCTTGTGCTGCAGGTGGGCGCAGACCTGCTCGCCGCAGTACGAGGCGGCAATCCCGGTGCCGTTGGCGCCGTTGTTGATGATCACCAGCTCGGCGATCTCGACGACGAGCTTGACGTCCAGGTTGACCACGGGGGCGCCGGGGGTCGTGTTCCGGCCGACGGGCGTGAGCACCACCATGGCGATGCCTTTGAGGGTGTTGATGGCCTTGGTGATCTCGCGGGAGACGTTCTTCATCCGCTCGTAGAGGCAGGGGACATCGGCGAGCACGTCGATGTTGCCGATGAGGCTTACCGCCGAGGTCTGGAGCGTCTCGAGTTGTGAGGCGGTGGACATCAGGGTTTAGGTGTTTCCTTAGCAACCTCGCGGGGCTCGATGCTCTGTAGGACAACGATCACGGCCGCCGGTTTGCCTTTGGCGCGGGGGGGGATGACGCTGATCACGACGGCGATGCCGTCCGTGGTCTCGAACGCGCGCATGGCGTGAGACGGCAGACCCATATCCTTCGCCATCTGAACGGCGGCTCCCAGGACGTCGGCCGCCTTCGGCTCGTTGTCGCCGTCGCCGGCGAAAGCTGAGAGGGTGAAATCAATGCCGCCAGCGATGGCGGAGGCCACGTGTGTGACTTTGCCGAACCCGTGTTTCTCCGCGGCATGCTGGATGGCGCGGCCGTCGAGCTTCAGTTGTTTGGGCGTTTTCTCGGCGATCATGGTTAGAGTCCTTTCAGTGAGGCGCGTGTGTATTCGGGGTCGTCGAAATCGTCGTCGGTCATCTCCACGGAGGCGCCGGTGCCGGCGGCTCCGCTATCGGGATCCTCAATGGCGTAGCGGCAGGCAGCCACGTCGCGCATGAGGGAGACGGCCTGGTCGTAGCGTTTCTGGCGGCCTTCATCGACGTCAATGCCGGGGACGCGGCCGATGATCTCGACCACGACCATGACGCAGGCGGCGCGGATGAGGGACGGGGGGACGTAGCTCGCGGTGTCGTGGAGTTCGTTGCGCGCACAGGCGGCGACATAGCCGCGGACCTCGGAGGTGACCTGGTTGATGGAGGGCTGCAGGGGATCCGCCTGCCCGTCGCCCAGGGCGGCGGCGCGCAGGGCCTCCAGCTCATCGCTGGAGATCTGCGTGAGGACATCCGCTTCGAGTATGGCGCGCCAGGCCATTGGCTATTCTCCCAGGTGTTTGCGGGTGTGGATCTTGAGCTGCTCGTAGGTGCGTATGCTGCCGTTGGAGACGGCGGCCTCGATATAGACGGGGTCGCACGCGGGGATCGTGAACGAGGCGGTGTATGTGCCAAGGTTGGTGCTGACGGCGGATCCGGACACAGTCGTGACCAGGCTGGTGTCGGTGTCGCTGCCGGCAAGGACCGTGATGGTGCAGCCCTCGAGGTTCTGGACGTCGGAGTTGGTGGTCGCGCCGGCGTATATCACGGAGTTGGAGAGCGAGAGGGTGTCGCCCTGGTAGAACGTGGCGGATGAAGCGAACTCGATGGAGGACACGTCGGTGAAATTGGTGACGACGAGGTTCGCCGGCGTGACGGGGTCAGCGTGGACGGCGGCGCAGCAGCAGAGCGCGACGGCGGCGGCCAGGAGAAGAAATCGCTTTGTCATGGTCTGTGTCTCCATTCCGCGGTCAACGCCCGCGGCTACAGTGGCCGGCCGGGGGGCGAACCCCGGCCGACCGGGTTGGCTATTTGACTCCGTGGACGGTGTAGTAGACCTCCTTGGCCGCTACGCCGTTGCACGTGAAACCCGTTGTACACACGCTCGACGGGTAGAGGCTGACGTTGACGCTCGTCGAGTTGCCCGGGCTCTCCGCATAGGTCAACTGCACGCCCGTGATGGAGGTCAACACGACCGCGTAGGTGACCGCTTCCGCGTTAGTGCAGGTGCCGCTCTCGAGGAACTCCTCCTGGTTGGTGCCGGTTCCGGTACCGACCAGAAAGCCACCGTTGCAGGTATACGCGGACGGCCCGTCCTTGGCGTCGATCTGATCCTGGATGGAGCTGGTGACGCCGTCGACATAGCTGAGCTCAGTGGTGCTGACGGCCGAGACGATGGCCTGCCTGGCGTTGAGCTGCGTCTGGATCGAGCTCGATACGCCGTCCAGGTACTCGAACTCGGTGCTCGATACGCCGGTGTTGGTCGAGACGATGCCGCGGATGGTGTCCAGCCACGAGACGCCGGGGTCGGTGGCCAGCGCCTCCGACGGCGGCAGCACCATGCTCACCATGACGACGGTCGCGCAGAAGATCAGGCCCGCAGTCAATATGTTTTTCCCTGTCCACTTCATTTCGTTTCCCCTTCGGTTGGTGTTGTTGTTGACCCTCACCCCGGCCCTCTCCCTCGAGGGGAGAGGGAGGGCGAGAATTCCGATTACGAGACGGTGTACTTGCGCAGGCCGGACGTGCTCGTGACGACGGTCCTGACGTAGCGCTCGACGGAGATGGCGACCAGCTTCTCGCTGACCTGGCGCTCGTAGACGCGGCGCAGGGTGCCGTCCCCGCAACGGGTTACGAAACGCTTGATGTTGCTGGGATCATCGCTGATCTGGCCAGCCTCGGCCGTGAAGGCCACCGCGTAGCTGCCGGTGACCTTGGTCTTGGCGCTTGCGCTCGACTGGTAGCGCGACTTGCTGACGAACAGCCGCTCGATGGCGAGCCACTGGGCGACCTGTTCGGGCGTCCAGCTCGCGCTGAGGCCCTGGCCGGCTACGTCCTGGCCCCGGTAGGCCTTGACGCGCAGTATCCAGGCGGCGGAGCCCATGTAGATCCTGGGCGGGTAGACGCCGGAGGCATCGGCGCACGCCTCGCACAGATCCAACAGTTCCGTGTCCGGATCCGCGCTCGTGTTCCACGTCTTGGGACTGTTCGTGGCGCCGGCCACGAGCAGGCCGCCCGCGGTGTAGAGATCCGAACGGACGCCACGGCGAAGCAGATACGCGGTGTAGCGCTGCTTGGCGCGCTCGAGGTCGTCGACCTCGTCGGCGTCGATAAAGACCGTGAGACCACGGTTGATGGTGCGGCTCTCCACCAGCGAGCCGGAAAACGCGACCTTCTTGAAGTCGCCGCCGGGGGCGCGAGCGTCATCGCTGTCGATGAAGAAGTCGTCCTTTTCGTCCCACTTCCGCCACTGGAACTTGCGCGGCACCTCGACGATCGGGGCCACGAACTCGAGTTCCTCTTCGAGGTTGGCGGGATCCCGCCAGCCCTCGGCGAACGTGGTGAGCGGGACGCTCATGAACGTGTTGTCGAAGCTGGCCGCGTTGGCCAGGCATACGAGCTGGTGGACGGGCGCCACCTCGTTGTCGTATCTGTTGAGTAGTTCAATCATCGGTCTATCCTCTCTGTTGTGGGTTGCTGCGTTGACGTGGTCTCTCTGCCCCTGGTTGCGCGGACTTTCCGGGTCCGCGAGGTATCTCTAGCCGACGACCACCGGATAGGGCTGGCAATCGTCGAACTCGATGGCAGCGCCGTCGGCGACCGTCTCGAGGGCGCGGCCGATTACCCAGTAGGTGCCGGCATCGCCGGGCAGGGTCGCGACGTAGCCGTCGGCGGCGGCGGCGATGAGGCGGTCGTCATACGTGATGGCGCCGGAGGCGACGGCGCCCTTGGTGTCGGCGCCCTTGCCCAGGAGCTGGACGGTCACCTCCTGTTCGGCCTCGTCGGTCTTGCTGTAGGCGATGCCCAGGGGTTTGTCGGTGGTGTCGGCGGTGACGGCGACGTGGTCGACGTCGGACCCGAATTTGACCAGGGCAAATTCGAGCGTGATGGCGGCGTCACACAGCAGCGTGAGGCGCCCGAGTTCGTGGGTTTTGTGGCCAAAGGTGGTCATCTTCTTTTCTTCCTCCTTGCGTGAGGGTTTTCGGTCGGTTGCGGGTGTTCCGCGCGCGGACGTGGTCTCGTGTTGGTGTTGGCTACTCGCCGCCCTCCTTCTTGCTTTCGACGCCCAGCAGCTCGGGGTGCGCGTCCTTCATGGCCGAAAACGCGTCCTCGTAGGCCTGGCCTGTCTCCTCCATGTGGGCGTTGACCAGGCCGATGAATTTCCGGCTGTTGGCCCGGACCTCGCTCTCGCGGCCGTCGAGATCCCCGGCGGGCGGATCCCCCGCAGCGGGCACGACGGCCTGCAGACCGGCCAGCTTGGCGGCTTCGGCGGCGAAGTCCGCGGCGTTGACCAGGCTCTCGAGCCAGGTGTCCTTCTGGCCGACGACAACACGGCCGCCTTCGATCGCGGTGTTGACCAGGGCTTCGGCACGGGCCAGGCGATGCGCGTCGCGATCGGCGGTGATCGTTGTGAGCTGGGTCTCCAGCTCGCCGGCGCGCGTGGAGTGAGTGCCGACCGAGTTGGTCAGCTCGGCGAACGACTCACCGACGACACGGAGCAGATCCGTGGCGAAGGTTTCGTCATCCGCTGTGTTGGCAAGGGCTTCGCGGGCGGCGGCTTCGCCGGCCCACTCGGCGTCACTCGCCTCGCGGATTTTCTTGACGGCCTCGATGAGCTTTTGCACGGAGCTCACGACGTCGTCGTCGGTCTTGACCTCGTCGCGCCCGATCAGCGCGAGGAGGCGTTGCAGCAGGTCCATGCTGCCTCCCTTCGGGGTTGCGACGGCGGCGACGCCGTCTGAGTTGATGATGGGCACGACATCCCAGTTCGGGCTGTTCGTGAGTCCCACCGATTTGAGATACATCGGCTCGTAGACGGCCTGGCCGCCTTCCTCGCCGACTTTGACGCCGAGAAAATAGGGCGAGAAAAAGGCCCACGCCTTGTTGGCCAACGCCTGGAGACCGGTGGCGCCCCAGTCGGCGACCAGGGAGAGGGCCTCATCGCCCGCCTCGAGGGAGCGGATCCGGCCGCAGCCGGGCGGCTCCGTGGCGCCGGGTTGCGGGCGGTAGTCCGGATGGCCGCCCTCGTAGATGGGCGCGCCGCGACTGAAGCGCAGCGCCCGGGCCTGGAGACTGTTCCAGAGCTCCACCATGCGGTCGGCCACGCGGCGGTCGAGCCGCTGGATGCCCTTGATGCCGTCGCGGTTGTAGGGCACGTCGCCAAAGGGGACGATCAAGCGGGCGGGAGCGTCGGTGCCCTCCGGCAGGGCGTTGACCATCGGCATGAGTTCGTGCGCGTCGGCCTCCGGAACGGGGGCGGTGTTGAGCAGCTCGACCAGGGGCGCGGCGCTCCGTCGGCCGTCGACGATCAAAATGCGGGTTTTGGTGTCCATTCAGGCCTCCAGAGCAACCGGGTGCAGTGTTTTTCGGGGCGCGGCGCAGAACACGCCGAATTTGGCGCGGCATTGGTGCGGCATTGGGCGATCCCCCCTCGAGCGCGGTAGAGGGATAGGTCGGGGCTCCGATGCTTTCTCGGGGCTCTCAGGGCCTCGGCGCCAAGGGAGCCATCCGCCGAGCCGGACGGCCCGGTACATGGTGCGGGCGAGCCAGCGGTGCACACCCAGATAAAGCATGATCTCGAGGAAGATGGCGTCGGCCATGGCGCGGGTGATCGGGAGGCCGCCGATGGCCTTGTGCCGGTAGAGCCAGTCGTGGATCAGAGCGGCGATGCCGTAGGGCTGACCCTTGAGGCCGGTGGGCGGGATCAGGCGCCAGAAGATCCGGGGCACGGAGGCAAAGTCGAACACGAACTCGATGCGAACGGTGCACACCGCTCCGGCCTCCGTGCGGTACGTCACCTCGCGCACCAGGCGCCAGGTGCGGCCGTCGATGTATTCGGTGAGCACCGGAAGGCCCGTGAAGCGCTGTTCGGGGTCGAAGAGGATCATACGGCCCCCTCGTGTTCGGCCACGGTTTCGGCCACGCCGTTGACCAGGGCGGCGGTGATGGTCTCGGCGATGACCGGCTCGGCGGCGGGATCGGCGGCGATGGCCTCGAGGAGCAGGGGGGCGTCGTTGTAGAGCGCGACCAGCTCGGTGAGCATGGCGTCGTCGTCCAGGGTGAGCGCGTTGGCCAGCCGCTCGGTGTAGGGGGCGAGATCCGCGGCGAGCGCCTCGCCCAGGGCGCGGCGGGCGGAGGACTGCAGGGCCTCGTGGACGGCGTCGGGATCCGGATCCCGGGGTTTGGTGTTGAGCAGCGGGGCCGGCGGCGTGGCGTCGGTGGTGGGGGTGGCGAGCTCCTCGCCTGCGTCGGGCAGCGTGCGGCCGTACCGCTCGGCGAGATCCACCCGGCCTCTGGGGATGCCCCAGCCGATGAGCGCCTTGTCGACCTCGAGTTCGAGCTTGACGTTGTCGCGGTTGGGGTGCTGGAGGTTGAACGCGACACGCACGTCGTCGTGCCCGCGGGTGTAGCGGATCACAAACGGGACGATCTTGCGGGCGAAGGTGTCCTCGATGAGTTCGATGTCGTCGTCGAGGATGATGTCGGCCTCGTCGTCCTGGACGCTGGCGCCGGTGCCCTCCCCCGACACGCTGCTCATCGTGCTGAGGTCCTGGCCGCGCCAGAGGATGGCCATGGCGCGATCGCACCGCTCGACGAGTTTGGGCCAAGGCAGCTCGCCGCCGGCGGACATGTCAATCTTGTCGATGGTGGCGCCGGTGTTTTTGATGATCGACCACGCCTGGTTGAACTTGGCGAGCGCCGTCTTGAAATTGCTCCACTCGGTGCTGCCCGGCTGGGCGTCGGTGGTGCCGATCAGACCGGGCACCACGTAGCGGCGGGAGTAGATGAGCCAGTCGCGCAGCGGGTTGTGTTTGTAGAGCCACAGGATGGCGGCGGGGATGACGAGCCCGGGGCCGCGGGTGACCACCCACTCGCCGGGTTTGAGATCCACGCCGGTGGAGGACAGGCTCTGCTCGAGATAGCGCAGGCGGGTGGTGCGGTGCTCGAAGAACCACAGCGGCACGTGGCGAAACCGGGCCGAGAGGCCGTGCGGACCCGGCACCCAGACGACGTCGTGGACGCTCCAGCCGTAGGCCACGCAGTGGAGCATCTGGCGGATGAGGAGCGCGACGCCGCCTTCCTCGTCTTCGTCGATCGCACTGGTGGCGGTGAGGGAGCCGAGGAAGTACTCGAGGGCATCTTTCTGGGCCTGTGCCTCCGGAGAGTCGTCGAACAGCGTGACGTCCCAGCCCAGGCGGGCGGTGGCGCTGCGGCGTTTGGTGTCGACACTGGCGAGCTTGTCGTCGCGGGCGAGGATGTCCGAGCCGAACAGCGCGAGGGAGCGCAGGTAGCCGCGGCCGAACTCGGTGAGCCAGCCGTCGAGGAGCGTGGGGGTGACGTTGCGGATCAGCGCGAACGTGGTTTGATCCTGCTCCACGCGGCCCGCGTCGGCCGCGGGCTCAGTCTTCATGCGTTTGCTGAACAGAGCCATTAGAGGAGTACTCCCACGGGCTCGGCTTCTTCGGCGAATTCCTCGGTCTGTGCCTGGTCTACGACCTCGTAGGCGAACGGGCCGGAGGAGCCTTTGAGGGCGTAGTAGGAGAGTTTTGTGGCGTCGAACGTGTCGCCGTGACGGCCCTGGGCGTCGGGCGTGCAGACGAACGCGCCGCGCTCGGTCTTGACGAGACGGAAATCCTCTTTGAGGTAGCGCTCGGGGGGCAGCGTGCAGTGGTTGTCGTTGAGCTCTCCCACCAGGAGGCTACCGGTGTACTGCTTCATGTTCATCGGCTCGAAGCCGGGGCGGTCGATGCCCTCCGACCCGATGACCAGCTCCACGGGGATCTCGGCGCGGAGCTTGCGCTGGAGGGTGGAGGCGAAGTAGCGCTCGTTGGTGGCGTCGACGCAGAGCTTCCGGCCCTTGCCGCCGCTGACGCGGTGGGGGATGGCCTGGACGATGCGTTTGACCCTTTCCTCGGCGATGTCCGGATCGCGCGTCTTCCAGGTGAGGACCAGGCGGGTGACCAGGTCGATGCCCACCTGCTCGGTGACGGCCAGGGCGGTGGGGTTGCTGGTGGCTTTCTCCGTGGTGGCCAGATCGTGGCCGAGCCCGACGGGGCCGGGGCCGAGATGCTCGAGCAGGAATGCCACGGCACGGTCCATGTCCGCGTCGCTCTGGATGTCAATGCACGCGCACTGGCCGATGCCGCGCTCCTGGGCCGTGGTGAGCTGGATCAGCCCGCAGGCCGACGCGCCGCCGACCAGGAACTTGAGGCCGTAGTTGCGGTCCCAGGAGTTTTTGTCGCTTTCCGCCGCGCGGTTCTGGGCGGGGGTCTCCGGCTCGCCGGTCTTCATGTTGTAGAGGGGAATCCCGTCGGCGTAGGCGTCGTCGGCATCGACGCGCAGCACCATGATGCCCATGTCGCTCTCGTAGACGTTGCCCTCGGGGTTGGGCTTGAACTCCATGCCGACGGGCGGCACGAGCATGTCGAACGAGTAGTGAGAGTCGTCCGGCGGCACGGTGGTCGAGAGCGTGCAGCGGAAGTCCGGATTGGCGGCGATGATCGGGGAGACGGCCTCCCATGTCTCGCGCCAGTTCTGGACGCGGCCGATCTCGTCGCACATCAGATCCCCGGTCTCGCCGACGGTGTCCGCGCGCAAGGCCACGACCTTGGTGCGGCTGTACGAGGCCGACGTGTGGTAGAACCGAAACTCCAGGCGCTGCGCCTCGAAGAGTTCGGCGAAATCGTCCGGGGTCAGCACGTCAGGTTCTTTGTGCGTGTCCGAGTCGATGACCCGCAAGGCCCCGTCCGCCGCCTGGGCCACGGCCTCGCTGATGGCGCTCTGCAGGATGTTGGCCTCCTTGCGCACGATCTCGCGGGAGAGGCTGATCTTGGCGCTGCCGAAGATGACCGTGTGGTCGCGAGTCTTCATCATTTTGCGCAGGGCGATCTTGGCGAAGGTCGTGGTCTTGCCGTATTGCCGGCGGGCGAGGAACGCGACCAGGCGCCACTGGTCCACCAGGTGCATGAACCGCCGCTGGCCTGCCCGTATGCTGAGGATGGATGCCATCACCAGTCCTCCTTGAAAATGAGCTTGCCGAGCTTCTCCACCTTCTCCTGGCTGCCGATGCCCTTGGAGTTGGCGATCTGTTTCGCCCGCTTGTCTTGTGCCCATTTGACAAACAGCTCGCAGGTCTCGCGCTGGAACTTCTCGCGCTGGAGGCGGAGCGCCTCGCGGGCGCGGGCTTCGGCCTCCTTCTTGAGCTCAAACTTCGCCTTCTCCAGCTCGCCCGCGAATGCCGCGGACTTCTTGTCGAGGTCATACCGGAGAACCGAGAGGGCTTCCTGGGTGCTGAGGTCGGCGAACGCCAGGTCGAACTCTTTCTGTTTGAGCTGGCGGCGGATCATCTCGTCGGTCTGCTCGGGGAGCGCGGCATCGGTTGCCGCAGCGCGACGCTCGGCCGCTTCCACCTTCCAATAGATGGAGTGAACGCGCAACAGCGTGAAGATGGCCCCGTCACTGTGCGGCATGCCGCGCTCCTCGAGCCAGTCGGCGATTTCGCGATAGCCGGGATGCTGGTTGTAGTACCACCCGTAGAACTCATCGAGCATGTCCGCCCGCTTGAGCTTCGCGTAGGTGCTGTTGCTATGGATCTTGGCCATCTCGCTATCCGCTACATCATTGCCTGTCGATTGGAGCCCGCGTCGGTGATGTACCAGCGAGGGGTGCCCCACTCGTCGTCGCGCGCCGCCACCCAGCCCTTGGACTTCGCGAACTGCAGAGCTGCCTCAGCGCGTTGCACCGTCATGTGACGATCATCCATGCGTATCCCCACCTCTGTTGCCAGCGCATCAATCTCGCGGCCCCAATCGCCCAGCGCCCCCAGCAAATCGAGAATGTTGCGCACCAGTACCTTGTCCACGGCCATTACTGAGCCCTCCCGCTACGGTGGTCATCGAGGTGTTGGTTGAGCCCTTGCTTGTTCGCGGCGATGTTGGCAGCCAGGGGGTCAATGCGATCGCCAATCCGCCGCTCCATGCCATGCAGCTCGGTGCTGAGGCCATTCTTGAACTCGTCGAGCTTGTCGAAGAGGCGGACATTCATTTCCTCGTTGTGCTTGCGGGCCGCTTCGCGCTGCTCTTTGCAGTCCCTGCGGACATTGGCGAAGTGCTCGTGGGTGACCTGGTCGGAGTGTTCGTGTGTGCGGAGCGCGAAGCGTTGGTCGGGAGGGGGCTTGCCGCGCATCCACTGGATGAGGCGACCGCTGACGTAGACGATGCCCACGATGAAGGCGAGATTGGCGAGCCATGAGCCGAGCCATGGCGGCGCGTATGGGGAGGCCCCGGACGGGGAGGGACCGTCCGAGGCCCATGCGGAGGTGCAGCACGAGAAGATGAGGACGCCGAAGAAGGTGGCACGTACCGCCCAGGAGAAGACGGCACGTGCCGGGGTCCTCGCACAGGTACGACGGAACCGGCGAGAACAAGGATTGAATTGAGACCACGTCGTCATTGCGCAGGCAGACTACGCCGAGACGCGGATCCCCGTCATATTGCGAGCGACACCAGCGGAAGAAACCAAAGCGGGGAATTTGAGGGCGGAACGCCCGAAGCAGAAAGCCCACAGGAGTTTCTCCTGTGGGCCACGACGGACGCTAGCAGGGAGTGCGGCGGGTTGTCAAGCGCAGACGGCTCACAGCGATCCCGCCAAGAGCCATAGCAACACAATGATCCCCAGGCCGATGCCGATCGCCCCGAAGACGCCGGCCGATGATTGCGTCATCCGCCGACCGCAGTTCGGACAGGCATCCGCTTTGCGAGAGATCGACTGGCTGCAGTCCGGACACGTGGTCATCTTGGAGTTGGTCTCACTCGTTGTCATTGCTTTTTCGCCCTCCGGTTTAGATTTCATTCCAACTCCGCGGACACCATGAACTCCAGAGTATCGGGGCGACGGTCTTCACATGCGATCAGCTCCTGGGTAAGATGCGCGACCTGGCCAGGTCCGATCTTCTGTGGTTGCGCATTCAACTCCGCTCGCCCGATGAACTCACCGTTACGCCGAAGGGTGATCGTTACGAACACGTAGAAGTACGTCGACTGGCTCGTGTTGCGAACCGTCCCCCACACCTCGAAGTACTCCCCGCTCATCTTCGTCTTCTCCACGACGAATTTCAGCGGGATGCTCTGCGATGTCTTGTCCTTCGACTCAACAGTCACGAGTTCACCGGCGACGGCAGACAGCGCCATGCTACACAGTACGACCACATAGAGACACGTTCTCATCTGCTCTTGTCCTCCTTCTTCCCTCGCTTTTTCACGGCCTTGTACTCCGCTCGCGCCTCCGCGACTTTGCGCAGCCCTACTGGTGCGACGTCATCCTGCCTCGCGTCCTTATACCTGTGCGAGCGACCGTCGTGCTCCCGGAGCGACCCAAGAATGTCACTAGGCACATGGTAGCCTTGCTTCTCGAGAGCATCCAGAAACAACAACAGGCAAAGCCGGATCACGGCCGTCCTGTTCCCTAGTCCTGTCTGCTCGGCGGCCGTATCAAGGCGCTCCAACATGGCATCAGTCAACCGTACCGGGATGGGGCGCGTCGGGGCCATACAGCTAACGTATATCAATAAGCCTCGGATGGCAAAAAAAATGGCAGGTTTTCTGTTGACGCTAGCGTATGCATTTGGTATACGGTAGCACATGACAGCGAGTCGGACAACACACCCCATCCCATTGCGCATGGATTCCGAGCTGCGCGAGAGAGTCGTAGTCGCCGCACGACGTCTCGGGACGTCCAGGTCTTCCATCGTCAGGATGGCGCTCCTCAATCAACTGCAGCAAATCGAGAGCGGAGTTATTCGCCTGGCTGGTGGAGATACGCCAGTCGCCGTGTCTGACAGAGGAGACTCATGACACCCACCAATTTCACCAGGCCGGGCTTGGTCCGGCATGGCGGGGCGAGGCATGGCATGGCAAGCCGGGGCGAGGCATGGCAGGGATTACTAACAACAGGAGGCAACGACGGAACAATTTCACGAGGCTCGGTATGGCGAGGCAGGGCGAGGCAGGGCGAGGCGAGGCATGGCAAGGCCGGGATTCAGTCAACACAGGAGGGCGACGGCGGAACAATTTCACAGGGCCAGGCATGGCAAGGCGAGGCGGGGCCGGGCCGGGCCGGGTAGGGCAAGGCCAAGTAAGGCAAGGCATGGATTCATTAACAACCAGGAGATACGGCGATGAAACGAATCGAAGTAACGATCAAAGGTAAGTCACCACTATTGATGCATTCCTTCCCGATGACGGAGATCAAGGGGATCGCGAAGATGACGCCGGAGGAACAGGCGGAGCACTCCACCTACCGCCATCCGGACAGCGGCAAGCTGTACATCCCCGGGATGAACTTCCGGCAGTGCCTGGTGAACGGCGCGGCGTACTCGAAAGGGAAGGGCCGCGCGAATCTGTCCAAGACCGTGGCCGCGTGCGTGGACGTTACGCCCGAGTACCTGATGCTCGGCACGAAGGACTTCTCGGTCGACACGCGCCCGGTGGTGATCAAGGCAACCGGCGGGCGCATTCTGCGTCACCGTCCGCGCCTGGATGAATGGCAGGTCAAGGCCATGATCGAATACGACGACGAGCTGCTGAGCGAAAAGCAGATGCGCCAGATCGTGGATGACGCCGGCCAGCGCGTCGGGTTGCTGGACTTCCGGCCGGAGAAGAAGGGTCCGTTCGGCCGCTTCGTCGTCATCAAGTGGGCCGCCGCATGAGCAAGGGATCGGGCCAACTCGATTTCTTCGACCCCGTTGCGGAGGTGTCGCCTCCGGAGCGTCACCGCGTGCTGCACATCTCCGAGGTGCGCCTGCGCCCCCACCAGCTACAGATATGGCCGCCCTGCGTGGCGCAGTGGTCGGAGACGGAGCGTGCGGTGCACTTCGGAGATCTCCCGCAACGACCCAAGCTGTTCGTCTGGGAGGTCGGTGACTTCTTCCACGTCTGCAAGGACACGGTCTACCGATGGCTCGACGACGGGACGCTGGACGCGATCAACGTTGGTAGGAAGGACCTCACGCGTCCGGATCTACGCATTCTGAGGTACTCGGTTGTCGAGTTGTATGTAACGCGCCGAGAAGGGGCCAATGATATCACCGACATGGTCGGGCGTGGTTAGGCATGGCTGGCCACGGCCAGGCGAGGCAAGGCAAGGCCCTTTCCCAGTCGACAGAGGGAGGAGGATCGCATGACAGCGATGGAGATTACCGGATTCGTTCTGATTGCCCTGGTCGCCGCGGGGGCACTCGGCGCATGGATTGAGCGCAACTATATCCGCAGCCGCTTCCGGCTCACGCCGCGCTGGTGGCAGATCCCGCACATCACAGGAGACACGCACAAATGATGGAACGACGACAGGATGCGGCAGAGGCCCTCGGTATGCGCGTTCTCACCGACCCATATAGAACGGTCCGGGAGATTCATGCATATGTCGGACGCGCTTGTAGTAGTCGGTCAGCAGCCACACGGCCATTGCAGAGATCCTGGTCTCGGGTGTGCACCGCACGGCCATTAGCAGAGGACTGGGCACTCTGGACCACTCACGCATGCGTTCCGCCACAAACTCACATCTACGCGTGGCAGCCCACCTTACGAGCGATCGCTTCCGAGGCCACTTTTTTCGTCCGAAGAGCGTTCCTATGGCTTCGTCTACTTCGCTGCTCACTTGCTCTTCGTAATCAAGCACCTGGCCTTCGGCCCGAGCATCCTCTTCCGGTCCCATACCATATACCACCGTTTCGGGTTCTTCCGCGTAGGGGATCATTGCGGCGTGCTCGGCGAGCACGATCGCGAACTTGCGCCAGTCCAACTCCCGCAGTGGTGCACGATCTGACTCAGATGCGTTTGTCATCGCTATTCGTCCATTCAGACAACGAAGCATAACCCATGGGCAACCGGCAATTCAACAACAGGAGACACGCCCAAATGACGCAACGACGAGACTCGCAACCGCTGGCGGCCCACGCTGCCCAGGGCGTGACCGCTCTGTGTGACGCCATCTCGCATCTCGGGCGAATCCGGGACGAGACGCAGGACCCGAAGATGGACACCGCCGTCGCGCACCTGGTGCACGCGGCCGCCGACATCCCCGCCGAGTACTACGGCCACATGCCGGCCGAACACCACGTGGGCGTCGACGAGCTCGCCGCCCGCCTGAACAGCACGGTCAGAGAGGCGGTGCCGGCATGAGTAGGGGCGCGATATACGTCGACACGAATGGCAAGCGCGTGGAAGTCTGCCGCGGCATAGGGGAGCCGGCCGTCTACATCGTCGCGCGGATCAGCAAGACAGGCGCCCAGCACCGGGTCAAGAGCCCCCGCCTCGAGCCCGGCAGCGACGAGCGCGCGCTCCAGAACGCCCTCGACAACTATGCACCCGAGAAGGGATGGAAGGCGGTCGAGGAGAAGAAGGGACTTCCGCTGGTGCAGGAGCCGGAAGTGTTGCCTGTAGAGCAAACGCGGGATGAATACGCGGAGCGGGTGGCCTACCTGTACGATGTGTCGAAACGCCTGGCCCATGGCTCGGTCCTCTGTGCTGCCATTGCCGGAGCCGTGATGCTCCAGAAGAAGGCGGCGCTGGGGCACGGCAAGGGGTTCACCGCATGGAAGAAGCGCTTGGCGAAAGAGCGCGGTATCAGCAGCAGCACGGCGGACAACTACATCGCCCTAGCCAGGGAGATGGATCAACGTGTTCGACTCCTCATTGCCCAGGACCCCAAGTGCGATATTGCCCGCAAATTGCTCGGGGCAGGCAAATTCCCAACAGTTGGGAATTTGCCTGCTCAACGCTCGATCGACGTATTGGCCGCGATTGACCCGGAGGATCTTGAGGATGTCAGGACACGCGCCGTGGCCCGCGCGGTAAGTCAGTTGGTCGGAGAGAAATCTCTAAAGCAGCTCTACTTCGACTGGGGGATTCTGAAGCCCCCCCACAATCCCGGCGGCGATCACGGCGGCGGCAAGACGCGCTCCCAGCAATGGGCCAACCCGGAAGCCCACCGCCGCGATATGGCGATGGCGGACCTCCGGGAGATTGCCAACGACATGGCGGAACCGATCAGTCGGCTGCGCAAGTACCTCCTCGAAAGCAAGCGCCAGGCGTACCTGCCGATGGAGGTCATTGAGGAGGCGCGCACGGCCTACACCCATTACCGGCTGGATCTCAAGGACTGTCTGGACGCCCTGAAGCAAGTGAAGGGATAGCCACCTATGAGCGACTTGATCCACATCACACCACAGGACCGCGCGTGGCTGGCGGAGGTTGCCCCGGTCGCGGAACGTGCACGCGTCCAGCTCTGGTGCGAGGTCCTGTCCCGGTTCGGCCGGGCGGACAACAAGGGGGAGATGGTCGATATCCTGGTGGCGGAGTACGGCGACAGGGCGCGCATCAGCCAGCCGACGATCTACACCAAGCTCGCCCTGGTCAAGAGGGATGGCTGGCCGGGTCTGTTGCGCAAACGTTGGCGCGACCGCTACTTGAGCGAGACCAACGCGGCCAACGAGTTTGAGTCGTTCGTCGAGCTATGCTGGAAGCCGCTCTGCGAGACGTCCCAGCGCAAGACGGCAGCGGCATACCGCGCCCTGTTTCGGGAGCACCTGTGTGCCGGGCGCGTCATCCCCGGCTACGAGACGGACTGGCGGGGGATCTGGACGTTTGACCATCGCAACCGGCACATGACACCCCCGGATCGCTGCCCCTACTCGATCGACCGTTGCTATCCCCACGGGTGGAGCCGGCGGAACCTCTACCACCGGGCGCCGGACCGCTACGAGCAGACCGCGGCACGCATCGGCATGGGCGCGGCGCATTCGCTGCTGCCGTCCATCCCGACCTCCCGGGTGACGCTCCCGTTCGGGCGGGTGCTGGTGATGGACGATATGTTCCACGATGCCAAGGTCCGCCTGCTCGGCAACCGGGAACCGCAGATCGTGGTCGAGATCCGGGCACTCGAGTTGCTGACCGGCACGACCTACTCGCGGGGCGCCAAGCCGGTACGCGAGCGCCACGACGGCACCAAGGAGCATCTGCGCGACGTGTTCACGCGGTACCTCATGGCGGACGTGCTCTGCAACAAGGGCTACCATCCTGACGGGCTGTTGGTGGTCGGCGAGCGCGGCACGGCCAGGCTCGCCGACGACCTGGTCGAGACCTGCAACAAGTGGGCCGGCGAGGACAAGATCCAGTTCGAGGCCGGCGGCATCGTGGACATCCCCCTGGCGCGCGGCCTCTACGGCGGGCGCGGGCGCGGCAACTTCCAGTTCAAGGCGGCAGTGGAGTCGGGCTGGAACCTGGTCAAGAACGAGCTCGCCATGCTTCCCGGGCAGAAGGGCGCGGATCCCGAGCACGCGCCGGAGGATCTGGGGCGGCGCGTGCGGCACGACAAGCAGCTCATGACGATCTGTCACGCTCTCTGCCGTGAACGGCCGGACCTGATCGAGCACATCCGCGGCGTGTTCCCCCCCTACTACAAGTATATGGAGGCCGTTCAGCTCGTCTACGACCGGATCGAGGACCGGCACGACCATCACCTCGAGGGGTTCGACGAGTGCGGGTTCGTCACGCCCGTCTGGCGCCTGCACACGGGGGACGCCTGGAAGCCGGAGTCCCTGCTGGATGAAATGGATCCGCAGGTGGCCGAGCATCTCCGGCAGATCATCCGCAGCGACCCCGGCAAGTTCAGCGACATGCAGGTGATGTCCCCCCGCGCGGCGGCCGAGAAGTGCCGCGAGTCCTGCGAGCTGGTCCGGCTGCCGCAGGCGGCGGTCCCCGAGATCCTCGGCCTGGAGCTCGGCGACGTGGAGAGCGTCAAGGAGGACGACACTCTCTATATAAAGGATAAGTACGTGCCGAACCGGCGCTACCCCGTGGCAGCCATCGTCCGGACCCTGGACGGCCGCAAGCAGGTCCTGCCCCGCGGATCCAAGTGGCTGATCCACATCAACCCCTTCACCGGCCGCGAAGCCTACGTCTCGACGCCCGACCAGCGCTTCGTCGGCATCGCCCCCGTCCTCGTCGCCGGCAGCCGGCTGGACCGCGAGGCGCTGCTCGACAATCTCAAGATCCTCAACTCCGTGAAACAGCGCGAGCTCAAGCGCCTGGCGCCGCTCGCCGACCAGCGGATCGAGAAGCTCTACGAGGATGCCGAGCACGACGTCACCCTCATCACCGGCCGCAACCCCATACACGACGCACAGGAGCAGGCCGAGCACGACGCCGCCACGGCGGAGCGAGCCCGCCACACACAGGGCTCGATCACCGAGCTCGTGCCGCGGAAGCACAACACCCAGGAGGACAGCGCAGACGACGAGACCGATGCAGAGGCCGCCGGGGCGCCCATCGCGCCCGCCGCCGGGCTCTCCGAACTGTTCACGCACACACACCCAGGAGACCAAGCATGACGCACAACAACAACTGGCCGTTCTCAACAGATCACGTCATCCGCGGCACGGAGTCGATGCCCGAGGACATCCGCAACACCGTCCGCGCCATGTATCACTACGCCCGCGCCAACGAGCTCACGATCAGCGACGTCTCCACCTCCATCAAACTGCATGTCCGCAACGTCGATAAACTGTGCCGCGGGCGCTACGACGGCAACCTCGAAGAGGTCGCCGAACGTATCACTGCATGGCTCGAAGCCTGCAAAACGCGCCAGGCCGGCGACGCGCCCCTGTTTGTCAAGACCGACACCGCCAGCGATATATGGGACATCGCCACCCTCGCCTGGCAGTACCGCACCATTGGCGCCGTATGGGGCGACTCCCAGATCGGCAAGACGGCCGCCCTCGAGGCGCTCCAGCGCCAGCACGACCCGGGCATCGTCAAGCTCATGCGTTTCCCCGCCGGGGCGAGCAGGATGATCGTCATCCAGGAGGTCGCCAAGGCCTGCGGGTTGCCGCCCCGGAAAGGGCTCATCACCACGGTCCGCCAGCGCATCTTCGACTCCATTCCCAAGGAGTGTCTCTTCATCTGGGACGAAGTCCACGAACCGTTCGCCACCTCCACGCAATCGGCCCAGAAATACGCCATGGAACTCATTCGCGAGGTGCACGACGTCTGCAAGTGCGGCATGCTCATCTGCGGCACCAACGTCGGGCGGACAGCCATCGAGGACGGCATCCTCAAGGACCTGCTCGTGCAGCTCCGCCGCCGTAACGTGTTCACCCTCCAGCTCCCCCATTACGCCCCGCTCAAGGACACCAACGCCATCGCCAGGCATTTCGGCCTGCCCGCCGTGCCCAAGGGTCCCGCCCGCGAGTTGGTCGCTGAAATCGTCCGCCGTAACGGTCTCAACGCCTATCTCATCCACCTCAAGGCGGGCCGGCAGCTCGCCGAGAACCGGAGCCAGGCCATGACCTGGCAGCACGTCATCACCGCCTACGACCTCATCGCCAAGTTCGCCAACAAGAAGAAGGGCTCCTGATCATGACCGACAAACCCGAACGCAAACAATCCGACCGCGCCATCGGCTGCCTGGCCATCCTGATATCCATGGTCGTCAGCGTGTGGTGTCTCTTCAAACTGCCCGCCGCGTGGGCCGGCCTCTGCCGGCTGGTCATCACCATCATCGACACCCTGGCCGCCGTCCACCCGGTGGACCGCCTCACCATCGGCATCGTCCTCGCCGTCATCCTTCACGCCCGCATCACCCACAGGAGAACATCATGATCGCGACAAAGCCCGCCAACGTCTGGACAAACAGCGCCGGCCAGGCCGTACCCACCCGCTACGTCCCCACGCGCGACAAGCGCGCCACCCGTCTCGTCGCCAGGCACATCAAAGCCGCCGGCGCCATGGCCACGCGGCTCGCCGCTCTGCGCCAGGCCGTCCTCAACGACGTCGAGGACTTCGTCGCCTGGTCAGCGGAAGCCAGCGGCATCAAGGCCGCCGGCGGCAGGAAAGGAAACGTCGACCTCACCAGCTTCGACGGCCTGGCGCAGATCCGGCTGCGCAAGCCGGAATACATCGAGTTCGATGAGCGGCTCCAGCAGGCCAAGGCGCTCATCGACCAGTTCCTCGCGGCCCGGGCCAAGGGCGACGTCGACAAGGCCCTCATCAGCCTCATCACCGCCGCGTTCACCACCACGCGCGACGGCCAGGTCCGCGCCGACGCCGTGCTCTCCGTCCAGCGCCGGGTCAAGATCGACGACCCTATCTGGCGCCGCGCCATGGAGCTCATCGAGGCCAGCAAGCAGTCGATCGCCGCCAAAACCTATATCCGGTTCTACTCGAGGCCGGACACCGAGACGGACTGGACGATCATCCCGCTCGACATCGCCAACGCATAGCCATGGCCACACTACTCACATGCGCAGCCGCCCTCATCGCCTACCTGGCCCTCGGCAGGGCCGTGGGCGGCCGCCTGCGCCCCACACACCACAGGAGACACACCGATGCCCGCCTACAACTTCCAGGACCGCTTCGCTGACGCTGTGGAGCTGGGGCGCAAGCCCCACACCATCCGCCCCGGCGAGTTCCGCTCAAACACCTACTACATCAAGCAATCCCTCATCGATGCAGCCATCAGGAGCGACGAGTGAGCGAAGAGATCACGACGAAGCGATGTAGCTCGTGCAAGGAACTCCAGCCGCGCTCGGATTTTAACCGTAATCGGGCTCATGTGGATGGTTTGGCCCACCGCTGCAAGTCATGCAAAAGCGCGAAGGCGGCGGCTTACTACGCGGCGCACGCCGATGAGAGGCGCGCCTATTCCCTCCGCTACTACGCCGGAGCAAAGGATGACCCCGAGTACCGTGCTCGCGCCGTATCCAAGGCGACGGCCTGGGCCGCCGCCAATCCGGAACGTCGGAAGCAGATCGAGCGGCGTTCCAGGAAGAAAACGCGGCCGCAGATAACGGCCGCGCAGCGCGAGCGGCGGCACCGGAATCCAGACGCGCTACGAGACGCATCGAAACGGGCGCGCGAGCGGCTGCAGCGCGGATATGTACTGCAGATCCTGAAGGATGGAACATGTCTTGATTCGTCGGACATTCCGCAGGTTTTAATCGAGGCAAAACGAGCACTGGTACAGATAAGGAGGGTGGAACGTGACTACAACAGCAGCAGCAAAGACGCTACCTCAAGTCAGGGATAATCTTTGTCAAACAGCAGCGGACGTAATGGCGGACCCGAGACGGTGCGCCCAGGTGCATGAGAGCGTCAACGCGTTGGGGAAAGCTGTCGGCGCGTGCAAGGTCTACTTGGAGCACTGCAAGCTCACAGAGCAGAAACCGAAGGGCGACTGGAGCAGGTTCATCACCGGCGACAAGTAGCATGAGCGGACTCATCAGATACCTCGGCGGGAAACACCGCATGGCGCGGCACATCGCAGAGCGACTGCACGCAACCGGCGGCGACTGCCTGGTCGAGGTGTTTGGTGGATCCGCTGCCGTCATGCTGCATGCAGGATACGAGAAACGCGTCTACAATGACGCCAGCGACGATCTCGTCACCCTGTTCCGAGTACTCGCCGATCCCGAACGCAAGCGCCTCCTCCATCGCCAGCTCCGCTTCACGCCTCCGGCACGCCGCATCTTCCAGGAAGACTATGCGGGCTATGTCCGCAACGGCCTCTCATTCTCCCACATCACCAACCCCGTCGATCGTGCCCGCGCCGTCTTCTACCGGCATCAGTATGTGTTCGGTGGCAAGGTTCGCTCCGGCGGCTTCTCCGTCTCTACCGGCAACCGGTTCGGCATCAAGGAGGTCAGGGCCTACCGAAACACCCTCCGACGCCTGGCCCACTTCGCGCGCTTCTTCCGGGAGACCGTCATCGAGTGCCTCGATTACCAGGACTGCTGCAGCCGCTATGGTCGCCGCGCCAACTGCGTGCTCTACGTCGACCCGCCCTACGTCGGCACAGAGAACATGTACTCGCACCTGTTCGGCCGAGCCGACCACGTGTTCCTTGCCGAGCTCCTGTCCAACTGCGCCGCCAGCGTTGTCCTCACCTACTACGACCATCCTCTCATCAGGCAGTTGTATCCCGATGCCCGTTGGCAGTGGGAGGCCGTCGTCGCCACGAGGAACAGCCAATTCGTCAAGGGCAACAAGGCCGCCACAACGGAATGGATCATCACCCGGAGGCACGCATGATCGCACTCAAGGACACCATCTACGATCGACTCAAGCCCCTCCTGGCCGAAGCCAAGGGCAAGGCCAACGCCATCACCATCGACCAGCTCGCCATGCGCCTGGACCTCACCAAGACCCACCCCGTCACCGGCGTCCCAGTCCCGGACCGCCGACCCGTCGAGACGGCCCTCCAGAAGCACTGGGGAGCCTTCCCGTTCCTCCTGGTCTCCGGCTCACCCGGCATCTGGATCCCCGCAGGCGCAGACGAGATCAATAGTTTCATCCACAATATCCGCTCCCGGCACGTGTCGCTGCGGGAGAAGGACAACGAGACATGCCGCAAAGCCCGCGCCCTCGGTTTCCCAGAGCAAGACGGCCGCTTCGTCGACCCCGCCGAAGTCACGCAGACGGAGATGTTCGCATGAGGACAGAGAAGCACGCCTACGACGTGAAGCCGGGCGACCGCGTGTTAATGAAGGCCGGAGACTATGCCGTCGTGTCGCAGGTACAGGACCTCGGCCGTTGGCGCATCATCCACGTTGAGGACGGGCGCAAGAGCGATGAACTGCACGCAAACATCATGATCTATGTCGACGCCCCGGCTTATGCTGAGGGCCGGAGCGCGGCGGAGGGCCGATAGCATGGAACCGACGGTTGGCCAGATCATCCACCGCGACGACGTCGAGCAGTACGACCTCGACGGCTTCCGCCTAAACTGGAGGCCGGACAACACGGCCAAGGTCACGCGGATCGAACAGGACACGAGCGGATTCGTGCAGTGCTCTGCGGCAGCCGGCTGCCAGGTGGCGGACATCTGCGCCTTCGGCAAGCCCCACGCGCCCGACGAACGCGGCGACAAGGCCGACCGCTGCTGGGACCACAAGCCACACGTAAAGGGTGGCCTCATGGTGTGGGCAGAACCGATTCAGGCCAACGATCGGCATCATGCTCCGCAGAGAGCGAAGCGAACGGAGGCAGCATGAATGCTTTGGTTGTGTGTTTCTCGGGCTCGTCCCGTTTCATCGACGTGATGGCGGTCGAGGCATGGGAAATGGAGAGGGACGGCGATGTGATTACGCTCGGGTGCCACCTTCTGCCGGATTGGTACTGGTCCAACGATGGACCGGACGGGGTGCCGGTACACGCCGACCATCAGGCCGAAGTGGAGGGATGCGCCGAGCACATGGATGCGCTGCACCTCGCCAAGATCGACATGGCCGATGAGCTGTACGTCATCAACGTGGACGGCTACGTGGGCGAGTCTACGCACAGGGAAATTGAGTACGCAACGGCAGAGGGGAAGCCCGTGCGCTATTTGGAGCCACAATATGCATGAGACCGGCAACCACGCGACACCCACGGGGACGGTTGAAATCAGACTGCGCCATTGTCAGACGTGTAACCGATGCGTGGCGCGGGGCTCATGCTGTGAGTTGGGTTATAAAAATAAAAGGGTCT
>Ga0222640_1000138_pt1 | contig 23554 bp, 36 predicted proteins | sample AntAcemetagen187_FD_181144 | JGI IMG/M metagenome (GOLD analysis project Ga0222640, IMG submission 181144) | Saline water microbial communities from Ace Lake, Antarctica - #187 | ecosystem: Environmental > Aquatic > Non-marine Saline and Alkaline > Saline | place: Antarctica: Ace Lake... | reverse complement strand
GTAATATTACCTGTAACATCACCCAATAAACTACCAGTAATATTTCCTGTAATATCTCCTATAACATCCCCAGTAACACTTCCAATAATATTATTTGTTAAAACTCCACTAACATTAAAAGTAAAATTAGAACCACCTCTTATTATTGAAGTTGATGTACCTGGATAAATAGTAATTGCTCCACTCAATGCATCTAATCCACTTATCCCAAATGTTTCTACACCCAAACCAGAATAACCTCCACTTGCTTGTGCATCAACATATGCTTTATTAGTAACATCCATATCTGAAATAGGTAAGGCTAAACTACCTATTCTAAATGAACCAACATCCCAATGGTCTGATAAATTTCTTGTTCCATCTGTTTCTAAATATTGAGTATGTGGATCCCCTGTAGTTAATCCATCTAAATTATTATGAGTAATTGAACCTTCCCATTGGGTTACATTAGTTACATGTACCGTATTATCTTTAAGTGTTGAACCTGTTGCTCCTCCAATAACTTGATCCGCATGAACTAATCCAGTAAATGCATCATTTTTAGGTGCTATTTTATCCACTAATACTATTGCCATTATACTGCTTTTGTTTCTACAGTGGTTTCACCTAACCCTGCATTTGTTGACCTCCATGCATAATAATCTTCAGCATATCCATTAACATTAGTAACACTCACTGTTTCAGATGATTCAAATCCTCCCTCAAATCCTCCAACCCAAAAAGCAACATCCCCTAATCTTGTAGGAAATCCAAAAAATAAATATGATCCTGCACCTGCTGTAATTGCCGCCCAACTTTGTGTATTATCATTTGTTATTGTATTTGCCCCTGCACCTTCTATGTCTGCCTCTAAGAATGTATCTGCTTTAATTGTTAAACCTCTATAAAGTGGATTAATTGTTTGATCACTTGTATATGTAGTGAGTGTACTATTACCTAAACCAGTTGCAGTAGAACGATAAACATCATAGTTTTCAGTAAATAAAGATCCATTTGTTACTGAAACTGTTGCAACGGACTCAAAAGGACATCTTACACTATTAAACTTTAATCCTCCAACATTTAAATCTGTATAACTAGATGGAAAAGCAAATAATAAATAAGATCCAGCGGTTGCATTCATAGCAACACTTCTTGTTTGATCATTTGAAAGTGCTGTTCCGGTTAAATCCACTATGTCTGTGCTGGAATAAGTGCCTGGACCTGATACTATACCCCATTTGATATTATTTCTAAAATATACCGTGGCTGCACTTGTATCTGACGTGTCCCCAACATTAGCATTTAAAGTAAAACTAATATAATCATCTTTATCCACTGGGTAAATTGTTTTTTCTGTTGAACTTCCAGTTGCAAAAGGTGTGTCTAAGGTTAAATCTGTTCCCCAACTTGTTCCTCCATTACTTGTTAAAACAATATGTCCAGAACTAGGAGGTCCATTATTATATGTTTGATCAAAGGTTAATGCTTCTGCAGCTTTCCATCCTGCTGTACTTGAACCAATTAATTGTGTTGAATCTTCATTATCCGTAAAACTTGCATTAGAAAAAGTAAAGGTTGTCCCATCTGCAGCAGCAATCCAACTAGTCCCATTATAAATTAATCTATCATTTTGTGCAATATTAGATTCATCTACATCAGTTAATTCTCCGATCTTAGTTGTAACTTTATCTAAATTTTCAGTAAACGGATTAAAAGTAAATCCCATTATAACCACTCCCTTGCTTCTTTTCTAGTAATTATCTTTGATTTGTGTTCTTCTGTTAAAATTCTTTTTTTTCTCATTCTTAAATCCATGAACCAACATTTATTATATTATCCGAAGCATCATAAACAAGAACTTGAACAAAACTTCCTCCCGCAGGATTTGTTTTTACTAAACTTCCTATGAGTGTCCCAGAATAAAGAAGTGTTGTTGCAAAATTTATTTTGGTTGTATCTGTTGGTACTTGTTCAGTAATACTTACACTTCCATTAATATTTTGAGTTGCTAAACTACCTGCACTTGATATATCTGTTACAACAATTGTCCCATCAATTGTTTGAGTTGTAAAACTACCTACAGCAACAAAATTATCAACTACAGTATTTACACTACCTAATACTATCCAAGGATCTGTTGTCTGTATTACATCAATGTATCCTGTTCCACTAGAAAAAGTAACTCCTTGTGTGGTATAACTACCTACACTTACAGGATTATCTAAAATAGCTCTTACACTTCCAATATTCCCAATATCCACAGAAGGACTATTAGTAACAATAACTGAACCAGCTGGTATATAAGCATTTGAACCAAGATAATTATTTGTAGTTACTTCACCACTTATTATCCATGGACTAGTTGATTGAGTAACATGTGTACTTCCTATTACAGAAACAATATTTTCTACCACCACACTTCCTCCAGGCATATAAATATCAGAACCCGCATATCCACCAACATCTGAAGAATTATCTATATTTACACTACCTAATACAATAACTGGACTAGTTGATATATTTATACTCCCTGTGGCAAAAACACTACCAGATACCTTCTGTGTGTCAATAGAGCCTATATCTGCTGAGTTATCCACATTTACTGAACCTAATATTACCCATGGGCTAGTGGTTTGGGTTACATCAATATAATTAGTTCCAGAATAAGGGGCTAAAGATCCTCCTTTGATCCAAGATTCACTCCCTGTGGTTACACTGGGTGAATTAGTTTGATAAACTGAACCCAATACATTAACTACATTTGTTACTATTATACTCCCTGCTGGTATATATGATTCTGAACCAACAGTAGCACTAAAATTTCCATCTATTCTTAATAATCCACCATCGGCCCCTGAGGTTGATAAAAGAGAATAATAATCCGCCCCACTTTTTCCAAATAAATATGATTGAGAACCAGTATTTGCAGTTACATTAAATGTACCAGAAACAGAAACTTCTTGTGAACCACTTATGATACTATCTACCTTTAATCTATTCTCTTCTGTTACGGCTGCTCGGAACCCAGAACCGGTGCCACCTTGGATTATTACTGCCATTTATATTTTTATTTTAAAGCTTGTCTAGCACCTATAATACCAAGAATTACTCCCCCGTACTCAAGGATACTAGTTATGAAGTTTTCTCCTACCAAACCAACTTGTTGTCCGAAAACCACAAGTGCCGCTATACCAAAACCCCATATTGTTCTACTTTTCAAAATTTGTTTTGTCATTATAAAATCCTTGAACCGAATATTCCAAATATCATTGCAACCACTAATGTTAAAGATGTTGTTGCAATCCATCTATTTAATTTTACTTTACCATTTGTTGCTATTACATGCTCCTCAATTGAACATAATTTTTCATATATTTCCTTATTAGTTATTTTTATAAATGTTTTATTTGACATTTTTACCACGCAATTGTATCCGCTAATGCTATTAATACAGTACCAACTGCACCCGCTCCTCCATCAGCCGAAGTTCCACTTCCTTCTCCACCTACACTAGCGGTAACATCTGTTGTTACTCCATTATCTGTTTTAGTCCCTCTATGAAAAATAAGAATATCTCCACTTCCTCCTCCGCCTCCTCCTGAGGCATTTACTCCAACTCCCGCTGAACCATCAGCACCTGAACAATCAATTGAACTATTTGCTCCAAAAGTTAAAGTTCCACCAATTTTTATGAATATAGTACAACCACCCGCTCCTCCTACTCCTGCAGTAGCAGTATGGGTAACACCAATTGCGCCACCTTGTATTCCATCATTTGTAGAACTTGCTCCACCCCCTCCTCCTCTTGAATCACCAAATGGACTTGTGGTTGAACCACCCACTCCGCCTGCTGTTCCATTCATTATAAAATTCTTTTGATTATTTTTAAAATTAAAAAGATAACCTCCTGCAGTTCCTCCTTTTCTATGATCCCCTGCAACAATATAGTAACTTCCTTTGGTACCATAACCTGGACCCGCATAACCTGTTACATTTACAGGCATAAGCATATATCCATCAAAAGTAGTTGGACATCCTTTACCAGCTAAAGAAATTGTTCCATTAATTGTACAATTTCCTTGAACATAAATTATTATAGGTTTATCACTTGTTGTAGTTGCGGATAAAGTTGCATTTGTATCTAATAAAAAAGAAGTATATTGATAAATTGTTCCTTGGGTTAAATTTGTAGTATCAGCACTTTCACTAAATGCTCCATCGGTTCCATCCCCAAAACCTAAAGATTCATTAGTTTCACTACTATAAAGAATATCACCATCTACTTTTGGTAATTCTCTTTCTGTTGCCATATTATACTTTATTCATTTTTATTTAAATAATGTGATTTGTTTAGTATATCCTATCTATTTTACTTGTAATGTTGAAATTATTTGTAATTCATTAGTTCCATCAAAGACCACTGATCCAAATGCTTCTCTTTGCCATACAGATCCAACTCCTAATACTCCACTTTGAAATAAACCAAACTCTGAAAAAGATGTACCAGACATTTGAACTGAATTAAAATCTCCTTGAAAAATTGCAATCAAACCACTTGTAAAATTTGGACTACCTGTTATTTGATTTCTTACAGTTTCCGAAATTAAAGTAGTATTTCCAGATACAGCTGTTCCTGAACCTTCTCCAATGGCCATATTAGAAATATACATATTTGATAAACTTGATCCTAGTCTCCATGTTACAAATTGTTTTCCTATAGTTGTAAAAGGCATTATGTTTCACCTCCGCTTGTCATTATTGAAAATACACCCCTTGAATCCCCTAAAGCTAATTGACTCCCTACTACAGAAACAGCAGGACTTCCTAATATTCCATTAACTAAATGTCCTAACATAAAACTAGATCCAATAGTTCTTTTTTGAGTTTTCCAGTAAGATCCAACCACACTAAAATCACTATCATATTCTTCATATCTTGTTATTGTTTGTTGTTCTACAATGCTTCTACTTTCTAGTTTTTTTACTTTATTACTTAATTCTTTTATTTGATCTGTTATATCTAATATTTTTGTATCTAATCTTATTTTTATTACTTTATTACTTCTAATTCTTTCAGCGGTAAAATTATAATCCACATTTAAAATACCCACTATATTATCAATATTAAAATTATCTAATGTTACTCTAATTGTTTGTCCAGGGACTAAATCTTTCCATCCTCTAAAATCAACTTCTAAACCTTTCATTGGATCAGATTTTAATATTTCTTTAGCAGCAATATTTGTAGCTGTTGTAGGATCTTTAATAGCATCATCTTGAATTACTTTAGTCCTTTTACCATAATTAGCAATACTTGTTTTATCCCTTTCATGCCTTACTATTGGAATTTCTCTATCATAATTAGCCACAACACTACCCCCCGATGTAATTATTGAACTATATCCAAGATCTGTACCACTAATAAATATAAGTTCCCTATCAAAATAATTAACATAATACTCGATTCCACTAATAGGGGTTGAGGTAAGTTGCCATATTCCACCCTTATATGGACTTCCTAAATAATTAAGGGAGGTATTATGAGGTCTATTTAATAAAGTAAAAACAGAACCCCCATCACCTGTTAGAACTTCTTCATAACCAGATAAATATTTATCCCCATATACCCAAACATCATTAACCATTCCTTCTCTAGTTTGTTCATAATTAGTTGAAAGGATATTAGTATTATCTAATGTAAAACCAGAAGAAACTGAATCTTTTTGTTCAAAATGTAAGTCTTTATCTGTATCCACATACCAAAAAGAACTAGATAATTCAGCTAATTCACTTATGGCATCAAATACACTAGTATGTCTGAATGCTATTCTTTCAAGAGTTGTACTAGTTACATTAACATTTGAAAAGGTAACCTCACTAACAAAATTTTGTATTAAATTTGTTACAATTGTACTAACTTCACTATCAGTGAATACACTTGGTTCAATTGATGCATCTTGTAAACGTGCAGAATAATCTCTACCTGATAAAATAACTTCTTGATAAGTTCCAGAACCATTAAACTTTATTTTTTCTATTATTCCAGTTAGTAATTTTGTAGTTGGTGTATTTTTAGTATTTTGTGCATAAATTACTATTTCATTACCTACAGTAAAATCACTTTTGTGTCTACCAAAAGGTGAATCTAATCTTAATGAAAAACTAGATGAAGAATTATAATTACTCATTGCTTTTTTCACTTGTAAATTTTTATAATCACTGTATTCTGTTCCTTCTATTTCTATTTTTGTTTTAATATTATATGCAGTTTCAGGGTAACTTATTCCTTCATGTAAATTCAATGAATCTGTTATACTCACTGTAAATGTTTCTTTTATTTGAGTATAAATTACTGTTACTGTTTCATTAAGTGTTAAAGAATCTATTGGGTTTGTGGTAAAAGTTGTTGATTCACTAACTAAACTTACTGTTATATCTTCACCAAGAGTTAATGAATCTGTAATACTTATAGTAAATGTTTCTTTTATTTGAGTATGTATTGGTGTTACTGTTTCTCCTAAATTAAGTGAATCAGAAGGTGTTGCTGTGAATACTGTTACTCCTGTTAAAGAGGCTGTTACTGTTTCATTGAGAGTTAAAGAATCACTAGGTGTTATTGTAAATGTTGTTGGTCCTTCAGATATATCTATTATGTAAATATGATCCGTATCATAATCAGCACTTATTAATTCACTCCCTGTCCAGGCTAAACCTGCTGGATTTGTTGAAGGACTTGCAAAGCTACCTGTCAGTGTTGAGGATAGTCCTGAGTGGATGTAAATATGATCCGTATCATAATCAGCACTTATTAATTCACTCCCTGTCCAGGTTAAACCTGTTGGATTTGTTGAAGGACTTGCAAAGCTACCTGTCAGTGTTGAGGATAGTCCTGAGTGGATGTAAATATGATTCGTACCATTATCAGCACTTATTAATTCACTCCCTGTCCAGGTTAAACCTATTGGATTTGTTGAAGGACTTGCAAAGCTACCTGTCAGTGTTGAGGATAGTCCTGAGTGGATGTAAATATGATCCTTACTATAATCAGAACTTATTAATTCACTCCCTGTCCAGGCTAAACCTGTTGGATTTGTTGAAGGACTTGCAAAGCTACCTGTCAGTGTTGAGGATAGTCCTGAGTGGATGTAAATACTGGTAATTATCATATCAGAACTTATTAATTCACTCCCTGTCCAGGTTAAACCTATTGGAATTGTTGAAGGACTTGCAAAGCTACCAATAATTGTTGCCATTATTCTTTCTCCACTAAAATTATATCCACTTCTTTAAGGAATCCACAAAGATCACAGATAAATTTAGCTTTTCTTCCTTCTTTTACTCTCTGTTTACAAATATCTTTATCTACGTAATTTTCTATAATCCCATCAATCCCTACTAAGTGGAAATTGTGTACACATGCCATCTTTTTTTAAAAAGATAACTTAACTTAAATCTACAGTCCAAGTTATATTGATTTGATCTCCACTAATAGCACTCTTATTAGCAAAGTTTGCTCTACTCAACATTGTTCCAGTATTTAATCCACTAGCATTAAATAATCCTGCTTCGTTTACTACTTTAGTTGCATCTATCCCGAATGATCCAATCCACTGAGCGGTATCATTTGTTGTTGCTGTAGTTGTTGTACTACCTGTAACTGAACCTGGTCCAAACTTTAAGTACTCTGATCCAATTGTTGTGTCTGCTGCTGTTATTGTTGCACTACCTAATCCAATACTCATCCAACCCATAGGATCATCACTAGCATAAGCACCTGATACAATATTCTTTGCTATTTGTGCTTTTCCTATTGTAACCACTGTATTTCTAGTCTCTACTATATTTGATTCAAATCTTGGACTTTTGTGTTCTACACGAACCTTTCCAACCAATTTTAAATTATCTTTCATTTTACCTCCTTTATAAACTTATTTTGTTATTTAATTCAGTATGAAGTGCTTTACTTATTTCTTCTGGATCCATTCCATTAACATTTCCTATATTAACAATTACTTGATTTGATGCTTTTGTAAATTTTTCAGCACTGGCTTCTCTTTCAAGTGCTAAACTTTGTTTTAAAGTATCAATATCTGTTAATTGTCCTTTAACCGCACTAAAATCTATTTCTGGTATTAAGGAAATATTAACCTTTGGAATTTTATTTAATCCTTTTATAAGAAAATTTATTGCACTTATTAAAGTATTTATTTGCCCTTCTACAAAATTTACTATAAAATTCCAAACACTAATTACAACATTTTTCATTATTTCAAAAGCTATTATAAAACCATCTTTAAGACCTTCCCAAGCCTTATCCATTAAAGAAGCACCTTTTAAAGTTAATGAAACTAAAGTTAAAAGAATCTTTTTCCAATTCATTATAATTAATATAATTGCTGTGATTGCTAAGATTATTCCACCAATTATTAATAACCAAGGGGAACTAACCAAAGTAACTAAAGCTATTGCACCTGCCAAAAGAGTTACTGCCATTGTTACTAATCCTAAAATAATTAATGCTTGTTTTACTGGTTTAGATAAATTAGAGAAAAAATCTACCACTTTTTTAAATATTGGAAGAAGAACATCTCTTATAATTGGTATTAATTGTGAACCTATTTCTAAAGCTAATGCTGTAAATTCATTTTTTGCTAATTGTATTTGATTTTTTGTACTTTCTACAGCTTTATCAAATTCTTCTTGAGTAGATGTTGCATTTTCAAATTGTCCTGTTGCAGCTTCAATTAATTTATTCATCCCAGGAATATCATTAGATAATTTGTTTATTGCACTTGCCCCAACAGTTCCAAATAAATCAATAGCAGTTTTTTGTCTAGTTATTGGATCTTCTATTTTATTAAGATTACCTATAAGTGATATTATTGCACCATTAGCATCTTTTCTTAATGCATCTGAAAAACCAGGCATAAATTGTTCTACTTCATCTATTTTTTTAACAACTGTGTCAAATGCACTTCTTAATTTGGTTCCTGCTCGTTCCGCTGGTTCACCCGCATTAATTAAAGCGGCGGTTAATCCAGAAACAACATCTGTACTTAATCCTAATGTCTTTGCTGAGCCAGCTACTCTAACCATAGCACTTACTATTTCACTAGAACTAGCGGCACTAATATTAGATAATTCATTAATTGCCGAGGATAATTTATCCGCTTCTTCTATGGGTAAACCCATAGCATTAGAAATCTTTGCCAAAGCTAATGCAGCACTTTCAGCTGTTAATTCTGTAGCAATAGACATTTTAGAAACAACAACAGTAAAATCTCTTATTTTATTCCTACCCGTTATACCCAATTGACCAGCCACTTCACCAACTTTAGCAAGTTCTTCGGCACTTAAAGGAATTTCTTTTGATAATTCAATAAAATCTTTTCTTAATACTTCAATTTCATCATTGGCTAAACCTGTTGTTTTTGCAACACCAACCATTGCAGTTTCTAAATCTATAGTTTCATTTATAGCTTTACCAAATGCTACAGCAATTCCCACTCCCACAGCCGCTGCACCAAGTGCTGCTTTCTGAAACTTAGCTATAGAAAAACTCGCTTCACTAAAAGTCTTACTAAACATATCTTTTGCTTTTATTACTATTGCTATTGATGTTTCTCCTATTCCGAATACCATTATCTTTTTTTTGACCTCCTAAGTGCTTTTTTGTTTTCCGCCTCTAATCTTTTAAGATGTTTAATAACCTCCATGAAATCTTTTAAACTTAAACTCCTAACCTCATCTAATGTCCATTTAAAATGATCACATATAGTTATTTCTGTTCTTATTTGACTAGAGGATTCCGAAAATCTTCTAAGCCATTAATTTCGTTGATGGCTTTCTGTATTTGAATTCCAGATTTTAAACCTAATTCGTTATATTCTTCTTCAGTGATACCTGTAGACAAAAGAATCATCTTTTTTGCAGCTTCTTCTTTTGAAACATCTCCAAGCGAAGCTAAGTCTTTATACTTAATTTCTTTCACTAAGTAAGTTTTTCCATCAACATCTATTTGTTTTTCCATTTTACCCCCGTTTATTTAATTGAATTAAACCCCACTTAATGGTAAAAGGATATGTGTTGTATGTTCTTTTGCTGTTATTTTTTCAGGCACAATTTCTAATGTTGATTCCGTTACTCCCTCTGCTTCACTTGGATTGTCCATACTTGTTATGTGACATCCAGACAAAGTAAAGATTGCATGTTGACTTCCAGTTGCGGTTACATCTCTATCAAAATCTAATACTGTATTAAATGAACTTGTAGATTTGTAAAACTCATTATACCAAATTGCTGCGGTTGTACTATCTAAATCTAAATTAACACTCAAAATATAGTCTCTATTTCCTGGATAAGGAATACTTATATCTCTTGTTCCATCCAAGTAATGTGGACCTTCAATATTCTGATTGATTTCTAAAGTTACTTCTTTTGCAGTTATATCACTTCCAGCCATTGTTAGAGTTACATCCCCAAATGCATACGGAGTATTTGTTTTCTCTGTAACACTTGTTGTTGTTCCACTTGAAAAAGTTAATGTTTGACCAATGTAATCAACTTCAGTAATAACAACTTCACTTGAACTTGCTGTTATTCTTACTGCATTTGGTACACAACCATCTATTTTTCTTACAAAGTTTCTTCCAGTTCCTGGCGATTGCTTTGAATCTTCAATAGTGAAACTCATTGGTGGATTAAATGAACCACTGGTAAATGCATTTTGTTGTAAATTCATTCCAATCTCACTAGCATCATATTCCATTATATTTGTTCCACTTGTTGTTTCACAAACTGATCCAACTGACCAAAGTGGTAATCTAAAATCTTGTGATCTTATATTCAAAGTTCCTGTTACATCTCTTACTCCTTCATCCATTGTGTCTAAACTTCTAGTAGATGTTCCTAAATATCTTGATGGTATCTTATTTTCTACATCATCTATTGAATTAGATGTTACTTGTCCTAACCAAAAAGAACTACCTGTCATTGGTTCTGCGTATGTTCCACTTTCGTAAATACCCAACACCTTGTTTTGTCCTGCGCTAAATCTTCCCATATTTTACCTCCATTTTATTTAATTATGTGAAATTATAAAGTCTATAATAGAATTCCATAACTTTTGATTTAATTGCTTGATCCCCTTCTTCATTAATTTCTAATGCACTAGTCATATTAAAATCATTCATATTATTTGCTATTGTACCAGTAGAAGTAGTAAATTGAATTCCTCTCAATCCATTAAAAACATCGGTAAATAAAGTATCTCTTTCTTTAGTATTTCTGGCCCATATTCTTATCTCTAAAGTAATTTGCATATCCATAGCAGTTGATTGCATGCCCGTTCTACTTGCTTCAAAATTAGTCGCTTTTATGGTAATGAGTGGATATTCAACGGCTCTAGAAGGATAAGAGGTCATAACAAACTTAGATTTAGCCCCTCTTATTGATGATTTTGGATCAGTGATTTTACTAGTTAAGTAATTTTTTATATAATATAAAATATCTGCTACGAACGTTGTTTGTGATACCATCGCTTTGGTTTTCCTTGTCTCTCGCTTGAGACAATATAATTAACTTATTTTTGTTTAAATAATGTGATTAAAATTGGATATACTATATTTTTTTAACTTCATCATGGATAATTTTAGCAATTTTCTGCTTATTTCGGTTTTTAGAGTTATTAAAATGTCTTCTGGCATTGATTCTACTTGTACCATACTCTAAAAACTCTGCATAAGAAACATCAGAATATATGACCGCACTATCTGAAAATGACTTAAAAGTAACACTTCTTAGAAAATTACCTGTATCTACACTAGTTGGTTCCGCTCTTTGACCAGCTATACTACTCTTTACCTCTTTATCCATATGAGTTCCAGCTTTCACCATTGCTTTATTAATCATTAAATGAGTTTTTACATTTTTTAAATTAAGAAAAGTCTTTGCTTTTTGAACTCCTTCAATTGTTATTTTTACGCTCATTTTTCTTTACAAATAAAAAGTTACTATATAAATCTTATTCTTCACCGAGATACGAACCTGTTCCAGTTAGTCTTCTAAAGTATGCTTTTCTATAAATGTTTATTCCAGCCACTTCTTGTTTTTTAACTCCTAAAGGTATTGGTTTATACTCAATAACAGGAGGACTTCCTATACCTACTCTAATAACATAACTTCCCATGTCTGTAAAAGTTACTGATCCTGAAACAAATAGCTTAATATCTCCATCAATTAATTTACCTTGTTCCATTAAAATTGATTCAGATGAACCAAAAGAACCTTTAATAGGTAAAACAATCCCACTTGTCCATGTTTCAAAATTAGCACCACTGGTTAATGTGACATCATCATCCCATATAGAACCAATTGAAACTTGAAATCTCCGAATACACATCTGCTTGCCTGCTTTATCTAAAAGTTTTTGAAATCCTGCTTGAAGTTTACTTGATGTAGACATAATTATACTAAGGTTTGCTTGTAATTAAAATTTCTACCTAGTGATTTAAGATAACTATCCGCCATTTGTCTGTATGCATTTGAAGAATCATTACTAAATCCACCTCCAACACTCAGATCATCTAGTTTTAAATTCCCAGTGTTTTCCTGTGCATTTACAAAGTCAATTGTATCCGCCTTTGCTAATTGGACAATTGGTGGTTGAAATTTATCACTTATAGAATTAGAACCAATTATTTCACCAGTATAATTAGCCACATGTTGTCTGGCCATGTCAACTATCTCAATCATATTACCAGATATACCCACGGGCACACTTAAACTTTCAATTATATGGATGGTAATACTACCAATTGTACTTAAACTCATTTTAAGCTGTTACAGTATTTTGTAAATACCCTTCACTTGTACAAATTAAAGGTAAATAAGTATCCGCTGTTCCACTCTGAAGTCCACAAAGAATAACTCCTATTGCTGTTTGACTCCCTGTATTTCCAAAAGGGGTACCACTTATTGCAATAAATTTATTAGACTCATCGTCTCTAAGACTTTGAACTACCATTTTGATTTATGCAAGTGCTGTCCAATCGCTTCCTCCAGTTGTGTTTGCTTTGTATAATTCTCCATTTACGGTATCAAAAGCAATTCCACTTACAATTGGGCTAGTTACTATTCCATCTGGATTTCCAGTTACAACTATAATTTCTCCAATTCCTAGTTCTCCACCCACATTACCTGTAAGGTTGTGAACCATTCCTTGTGTTAATCCTTGTACTGTACTTCCTGTTGTTGCTACTGCCATGTTTTGTCCTCCATTATTATTTGGGATTTAATGTCTCCCTTGACATGAAAATAAATAAAAATAAAAATAAAAATTAATTAATCCTACGAAGTTGTTATTTTACTAATCGCTTTTGATCTAAGTAAGTTAACTGAAATTCTGTTTGTTATAGCTGCTCCTTGCATATCATAACTAGGCATATCATAATTCTCCACAGTTATATCTCTCTTGATTGCAATACAAAATGCTTCTTTCCTATCTAAAACATAAGCATATAGCTTATATGTTCCAGGTGTAGGGGATGCATTATCTGAAAACAAAGTTACTTTCAAACCATATATATTTCCTTTAAATCCAGTACTTAACATTTCTGTATCACCAGCTCTATGAGCTTCAACAAATGTGTCTATGTTTCTTAAATCATTAAGAACTTCTGTACCAATTAAAAGATCAGTTGGTTGATAGTCATTATCTTCTAAATCCTGCATACTCTCAGTGATATTTGCTATTGTTATAGCAGCTCCACCAGCAGTTGTTGCATTTGCTCCATCAAGTGCAGTTAAAATCAACTCAGTTTCTTTTTCAGCAAAACGTCTTCCTACAGCCGCTAAATTCCTTTCCAACATTGGAAATTGAGCATCCTCAATCATTTCCCTAGTAATTCTTACCGCAACACCATACTTTGCAGGTGTTACTGTAACAGTTTCTATTCCAATATTATCTAGTGGAATCTCTGCTCCTTCTCCTACCTTTCTTATATCTAATGTGTTAGCTTCTTCTAAATTAATAGTTGTTGAATAACCCTGAAATTGATTAGGGGTTATAATAAAAGCCGCTAATTCCCTTGGCAATAATGCTTTATTTACCTCTGGAATAAGCCTATCAAATATAAGTCTTGGTATAAGAACTGTTCCTTGTGTTCCGTCTTCGTCACTGATATACTCTGTAATGTTTTTGTATTTATCCATTTTAAAAGTTAAAATAAACAAGACAATAATTATCAGTTACTCCGCTTGCTCCAGCACTTAATGCTCGTCCAATTTTCTTTCCACCAGGTATTCTTGTGAATTTTCCAGATGGTACTATTCCACTTGTAAGTGATTGTACCAACTCTTCGTCCAATGCTTCAACCGCATTTCCTGCGATTACAGAACCTCCTGCTTGAACTAGATAAGCTCCTCTAGTTGCTATAGTTACAAGTGCTCCACTTGCTGCTGTGTTAATTGCTATTCCATTGATTGTCTCAACACCACAAGCTAATGCTGTCACTAAAACAACAGGTGTGTCTGTTACATCATAACTTGAAATAGATGAACCAACTGCACCAGCTACTGCTCCTGAACATGCTACATATTCTCCACCACTAATTACTTCCGCTGCTACTGCTGTAAAAGTTCTAGGCACTTCACCATCCCATAGAACTTGTGTTCCCATTGTGTTTGATACTGCCATTAGTATTTACCGACAAGGGTTAATCTACCACCAGATAAAGCCCCCATTCCTTCTTCTACAACGCTTGCTTCTTCAGCTTCCTCAGATTCAGATTCTTCTTTAGATTCAGGTTCTTCAGGTTTAGTTTCTGGCTCTTTTTCGTCTTGATCTGCCATTTCTTCAACTTGACATTTTATTAACTCTAATGTAGAATTTTCAACAGTTGAAATATCTAGAGCTTTAACTCCTTTCTTTTCACATAACTTTTTGTATTCAACTTCTAAAACTTTTCTTTTTTCCGCTTCATACTCAGCAATCTGTTTATTTGCTATAACTAACTCTTTCTTCAATAACTTAGCTTCAACATTTTCTTTTGGTTCTTCTTTTGGTTCTACCTGAGGTTCTACCTGAGGTTCTTCAGTTTTTTCCTCTTCTGTCATATTCTTGTCTCCCTCCTTTTTATGTTCTATTACATCGTTAGATGATTGTGAATATGCTTCTTTTAATGCTGTACTAAATGTTGCTCCTGAATCCGCTGGAACAGCAACTAAACTTAATTCTTTTATTATAATTCCTCTAACAATTAAATCTCCTTCTTTAGTTTCCTCCAACTCTTTGACCATGGCCCCAATACTAACAGAATTTAAATCTCCTCTTTGAATTAATGATCTCATTTTTTCATCACTTACTCTTGCTTTGAATTTAATATTTTTTTCCAATTCATCAAAATTAGAACTAATAACTTTACCCACTATTGAGTCTACCATATTATCATGATCTTTAAGCAAAGGAATACCTTTCATTCCAATTGCCGCTGGTCTTAATTCTTCCGCTATAAATTTATGACCATTAGAAGTAGTTATTTCATTTATTGCTATACCCGCTATACTAAATTCTTCATCTATTGTTGCACTTTCAGTAATAGGTACCGTGAATTTTTTTAACTCAATGTTTCGCATCATTTTATCACAGAATAATGTATTTACTTTTGTTTATATAATGTGATTTGGGTTGGATATACTAACCCATTCTTAAAATTATTTGAATTTCTTGATTCTTTGCACCAACTACAGTAATCTTTAGCTTTTCATCAACATAATAAGAAATCCATTCATTCACTAAATGCATATTTTTATTTATTCTTCTAGAACAAAGTGGAATATAAATATTTTCTATAAAATCAGTGCAATCTAACAAATTATAACCAATTTCTGAATCTATTATTATTCTTGTTTTAGATAATCTCTTACCAGATTTAGTTATTATTACCGCTTTTAGTTCACCTTTTAATTTACTGGTAGTAATTTTATTTATTCCGTCTTTAGTATTAATATTAATTTTCATCTAATTTTACATAAATTATTCTTTTTCTCCTTCTTATTGTGTCTTTATTTCCACCTACTTTGTTCAAATTACCTAATTTAGCCCCCATTTTTCCCGCTATTGTTCCTTTAAATTTATTTGTTATACCCCCAAATTGTTGTTGTGCTTTTGAATTTATTGTTGTATTTGATCCAGTGACATTACCTTCTTGATCATATTCTTTCCAAGGTCCTACTAAGGGTACTGATTCATTATCTATTGCATCATTTCCTAAATTTGAAGGAAAAGATAAATCTCCACAATGTCTTGCTATTGGAATAGTTTGCATTGTTCTTTTATTAAAATAACTCATCCTTCTAACATCTCCTTTTTATATTCTTTGGCCATTTTCATATTATGTTTATGGAAACATTCACCACATAACCATAAATTATGTGCTTTAATTAATAATACCCCTGGTTTAGGGGTTGATCCACATTTCTCACATTTCACATTTACTATTTGATTGTCTATTTTTGTCATTTTTCCTCCAGTCTATGAATAGGAATGGACTAAATTCAAAGTTCCAGCCAGGCATATCTTTAGCTATTCTCATGATTCTATCTATTTCTTGTCTAAATTCTTCTATTTCTTTTCTTAATTCTTTGTCTGTTTGTTTAGTTAATCTCATTTTAAAATTGTTTAATTAGATCTCATAGTTGGATGACTTATTTGCATTATTTCACCACAGGAATCCAAGTACATCTACAATTAGCATGTACAGGAATAACTCCAGCACTATCATTTAATGTATAAACACTACCATCTAAATCCACACAAATTGGACAAGTTCGTTCACTTAAACTAGCTAAAAATTGTACTTTTTCTATTTTATTATCTCTATAATGTTCAACTAATCCTTGATTTGCTAATCTGCTTGCTTCAGTTCTGGCAATCATATTTGGTCTATTTTGTGATGCTACACTCAACACTTTCTCACCATTTTCATTTATTCTTAGTCTATCTTTTAAATCCACATTATCTTTAATTCTTTTTTCTATTTGATTTATAGTCAGATTCTTTTTGAATCCACTTTTGAATATTTCTCTCAATTTTTCCACATCATTTGTAGAAAGTAAACCTAATTCTATATCTGATTCTGTTATAGCAAGCAGATTAGAAAACTCATCTAATTTTAATACTTTTAATATATTCAATATATAATCTGAATAAGTAAAACCTGATAACTCTTTTAATCTAGGATCTTCCACCCATTCATTGATAGTCATTTCACTTGATTGTTTTTCGGTAATTTGTTGACCACATCCACTTCCACTCATTTGATTTGCACTAGGTTTTGCTCCTGGAACTTCAGGTTGTTTAATCTTAGCCTCTTTCTTTGCCTCTGGACTATTTTTACCTTCATTTTTATCAATTGCTTTAGTCTTTGTATCAAACGCTTGTTTTTCTGCTTTCTCTTCTTCTTCTTTTTTATCATCTAATCCTACTTCTGGTTCTCTCAAAAATTGTTCATAATTTTCTATATTAAGTGCTTTGGCTATTTCTATTTCCGTCATACGTTTAAGGTTTTCCCCTGTTTGAATAGATCCACTAAGTAATGCGGTTAATTTGTTTATTCTTTCGTTTATTGATTCTTCACTTTGTATATTCCATTCAAATTCTACATGCTCTTGGAACTCTTTACTTCCTTGTCTTAATAACAATGGTTTGAATATCTTTTCTTCTATTACTTTTTCTATATCCTCTTGTAATGATTTTATTCTTTCATTTCTAAATGTACTTAATTGAACTTTAGCAATTCCTTCATTTAATTGACCTGATCCCATTAATACTTCAGGTACTTGGAATCCAGCAATTAATTGTAGTTTGTCATGTTGAAGGACTGTATCAAATCCTTTTCCTAAATCTCCAAAGTCTAAATATTTTATATCCACATTAGCATCTGTAGTCCATTCTGTTTGAGTATTCATATATTCCATATTGGATGCAATACCTTCTACCACAGATTTATTAGTTTGTTCGCCTGGTACACCCACTTTAATATGATAAGGTGCTCCAGCTTTTCTGCTTACTACAGCATGTGAATCTGTTTCATTTCCTAAAAAATTATTAATTGCTCTTAGATTAGGTTTGATTAAACCTAACCCGTACGCTTCCAGTGGAAAAGCGTTTATTTTTAAATGTGCTATTTTATTTGGTTCAAAATCATTTACTTCTTTTAAAATCTCAGCATTTATTCTATTCAATTTACCTTTATATTGATTATATTTCTTTACTTCGCCTTTTTTGTCTCTCTTTACATACATTTCTTTTGGATCTAATACTCTAACTTTGCTTTCTTCTAAATCTAATTCCATGAATCCGTTTCCTGTAATTAGACTAGATTTTATCCATTCTCTTAATGCTACCTGAAAATTTGTATCAATTATAAAAGAATCAATTATTGCTTGTACATTGCTTGATTTAGCTTTTGCTGAGAAATTACCTACAATAGCATCCACATGTTTATCAATAAAACCTGTTACATAACCAAATGTTTTATACAAATCTTCCGCTGTCTTAAAATTAAAAGGATGTTGTGTACCTAATGACTTAGGGAATCTTACTGGTATATCTGATACTTCCGCTTTGAAGGTTTCACTTGTTCTATGATCTTTGTGATATTTATCCTTTATATATTGAGGAATAAATATTTCACCCAGTTTCTTTTCTTTAGGCATAAAAGAATTAATTTCTTTTAATTTAAATAATGTGATTAAATAAGGATATACTAATAAATAAACTAATTACGCTTACTTCCAAAAATGAAATGAGAACTTTCTTGCTGAAATTCAAAGAACATTCTCATCATTAGAGCATCACCCAAATCAGGAGATCTACCTAGATTCTCCTTAATTTCTTCCTTGGGTATAATTAGTATCTTACCATCTTTGTCTATATCTTTTACTTTAATATGTTCTAAGTCTTCTATTAACATCTCTTTGATCTCAATATCATCCAATTGACAGGCTATTTGACCTTCATTTATTAAGTCTGCTAATTTAAAGAAACATTGAGTTTTGAGGTTACCAAAGTTATGTCTAGGAGGTAATGAATATGCACCACCCGGTGATTGATCCTTTTTTCTTTCTATTGCTCTCGAGTTATTAATAAATCCTTTTACTCCTTCTAATTGATCCACCACACCACCACCTACTCCATCTTCATCTATTATTATCTTACTTCTAGGAATGTGATGTAATTGGGCCAAACTATTAATTATTTTAGCATTTTCTTTAGTAGATTTCTTTTCAGTAAACTTAATTTGTTCAATATTGAATCCTTTCCATATAACAAATACTGATTTATCTGATCCAAAACGTGCAATATCACAAGAAATATACATTTGACCCTCTTGTCTAGCATTTGTGAATATATCATTAAGCTTATCATATTCAAATAATCTGCTTGGATCATCATCATAGTGCCAATTTCCATAAAGTAATCTTTCTTTAGAGTTTTTATCTAGTTTCTTTAGGTTTTCAGCATAATGAGGTGACATAAATGGATTATCTCCTACTAATGCGGGTATAAATTGTCTAAATAATGGTAATGTTCCTTCTGCCCAAGGTTTCCAGTATTCTCTATAAGCAAAGTTCTTTGCTGGATTACTTGCCATAAGCAATTTGGGTACTAAACCAAATTCTTCTAACTTGAATCTGATTCTACTCATTACTATATTCTTAGCTTTCTCTGTTATTTCACTAATTTCATCAATAAAAGCACCAGTATATTCAGTAGATCCTAAACTATCAAATTCTGGATCAGTTGGATAAAGATATAAATCTTTTAGATATACCGTAGATTCATTAGAAAAGGTAATATGCCCCTCCATAGCATTATATCTCCAATCTTTGTCCTTTTTTAGTCCCCATTCCCTGAGTATGCCCAGAAACGTCAGAAACGTACTCTCTTTGAGTGATTTTAGTCTGGCTCGACCCATTAACCACCTGGAACCAGGATATTCTAAACAACCCTTAATTAACCAGAAACAACCTAAATAACTCTTTCCACCACCAGCTAGGCTCCGCCTCCATAAAACAATTCAGTAGTAACTTTATCTTGTAAAATTTCAAAAGCTTCTAATTGTTTAGAAGACAACCGAGTTCTTATTGTCGGCATTTTCACCTCCTATAACCTTCTTGGTTATGCTTTATTTTATGACATTTAATACAGAGAGTAATACCATTGTCAATATTCCACAATTCATCACATTCTAATCCTTTATTCCAAGCAGGTATACTCCCAAATTCTGTTTTGATACTAAATCTCTTTCCCTTTTGAAATTCTGTTTTAGGATTTCTACGTTCTCCTTTTTTGAAACTATCAGAATTAGTTTGTCCTTTTTTTAATCCCATCGTCTTTTTCTATTATTAACTTAAATCCTTCACCTTTATGCTCTACTTTATTATCCACTTTATCTGAATAGTCTTTATGTTTAGCTAATATAAGCTTCATTGCATTAAATGTTGAAGAATTTTTAGCATCGCCAAACATTGCAAAATTATATAATCTACCTTCAACTAAGGAATTAATCTTATCTAGTTCTTCTTTTAATCCTTCCTTGAACAATTTATCTTTTTCTATCCATTGGTAATATACATTTCTAGAAATCTTTGCTTTTATACATGATAAAGATATATTTCCTATTGTAGAAACATATGCTTTAATAAATAATTCTTTTCTCTTTTTAGTTGAGTTTGTACTTTTATGTACTTTCTTCTTTATTTTCATTTTAACAAAAATTACTTTTTACTTTCTGCGTCTTTCTTATAAGATTTCTCAATTGCTAAATCACCATCTTCCATTATTCTATATACATTTCCATAACCAATATATTGATACTCTTTGCTGTCTATAGATATTCTCATTTTATGCTGTTTGGATAAATCTTTATCTCTTACTTTCTTGGTTTTGGTTAACTTAAAGTTCTTTAAATCTGAATACTTGGCCCAATCTGTCTTAGGTAAGATTATATCTTCTGTTCTTACCCTACCATGTAGTTTTAATGATTTCTTTGCTTGTGTTTGTATTGATTCATTAAATTCATCCAATGCTGGTTTGGCTGCAAAAGGTAATCCTTTCTTGTTGGCTAATTTCTCTTGTTTTAATGATTCTCTTTTAAACTTTCTTTCTGGATCATTTTCATACAATGATTTAAAGTCCTTTTTCTCTAATTCTGTTTGTGGTCTTATTATTCCCATTAGTTTACTCCGCTTGGTGTTTTTATAGTAACACCTTCATTTAATTGTTTTTGAAGATTTTTAATAACTTGTTTATGATTTGTTATTTCTTCTTCAATCATTCCAAATATTTTTTTATCTTCAGTATTTTTTTGATCTCTTAAATAGATTCTCCATTTATCATCAAAGTTTCTTAAATAATTTTGTTTATCTATTAAGGCTTTATTATATTCTAAATTTTCTTCTATTTTCTTTAAATCTTCAGTATTTCTTTTTAATCCACTTTTAGAAAGTTTTACTTCGTCTTCAGTTAATTCTCTTTTACTCATCTTTCTTTAGAAATATTGGTTCTAGTAATTTAATTTGCTCGTCTACTATATCCCTACAAAATTTATCTGGTTTAAAATCTGGAAACTTATCAAAGAATTCTATTTGTCTATGATTAAAACCTATACTTCGTTGTGTTATCTTTTCTCTTGGATTTACTTTTTTTCCCATTTTATTTATTTTCTAAAATATTAGTTGCTTTATTTATTTCTGATGCTACCAAATTAAGTTTATTTGTCCCTTTATTTATTAAATCTACATTGTTTGTATAAGCACCTTCTGAAATTAAATTCATAGCTTCAATATTATATATTTTCTATAAGGATGTTGTTGTATCCAATTCTTTTGTTTTTCCATGTTTAATTTAATTAATTATACTTTATAAATATTACTATTTAATGTATTCACTCAAGAGTTAATACAATTTTAGCAGAATTATCCCAAGTCCAATTCTTAGCATTTTCTAATGCTTTTTGACCTCTTAATTTCATTTCTTCTTGATGTGCATAAGCATATCTCATTTTCTTTTTTAAATCTTCAATCTTAACATTCGCCCAACTAATTCCCTCATACATTACTTCATGTTCTACTTCTACTAAATCATAATCTACAAAGAAATCTACATCTTCTTTCATATAATCTATTTGACCACCAAAGTTTGTTTGAATAGTTGGAATTCCACAAGCATGTGCTTCTAGGCCTGGCAAATTAAATGCATCAGCTCTTGTTGGACTAACAAATACATCCCCTTGATTATATAAATCTACCAATTTATTATAAGGCATATTATCCGCATTTATCTTTACAGTTGGACTATTTGGTTTAATATATTTTTTAATTAAATCATCTATTGGACCTATTCCATAGGCAGGATTAAGTTTAATTAATAACTCTACTTTATCCAGATTAGTAAATTCTTCTAAATATGCTTGTATAAGATATTGAATACCTCCTCTATCTTCTATATTTCTAAATCCTTTATTTGCTACAAAAGTAAATACTTCATTATTTTTTTCTTGACTATAAAATTTGGTTAAATCCACCCCATGAGGAATTATCTTTATTTTATTATGTAATATTCCATCCATATAGTCTTCTGTTGTGGCACTTTCTCTAATTGTTTGACAAATTGCTTCTTTAGTATGCATTGATGGAACTAAAATATATTCTATATCTGGATTCAAAAAATCTTCAATAAAAGACTTAGGTACTTTGTTTCCTTCCCATACACAATATGCCCAATTTCTTCCTACTCCTGTAAATAACTTCCATTGATGTGGTAAAGTTATTATTAAGTTTATTTCTCCTTTTACAGGTTGTTGTTTAATCATTAATAATTCATTATCATTTACTTGTGTTTCCCAACCTTGAGGCAAACCTGTGCTTACTCTTACTTCTGTTTGTTTGAATAAAGCATTTGCTAGGTTTCGTACATGTGAACAATAACCACTACTCCCTAGCAAATCACCTATAACATTTATCATTTAATTCCTTTTTTCCCACCAGTCATTTTACCAGTTCCTTTTCCACCAGCTCTTCCTTGACCTGCTCCTCTTCCATCTCTTGGACCAGTTGAACCACTTCTTGGACCTGTTTTATTTTTATTTGGCATTTTTATTTTCCTGTTCTTTTACCCATTCCCAAGTCATCTTTAAACCCTCTCTTAAATCTATTTCAGGTTTATATCCTACTTGTGTTTCCGCAAATGAATTATCAAAACATTCAAATTGACCTTCTTCCCCTGGTCTATAATCTGTAAATTTAATTGGAACATTTATTCCTGTTACTTCTCTACACATCTTTGCAATATCTATCATATTCCATTCTTTACCTCTACTTACTTGAAATGTTTCACCAACTACTTTATCATCTGGTGCCTCAATTACTTTAATCCAAGCACTTATGGTATCTGAACCAAAACAAGGATCTCTAGTCTGTTTTCCACCTTCTATAATTAAAGGTTTTCCTTCTAATAAATTCTTTAACCAGATATAAATAAAGATTTGTTTTCTCATCTTAGGACCATA
>Ga0222640_1000132_pt1 | contig 23919 bp, 52 predicted proteins | sample AntAcemetagen187_FD_181144 | JGI IMG/M metagenome (GOLD analysis project Ga0222640, IMG submission 181144) | Saline water microbial communities from Ace Lake, Antarctica - #187 | ecosystem: Environmental > Aquatic > Non-marine Saline and Alkaline > Saline | place: Antarctica: Ace Lake... | reverse complement strand
ATGAAGATTATACTTGCCCGATATGTAACTCTACGCTCAACGAAGCTAAAGAAGCAAGTTTAAAGACTAACCTTGAAACCGAAACAATTGGCTTAGATGAAGTAATTAGGCTTCATATTATAGCTTCCTTTAAAGGAGATATACAAAGAATGGGAAAAGAAAGAGTTTGGAAAGTTATTGAACATCTTGTACCTGCTAAAGTTAGAATAAGATATAGAAAATTTTATTTTTTAGCCTTAAAAGAATTGGAGGAAAAAGAAAATGAAATTAACAAAACATAATATAGGAAACAGTCTATTTATACATTTTCGGTGCAAGTGGTTTAGTTATCATTTTTATATAGGGCATAGGGGTTTATTTGGATTTTTTGCAAAGGGCATTGAATAATAAAGGAGGTTTAATTATGTATAGCTTAGAGGAGATAAAAAGACAAAATAACAAAGCAACAAAAGAAATTGTAAAAATGAAGAGTAGAAAAAGATGTAAATATTGCCACGCTCTAATTACAAAAAAAGATGCTTTAAAAACTGTCTGTAATCTATGTAAACAAGAAATAAAAGAAATAAGGTTTAAATGATTAAATACGAAATAGCATATATGGAGAAAAAAGGTAAACGCAAGAAAAGACTTATTGCCTATATAGAAGCCGAAAATTTGACAGGTCTTTATAAGTTATTAGAAAATGAAAATATTACTCATATAATAGATATACAGGAGGCTAAATAATGAAAACTTATTATCAATGGACAGTTAAAAAATTAACACTAAAGAAAAAAATAGTCAAAGAATTTGAACACGAAGCAATAAAGGAAATTGGTAATGCTATTTTAAACGGAGAATTTAATATTATATTAGAAAAGAAAGAAAGGGAGGTTGCAGAAGTCATTTAGTATCAAGGACTTACAAGGCTGTAATCGCTTTCAAAAAAGATGAAAATAACCCAAAATAACTTGACAATATGACAATCAATATGGTATACTTTAACTGTAAAAAGGAGGATTAAAATGAGTAAAAGAATAGGAATAGTCAATGTAAATTTAGAGTATGAAATACCAGAAGGGGAAAATGAAAAGGAATATTTAGAGAATGTAGAACTACCTAAAGAATATGTAGAAGATAGCTTTGAAATTGTTAAAATAATAGAAAAATAAAAATAAACTTAAAAAATTATAAAGGAGGCTCGCTATGTTTTGTAAGCAATGTTTAAAAGGTGTTTTAATAAGACAATATAGAGTAGTTAATGCTCGTTCAGAGGCTTTTAATACTGATAAATATTTTGATAGTTTAGAAGAAGCAGAAGAACTTTATGAATATTTAAGAAAGCATTATATTAATAAATATAAACTATCAGAATTACTTATTTGTAACGATTGTGATTATGTAAGTGAGAAAGTTTTAAAAGGGGAGGTAGTATAAAATGGAAAAGAAAGTAATAGTTAGTTTTTTATATGAGGAAGTAAAAGGTAAAGATGACCAATACTACAAAGATAAAGCCTTTGATGAAATCTATAATTCTGATGAGGTCTTGGATAACGACTCTTTTCTTGTAAAGGATTATAAGGAGAAATAATTATGGATAAAAAAATTATCAAAACTTGTTTAAGAAAAGCTATAAAATTACACCGAAAATATACTCTTGATTTAGAAAAGTTAGAGAAAAAATTAGGAGGAGAAATTACTTATGTGGACTATAATTATGCTGAATTGGTATATGAAAAAGAATGGTATTCTATTGGTAGATTAAATAAATTAAAAAAACATAAACGCAATAAAGGAATAAGAAATAAAACGGAATAAAAATGAATACCCCAAAAAAATATAAAATTGCCATAGAAATATTAAAGTTGGAATTAATAGTTAAGAAAAATAATTTAGCTATAGTTAATAAGAAAGCAGTGTTAAATGTTAAAAAACAAATTAAAAATTTAAAGGCAGTGTTAATTATATTAGAAGGTAGGTAAAAAATATGATAACCGCAATCAGTATAGTAATAGGTATATTTCTGCTAATATGGACTTTACAGCCTCTTTTAAAGGATAAAGCAGTATATACTCCTCTAAAAAAAGAACCTGCTCTATCTATGGAAGAACAATCTCAAGAAGAAATACGAATTTTTGTAGAAGAATGTAAGGCTATGGACACACAACAAGAAGAACAAGATGCAACTATGAAAGTAGAAATAGTTAATTCTAAATTTGATGTTTCTAAAATACAAGAATATAAAGGAGAAGGCTTAAAGAAATTTGAATTTAGACCTACTACTTTTTCAGAATTTATTTCTCAAGAACAAGCAAAATTACAAGCGAAAACTATAATTAAAAAAGTAGCAAGGGGTATGAAAGGGCATTTATTTTTATCTGCTCGGCAAGGTATGGGTAAAACTACATTTCTGGGCTTGTTAGCAAATGAACTCAAGGCGAAACTAATAACAAGAGTAGGAAAAATGATGGACGAACCAGAAGAAATTATAAATGTAATAAACGAAATCAATACAAGTAAGGAAAAGAATGTAATTTTCTTTATAGATGAAATCGAAGGAGTAGATAAAAAAACAATTAAACTTTTAAATCCTATTATTGAGCAGTTTGAAATAGCAGGTAAGAAAATTAAGCCATTTATTTTTGCAGGGGCTACTATTGTAAAAGATATTATTCAAAAAAACAACCCTGATTTTCTTGACAGAATAGGGCATCATTTATTTTTCACTAATTATAATAATACCGATATTACCAAAATTTTAAAGCAATATACCAAACAGCTATATGCCAATGACAATGTATCCGAAGAAATTTTAGAAACAATAGGAAAGTCTTGTAAATTCTGCCCTCGTATTGCTATCAGTTTATTAGATGATTTTATTGTAGAACAAGATATAAACAAGGTATTAAAAAATAGAAGGATATATAGGGGGGGCTTGACCGAGATAGATATTAAGGTGCTTTCTGTGCTAAATAAGGCTACAAGAGCAATGGGGGCTAATGCTTTAAGTCAAAAAGTAGGTATAAGTCAAAATCAATATTTATTAGAATTTGAGCCTTTTTTAACGGCATATGGATTTGTAGATAGAACTCCAAGTAGAGTTTTAGGAGAAGAAGGAAAGAAATTTTTAGAGGAAATGAAATGAAAAAGAAGAAAATAAAATGGACTAAGACTTTAAAAAATATAAATATCTCTATAAAATTTACAATTCCTTATTTTTTAAAATCTGTTATTATTCGCAAAGAAGATTTAAAAATTTAATATTATGTCAGAAATAATTGAGAAATATCAAAAGTATTTAAGTGTAAATGGAAGCGCTCACTCTACCATTACAAGCTATATTCAAAGAGTAAGTTGTTTTCTAAATGAGGTCAAATTAGAAGCTATTACAACAGAAAGCATAAGAGATTATTTATTTACTTTACAAGACAAATTTTCTTCTTCTACTCTCAATATATATAAATGTGCCATCAAAAGTTTTTTAACTTTTTTAGAAAAAGACGATATAAAAGTGCCTAAATATTCTAAAAGAATTAAAAAATTACCAGAATATATTACGCTGAAATTCTTAGAGAACAATGTAATTCCAATGGCAGAGGTTTTATTCGATAAGGTATTAAAAACTAAGACAGTATTATATTTTATGTTTTTTACAGGATTAAGAGTAAGTGAAGTAGCAAGTTTAAAAAGAGAAGATTTTGATTTAGAAAACTTAACAGTAAAGGTATATAGTAAGAAAAATAAAACAGAAAGAATACTTCCTTACCCTAAAAAAATACGAGATATATTAGAACAATATTTCTGTTTTGAGGAAGAAAATAAAGGAGCTTTTAATATAAGAACAGGAGGTATTAAAGTTATTTTTCAAAAGTTAAATCCTTACTTCAAAGATATAAATTTACATTGTCATATCTTTAGGCACTCAGCTGCTACCCATTGGAGAAAGTGTGGGGTATCTATTGAAAATATCCAGTATTTGCTTGGACATTCAAATATACAATCGACAATGATTTACGCCCATGCCGACTGCCACGAAATTCTAATGGATTATTATAAAAGAATTAAATAAATATAATAGGAAAATATTATGAAAAAAATACATGGAAACTCAAAATATCATAATATATTGACCAAAAAATTTCTTATTAAAGAATACATTAAAAATAAGAAAACTCTGGAACAAATCGCTAAAAAAGTAAAATAGGAGGTTGGTTACAATGAGAAAAGGATTTGCAGTTTTAATTTTAAGTTTGGGATTGATTTATAGTAATGTATATGCAGATAATATTATTACTTATGGGAAATCCACTTTTGAAGATGTAGATAACAGAATAATTTTTGGCAGTTATGGTGATGAATATTCTATTAGCGAATTTGGTAAGTTAGGAGGCAATGATTTTATTGCTGAATTAAACTTTAAAAATGTATTGGCTTACGAAGGCTATACAGAGGCTTATGATTATAACCCGACTTATGACGGATATTATGATAGTTTTTACAAAAAACCTTTGCCCACAGCAAAAGACTTAACAAAAATTTCAATTAGAGGATTGGGAGCTAACCCAAGAGAAGTACAAGATGTTTATGTGTTAACATCCGAATATGAAAAATATTCTTCACAGGAACAAGATGTTAGAATTAAAAATAATGAACAAGAGATTTTCAATAATGCGGGTGAAATTATCAGAGTAGAAGATAAAAGCATAGATAGAGATAATGTGTTAGGAGATTTAATTGACACCAACACAGATAACATTATCACCAATACTGATAGTATAACAAGTAATTACAATGAAAATAAAACTCAAGATTTAAATATTAAAACTAACAAAACTAATATTGATAATAATGCTCGGAAAATTGAAAGTTTAGATAATCGAGTAAATAAACTATATGGAACTCAATATTGTGTAGAAGTTGATGCAAGAATTTTAGACACGAAAAGATTAACCATTTTACCTTATATTAAACATAATTTTACCATTAACAATAATGAAATTGGAGTTAAATTTGTTGTTAAACTTGGCAAAAGTTACGAGGAGAAATTGATTAATAAACAAAATGAAAGACTGGAAAGATTAGAAAGGAAATTAGGAATGATGAAATGGGAAGGGGCGGTAACTGTAGGAGAAACTAAAGACGGAAAAGCTATTGTGCAAATGGATAACGGATTAATTAGGATAGGTAAAGAATTTTAAAAAGGAAAAAATAAACTATGAACATTTTTGGTAAACTCTTTCTATTGGTTTTGGTTTGTTATGGCTTATATGAGTATCTATGTATGATACAGCGTAAACTAAAGGAAGCCATTAACGACTATATGAAGTTAAAAGAAATGGAAAAAGAATTAAAAAAGGAATTTAAGATAGGAGGAAAATAAAATGAAAGGGATTTTATTAAGAGCAAAAGAAAAGATAGGTAGATGTTTAAAAGAAGGTGAAAATATTCATTTTCTTTCTTACAAAAAGCATAGTTACAAAACTAATTTTATGATTTTCGCCAATCAGACCGCACATAAAAAATGGCATAAAGGAGAGAAAGTAAGTAAAGAAGAAATTTTATTTAATGGAATGGAAAATTAAAAGGAGAATAATATGAAATTACCTATATTATACAAAAGAACTTCAACAGGTAAAATACAAGAATGGGAAATCTCTACCAAAGGAAATAAAATTATAGTAGTACAAGGTCAACTTGAAGGTAAAAAACAACTATATGTAGAAACTATAAATAAAGGTAAAAATATTGGTAAAGCTAATGAAACTACCCCTGAACAACAAGCACAAGCAGAAGCGAAATCTAAATGGGAACATAAGCATAATAAAGATTATCATTTAACAATTGAAGAATGTAATACTAAAGTTAAAATAGCAAATAAAGGTGGTTATCTGCCTATGCTTGCTCAATCTTATAAGAAACATGCTGAACGACATTTAAAATATCCTTGCTATATACAACCGAAATTAGATGGATGCTTTTTTCGGACTACTAAAATTTTAACCAACAAAGGAACCAAAACTATTGAAGAAATAGTAGAAAATAAACTACAAGTTAAAATATTAAGTTATAATTCCCAAACAAAACAAACTGAATTTAAACCTATTGTAAATTGGTTTAACAATGGAAAAATTTCTTATAAAGAATGGATAGAAATAAATCCTAAATATGGTAATGTTATTAGATGTACTCCTAATCATCTATTTTATACTAAAAATGGTTGGAAACAGGCTAAAAATTTAAAAGAAAGAGAAGATAAAATTTTAAATAACAATTGCAATAAATATAGAAACCAATTAATAGCTGGCACGTTATTAGGCGATTCAATGATGATAGTAGACAAACGATATAACAAAATTTCATATAGATTGCAATTTTCACATACAAATAAGAAATATTTCAATTATAAAGTAAAAATACTTAATTTACAAGGAAAAATTAAAGAACGTATAACAGGATATGGAAGCAAAGCCTATGAATTTAAGTCTGTAGCATTAACTAATACAAATTTTCCAATAACCAAATTTTATTTTACAGGACATCATAAGCGAGCTGGAAATAGAAAATTAGTAACTTATAATACACTTAGAAAATATATAACAATAGAAGCGTTATCTTTATGGGTAGCAGACGATGGCAGTATGGTTCTTAATAACAAAAACAAATACACTCCTAGACTATATTTAGCTACCCATAATTTTTCTGATGAACAAATGGCACATATTTTAAAATACTTTATAAAACAATGGCATTGCACTCCTTCTATATATCACGATAAAAGAGTTAAATCTAATGGAAAGTTTTTAGCATTTTCTACTAAAGATACTTTATATCTTTTAAATCAATTAAAAGATTATAAATGTAAAGGAGTAGAATACAAATATTATTTTTTAGGCAATAATTATATACCTTTCGCTAATTTTTCTTGTAAATTTACTTCTTTCAAAAAAAGACATTCCCATAAAATTTCTCAAGCAGTTAAATATGACTTGGAAGTAGCCGAAAATCACAATTATTTTGTTAATGGAATTTTAGTGCATAATTGTAGGGCTTTAGCTACAAAAAATAATAAAGGTGTTCAATTATGGTTTCGCTCTGGAAAAGAAATCATTACAATGGGGCATATAGTTGATGATTTAGATTTAATTATGAAAGAAGGAGATATTTTTGACGGGGAATTATATGCACATGGCGAAGATTTTAACAGTTTTACAGGGGCTATACGAGCTAATAAAAATCTTAATCCTGAAATTACTGAAAAAATAAAATATCATATTTATGATTTTCCAAGAATTAATATTTTAGAAGAAACCTGCCCATATGGAGCTAGAATGAGAGAATTTTTAAGATTGGCGTTGGGTAGTTGTTGTATTGCAGTTGAAACAGTTACAGTAAATAATTTTGAAAAAGCTATCGAATACTATAAAGAATGTATTGAGGAAGGCTATGAGGGTATAATGTTTCGCAATATAGACATGCCTTACGAACAAAAAAGAAGTTATGATTTATTAAAATATAAAGAATTTATAGATGACGAATTTATTATTGTTGGTGCAGAAGAAGGTAAAGGAATACTCGCTGGTCATGTAGGGTCGTTCATTTGTAAAATAGAAGCCAATAGAACTCTACAAGACATAGGAGATAAAGAAGTTAAATTTGGTAATATAGAAGGACAAGTAAAAGCTAAAATGAAAGGTAAACAAGAACATTTAAAATATCTGTTTGAAAATCCAAAGGAATATTTAGGAAAACCCTTGACTATTACATATCAAAATTTAAGCAAGGATTTGATACCAAGATTTCCGATTGGTAAAACTATAAGGTTTGATAAATAAAGGAGAGTGTATTATGAGAGAAATAAAGTTTAGAGCTTGGGATAATATAAGAAAAATAATGATAGAATATAACCCTATTATGTCTTTTCATCCATTTCATATTACTCCAGATGGACATATTTACAAAGAAGGTAAAATTCAACCTTATATTCTGTTACAATACACAGGGCTAAAGGATAAGAATGGAAAGGAGATATATGAGGGGGACATAGTTAAGAGACCTTATCGTGATATTTCTGTTATTGGGTGGAGTAAAAGAAAAGCAAGTTTTACAACTAAATTTAAAGAAGATAGAGATTCAAAGAGTTTATATTGGGCTAAAGAAAATGAAATTATCGGCAACATATACGAAAACCCTGAACTAATAAAGGAGAAATAATTATGACAACAGAACAAAAAATAGCTTTTGAAACAGAACTAATAAAATTTAAAGAAAGATTAGGTGGTCAAACATTCGCCCAACACTTAATAAAATCTAAATATTTTAATTTAGGTGTAACACAAACAATAAGGAAAGGGGAAGCCGATAGGGTTTTAATAGGAGAAAATGTTATATATGAAATCGATGCTCATAAAATTTTAATAAGTTTAATAGACTTAACAAATATGGCAGTCAGTAAATCTAAAACAAATTTTGATTTTATAGCAAAGTTAAAAATATTATGTAATAGTAATATATAGTATAAGTATCATAATCAATATAAGATATAATTAAGATAACAATATAACTCTTAATATTCTTCGTATATATTCATTCTTCATATATACTCATAATATTAAGAGAGCAATAAATTGCTCTTAAATGTTTTAAAGGGAGAAGAAGCCCAAAAATGCAATTTATATGGCTGGGCGATTGTAATCGTTTACAAAGTTTATTTAATTTTAAAAAGGCAATTATTTTCAGGTGCTTTCATAACCTTATTAAATTCAGTAGCTTATATAACAAAATAATTTGCCGAAAACTTGCATAGGAACGCTTAGATATGTTATACTTTAGATGTAAGAAAAAAGATATAAAGATATGAAAAACATACCAAAAATTCGTAAGAAAAGTAAGAGCAAACGCAGTAGATGTAGGGGTCGGACTGCGGAAACCTTCAATAATAAGCTCGCCAAATTACAAGTCCAATATAAACATTTATTTAAAACTTCTCAAGCAAGTAAATCACTGTATCTTGCTCTCCAAGAGAAGGATAAGAAGCCTCAAAATAAGGTCTTTTTTTGTGATAAATATTCTTCCTTTGATAAGTTCTTGGCAGTCAATGAGTTACGACCAGCAGGGAAAGCAGAGCCTAAAGTAAAGAAAACGGTTTCAAAACCTACTAAAGTTAAAATATGGGGTAGATAATATGATTATTCTTATTTTCGTTATTTTTGCAATAGTCGCTTATACTTTTCTTTTAGGAATGGCTCTGCGTATAGTTTTAAGAGAAATAGAGGAGATTTTAACTTCTAAGAAAAGTTTGTTAGTATTAGAGGTAGTTAAATTAATTTGTTTATTTATATTATTAATGCCATTATCAATAATTGGTTGTCCTGTAGCAATATGGATTGCTTATAAACAGTATAGACCAAAAATAAGATTTGTAGATTTGTATAATAAATAGGAGAATAAACAATGCAATTACCTACTTTATTTAATACTATATTTTTAATTAAAAGGTTAGAAAAGAAATATAATTGTGAATTCATAGTAACAGAAGATTTTCTTAAATATTTAATTAATAATAATATTAAAACAATTATAAAAGATATAAAAATGGAGAAACAATTATGCAATTTATATTAGGATTAGGAACAATGTTAGTAGTGGCTTTCTTATTTACAAAAATAAGAGGGTTTATATTTAAGAGAGCTAAAAAAACTATTATACCTGCAAATGGCAATATAGCTAAACAATATAGAAAACAAACTTTTCAACATTGGAATAATCCTAAAGTTACAAACGCTTCTATAGGAAAAAGTTATAAAAAAGGAAAAGAACCTTTTAGTTGGGCAAAATTTAAAAAGATATTTGATTTAGGAGACGGAGTAGAATGGATTAAATCATGCAAAGAGATTTTGGATTTAAGAAAATTAACTATTTATTGTATAGTTTTAGGAGCAATATATGGATATGCTTATTTTCAGGGTAGGCTAAATGCACCTGTTCAAGTAAATATGTCTTATGATAAAGAATGGATTATGAATATCAATGGAGAAGAAATTTATAAGCCTAAGTTTAGTAATGATGTATTTATTAGAGATAGTAAAACTAAAGAAGTTTTAAAACAAATTAGAGCAAAAGACATGGGACTTTTAAGAAAAAAATTAAAACCAATTTCGTTTCAATTAAAACCAATATTTGTGGCTGGAGGAGGAGTTGGAGAAGAGGGTTTAACTGGAGAATTGGGGGCTGGAATTTCGTGGATAAGAATGTGGAGAAATGAAATCGATACATTCCTCACTAATCGTGGAATTTATCTCGGTACAAGTTATAAATTAAAGGCTTTGGAAAATAGTGCTATAGGAATTGGAATTGGTAAAGGATTTAAAAAATTAGATAATCGATTAATATTTTATTGGAGGTTTAATTTTTAGGATGAGAAAATACGATAGAGTTATAAAAATTCAGTTTATTTTAGGAGTAACTTTAATAATTTTATTAATGGCAGCTGCTATCTTATCATAAAGGATTTAAAATGATTAATAAATACGATATGCACAAAATTATTGATGATTTAAAACGAATTGCTAGAGGTATACCTATTTTAAGAGACGAAAAAGACCAAAAACAAAGAGACAGAATGGCTCAATTATGTCTCGATGAATTACAAAAATTAACAGATGATTTAGAAGAAATTAAAAAAAATAAAAAGAAAAAACCAAAACTAAATAAGGAGAAAAAAAATGTATAGTTCAGAGGAAATTAAAAAAATGAATAATAACCCGAACATACCAGTTGAAAAATCATATGAGCTTTCAGATAAAGAACAAGCCTTATTAGACTTTATTAAAACCAACGAAGATGTAACTATTAAATTAATCGAACTACAATTAGGGGCTACTTATGTAGGGGCTTTAGGTAAATTAATAAGCAATTGTTTAGTTAAAAGCGAGAAGAGAAATTTAGATGAAAAAGTAGAAAATAAAAATCTTAATCAGTACGGTAAAAAATTCATTAAGTGTTATTTTATTAATCTGGATAATGAGATAAGAATTGTTTCTCAACTTAAAGATAGACCCGCATTCACTAAAAAAGAGATGAGAAGAGCAGTTAAAGAGGTAAAAAATGACAAAACAAGACCATCAATGCAAGGCAACCCTGAAATTATAAAACTTGGCGAAGAAGATTTAAAGGTGTCCAAATGAACCACAAAGAGAAAGCTCCATGTTCATTAAGTCAAATTGAATTTATTACCAGTTGTATGTTTAACGAAAAGAAAGAACTTGCTAAAATATTACATAAATTAGGAACATGTGAAGAATGTGATAAAAAAAGAAAGGAATTAAATGAATATTGAACGCTTCAGAATCCATTTTGAAGAATTTTTTAATTGTAAAGTCCTTAAAGAAAGGATTTATAGAGAGGATAAGCAATTAGTTTGCTTTTTCGAAATGGAAGGTGGAGTTAAAATTACGGTAAAGGAGGATTATTAATATGTCCTTTACTAAGAAAGATTTGAGAGCTTATCATTATTTTATGAAACAGAGAAGAAGATATTGTAATCTTTTTCATACGCTCAATCAAATTAAAAAGACTAAAGAAGTTGGTATTGTAAATTTTTATCATAAAAAACCTGCAAGTTATTCAAATAAAATTGCTTATTTAGCGGGGTTAGTTGATGGAGAAGGTTATCTAAAATATGAAAAAAATGGAACTATTAGATTAATAATAGGAATGTGTGATAAAAAGACAATTTATTGGATACTGAAAAATTTTGGTGGGAATGTTACTAAACAGAAAACAGCAAAAGGAAGAGATTTTTATGTATGGAGAATAAATCAAGGCAAAGAACAATTATATTTGTTTTTATTATTAATTCCTTTTTTAGTAAATAAAAGAAAAATTATTGTAAATGGTTTAAAACTTTTGATTAAAAAATTTAATAAATTACAACATTGTTTATATCCATATAACATTTTAAACAAAAAGAGAGGGCAGTAGTTATTCCATATATTAATTCTAAAGACGGAAGACGAGAAAAATTACAAAATGGAGAACCAGCTTTAACAGCTGGAGAATTGAATTATCAAATATTTTATTATTTCAAATATAGATGTGGGGTTCCTGATGTAGTTATTATTAAAGATTTTGTTGACCAATTTCTAGAAGGCAAAATTTCATATCAGCGTTATAATGATATGACTGGTTGTTTAATCAGATGTGCTAAAGAAGTTGAACGAAGATTAGGAACAAATGCTCATTTATTAATAGAAATTATGGATAGTTATGACCGAGAAATTGCAAATTATGAAGATGTTAAAATCAGGGAAAATACAGATGTTTAAAAAAATTTATGAATATAGACAAGATATAAGAGCTGCAATTTATTTAATCTTTTTTATTATGGGAATATATTTATTGTTCCGATTGTTTTATTTTCTAAGTTTTGGAGTATAATAGGACAAGATGAATCATGAATATTATAGAATACGATAAAAAAGGAGGAAAGTAAAATGCCATATGTACCAAGTAAAAAAACAGACGGTAAAAGCGATGATAGAATTTTGATTGATGAAAAAGTAGTTGAACTTTCTAAAGTTGTAGCAGATAGTATTAACACAAATAGGGATGTGCTCTTAAAGTATATTTCTGTTTTTTGTACCATAGGGATAGAATTATTGGGCTTTGAAGAGGGTCTGCCGTTTGAAAGTAGAGAACGTGTGAATTTAGCAGAAGAATTAGCCCATACTGTCTATGAAGTAGGAAAGAAATACAACTACGAAGGAGCATTTTTAGGAGAATTAAACTATGCCATTACTCGCTTGATTCAGGAAGTACCTAAGAGATTGGTTGAACAAGGAAAACAAAAAAGCGAATTAAGATATTTTATTTATGCTTACACCGTAGAAGCACTAACAAGAGCAAATTATTATTTTAATAGATTACCACAAATGTATGGTATAGGTGGTGTATTTGAGGACATTAAAGACGAATACAAGCGTAGAGTAAATACATCTTATGAAGTTGCTCAAATAATTAAATCGGGCGATTGTTATGACACCCCTTATTTAACACAGCCAGCAGAAGTAGAAGACCAAAATGGTAAAGTAATAGGGCATATTGAAGTAATGATTAAACGAGAAAATTATGATGGTAAAGATGTTTCTGGTAAAGTAAAAATTGAAAAATAATTCTAAAAGGGAAGTTAATTCTTCCCTTGTATTTATAAAAATACAGATGTTTAAAAAATTAAAGAATAACTATGAGAAAGCCTTATTGCAAATGTATAGATTGTGGAAATCCTGTGGGAACATGAACTTATAAATTTGAATAGAGTTAAAGATAAGATACTAAAATTTAATAAGAGGCGATGTAAAATGGCTAAATTAGAAGGATATAAATATATTACTTATTTAATAGGGTCTATGGAAAAAACTGCTGAAGGCGATGATGGGAGTTCTAAACGAGAAAAACTCCAAGAAGAATTAATAGCGAGAAAGATATATCCTATTAATCCTGTACAATCGGAGAAATACAAAATTAATATGAATACCGACAAAGCAAAAGAACAAATGGAGGCTTGGCTTAAAGAGAAAAAAGTATCGGAATTTAAAGATTTTAGTCGATTAATTTGGAAAGGTAAATATCTTATTGATAAAAAATATGGGCTTATTCATATCCCAGGGGATATTGATTATGTAAATATGTCAGATTGGATTACTTGTGTATATAACAAAGGAGATAGACCCTGTGGAACTTATGGGGAATCTTTTATGTCCTTTGAGCATGATATTCCTGTTTATTTAATTACAGATGTAGAAGAAGAGGATTCGCAAGAAATTCCCAAGAGTTTTTTACAAAGTATATATGGAAGTGGGGGCTATGTTTTTAGAGATTTAGGAGCTTATTTAAATTTTATTGAAAATAAATATAAAGTTTATTTAGAAAAATAAGGAGTGTCAAATGGGTCAACTTTTAATTTGCGATAATTGTGGAAACGTAATCAAAGATAATGAAGAAGCATATAATTTGGCAATACAACACATGGTCGATTTTAATGGAACAAGAGACCAAGATGAAATGATAAAGCGTTATAATAAAGCATATGATTCTACAAATTATAAAACTATTTGTGGCACATGTAAAAAAATTCTTGATTATTTGTTTAGTTTAAGAAAAGATAAAATGCAAAAAATTTTAAAAGAAATTGAAAAATCTTATAAACCTGAAAAACTTTGCCAATGTATTACTTATGAAGATAGAGGGCTTATTGTGGATGGAAAAGCAGATGGGATATGTTATATATGTGGAAAAAGAAAACAAGTCAAGGCTCCATTATCAGCAGAAGAATTAAAAAAATTAATAGAAAAAGAAGAGGGGTATTAAATTATGACAAAGCAGAAAATGCGACAGTTTCCTAGTGGTGCTACTCGCAATAATAACGAAGGTAAAAATGATTATGAAGGTTTTTATTCTCCATTAGTAGTAGAAGCATTTGGCGATTATATGACGAAGCATAGAATCCAAGCCGATAGCAAATTGAGAGATAGTGATAATTGGCAAAAGGGTATCCCAAAGACTGCATATATAAAATCTACTTGGAGGCATTTTTTAGATTTATGGTTTTTACATAGAGGATATATAAGATTTGATGAAAAAGATGGACATGAAATTACTGTCAAAGAAGTATGCTGTGCTATTTTATTTAATATACAAGGCTATCTTTTCGAACATTTAAAAAAAGAAACGGAGGCAAACAATGGGAAATGATTTTGAAATTGATATTGTTGGCTTTTGCGGTTATTGCCACAATGAAATCAAAGCAGATGAAGATTATATTGTTGTAGATGGGCAAAAATATCATATCGAATGTAATAAAATTCGTAACAGATATTATGATAATTTTGAGATTGGAGAATAAATGAATTCTAAAGTGATAATTTTAGATTGGGGTTTTTTTATGTTTTCGGCAGGGAACGCTTGTATATCCAATCCCACAATGCACCTACAATATACAGTGTTATCTATGCTGATAGGAAACCTAAAGCGAATTGGAGTCAATAAAAACGATACTGTGATAATTGCTGTTGATTTTCATGGGGAAGATTATAGTAGTTGGAGGAAATTATATTCTGAAGAATATAAAGGGGGCAGAACAGGCTTACCCGCTGCTACTTATGAAAAATTAAATGTTTTATTAAAACAAATAGATATATTTTCTAATTTTCATATTATTATATCAAACCATGCAGAGGCTGATGATATTATGGCAGTTGGTTGTAGATATTATAAAGATAAAGAAGTGATTCTATGTACATGCGATGGAGATTTACAGCAAATGTGGTACTATGAAAATGTAAAAATATTTAGCCCCCATAGATTATCAAAAAGATATAAAATAAAACCATCTAATTTTAATGTTCAAAAATTTATATTAAAAAATGTAAACAAAAATCATAATAATATTATTAATCCTTTATTATCTGAACAAGCTTTTAATGATAGATTAAAATGTGTGAATTTATTAGAACTTCCAATAAATATAGAATCTCAGATAATTGCTGAATTGGAAAATTTACCAGAAAAAGAAAATCATTTAGAATTATTGCCCTATCCAACTTTAAGAGATAGATTTCCTCAAATTTATAATGAAGGAACAGAACCATATAATAAAAGTGTAAAATATTATGAAAGGAAAGCAAATAAATTATTAAAAAATAAGGCATTAAAACGAGGAGGAAAGAAATGAATATTGAAACCTATAGAAAAGAAATAATTGAATATGATATACAGCTTCATCCAGTTTATGAAGTTGGTACTTCAAAACCAAAATTTATTACTGTTTGTGTTTGGGAAATTAAAAAAACACCAACAACAGAAATTAAAACATTAATAGAATCATATGATTATATTGAAGCAGTTAAAGGAGGGAAGTAAAATGAAATTTAAAACAGTAGGGGCAAAAAACGCAATGATAGCTTTAGATGAAAATGGAAAAAAAGTTTGGTATCATACTTATCAAAAAGTATATGAAGGGGCAAAAAAATATCTTAAAGAAGGTGATGAAGTTGAAATTTCATTAGCAGAAGAAGAGAAGGAAGGTTTAAAAGTCATTACGTTTATTAAAAAAATTGGACAATCGGTTCCCAAACCTCAGCCTTCAAATACTGGTAAACCTACTTGTGAAGATTGTGGTGCAGAATTAAAAGATAGTAAATATAAAAAATGTTGGAAATGTAATCAAAAAGCACAGAATGATGCTACCGTTAAAAATTTATCTTCTGATACTCCTAAGTGTACAGAGTGTGGTAAAGTTTTGAAAGATAGTAAGTATACAAAGTGCTTCACTTGTAATCAAAAAAATCCTGTTGAAAAAGAAACTACTTCTAGTAGAGCCACTTCCATTGAAAAGCAAAATGTAAATAATGCAGTATCTAGAACACTTATAGCATTACAGGGTAGAGTAGATAGAAACGACATATGTGAAGTAATTGATATGTTATGGGATAAATTTTATAGCAAATTAAAATAATAACCGAGTAAATTAAAGGGGGTTTGAAATGGTAAGAACAGTACTTGATAAAGACGTGGGAAACTACTTAGTAATTGATTTAGATAAAAAAGAAGTCATTAGAAGGGTACAGTGGGCTAATGATGAAACTGGAATGTATTCGCAATTAAAAGTGGATAAGGAAGGAGAGTTTATCAGAGAACATTGCCCAATTACAAAAGAATTTGAAACTCCAAGAGAAGAAAAAAAAGGGCATATAATATTTGTCAAAACAAATGGCATTACTATCTAGTCTAAATATCCAATGAAAAAAGGAGGAAAAAATGAAAAGAATAAAACTAGGTAAGCTAGAAAAAGTTAAAAGGGTTTATTTAAATGGATTGTTTCAAGAATTAGGTAAACAAGGAGATTATATTATTGATAACAAAGGAATTGAATTTAATTTGCCTTTCTCACAAACAGATACAATAGTAATAGAGACAATATAAGAATTAAAAAGGAGAAACCAATATGCTAGAGTATATATTACTATCACTTATCTGCGGATTTATAGGTATAGGTATTGGTTGTTTTATCAGCCACTATCTTTAGAAAATAATTGATATAACAGAGGAAGAATAAGATGAAACACTTTTTAAAATTTTCTTGGAATTCTATTAAATTAGCATTAAGAGTTTACTATGGGTGTTTTTTGATTGTTTTAATATTATTACCATTTGAAATTGTAATAGTATTATCACTGATTAAATATTCCATGAGTTTATTTATTTAAAAATAATACATCAAATTAAGGAGATTATGAAGAAAAAAACAAAAAAGAAAATTGTTAAGAAATCTAAAAAGCCTAAGAAGAAAGGGATTCTAGAGATTAAAATAGACCAAATTCTATATAATACTCGGCATGTATATTTGACAGGTGTTATTGATGAAAAAAATACCAAAAATATTATAAAAGAATTAAGAGCTTTAGGCGAAATAAATTCCAAACCTATTATAATGCACATTAATTCTAGAGGAGGGTATGCTCAAGAAGGATTAGCAATTATAGATACCATGAGAACTATTAAAGCCCCTGTAATTACAGTTATTACTGGAATAGCAGCATCTATGGCGGGTATTATATCCATTACAGGTGTTGAACGAATAATGACTAAAAATGCAGTATGGATGTCGCATAACATGGCTAGTTGTACCTGCGATTATTTTGAAAAAATAAAAGATAAGGTAGCGTATTTGTACCAATTAGAGAAACAAATATTTAAAATTTTTAGAACTAGAACTAAATTGACTGAAAGAGAATTAACAAAATCGAGAAATGGTGAATTGTGGATTTTTGCTGACGATGCTAAGAAAAAAGGCATTGCCGATATTGTAATATAAATAAGGAAACTAAGAAATGATTAAAGAATTATTAGATTTTGTAATTGATTTTGTAAATGTTTATAGGCTATTTGTTACAACATTTTTAATTTGCATGGTGTTGTTATTAGTTGAACATTCTAAAAAGGGGGTTAAACGATGAGCAAATTTAACATTATTATATTAACTATAGCATTTTTGGTAGTTCTAAGTGTAGGTGGACTTTTTATAGCGGATGGATTTAAAAATTTGATGAAATTGGAAATCAACACAGCTGAAGTAAATATAAAAGTAAATGAAGAAGTTAAACCTTCTTATGAATACTTAAAGTCTATAACTGTTTATTTAACAGGGCAACTTGAAAATAAGAAGTGGGTAGGAACTGGTACAGTTATTAAAATAGATGAAGAATATACTTATATTTTAACTAATAAACACGTTGCAGGTGGAGGTAATAAAGAAGCTACTATTTACGTTGAAAATGGATTAAGACAACTAGAAACTGAATTAGTAGATGTACATTCAAATTTAGATTTGGCAGTTGTAAAAGTAAAGGGTAAATTAAAAGATAAACAAGTAGTAAAGGGGTTCTCAACCGCTTCTCCGCAAGATAAACTTTACTTAGTTGGTCATTTCTTAGGAATAAGATATGTATATTCAGAAGGAGTATTTGTAGGATATGATGGAATATCTGATATTGTGCAATTGCCTGTATGCTATGGCAACTCTGGTTCTGCTGTATGTGATAAGGAAGGAAATCTGATAGGGGTTATTTTTGCAATTTATCGAATAGGTTTATTTGATGTTGATACTTCGCATGGAATTATGGTAGATGGTTTGTCTGTGCGGTTATTTTTAGAGAAATTAAATTTACTATGAAAACCAAGAACATTAAATCTAGGGGTAACTGGAATATTCCTTTGTGTTTCAAATTTGACTGTAAAAACAGAGGGAAGAAGTGTGAAACTTGTATAAGGTTTTCTAATTATAAAAAGGAGAATAATGAAACTAAAAAAGACAATTCAAACAATTAAAGAATTTGATTATTCTATTTTCCTTAAAATAATCTGCTTTTTAGGATTAATTGCAATTTTAATTTTCTCGGCAAGTGGTTGTGCTACTTTTACAGACCAAGACCAGAAAGAATTTAAAAGAGAATTTGATAGGCATCAACCAAAAGAAGATAGAAAAGGATTTTAAATGATAAGTTGTATTTATTTTTTTATAGCATTGATAATAACCATTGTAATACATGAGTTGGCACATATGGTAGTGGCTTTATTATGCAAAGCAAAAGTTTTTGCTTTTGGTTTTGGTTTCGGTAAAATATTGCTACATAAGAAGTTATGGAATATTGAATTTAGACTTTGTTTGTTTCCATTGGGAGGGTATGTAAAATTAGAACCTGATAACAAAAAAGAAGGCAAAAATTTATTGGCAAAAATTAAAAATTGGTGGAAGGGCACAGCATATAAACCCGAATGGCTTACTAAAAGATACTCTAAAAAATTAGCAATTGTATTGGCTGGGGTTACTGTTAATTTGTTAATCGCTTTTTTATGTTATTGGATTAACTATAAGTCTATTAAATTAGGATTATATGTAGATTATAAATTATTAACTTCTATTTTTACAAAAGATTATTTAACTATTTATGTATTAATTACAACTTTACAACCAAATTTATTTCTTTTACAATTAGGGCTTATGAATTTATTTGCTTGTGTTACTAACCTCCTGCCAATACCTGCTCTTGATGGAGGATTCGTTTGGTTATTTCATTTAGAACGTATTTATAAAGAAAAGTTTCCTGTATTTTTAGAAAAGATAACAAAAATTGGGTTTATAGTATTAATGATTTTACAATTTGCATTGTTATATTGGATTTGGTGCGTATGAAAAATAAAGTAAAAATAAATTATTGTATAGATTGCGGTGAAGAAATAAGTAAAAATGCCGAAAGATGTAGGTCTTGTTCGAGCAGAGCGAAGCATAAAATAATTAATCAATTAGAAAAAATAATCCGATTGCTCAAAGAAAAATCAGAAAAATCAGAAAATTAGAGGAAAGTATAAATGTCAAAAAATAAATATTTTAAATATAAAATTAAACAATATGAAAAATAAAGTAAAAATACCATTTGGAATAGCAATACTTAGTATATTAGCATATGGTAATCAAGGTATATCTTCTTTACCAGACCAGTGCCTATACTATCTTACTAGAGAAGCTTGGCATTTAAACGCAGCTACTATAGGTTTAATTGGTTGGGTAGTGGGTTTAGCTTGGTATGTCAAAATTATTTGGGGTTATATTGCAGATAAAGTACAAGATACTAAGAAGTGTTTAATAATTTCTTACCTTTCAATGTTAGCAATTTATGCTTTTATTATAATTTTTGGATTAAATTTAATTACTTTAATTATAACAGGTCTTTTAATTAATGTATGTATTGGATTCGCAGATACCAATGTAGATAAACAAATGGTAATTGCTGAAAAAAAACACAACTTAAAAGGTCGTTTACAGGCAATTCAATGGACAGCTTTGGGAGTTGGTGGACTTGTAGTAGCTTTGGGCGGGGCTTATATAGCAAAATATTTTGATTATAAATTAGCTTATGGATTGGCTGGGATAATTCCTATTTGTATGTTAATTTATTTATTTTACTTTATTAGCAGTAAAAAAATTAAAAAAGAAAATATCGGTTTAAAAGAGAATTTTAAAAAGTTAAAATCTCCTAGATTAATAATAGGATTGGTTTTTATAGCCTTTTTGAATTTTTGTCCTTCATTTGGTACTGCATTAATGATAAAATTACGAGAAACAATGGGAGTAGATAAACTATTTTTGGGTTATTTGGGAGCCATGGGAACTGTATTGGGGATAGTTGGTTATCTAATCTATTATAAATTTGCTTATAAATTTCCTATGAAAAAACTTCTTTATTTTATGGTAGCTTTTGCAGGAATAACAAATTTGTTTTATTTATATATTCCAAATCAATGGTTTTTAGTTTTATATAATTTACTATTTGGGGCTTTCGGAGGAATTACTTTTATGACTTTATTAGCATTTTTTCTTACTATCATTCCGACAGGAAGCGAAGGGTTGTTTTATGCACTGGTTACTTCTGTTTCTAACTTTACTGCAAGGGGTGGTAATTATTTTGGTGGGCTGATTTATGATAAAATGGGATATAATTGGAATGTTATAATTTCAAGTGGATTAACTTTGTTATGTTTGGGATTTATTCCTTTTTTAAAAATAGGGGGAAAAAATGAATCAAATTGAAAAAGCTAAAATAGAAACAGCTAAAAAATGTAATTGTAAAATTTGTAAGAAAACCAGAGAAGGTATAAAAGATATAAAGGAAGGAAGAAGTACTACTTATAAATCCATTGATGATTGGGAACATGAACGTACAATATGGAAAAATATACATCCTATTCGTTATGAAATACAACAAACTTATTATTCTATTATAAGATTTTATAGTAGAATAGGAGATTTTTTCTTATACGATATTAAAGCTTTCATTCAAAGAGGAAGCCGAGGATATGCCAATAGAGATGTTTGGGGATTTCATCGTTATTTATCAGAAGTAATCTCAGGTGGGATTGATAGATTAATAAAAGAATTACATGGACATCCTTGTAATTTGAAAACTTTAAATGAATGGAAAATTATATTAGAAAAAATTAAAAAAACATTTAAAACAGCAGAGAGTATAGATAATGGAACTTTACAATATTTATCTAAAAAACTATTTAATGATACAGAAAGAAAAAAATATATTAAAATTACTAAAGAACTAAATAAAGAACATTCTTATTATAATAAAAGAACAATGACTAAGAAAGAAAATAGAGAATATGAGAAAGGTTGGGAGTTGTTTCAAGAATATTATTTTAATTTATGGGATTAATTATGAAAAAAATTAATTTATTAGATTTAATAGGAGCTACTATAATATTAGTATCTTTATATTTGGTCACAATAGACCCTCTATTTTGGTTATTGTATTCGGCAGGGTGTGTATTATGGTGCTATATAATGTATAGTAAAAATTTATATTTCGGAATGATTATGAATTTTGTAGCTAGTATTATAGGTATTGTTAATTGGATTAAGGAGGCAGTAACAGCATTATGAGAAAAAATAAAATTGACTTATTAAAGAATTTAATTAGTATTCCTTCTCCATCGGGATTTGAAAGTAAAATAGCTGAATTTATGAAGAAGGAATTATTAAAGTATTTACCAAAGACAAAACTTAGAATTGATAAACAAAAAAATTTAATAGCTACAATTGATGGCAAAGTGAAAAAATCTATTATAATAGAAGCCCACGCAGATGAAATAGGTTTTATTGTTACCAATGTAGATAGTAAAGGTCTTATTAGTATACAGTATATAGGAGGAGGAGATACTCAAATCTTAACAGCCAGGCATTTGAATATTCTAACTTCTAAAGGGATTGTAAATGCGGTTATTAATAGAAAACATTCTCATTTAATTGGAGACGAAGACGATGAAAAGATAGATAATGTACAAGATGCCCAAGTAGATATAGGAATTAGAGGAAGGAAAAATATTTTAAAGCAGGTTAAAATTGGAGACCCTGTAGTATATCAGCCAATTTTTGAAAAACTATCAGAAGATAAAAAGCAAGGTCAGTTTGTAGCTGGGTACGGTTTTGATGATAAAAGTGGATGTTTTATGTTAATAGAAACTATAAAGGAAATAATTAAGAGTAGAAAAAAACCCGAATATACTTTACATTTTGTTTTCTCAGCAAGAGAGGAAATTGGTAATCCTCCTAAGAAATTAACTAGAGAATTAAAACCAGAATTATATGTGGGCTTGGATGTTACTTTTGCTACTGATTACGGAGAAGGTCTTGAAAAAGAAGTAGGCAGATGTGAATTGGGAAAAGGAATTGTAGTTTATAGAGGAGTAAATATCCATAACGAAACAGTAAAACTTTTAGACCGTATTGCCAAAAAGAATAAAATAAAAATACAATATCAAGCAAGTGTAGGAAACATTGGATATAATGCTACTTCAATGGTAGACATATGCGATAGAGTAGTTAATATTTCTCAACCTTTAAGGAGCATGCACACCCCTGTAGAAACTATTAATCTAAAGGATTTAAATTACGGTATTCAACTTTTAAAGCATTTTTGTTTAAGTAAAGAATTAAAAAGGATTTTAAGATGATTAATTATATAGGTTGGGTTGGAAATTTGTTCTTTATTTTTGGAGCTATTTTATTAGCAAAAAAGATAAAATTAGGTTTTTACAGTAATGCTTTTGGCAATTTGATATACGTTTGGTTTGCTGTTTTGGTATCAAAGGATAGTTTATTCTTCTTGTCTTTATTTTTAGTGATTGTAAATATTTGGGGAATTTATAATTGGAGAATTAAAAAATTTAAAAATCAATGGATAAATTCATATTTAAAATAAGGAGCTAAAATGAAAATAAACAAAAAATACGCAGTCGATTTTGACGTTTTTCATAAATATAATTTTGATAAAGGAATGATTTTTTATGAATTAAATTGTAACTTAGATTTAGAAAAAAAAGACCACAATCCAAGTTTTTCTTTTTATCTAGTATTATTTAATTATATAATTTTTGATTTGCATATTTATAATATGTATCATTTAAAAGGAGAATAAAATGAAATCGAAAAGTATTAGAAAAGAAGAAGCTATAAAAAGACAACAAGAATATGATAAGTTGACAGTAGAACAGAAAATAACAATATTGGATGATAAGTACAGTAAAGGCATTGGTGCTAAAAAAGAAAGAGCTAGACTTCAAAAGAAGCAGGGGAAGAAATGATTATAGAATTAGTTTATTTATTAAGAATTGGATTGTCTTTTCTCTTAGGTTTAATTATCGGAATAGATAGAGAACAAGCTGATAAACCAGCTGGATTAAGGACTATTTTATTTATAATGATTGGAGCTACTTTAACAGTGATTTTTTCTTTGAGATATTTAGGTATTGCTGAAAAGTTTGATGCTATAAGAGCAATTGCATATTATTTAGTTGCCATAGGCTTTGTGGGAGGTGGCA
>Ga0222640_1000121_pt1 | contig 25752 bp, 28 predicted proteins | sample AntAcemetagen187_FD_181144 | JGI IMG/M metagenome (GOLD analysis project Ga0222640, IMG submission 181144) | Saline water microbial communities from Ace Lake, Antarctica - #187 | ecosystem: Environmental > Aquatic > Non-marine Saline and Alkaline > Saline | place: Antarctica: Ace Lake... | reverse complement strand
TTACAGGCGTACAGGGTCACGAAAAGGCCAATTATACACAGCGCTATTACCAGCAGGTATGCTTTGGTTGGATTCATTTGCTTTTTGCCTTCTGCGGGGTATGGGTATCAACGATTAATTCCTGCCCGCACGTACACCTAAAGCGTGATATTCTGCGGCTTATACCGGCTCCAATAAACGTAGTGTGGCAGGTCGGGCAATAATAGCTTGATTGCTCACACACCGTTTCTTTGTGTCTGACAACCACCCTTTTTGGCTTTTTTGTTACTTTCATCCTTCAATCACCTCCAAACACGCAAAGGCTAATCCGGCTGTGCCATTGGCATAATTGGGTTCCCGGAAGCATTCAAAAACAAGAGCAAAATATGGATCTGGATGTGGCGAATTATAAATACAATTTCTGAAATACCCAATGATTGCTTGCCGTACTCCTTCCGGATCTTTTTTCAATCCTTTTAATATTCGGGTTACTTCTTTCCATTCTGCCTGTTTTACCAGGGCTTGACATAATTCCAATACTTGAGGGTCTTCCGATATGGAAAGGTTTTTGATTGCATCTTCAATTTCATCCGGGTCAAGATCAATCACCTGATCCAATATTACTAGAGCCATACCTGGGCACCCATCAGAAACATCAGCTATTTTGGTAATAGCGGAATCGGGTATATCATCAATTCCTTCAGAATCCAGAATTTTGCTTATAAGTTCCTTAAGATAGTTTATAGATAGTTTTTCTACTTCAAAGCTGGAACATCTTCTTTTTATTGGAAAAATAACTTTTTGTGGTTCATTCGTGCAAATAATAAAAAAAACATGAGCCGGGGCATCTTCCATTGGTTTCAACATTGAATCTTGAAAATCCTTAGAACAACGATGGAATTCATCCATTAAATAAATTCGTGATTTTCCATACATTGGAGATAGTCTCATGGATGTTTTTATTGATTTTGCATGATCGACTCCATATGGAGGAGACATTTCTATGAAGTCGTTGCCGACGCATTTGACCATATCTTTAATAATTCGGGCAAATGTAGTTTTTCCACAACCAGAAGATCCAGAAAATAAAAAACTATGAGGATAATCTTTTGATTTACGTCCAAATATAGTTGAAAGCTTTTTTTTAGTTTCATCATTCCCGATAACGTCGTCTAACTCTTTTGGTCGATAATCTATGTGCAGGGGCATTATTCCTTCTCCTTTTTATTCTATTATATTTTTCACAGGCCCGAGTTCCTGGGTAAATAACATTGCCCTCAGTACATTTGATCGGGCCGCTGGGAAGCTCTCTCCCGTTAACAAAAGCCTGGCAATTTTTGCAGTATATATTCATAATGTCTTTCTTGCCTTGCAATCTGATTTATACGGGCAGATTTTGTTATCGCATTCTATATTTTCTTCCAAGTGATCTTCTTCACAACAGTCTTGGCACATACCATCGCAATTTTCTATTTCATCATCTAAAAGCATCGCTCCGCATTGTTCACATGTTTCCATATTAATTTCCTTGTATCTATATTATATATATTTTTTAAATATTTTTAAAAAAACTTAGAAAGGGATTTCGTCCAGGCTATAATATATTGGAATGTTAAGTTGATTTGCAATTTCAATTTCGGCTAAAGTACCTTTGCTATTTTCCCAACCTGGAATCACCAATATGCAATCGGAGACCTTCAACCATTCAATTGAAAAATTATAATAATCATTAATCGATAATGATTCATTATTGTGAAGCATAAGATGATGATGAAAATCATGCCAGGGCACCCATGGAGCAAATCCGGCAAGCAATACCTTTGCTCCCATTCGCATTCCGTTCCGCATATTTTCAAGGCAATCAGTAATATTGTCGGCAGAATATGGTCCTGCAATATATACTTTTTTCATTATTGCAATCCTTTATTTTATGTTAAAAGAATGGTTTAATTTGCTTCTTGTTTTCTTTCAGATTCTTAACCGTGACATTGTAATAAGATTTTTTCAATTCACATCCAATAAACCTTCTCTTCATTTTTAACGCTTCATATCCTTCTGATCCAATACCCGCAAAAGGCGAAAAAACAATATCTCCTTTATTTGTCCATAGCTCAAGACATCTTGATATTACATCAAGCTGCAAAGGACAGATATGGCGTTCATCATCTTTCTCCCTTGCCTGTTTAACATTTAAGGTATCAGATTGTCGAATATCAAGCCAAATAGACGATGCATATCTTTGCCATATTTTTTGGCTAAATCTATTTAAATTATGTTCTTTGTGTTTTGGCCTGTCCGGTTGTTGTTTTGAGCCAACATAATGCTCAAATCCATTTTTTCTTGAAATTGGTTCCGGATTATTACCGGGCTTTCGAATTGTTACAATATAATCCGGGAGGGCCTGTCTACATATGGCCGAATCTTTTACAACTTGTTTATGGGCAAGACTTATGGCTCTTGTTCTTACGGCTTCAAATAATTCATTTTTTTTAATTTGTACTTTGCTATGGTAAATAAATCCTACTTTTTCAAATTCTCTTAATAATATTCCTGGAAAGTCTTTTAGCCCGATGTATCCATCCCGCTCTTTCATGGCCGGGATATCGGAGCAATGAAAACTCAATAACCGGCCCGGCATTGTTATGCGATATAATTCAGGAATTAAAAATGAAAAATGATCATAAAATTGCTGATCCGTGGAATTCCCCATATCCCTGATGGATGCAGAATATGTAAAAAGAGAACTAAAAGGCGGACTAAACAAGGAGTAATGAATTGAATTTGATGGCAATCCCTTTATAACTTCTATAGCATCTCCATGATATACCGACCATTGATCTGTTATTTCTTGACTGATAATTTTGGGAACATATTTCTTTTTATTGTTATTATATTCAAATAATTTTGCATCGGCTTCTTTTAATTTTTGTTTGTAGAATTCTGTTTCGTTGATTATGTTTTGCACGATTTCAGTTGTCATTTTTATCTCCTGTAATTCCATTTATCCCAATCTTCATTAGTCAATTTTATATCGGAACTTTTCATCCATCCTTCAAAAGTTTTATCACCCCTATTATATCCAAATGTCGAACCGTAATAAGAAAAGGCTCTAATAAGATTTTTTGTCCAATATTTTCCAATATAATCTAATTTTTTATGGGTTTGATTTAAAGGCCGGTATCGCATTAAATATGGATTGCTTTTAAATTTCCATGCTTCAGTTGCCCTGTAATAAGCATCTTGCGGAGTTTCTTCAAAATTATATAAAACATATGTATAAGAGTTGCCTGATAATTTTAATCCAGCTTTTTGCAATTTCTCCATGGCTTTTTGATAATGACCATCATCTTTTATTCTATCAAATCCAATTCTAAACCCCTGCCTTGTATATTTTAAAGAAGCAAGCAACTTTGCATTTTTATCATTAATTTCTCTACAATTCATGCCATTATTGAATATCACTTTTTTATTATTTTCATTCAGGCAATGGATTACATTTTTAATATGCTCATGTGGGGCGGATAAAAAGCTATTATCTGAAACCATGCAAACTTCTCGGTCTATATTTTCAATATTTCCCTTCCAATTTGGACAGATATAATATTCTTGCTCCATCCGCCAGACCATGCAATACGCGCATTTATTTACGCATCCCCTTGTCGTAAATAAAGTCATTACATTATTAAAAAATCCACTCATACCATAATCAAGATCATAATCCGGTAAATAAGAATCAAGTATTTTTGAATGACCCGTAAAAACGTAAAGATTTTTTGATGTGTTTTTTAATACGTGTTTTGACATTATTGAGGCATATATTCCACCAACAATAACAGGCACATTATTTAAAAGTAGGCCATTTTGACAATCATGTATGACTTTTAAAACTTTGTCGGAATCATTGGTGAACATAGAAGTGATACAAATCAAATTAAAATTGCCAGGAATAATTCCCCTTGAATAAGTTATTTTCGCTCCATTAGATTTTGCAAATGTGGATATTTTAGCCAATCCTAATGGAATATAACTCCGCCGATATGGAGGTTCTATTAATAAAATATTTTTTGCTTTTTTGAGCATTTCAATTAATTGATTTTCGTTAATTACCCTGTTATCCATTTTGGCAACCTCATTTTTTTAGTAGGTGAATAATCAATAAATGTTTTTTTGGATTGTTCCAATTCTATTTTAGCAAAATCTTTTGTATGATTTATCATATTTTCAGTCATTAATTTTGCCTGTTTATCTTTACGCCTAATGTTTTTTAAAACAGATCCTTCCCGCTCTTCAATAAAAATATGAATATCGACTTTCTCTTTTTGCCCAAATCTCCATATGCGCCTTACTGCCTGATAGAATTGTTCCCAACTATCACTCAGTCCAATAAATGCCGCTTTATTGCAAACTTGCCAATTCATACCAAGGCCTGCTATTTTTGGTTTGGTCGCTATCCGTTTCAAATCGCCGGAAGCAAATCCAATCATTCTCTGGATTTTGATATCATTAGAATGTCTACCTGCAACTTCTTTGGCGTAATTAACTTTTTTTGTGATTGCCTCACCTTCTGGGTTTAAATTAACCCAACAGACCCATCTACTATCAGTTGGGTTAATTATATCTGCCGCTGTTTGACATCTAATTTCAACTGTTTCCCGTCTTACTTTCCGACGTTCATCTAATGTTGATGCTGTTTGTAATAATAATAATCCTTCTGTTGGTTTTGCGTCTGATTTTATAATATGTTCATGATATTCAATTTCTGGTAATTCAAATCCGCTATTATCAAATCCGATATCAGATGGTTTATTAATCATGATTGCCCATGATGCCATCCATTTCCAAAATATATTATTTTTTACATGTCCCTTTAATCGCCAATGGCCAACTTTGTCAGTATCGTTTATAAAAAAGGTTGATAGCATTTCTGATCTTGTCATCACTCCTAAAAATTCAGAATGGTTTCCCAACTCCATATAATCATTGGGGGCTGGGGTTGCAGTACAAGCAAGGCGATATTTAGTTTTTTGGAAAGAACCAATAATTTCATTTCGAATTGCTCCGGAGAAATTTTTCAAAATACTGGAATTATGAACAAGGCATCCGTTTACGCTGAAAGATGGATGCCGTTCTGCTTCAATGTCATAGAAATATACGATGCCTGATTCATCCCTGTATTTTTCCAATTCAGGATGTCCTTGTTCCAAAATCTCAATACTTTCCACCCTAAAGATATCAATTTTTGATCTTTCTTTTTGTCGATAATTTGTACTTTTTTGTTCACGTGTCCTGCCCCATCTATTTCTATTGCTATTTTTAGAGTTGGATTTCCTACATCCACTTTGTAACAGGTTGGATATCCAGGTTGCCTTTTTCCTAAAGAAATTGGATATTCTGGAATCCATTTTTTTGACAGGCATTCTATCATTATTTGTTGCGGGATTGAGAATGGTCGACCGTTGCCTCCCTTTTTTCCTTTCCATTGCCGAAATGTTCCGTTGGCTGTTTTGGTTTGAATCATTTTTTCGATTGTTTTGGGATTTGACATTGGATTTAAATTGGCTATTCGATCCATTTCTTTTATCGCTTTGGGATCTCCGCTTCGAAGCCATTTTGATCTCGAAATTCCCCTTTTGGCCGCTATCTCTGGGGTATGTACTTTTGCTTTGTGTTCTGGAGTATTCATCCTCCATTTCGCTGAGCAAGATGTCCCGCAAAACCTCGCCATTTTGTTCGCCACATATTTTGGACGAAAAATCACCCCGCACCAAGCGCATTGTCTCTTCTGTTGCCATGAGACAATCTTCGGGTTGTAAATCTTTTGCGAATCTCCATCCATGCAAGGTAAACCATGGATGATGTTCGCTACAGGTAAACGGCCTTCCTTTGATACGAATTTGAACCGCCCTGTCGATGGGTCTTTTACAGATATTATATACATGATCAATTCCTCCTGCATTATAAATTTTATCCCCAATGGTGACATCTTTAATATACTTCGATCCTAAAGAATTGTCAATATTAAAAACATCTATTGGAGTGTCAGGAGAAAAACATTCATCCAGTACAATTCCAACAAATCTATCAGGGTCAAATTTATGAAGTTTTTCATAATTGGTGATATTTATTCCATTAATTACATCACTATCATTAACACAAATATTTACATCTATTCCAAATTTTTTGCCTTCTCTTTGTGTTTGTTCTGATACGGCTAATGGTGCGAGAATCAAAATTGGTTCTTTTTCTTTTTTATGAATTTGCTTTGACCATTCGAGTAATTGGCATGTTTTGCCCAGGCCACAATCCTCAAATAAAGCTGCCCGGCCTCTGGCAATTGCCCATTTTGTAAGGATGGCTTGCCAATCAAAAAGCATGGGATTCAATTTTTTTAATGGGGTATCGAATCCACTGGGCATTGCGACATTTACTTTTTTTTTAAGATATTCTTCGTATTTTTTTATCATGGTATCCTTATTATAAAGTGATTTTTAAAAAAACTTAGAAAGGGATCTCATCTCTGTTTTTTCTTCTTGGCCTTCGACTTATAGGAGATTCTTTTTGAGTAATAAATAATCCTTCTGAAAAATATTCCTTTAAAATCTTTTCTTCTGGAACTTCATGTTGATCATGGGCTTTTATTTTGCTCAATGTTATGGCTGTTGTTCCCGAAAAAGAAGATTTTGAAATAGCCACGACATCTTTTAAATTAAAAAAACCACCCGAATTTTGGGATATTGGATTTAATATTTTATGGGCTTCCTTTTCACCAACACCTTTTATTTCGATAAATGGAGCGTACAATATTTTATCAGCAACCCTCCATTCAATAGCATCGGAAAAACCTATTTTGGGTGTAATGATTTTGATACCCCGTTTCCTGGCTTCGTTTGCAATATCTTCTTTACCTGTCCCATATGTTAATTCAGCAGCCATAAATTCAGATGGATAATGATATTTTAACCATGCTGTCCAGTATGAGATTAACCCGTATTCTGTTGCGTGACTTTTCGAGAATCCGTAGCTTGCCCATTCCAAAAGTCCTGCCCAAAATTGGAGGGCTTGTTTACGGGAAAAAGTTTTCTGTTTCAAACATCCTCTAATAAATATTTTTTTATATTCTTCAAATGCCGACGAATCCCTTTTCTTGCCAATTATTTTTCTGATTTTATCCGCTGTTGATTCCGGCAATCCGGCCATCTTAGAAATGACAGCCATTACTTGTTCTTGATAGACAAGAAGTCCATATGTTTCTTTTGTAATGGAATCGTAAATAGGATGGGTTTTCTGATACTTCTTCCCGTGATATCTTTCAATATACATTTCGGTCATACCGGAGTAGAACGGACCAGGCCGTACAAGGGCCAGAATGGCCGGTATATCAACGAACTCCTTGACCCCCATATCCTTACATAACTTTGTAGATGGGACGGCAGACAACTGGAATACGCCCGCTGTCTCGCCCCTGGAAAGCATTGTAAAAATATTTTGATCGTCAAGTGGAATATTTCTGAATTCGAAATCTTTTTTGTTGATCAATTTTTTAGTCTGAGCAAGCACAGATAATGTATTCAAGCCCAATATATCGAGTTTCATCAAGCCGCAATACTCACTATCTTCCATATCAAAATTAACCATAATTCGCTTGGATCTGACAGCCAAATTACAGCGATTAGTTTTCCGGAGGTCTTCTTTAGATATGACAACAGCAGCAGCATGTTGACCACTTGATTTTATGGTTCCTTTTAATTTTAGTGCATTGCGGACCACTTCTGGATATTGCTTTTTGAATTCCTGCCCTTCATCCAGTTCCAAAACCTTTTCAAGGGTATTCATATCGTCCCGGTAAGGAACAATACTTTGGGCGAATTCATTTACTGTTTTGTATGGCACATCAAACACCTTGCCAACATCGTGGATTATAGCCCGATCTTTCATTCTCAGGAAAGTGGATATTCCAGCAGTGTTATATTTGCCATAAGTCTTTTCAAGATATTCAATTACCAGATGTCTTTTCCGATCCTCAAAATCGATGTCAATATCCGGGAGATCGTTGCGTTCCTCTGAAATAAACCTGGAAAAATATAATCCATATTTGATTGGATCTGTTTCTGTAAATCCTAATAAATATGCGATAAGACTTCCACCGACTGAATTATGAACAGCTAATCCTTCAATATTATAGCTGTGTTTGTTTTTGACTGTTAAATCATATACCAACCCTTTATATTTTTTTCTTTTAACCGATTTTATTTGTGCGTATTTTTTAACATATTGAAAATCAGTATTGTTTTTACAACGACCTCTTAATTTTCTTGCAAGCCATTCGCTGTCTTTATTTATACTGTTAGCCGCCTTTTTTATAGAGTCAAATTTCTCATTTGTTTTTGTATTTATTATTTCTGTTGCCCATGGGTTTTTGTTTTTTAGAAAATATTTTTTTAATGTTTTGGAAATCTTTTTCCTTTTCTTGGGGGTATTTGCAATTCTATTTGATACACGCTGTTTTTGTTTGGTTATTGGGTTATTGTTATTTTCTAAATATGTACACCATCTTAAATTTTCAACTCTATCGTCTGTCCTTATTGTATTTAGATGTTCTACACATGGCTTATTATCCGGATTGGTTAAAAACATATAAGCTACTAACCTGCTTTTTTGGATTGTGTAAGAAATATTGTTCCACCATAAATTAACGTCAATATAATTATTTAAACCAGAAGACGATCCTCGTATAATTTTTTCTTCGGTTTTTCTCAAGGTTCCAGATTCGCTTGCTTTTATATCGCGAGAAAGACTTTTAATTCTTCCCATATTTGAAATTTGGTACAATCCCGAAAAATTAATTATATCTCCTTTGTTGTCGATAAAATTGACATCCTTCCAAATTTCATCCATTGTTTTTTCTCCAATCTAATATTTGATAAGTCGGGTTCAAATATTGCGCTTCAATCCATCCTTTATCTGTCATTATTTTATGGTCTAATGTGCATTCAATAATTCTACCGTCTATCGTTTCTATTTCAATAATTTCTTCTTCAATATCATATTGTAATTTATCAATGACTTTATTTGTTGTTCCATCATGACAAATAACATTATCTCCAGTTTCGATACTTGATATATTTTTATATTCTATTTTATTATGAGATGAACAAATTATTTTTGAATCCGGAGTAAAACAACCCCTGCCGGGGCCAAACATGATATCATTTTTATCACACCAATTAAGGAGATCAACAACAATGAGAAAATATCTTGAAAATCCCTTTTGGGAAATAATATCAAATTCGTAATCAAGCCTATCTGAATAAATTTTATTCTCCAATAAGGGTTCTTTATTGCTACTGTAAATAAGATAAGATAATTCTTGATCATCATTGGCGGAGGCCGTAATATGATCTTTGTTTCGATGTTTCGTTCCTGGAGGCTCTGGCAAAGATATATCTTGTTTTGGGATAACAAAATCACAGCATTTTTCAGCAATTTTAATCGTATTGTCCATTGCTTCTTTTATAATTTTATTTGACCAATAACCTTGTTTTTGAAATGCCCGGACCATCTCTTTTTCAGATCGTAGATGCAAACCCTTGAATCCAAATTTAAACCTGTTTTCATCCTTCCATTTTGCCTTGGATTGAATAGCCAATAATACTTCCTGGGCTTGCCAATCACCCCGATTAATATAGTGGGTGTCATTGGTTGCGGCGAATGGTAAATCTATTTCGTCATAAACTTGTTCAATAATTTTATGTATTTTTTCTTGGGCAGGAATATTATGAGGCATTATTTCGTAATAACATTCAACTTTATTTTGGATAAGATCACATAAAAAATCAATCGATCCATCTAAATGTAAAAATGATCCCGCACAGGCGGTCATAATAATCAGGCCGGATAAATCAACATTGAGCATGGATTCATAATCTATCCTGGGTTTGTGGTAGAACCCTTCTAAATTTGCCTTGGTAAGCAGCCTTAGAAGAGTTTCCCAGCCCGATAAGTCCTTGACTAATACCGTTATATGCCCTCGCTTTTCGCCCTTGTGTTTCGCGTCCATATAAGGCACAATATACATTTCACAACCGATTACGGATTTGATGCCTTCTGCCTTACAAGCCTTCTGGAATTGGATAGCTCCATCGCAATTTCCATGATCAGTCATAGCCAGATATTCAAAGCCCATTTCTTTGGCTCGTTTGGCATACTGTTTTGGGGAACCGACCCCATCCAATTGTGAGTTGTGAACCACAAAGCCATTGGCAATAAAATTATGCGATTGATGGAATACTTCTATGTCGTATGTTTCTTCTATTTTATCCTTTTTTATCGAAATAATTTTTTCGTATCTTATGGTGAGTGGACATCTGGCGTGTTCAAATTCATGGCATGATTTGCATAAGACTTCTAAATTTTCAATTTTATTATTAATGGGGTCTCGGTCTTTATGGTGAATAAGCAGATTCTTCTTTGATTCACATCTATTGCATTTCTTTTTTTCTAAATACCATCTACGATTAACCCGACTTCTGCTTGTGCTTAATGAAGATGGAATTTCATTAATTAAATTTTTTCTTATTTCTAATTTTATTTTGCTTATTTTTCCCCGACATTGATCTGAAACAAAATGGCCTTTCATCCATTCATTTTTTGTTTTATGGATGTTATATTTTTTTAGAAATTTCTTTATAACGTCTCTACTGACATTATAAATATCTGCTATTTGTTGTTGGTTTAAATTTTCTTCAATATATTTTTTAAGCAACCATTCTTTGTCTTCATATTTTTTTTGTCCGTTGCACGCTAATAAATCACCAACTTCTAATTCAGACAATCTTCTCCAACCCATTGCGCTAAGAAATTTATGATTTTTAGATGTTCTTATTTTTTTTCCATTTTCTGTTAAAATTTCATATAGCTGTTTTGGGCATGATCTGGAGATTTTTTTTATTTTTGATCTTACAAATTTAGATCCATTCCAGACTTTTATTGGATATTTTTTTGCTGTTCTTCCTCTTTCTTTTGAATACTCTGCCTCATATAAATATTTTATTGTTTTGCAATTATGAGGCAGAGTATAATCTTTTCTATTCTTTTTGCCATTTTGGATGCAATTATAAATTATTGTATCCCCGGCAAGACAATATTCCGTGTGTAAATGCAAGTGGCAAAAATTCATAATTTACACCTTCAGGGCTATGGCATAAGAAAAAATATCAGAATCAATTTTCAGGATGGATTCATTCACCGTAACGTCCTGGATATCAGCCAACACACTTTTCAAGGTTATTGGGTTCACATGAAAACTCAATTCCTTTTTGTTTTTAGTCGTTTCAACAGTCTCGGAAATCCACCCTTTAATATTAGCAGCATTGAATTCCATGGTGTTTTTGTTGATCTTAATTTCTATTAACGGGGATGAATCCGAATCGGTTGCCATGATTTCCTGGCGCTCAATAACTTCTTTCAGATTATCCGGCAATTCAATTGACTCCCCGTCTATTGCGAATAACGACATAACTTTGTCTGTCGGGTATTCTTCTCCAATAGACAGAATTGAAATTATTGCATTGTCGCTTGACCGGTAATGGTTCCAGGAGCCCGTTCCTTTTTGATAATCAACAGGTTTAAAGGCGGCAAGGATTTTTGCTGATTCGGCCTGTATTAATCCGGACACGGGGCAATCAGCTAACTGGTATTTGGACGCCTGATAATTATTACAACTTATGACCAGGTTGTCGGTTATTTGGATGCAGGTTAAAACTCCTCTATCTGATTTGGTTGCTGCTGTTGGGTAGCAAAGAGAAATGGCGTCTGAAAAATTCGGAGGTAGTTCTTCCCATTTTTTCCCAATGTCTAATTTGGGAGGATCGACAATTGAAATATAAAATCCGGCCTTGACCTTGCCTGATTGGAAAATGAATTGGTTTCCTTTTTCATTGGATTCATCCAGCTCAATCTTGATTTCATTTTCCGGGGCTTTTTTTACAAATTGAAGAATTTCATTTGCATAAATACTCCCTGTTAATCCTGTTTGAATTGGGTATGATATCGATAATTGATCATTGAAAGATATCAATTTATCATCGGCAAATATCACCAATTCTGATTGATCAGAAAGGTCGTTACACCCGGCAATTCCCGGTTTGACCGCTTCCAGGGCTTTGGTGATATCCTTTTTCAATACAATGTTTTCTTTTTGGGCTGGTTTGGTTTGTTGTGGTGCTGCTTTCCTTCTTTGTCTTGCCATGTTTATTTTCTCCTTATTTGGTTATAGAATAGAATGTTTCGCCTTCGCCTTTTTTGTTTAATCCGGCCTTGCCACTAATTGAAAATTTCATTTTTTTTATTTCGTATTGCTTGGTAAAATTAGATAATAATAATTTATTTAATGGGTATTTTCTTGATCCGATATTTAAAACAAATGTGCAATTTGGTTTCAAGGACCCCATTGTTTTCTCGATTAATGGTAAATAAAAATTATTTGTCCATTTTTCAAAAGTTTTATATCTGTTTAATGAATTTGTTTCTTCGCCAGAATATCTTTCTGTGTCATAATATGGAGGTGAAGTCATAGCGAAATCATATTTATTTTTTCTTAATCTTGATTCTTCAAATGGGAGGCAATGGACAATAGGATTAAATTCATTTCTAAATCCTTGAATAAATTTTCCTAATTTCAATAATCCATTATATGTTTTTATAGAGGGCTCAAACGCTTCATAATTATTACAAACAATGGAAAATCCGATCATTCTGCCACCCCAACCTGCGCATGGGTCTAATATTTTAGATTCTGAATTTAGCCCAAATTGATATGCCAAATCTCTTGATTTATGTGGAGGGAACTCATTTATATATGATATCCCATTTATTCCTAATTGAAGAACTTGATATAATAATTCATTGACTTTCCCATTTTTAAAGATAGAAGCCCGTGCTAATCCATTTATAAATGATTTGTTTTTTAAAGATTCATAAATGGATGCTTTTGAATAATTTGTTTTTGTATCAAGTCGATGTGGATTAAATAATAAAGATGTTTTTTGGCAGGTATTCAGCCCCTTGCATAAATTAACATATTCTATGATTTCAGAATATTTATTTGTTAATAACCCAACTAACTCAATCAAAGAAATATCTTTTAAATTCTCATAAAGAAAATTAGATAATTTATCCCTATTAATTTTTGGAGTCTCCGGGATAATATCGCCAAGTAACCCTTTAAATTCATTTGTTTGAATCATGCCCATTATTTGGTTATTTCCTATGCAGGATAATAATTAATCCACCCATAACATTTTTTGTATTATCATAGGTGGATTAATATTTGGAAAGGGGAAGAATTATTCCGAAATCGACATTGTTTTGTCGTCAGTTTTACCCTTGCCGGACGCCTTGATAACACTCCATGCCTGATAAAATGATTGCGGCGGGTCATTCCAGTCTTCCTGTTTAACTTCGGCCATTGTCATGGGATTTTCCCGAATGGATTCTGCAAAAAGGTTTCTTTTGGTGCCGATACCAAATCCGAATTCATCTTTTTTGGCGTCGGGGTCTGCTTTGGCAGGAGTCTTTTTGGCAGGAGTCTTTTTGGCAGGAGTCTTTTTTTCTTTTGCCGGTTCCTTTTTGGGCTCCGGGGCATCTTCAGGCTCGGTTTCTTCTGGTTCAGTTTCAATCTCTGTGGGATCGGGCTCGGTTTCCTCATCAGATGTTGCAACAGGTGCTTCCCAGCCTATCACTTTCAGCCAGGTCACGATGTCAGGGGTAAATGCTTCGTTTTCAAGATCGGCGGGTTCAATATCCTGGGCGGCATCTGCGACTTCATCATACAGGTCTTTCCGGAGGACTTTCCGGTCAGTGGCGATGGGTGATTCATAGGCCATCACCTTGTTCAGTGCGCCTGCGATTTCTACCAGCATTTTCTTTGTTACGTCTTTTTTAAGCATTTTCAAATTCTCCTTTTAATTTTGTTCGGTTATTATATTGGTTATTTATTTTTGTTTTTTAAAAAATCCTGCCCCGGCAACCCCTATGGGTGATTGTTCCTTTGGCCGGGGCAGGATTGGAACCTGCCCAAGTGCTATTGCTTAGATTTCCCGGTTGGTTCTGCCGGATTTAACCGGTGCAGCCAATGTCGATGAATCATCCGGGACCAGGCGGCAAGGACGGTCGTCAATCTTGTTCCGTCGGCCGCACAAGCAATCTATTTGCTACTTGAGCAGGGTGTTACCAAATTTATTGGTGCATGACATCCTCCTTTCGCTACGTCAATTTTTACGTTGAAATAAAATTAATTAAAATACCTTTCATCTATATTATAGTTTTAAATCAAAAAAATTTAAATTTTCTTACAATATTTTTTTGCCCTCCTTTCTGATCGGCCAGATTTTCTTATGAATTTGATAGTTTAGGACACAATTAAAAAGTTTCCGGTCTATCAGAAAATCAACAATCTGAGCATGAGGAACATTGCCGGTGGTGCCGATGGCGACGTTTGCTTTATGCAAAATTGGGTGAGTAGAAAATAAATATTCAAGCATAGGCAAATCCTGTTCCTTATCTATTACAAATTTCAACCAATTATTATCGATGCATCTTTCAAAATTGCCATAAATCATTTTGTGGGAATAGTCAAATTTGTAATCAACTATCCAGGAAATATGATCTTCCATCCATTCCGGGATTGGATGGGTTCCATTTGTCTCAACGGTTATTTTGCATTGCAATGCCAAAACTAAACCATAGAGCAATTCCTGCAATTCATCATATTGTAAGGTGGGTTCGCCTCCGGTTATTGTTACCTGTTTGCATCCTGTCTTTTCAACAATATCCACAATCTGATATGGTAATAATTTGGAATTGATCTCGCTGGCAGATGCGGCGTCGCAGTAGGTACATGAGAGATTACACCCGGCAAATCTGATGAATGTCGTCAATGATCCTTGATGCCAAGCAGTAATTTCGCCATTGATGCTTTGGAATATTTCGTTTATATTTATCATTTGTAATTCTCCCATGTTGCGTATGAGGTTTTTGTTTCCCACAGCCGCACCCGCTCAAGTGTAATTGATTCCTCCCACAGCATTAATTCTATATCTCTTGCTATTTTATGCACCATGATTTCGGCGGTTGGATTGTCGTAATAATCGTTGAGATTGCTATGATCTAATTTGCCAAGTGTAGCTATTGGTAGGTTTTCAATCATTCCTTTCAATACAGAAAAATCCATAATCATTCCTCTGCTTGGACCGTCAACCTGAATTGACCCTGATATCGTTATTTCTAAACGATACGAATGCCCATGCAGTTGATGGCAAGCTCCTTTATGATGGGGCAAATGATGGGCGGCTTCAAATTCATAAATCTTTGTTATTGATACCATTTTCTTTCTCCTTTTTATTGGTTATTTTATTTCTCCTACGCAGCTATCAAGGTATATCTTGCCAATTTGAAGCTGTTGTAAAACCGTAACTGTTGATTCAATTTCTTCATCATGCCTTAGTTTCAGCATTTTGATTCTTGCCAGGTTTCGTTTTTTATCACATTCGGGTTGGTTAATCGCCATTGCCCCATCAATCTTCCCAAGTTTAGAAATATCTTCAGCCCAGTCCCCTTTTTGAATATCCTTACCAGTCCGGGCAGTGTTTGATTGTGAGCCAGTCACTACTGCAATTTTCCTATCCCCTGCAATAGCCTTATGTCCGGCCCATATGCCGGAGATGCTATGTCGATACTGACCATATTGATCCTCCGGTAAGAATTCATCGGCATAATCTGTCACCAATACATCCACAATAAAATTTTCGTAATGCTCTAAATTATATAGATAGGCTTTCATTTCGGATATTGTTAAGGTCTGGGGCGGATATGAAACCAATTTAATTTTACCAGATCGTTTTAAAAACTGTTGCATTTTATTTGCTTTTTTCAGAACTTTGGCGGCACTTATTTCTTCCCTGGTAATTGTTCTCCACCAGGAATTCATATCAAATTTGTAGGTGCCTTTGCATTTGGTGCATGGAACATAATTCCTGGGAGCTGTTTCAAAAGTGGGTTTCTCACCATCCTCTTTATTCGGATTCCATAACGGTATTTTTGATTCTCTTTTTGAACATTCACCGATTTGATTCAAAGTGCAATCAAACACCGGCACCCTTATATTCCCGGCATACTTTTTCTTGGGTAGACCGGTTATCCCTGATTGAATTCGTTTGATCATTTGTCGCTCTGTCATTTCCAAAGACACAAAGACGACATTTAGCCCAGCCATAGCAGCTCGTTCAGCTATCCACCATAGCCACCATGTTTTGCCAATTCCCTGTTGTCCTATGACTCCGAATAAATGATTACGTTCAAATGGCCCGATTGTTGCCCCAAGTTCGCCGGGTAATTGAAAAAGAATATCTGAGGATTGAGGATTGAATGCATTTTTCAAAGCTTCTTTATCTCGTAAAGGATCAACACCTTTTGCTCTCACCCTCTCAACTCTTTCAAATCCTTTTAGCAATGCCTCTGCTTCTTCTATCCTGCCAGCTGTTACAGCCCTGGATAGATCATATTTGATACTTTGCAGATGAGACAATCTGAAATGTTTTTCCGCACTATCCAAAGCATATGCGGCATTGAATTTTGGGCCTCTGGAATATTCTTCCGATAATTGTGATAGGAATGATTCAATATTGTCTGCTACTTCTGGGGATATATCTGTGTCTTTTTTGCTTCTGAAAATATCCTCAATATGCTGGCCGGGGGCACCTTCGTATTGGTCAAAATATTCTATGCACCATTGCCCTATTATTTGCGAGTCCTTTGCCAGCAGGCAGGTCGGGGTCCACATTGACCTAATACCCGATAGAAAATCATTACTGATGATCATGCCCGTTAATATATTCCGCTCAATTTTAGCATCCGGAGGGTTTCGTCGATTAATTGCCATTATGAATTATCTCTCAAATTTATTTGATATATGCGGGTCTTTTCTCCTGATTTAAACGGCTTGTTGAATTTAGTATATCTTTTCCCCGAATAAATAAAAGATGGTTCTAATTCACTTCTATATAAAAATATTTTTTCGACCTTTATAGATCCAATATGATCTGTGATTATATCTCCAATTTTTACAGAATTATTTTTTTCTGCATATTGATACATTAATTTAGTTATATCTTTAAATGCCTTTTGTTTTATTTTTTCGCGTTTATTAATATATTCTTCTATCTTCATTTTTGCTCTCCCTTTGTTATTCGCTCAAATTTAAACGATAATTTTTTATCTATACCCTTATATACATTTATAGTAGATCGTTTAAATACGGCCCTATCCTTTGGCCGTAAGTAAGGGTTTAAAGGTTATTTAAAAGCTTTTTTAGAACTATTAGAGGATTTAGGGTGGAACCATCGGATTGTATCTGATCCCAGATGTCTTTTAAATATTTTTCAAACACCCAGCCTTTTATGTTTAGTTGCCAGGCATCATTCAAAACAATACTGGAGGTTTCAATAAATTCGATATAACGCTGCCAAAACATAGATGTGAACCGGCCTGACCCATTTAGACTTCTTGGATCAACCTTGCCCTCCATCCTTTTAATTTTTATTTTCATTTCGCGGACAAAAGGGAATAGGCCATCCAAAACCCGGTCAACATCACATTCACTTGGAGGGGTTCTATCCATCCATATATTTGCCTTGATAAATAATGCTGCCATATTTGGATGATTAATTATTTTTTGTTCTGATAATTTCTTTGGTGGATTATTCATGACTTGCAAGAACAGGGAATTTCTTTGCGTCGAATTATATAATAAACCTGGCAGGGATTTGATCCAGGGATTATTTATTTTATTTGGGGGCCAATAATCGTTCTGAGAATATTTAGATAGATGCTCAATTCCAGTACATAATTCTTCTTCGGTCCATTTACGGGTTAAAAAGGAATTTGGAATTTTATTCTTTTTTAACCAGATAGAATTTAAACCGGACATTTTACCGGTCTTTAATTGAGTTAAATATTGATGAATGGATTTGATTGTTTTGGAGGGATTTTCTAAATCTAATTTATGGGTTGTTGTTGATAGATTTTTATTCCATTGATTAATTATATTTATCACGTAACCGGGTATGGAATGATTAATGGAGGTTTTTCTTATATCTTTTCTTCTAAACTTTTGTTGTAATTGTAATCTGTCTCTGGAAGTTCTTTTCCTTCTTGGAATTAAAGAATCATTTGGGGTTTCGTTAGAAACCCTTTTAAATACTTCTTTAGAAGTATTAGTATCTATATTAGTATTATTAAAATTAGTCTTATTATAATATAGATTTAGTTCTTTAATGTTTAAACCTTTAATTTCTAAACCTTTAAAGTTTAAGTAATTAAAAAACTGTATTAGCCGATCTTCATTAATGAAATACCAATATTTAGGAGGGATGTTTCTGCGTTCTGCAAGTATAAAACCCCATTCTTTAAAAGAGTTTAAAATTTGACGTTGTTGGAAACTTGATAACCTGATTGTTTTTTCAATACGGACTTGTTCTAAAAAGAAATATCCATCTTCTGGCATTTTATTTTTTTCGATTAAATAATTATGCCATTCAAGAAGGATAGATAAAAAACATGACATATCCGCACCAAGATGTTTCAAAAAGATTTTATTTATTGATAAAAAACCACCACCCGCTAAAATTCTCTCTCTTTTTTGATTGCTCATAATTCTCCTGAAGTCCATTTGCTCATTATTGATAATCAAGCGTGGGCGAAGGGATGAGCGATCCCTTCGCTGGTCATATGGCCATATGACACGCCCGAAAAATACATCTACTTTTATATTATATAAATTTTTTAAATAATTTTAAAAATAATTTAATTTTTATTAATCTGGCTGGGTGTGGACCTCGATATCATTCAGATCCTCTTTTGATTTTACTTGTATCATTTTTCCGCCCGCTGTTGAATATTTTTCTTTGGTTTGTTCTTCATAGGACCGGCTTTCATAGTGAAACCTGATCCCGTTTGGGGCGGCTACATGACAAATGAAATTAAACATGGTCATAGATTTTAAGGTTTCTGTGCTTTCCATATCTCCGCCTTTGCATTGTTGTAAGGAATGATCCAGGGAGTGAATACAATCAATTACATTTTCTGTTAATTCTTCTCTTGTTTTACTATCCATTTTTATTTCTCCTTTGTTGTTTGCCCACAAGTTTTGCAGCAGGTTCCTTTTATGCTTATTCGTTTGACTCCGGCTCCGAGATTTTCAACCTTTGGAATATATCCCATTTTTGCTATATTTGTTATTAACCATTGGGCAGCGGGATTGTAAGAAAGGATTATTGGGTCAAAACCATTGGACTCAATCGCATTCAATTTATCGCGTATTTTATTCAACCAAACAGAATTTAAACCTCTTCTTGCCATAATTCATTTCTCCTTTGTTGCAGGGGTCATATTTTCGCCGGCGCATATTGGGCATTCATCCAGCCAGGACATGTACCATAGACTATGTTTTTTACAGTATAGTGGTTTATCACCACAATGGACTGCGGCCAGGTCAACAGATTTTATAGCAAATCCCACATCAGTTTTTTTGCTTCCTCCTGGCTTAGTTCGCCGGGATCTTTTCCTTGGTTGTTTTATGGTAGTTGACATTTTGTTGCCTCTTTTTTTAAGGCGTTATATACATTTTTAGAAATAGCCCCACTCAGAATCCAATTTAAAAAATCGTTTGGGTTGAAAATTTGGAAATCTTCATCTAATGCTAATTGACTTAAAACATTATTTGTCAAAATATCACCTTGTTCAAGTGCTTCTTTGATATCGTCAATGGTAGCTTTTGACAATGGTTTCCCGATTAATTTTTTATATAGCCTTGTTCTTGCGCCGTAATTTATTTGCTCAAGAGATCTTGGTTTTTTATTCTTTTTGTTCGTTACTGTCACTGACATTTTGACGGCATTTTTTCTAAAATCAAGTAACGCTCCAGACCATATGTTATATTCGATGCTGTCCGGGATTTTAAACTCAAACCAGAGATCCCCTTCATATTCATCCTTTGGCCGTAATCCATTTCCATCTGAATACGGTTTATCACCAGCATACTCGGTTATGGCCTTGTCTATCTCCGCTAAGAGATAGATTTTTTGTTCTTTTGGGGATAATCCAAGGTTAAAAAATTCTTTTAAAGTAGGTCGTGCATTAATTGGTTCGCTTCCTTTTGTCCTAACTCTCCCGGATCTTTTCCTTTGTCGTCCTCTAATATCTGACATTCTACACCTCTTGCGGTTAGTTGGTAGTAAAGTTTCTCAGCCTGAATCTGGGCCTGTTCTTCTGGGTCAAAAAAAATAAAGACTTTTTTATATTGTGACAATAATTGCATCTGCGGTTCTGAAAAGCCGATGCCGAATAATCCTACTGCCCCCGGCCCTAATCTCCAGACATCGGGCGGGCCTTCTACGACAATACAGGTATCTCCGGGCACTTGATCTTGGCCATATAGCAAAAATTTATGGTGGTATATTTCGTTGTCTTCCGGACAAGATTTGTATTTGGGTTTTGTTCCGGATTGAACGGCTCTGGTAGTGAAACTGACCATTTTATGTTTATTAAATATAGGGATGAAAATCCTGAAGGCATACGGCCCGATATGATCTGTTGCTTTCAAATTCCATATGGTGGCTAATTTATCAGGATCATAATTTTTGTTTTCAAGATATGCTCGGGCGAACGGTCCCAGGGGCATTAATGAGGGCAACTCCAATTCATCGGCATATTTTCTATTTTTGAATCTTGGTCCTGGTTCTCCTGATGAATACTTTTTGATAATTTCATTGGTTTCTTTTGGGCTGGTCTTGAGCAGGGTTGATATGACTTTGTACAGGGAATGGCCCCCGCATCGCCAGCAGGCATAAAACCCACCAGCAATGCAGAAACCCCCATGCCAGCCCGGATTTCCTGAGCAGAAAATACAGTGGATCTGAACCCATCCTCTCCGGGAATGTTTGGGGTCATTGTCTGTATGATCGACCCCATAATTTTCTAAAAATATCTTGGCATCAAACATTTATTTTACTCCTGGGTTTGTTATATCGTAATCGGCCATCCAAGTTCGCCATGGGAAGGTTTTGAGCATTACAAGCCCGGTCATCCTATGCAAGCAATAACTCATCTCGTCTTCCTTTGTTTTAAAGGTTCTTTTCAGCGGATTATATTTTGCCCGCCATTTCTTCAGTCGCTCATCTTTTATGTGTTCTGCTTTCTGTTGTGCTTTTGATTTCATATGTTTCCTCCAATGCATTTAGCGTATATCGCACGATAATCTATTTTTAAAGGCTATATATGTATTATAGATTATCACGCGATAAATTTAAAATTAACTGAATTTGCGGAACAGGATTTCGTGTTTGGCTTCCTTTGCTTCTTTCAAAATTTTTGCAACAGCCAGTGCCTGAATTCTGATTTTTTCTCGCTGTACGTTCATTGCTTTAATTCTTTTTCCTGCTGCCTTAAATTTTTTTAGTCGTGATAGCATATACACGGGCATAGGCGTCATATCGCTGAAGTCACGAAACAAAGTTTCCCGGAGATTTGTTGCTTTTTGGGCTTTGTTTCTCTTCTGCTTCCTTGCCATCAGCCGCCTCTGTCCCTTAGTTTTTTGCTTTCCCATGATTTAATTCTCCTTTTGGTTTGAAAATAAAGATTCCTGAAAAGATTCCTAATCCTGCTAAATTCCATATCCAGTGGTCAGCCTCTGCCCCGGCCAGGCACAGTCCGAAACAGAAGCACATTCCACATAATATATTCCTGATCATTCGCCCTCCTTTTTCAGTTAATAATCGGAGCCGTTTTTCAATGGACACCAATCGGGTATTACATCATGATTTATAATTCTATGATACCAATGAAACTTCCAGTCTTTGTCTTTGCATTCTGAACGATATTCTGGGTATTCCCTTTTGAATTTGTTTTTACTTTCTCTTATTTTGCAAGCATTATCATGTTCACAGATAGTTCTTGCTCCACCATAGGTGAAGGATCCACTATGGCCAACATGATGACAGGCCCGGCAAGTATTTATGGTTTTTGTAATTTTCATTTACGCCTCCAATTCTTTTATTAATTCGGTTAACAGGGATGTTTTCGAAACTTCTTCACCGTCCAATACCTGGCCCAGAACTTTCATTTTGGAATCAAGTAATGTGGCAATTGATTCCTCAATGGTGCCTTTTGCAATCAGATAATATGCAAATACTGAATCGGCTTCCTGCCCAATTCTATGCACTCGGTCTTCAGCTTGAATATGTTCTGCTGGTTTCCATCCTAATTCGATTGTTACTGTTGCAGCGGCAGCGGTCAAGGTCAGGCCAACACCAGCGGCCTTAACATTGCCTATCAGCAATCTGACATTGGGATTTTCCTGGAATGCATCCTTGTTTGCTTCCCGTTTTTTTAATGAGGTTTTGCCATATATTGAAACGGCAATATCCTTAAAATGTTCCATTAATTTTTCAAGGATTTTGGTATGGACACAGAATACAACCAGTTTATCATTCATTTCAAGATATCTTTCGATCCATTCAATACATCCATCAATTTTGCCTTCAATGGATAGTTGTTTCAGCTTCTCGATAGCCACCAATTGTTCTGCTTCAGCGGCTTTGTCTGCGGCTTCCTGCCCACTTGTTTCCTTGATGTAGGCCAGGATATCCCCTGCGGCGATATCGTATTGTTTTCGGTTGTTGATATCGACAGTAACCACCATCCGGTTCTTGGGCGGCAATTCCGGCAATACATCTTTTTTTAACCGCCTGACCATAATAGTTCTGCTCAGTTTTTCATAAAGCTCTTTGGTGTTGGTTGCTCCGCTGAAATCCCATCCAAATCCATTATGTTTGGCACCACAAAATTCTTGGGCATATTTCCAATAGGAAGGAAATATTGTTGGATTGATAATTTTGATCGGATTAAAAAATTCCACCGGCCTGTTTTCGATTGGAGTTCCAGACAACCCCATAACATTGGGTATCTTTTTTGCCAGCCGCGTACAGGCTTTGCCCCGGTTCGATTTCAGATTTTTGATATATTGGATCTCATCAAAAGTAATGGATTGTGGATTCATTTTGACTAATTGATCACCCCAGCCGGTATTTCTCTGCTCTACTGATTTTATTTTCCCGGTATATTCGTCTTTTACTTTTTCATATTTGTTCGGAATGATGTCATAATTAATAACAATTATTCCGTCGGTAGGGGTCTTTTTTGTTTTTGTCCATCTGCCTGTCAAGGAATAAACAGGTTCATTAGGCAACCATTTATTTGTTTCCTTGATCCAATTAGCCTTCAAAGATGCAGGGCAGACAACGATTGCGGGTCTTGCTTCAGGATGCCGGTGAAGCCAGCATAACGCCTGAATAGTTTTTCCAAGTCCCATCTCATCCGCTATCAATGCTCTGCCGTTGCGGGATTCGACATATTCAACGCCTTTTACTTGGTAGGGCCTTGGGGTCAGACCTTCCGGCAAGCCTTCGATTTCGTTTATATCAATGTCTTTGTGCTGATATTTGTTATACCATTTATCGACATCCGGAGAAAGATCGAAACCCCAATATCTCAGGTTCTCAATATTTTCTAAGGACAGCGGAGCAGACCATTTTTTGGTCCCACTGTCCCATTTCCGCCCGTCCAGGGATTTGACATTGTTTAATGTTTGCTGAAATCTTGAATCCCCGCGTGGATAGGAGAATTTCATTACGAGATTGAGGCCCTCAACAGTTGCTTCCTGAATGGCTTTTTGTTCAGTTTCAGGTTTTTTTGTAGTCTTGGCATTCTTGATTTTATCACCGACAACTTCAACGGGGATGGCTTTTGCTTCGGCATCTATTGCCTGCGCGGCATACTTAACCATGTTCCGTCTGACGTACACCATCTGCTTTTCGGATAATCGGCCTCGATTCAAGAAGTTCCGAGCAATGGAGGTCATAAAATTTGCATCAGCAGAATTAAAGCCAATTGAATTTTGATGAACCGTATAGTGTCCGGCTTGTTCGTCTGATTCCTGATTATTGTAAATGGCAACCAGTACTCCGATTGCCCAGCTATCATCGGTTTTGATTAGTTTTTTCAATTTGTCTTTTGTCATTATCCAGCTCCTTTGTAGGCTTTATGGATGAGTTGATGTTAAATGGCCCCAATATATTTGGCGGCGATTCTGATTTGTTCGGTTGCTTTTTCAAGTCTTTGGTCAAGATGTTTCACTTTTTCGTCCGATTCGATTTTACCCAATCTATTCGCTTCGCGTTGTTCTTCTGTCTGGGTTAGTTTGTTTTTGGTGTGGTTGTGGGCTAATTTTTCTATGTCTAATTCTCTTTCTTTTCTATGGAATTTGGCTTCCATATTTTCATTTTGATTTTCGAGATCTGTAATCATAAGAAGGTCGTCAAGTCCTCTATCTTTTCGAATTTTGAGTTCATTTTGGAGACTGATGATTTCGAGCCCACTGCTTATGATTGCCATTTCCATTTTGTAGGGCAGGGCCGGAAAGATATCGTCCAGAATTTTCTGTCTCAGCCATTCTGCATTAGGTCCGGTAAAAAAATCATGTAAATAATTATTGGGGTGCAGCAGGTACTCCCGTTCCAGCCGGTCGATGATTGCTATCTCATCGGCCTTGGTCATATCATTTTCGATCTTGAGCATAAACTTTTTCATTATTCATTTCTCCTTTTTTATTTTCTAATTTTGCTATTTCAATTTTAAAGCATTCCTTGCATATGCCGTGTGTGATATCCATGCCGGGTTCTTGTTTAATATTTGTTGCCTTGCTGCCCATGTCTTTTCCGCACCAGCTACACTTGATATAAATTTTAAACATTATTCATTTCTCCTTTTGTGATTTTATTTGTTGATTAAAATTGATAGAAACCCCCAGATTAAATAAAAACCTAATCCAATCAAAGTCAATGCACAATATATTCTTACCATTATTTTTCTCCTTTACGATAACAGGGTAAATAAAGCTCTGATTTTTTCAATTTGATTTTCTATCTCTTCTTCAACTTCTTCAACGTATTCTTTGTTGGTTATTCCTGCTTTTTTAAGATAATAATCGTTATTCCAATTAAAATTGTCGTTAACGAGTTCAAGAATTATTGTTTGTGCAGCTTTTATTTTTTTCTTAGCCTTCATTGCCATTATTCATTCCTCCTTATAAGATTATGTATGGTTGATAGGGCCAGATTGGCTCGTTTCGGGCTCCAATCTATTTCTTCAGTCAAGTACCTTAATAAACGCCTCCGGGTGATTTTAGGGCATGTTACTTCACGACACATCCTATACAATCGGTCGGGCATATCGAAAATCAGGTTAATAATAATAATTACATCTGAATCGGATTTTTCAATTTGATCCTTAAATATAACTCGTTTGAGTTGATCTGCATGACATTCTAAAAATTTCTGTTGGTTGTAATTGCTTTTGGAAAGTGATTCCGGATTGAAATCTGGCCTTATAGACGGCTTGGTGAATTTGCATAATCTCCAATTAATCAGGTTATACAAATGGGTACAAAATCCGCATTTGCTGGTATCAGGATCGTATGTCCTGAGGGCTTCAATATAGGCCATATTGGCTTCCGAAAACAAATCATCAAATTCAAAACCAACCCGCACATACCGCCAGGCCAGCTTATAAACCAATTTTTCATATTTTTCATATCGATCCATTAGCCATCTCCCTTTTGATAATATCTTGGCCCTCGCGGCGGGCTTTTTTCTTCCAGATACG
>Ga0222640_1000115_pt1 | contig 26351 bp, 37 predicted proteins | sample AntAcemetagen187_FD_181144 | JGI IMG/M metagenome (GOLD analysis project Ga0222640, IMG submission 181144) | Saline water microbial communities from Ace Lake, Antarctica - #187 | ecosystem: Environmental > Aquatic > Non-marine Saline and Alkaline > Saline | place: Antarctica: Ace Lake... | reverse complement strand
CAAGAAGGAATGCAGGACGTGGCGGACATACTCCATTACCGAGGGGTAGAGGACAAGCAAGCCCACCTCCAGCAAGACGCAGAACAAGTAAGTAATATAATATTGTTTAACCAAAACAAAAATTAAAGATATGAAAGCAAAAGACCTTATTGCATTAGGAAAAGACCTTGAAAAAATGGAACAAGAAGGACATTGTATTAGTTACAGAGGAGAAGTAGAAAATACTGGAGTAACAGAATTAGAACCTGTTCCATTAGCAATGTGGAAAGAGTTTGTTGATTTGGGAGGACGTGAAATAATTATAAATATTACAGTTCCAAATACTAAAACATTGGCTCAAGTTGTGAAGGGTAAAAAATAAAGAATAATAAGGTGTTAATCACACATCGTTTACAAATAAAGTTAGAAATGAGTTATTAATTTAAAAAGAAAGGATTAAAACGATGAAACGTTTAGTACCAAGAAAGCTTTACGGGATTCAAGGAAATGCCAATGAAGCTCAATTTACATTATTTAAAGCCGATCTGTTTTCGAATGGAGTAGCGGTAGCAGTAGACCATAATGGAGATGTTGCGACTGCTATTACTATTTCAGGGACAGTAACGACCGGCTTGTTGGTTTCCGGTGCGGCCACTAATGTAATATCAATAACAGCTGCAGCGAGTGTTACAAACTTTGCTGATTTTGATGCCTTGGCAGGATGTGTAGCAGCAAATGATGTTGATCCTGATACATCTCCAAGTGATGCAGGGTTGGGAGCCGACGGGCATATTGTAATTGATATAGCAGGAACACCTTATTACATACCGATATTTGATACATTGGTAACTTAGTGAAATATATTTTTAGTTAATCATACTTAAAATTTTACAATTATGAAATTAAATGTATTAGAACGTGTAATGTTAGGTAGTATTTTACCATCAGAAAATAATTTCTCACAATACAAGATTATTAAAGGCTTGAAAGACCAACTATCATTTAGTGAAAAGGAATATAAGGAGTTTGGAATAACTCAATCTTTAAATGCTAAAGGGGAAGGACAAGTCAATTGGACTGATAACGGAGAAAAGGATTTCACTTTCGGAATTACTGCTTTGGAAATTATACGGACGGTATTGAAAAAATTAGATGAGGAGAAAAAGATTACTGATAACACTGGCACGTTATACGAAAAATTTATGGGGAATAGGATATGAATTGTATAAAATGTGGACATCCATTAGATGCAGGATTAAAATGTTGGAGTTGTGGTACTCAGTACTATTTTAATGAAGATATAAGTACTGCGGGGTTTATAAATTATTCATTACCGCCACCAACGGGTACAGGTTATTATTATCCAAGCAATAAAGAGCTAGAATGGGAAATGTAAATTAATAAAATAATAAACAAATGGCAAATAGTAGAGCAACAGATGATTATTATGAATATGCAACGGTTCATCAAGAACCGGCTGGTGATGGGTATTTTACTAACGCAGTAGGTATTCGTCAACTAAAAGGAAGGGAGTATATATTCTTTTCCATTCGGGATACTGATATTAGTTCTGCCGGAGGGGCAGGATCAATGCGAATAACATTGCAGTTTAAATGTCCTGGTGACGATGACTGGACTGATTATGATGTATATACTGATGTTTGTAGGAAAGTATTGGAAGGCGGGGCAGCAGGAGTAACGTGGAGAGCTGGTGTGAAGTCAGATGCTTCAAGCGGAGCAGCAGATCAGAATTATACTTCAGGAGAATTTACTTTTGGATTTGATTGGTGATGAAACGCAGACCGTTAATAAAGAATGTAACCAGGAATGTAATTAGTGATGCGGTGACTACGGTTATCAATCCACACGGAGTGCCTGGAGATGCAATATTGACTAAAGGTGGGATACCGATATTAACCAAGGATGGGAAATTTATTTTAACGAAATAAGGAAATGATATGAAAAAATTAATTTTATTACTAATATTAATAGCAGGCACATTGGTGGTAAGTGGACAGAAGATTGAGGATCTTACCAGGGCTACTACGACGGTGGCTACTGATCTGCTTATTATTGATCAAACGGCAACTACGAGTGGTATAAGCATCGGAAACTTCTTTAACACAGTATTGTTTGGGGATGGTACTGTATTGTTGCCTAGCATTAGCCTATTGACAGATCCCAATACAGGGGTATACACAACCGGAGCAGATATATTTAATATAACTGCAGGAGGCAAAGAAGGCATACGAATTGATGGAGCATTTGGAGGCGTTGAAGTTATCATAAAAGACACCCTGACAATAGAGAGTTATGCTTCACCAACCGCACCTGTATTATCTGTAAGTCCAACAGGAGTTGTTGATACTACTGCAACTGCAGATGTCGCTGATCTTACATTAAATACAGCAGATATTAATACATTACAGATAAATACAAGGATATATGTTGATGGTGTTGTTAATTTTGCTGCAGATGCACAGGGGAATGATGACTACGAAATAGACATCCCAGGGATTACAGCATTAGTGGCAGGATTACAGGTTACGTTTTTAGCCAATACAGCCAATACAGACGGAGCTACTTTAGAAATTACAAGCGTTGGTGACCTGGATGCAATACTTAAACAACATGATACTGTATTAACGTCAAATGATATTGAGGCAGGTTCTATTGTGGTATGCGTCTGGGATGGCTCAAATTGGCAAATGGTTTCACCAGTAGCAAATTAAAAAGATATGAAACGGATAACGACATTTTTATTCTTACTATTATTTGCCCTGACTCTGCAGGGTCAAACGGTACTAAGGGCTTATAATGCAAACGAACCTTTAAATATTAATACCACCTGCGAAGCCTGGTTAGATGGAAAGGATGCAAGTACATTTGATCTGAACGGTGTTAATGTAATTACATGGAGTGACAAGTCTGGAAATGGAAGGGATGTAACTCAGGCGGTTGACGGACAAAGACCGAGTTATGATGTATCAACGGGCAGGGTGTCTTTTGTTGCAGGGAATAGTGATTTTTTACAAAGTACAGCTTTTGCAAGCGCCTTAACACAACCGAATACTGTATTTATTGTTGCAAATTTGGCAGCCGGTGGTGGTGCAATACAGGTTATTTTTAGCGGAGCAGTGGCAGGGAATCTTAATAATTTCTTAATGATTTCTGGCAATTTTAGTCTTTATGCAGGAACAATATTAGCAGATGGAGCAAGAAATGCAAATGATAATATAAAAGTCGGGTGCTTTAATGGAGCTAATTCAGAATATTGGCACAATGGAGTTTCGGTGGCAAGTGGGGCTGCTGGCTCTCAGGCATTAGATGGGATTTCATTAGGAAAGCAACAAAGCGGGATTAATTATGCTGACTGTGATATTATGGAAGTTATTATTTATAATGCAGCTATTTCCGCAGTTGATAGAGACAGGATAACTGGATATTTAAGTAATAAGTGGGTAATCACAACAACTACAACTTACAAAGGAGATATTATACGAGCTTACGATGCCAACCAGCCATTACATATTGAAGATGAATGTAAGGTTTGGTTAGACGGTAAGGATGCCGGTCAGTTCACCTTAGACGGTACTTATGTTGATGACTGGATAGGGAAGGGTAGTTTAGGGGTTCATGCAGCAAATGCAAACGATAATACTACTAGACCGACATACGACATAAATACAGGTCGTGTGACATTTATAGCTGCTAATCAGACATTTTTACAGAGTGCTGCATTTGGGGCTGTATTAACACAACCGAATACTGTTTTTATTGCTTATAAGATTACGGGTAATATTGCAATCACTATGTATTTTTTTGATGGTACAACTAGTGACGTACAACCATTTATTATTACAACGAGTCTTTTTAAAATATATGCAGGAGTACCTTTGGAGGGTGGGGCTACAAATGCAAATGACAATATTCATGTAGGGTTATTTAATGGTGTTTCAAGCGAATATTGGATTAATGGTGTTTCTAAATCATCTGGAAATATAGGAGCAAGTAATTTAGACGGAATTACATTAGGAAAGAGAGGTTCTGGAGCAGGGAATTTTTCCGATGTCGAAATAATGGAAGTAATCATATACAATGCCGACATTTCAGATGTTGACAGGGATAAGATTACAGGGTACTTAGCAAACAAATGGGACATAACAGCCACAACGGATTTTAAAGGGTATGTATTATACGAAATGATGTGGCTCATATTACTATTAATACCGAACATTCGCAGAAAGGAAGAAGAATTTAAAATAGCAGCATAATGGTAAAAACAATAAAAGACTACAAAGACTATTTTTACATTGCAGGATTCGTGATTATGTTGTTAGGTTTCGGAGCTAAGTTTGTATTGATGAGTGATCAGGTTAAAAGGAATAATGCAGAACTTGAGAAAGTAAAGGTAGAAATTAAACAAGCCAATATATCTCTAATGAATTACAGATTGAAACAGATTGAAGAAAAGGTTGGTACTATTTATGATTATGTAATGGAACAATGAAAGCAATACTCATCATACCGATATTATTTTGTTTACAGGACAGCGTGAAGGTTGATACAACACAAATGGAAATTGAGTTATTTTTTGAACAGAAGACAAACGTACAAAGGGCAACGGATATTAACACGAAATTGGATTCACTGATATTAATTTTAGAAGCTAAAAAAGATACTACAAATGGAAATAACAGACGTTGACAAATTAGACATATTCAATCACTTCGATAAGAAGGTCCAGGAAGTTGTTAAACACGAAAGACGGTGGAAACAATGGGCGGTTACTTCTATTATAGTAATTTCATTGGCACTGATTAGTTCAGGTTATATCAATGCTAAGGCTATTGGAGGGTTACAAACCAAAACTGAAATACTGTGGACAAAATATGTGCCAGGGGATTTGTTATGGGTTATAATGTATTCCTACGATCTGCAAAATGAATATACTTTGAGCCTACTGAATGGAGATAGAGAAGGGGCGGAGGAGAAATTTGAAGAATTCGTAAAATTCAGAAAAGATATGTATGAGAAATATTTTCAAACCAGAGGAGCAACCACTCCAACAGAGGGACGAGTTATGAAATCAGTAAAATAAATGATATGAAATTTGCAATTACATTAACATGGTCAAAGATTGTAGCAGTCCTGATATTAGGATGCGCAACTTATTTGGATATTGAAAACGGAGGTTCAGCAACCGTTATGTTTGCGATGCCTTTTATTGTATTTCTAATTACTGGAAAGCAGTATATTGATAAGAAAAATGGTAAGTAAGTATTTCAAACTTCACGAATTGGTTTGCCGGCATATCTATATTAGGTATGGAGATAAGGCATGGCAATTTTTTGATCCTAGAGCTATAATTACAATAGATTGGATAAAAGAGAAGTTGAACAAGACAATTTATATTAATAATTATGAGTGGGGTGGAAATCAAACTCAAAGTGGAGTGCGTTGTAATATTTGCCAATTAGCTCGTAAATGGACTATTGAGGGTAAAGTGAGAATGAGTGCCCACAGTACGGCTCAGGCATTTGATTTTAGTGTAAAGGGAATGCCAGCTGAAAAGGTTAGAAATTGGTTAGTAAGAAACCAAGAAGACTTACCTTATCCAATACGATTGGAAGCCGGTGTAGATTGGGTTCATTTGGATACTAGAGATGCAGGGCAAAAGATATATTTTTTTAATCCATAGATTATGAAAAAAGGAGAATTATCAGGAGGTTGTGGGTGGATAGTATTAGTAGGGACAATGGTATTGTTAGCAATAGTAATATCGTTAATTTAAGATATATGAAAAACAGAACTAAATTATCACCAAATCAAATACAAAACCTAACAAGCCAGTTAGTAGGCAGGGCTCAGTTGGCAGCCAAGTTAGGACAGCAATACGGGACTGATAGGGATATATATGAGGCGTTGGGGTATAAGAAAAATCCAACCTACGCTGATTATGCCAGTAGGTATATGAGACAGGATATTGCAAAGGCAATTATTGATCGACCGATTAAAGTTACATGGCAAGGAGATTTGGAAATAATTGAAACGGATGATGATACGGAAACAGCTATTGAAAAGGATTGGGTTGAGTTGAGAGACAGGTTACATTTAAAATCTCAGTTTACAAGGTTGGATAAACTGACAGGGATTGGAGAATTTGGTATTTTGTTACTCGGTTTGGATGATGTAAAGAAACAGGATGATTTTGCTTTACAAGTACTACCAGGAAATAGGAAATTAATGTACACCAAACCATATTCACAAGCTAACGCGGAAATCACTAAATGGGAAACGTATGCCAGGAGTCCCAGATATGGATTGCCGGTTGAATACACCATTGAAATTAATGATCCAGGTGGAGGAAGCAAATCGGTAGTGGTTCATCATACTAGGATTATTCATGTGACGGATGAAAAGTTGGAATCAGATGTTAAAGGTACCCCCAGATTGGAGGTGGTTTATAATAGGCTGATGGATTTGGAAAAGTTAGTCGGAGGATCCGCTGAAATGTTTTGGCGTGGCGCCCGACCTGGTTATCATGGAAAGTTGGATAAGGATTTTACAATGACCACGGATACAAAGGACGATTTACAGGATCAGATTAAAGAATATGAACATGATTTAACTCGAATTTTAATTAGTGAAGGAATTGATTTAGATAATTTAGATCAACAAGTTGCTAATCCAGATAAGCACGTAGATGTTCAATTACAAATGATTTCAGCCGTTACGGGAATACCAAAGCGTATATTAACAGGATCTGAGCGAGGGGAGTTGTCCAGCAACCAGGATAAAGCAGAGTGGTTAACATTTGTAAAGTCACGTAGGGAGGAATTTGCAGAACCAAACATAGTCCGCCCGTTCGTGGATCGTTGTATTGAGTATAAAGTATTACCAGAATCAAAAGAGAAATATAACGTAACGTGGCAGGATTTGTTTGCTCAGAGTGAAAAGGAAAAGGTTGATATTGGGAAATTACGTTCTGAGGCATTGAGTAAGTATGCAGCTTCACCGATGGCTGAAATGACAATTCCACCTGATGTGTTTTTAAAACTTTTCTTAGGATTAGACAAGGAAGTTGTTGATCAGGTTATAGAAGCCCGTGAGGCTCATATTAAGGAAGAGGAGGAGAGAATGGCTACACCGGCGGAGGAAGAAATTGAAAGACAGCGAGTAGAAAAAGAAAAGTCAGAGGAATAAATTATGGCAAAATTACCACGTTGGATGAAAATAGATGCACAGAGGGCTGGAAAGATGACGGGAAAGTTATATTTTAGTTTTCACGTGCGGTGGTGGTATTGGCCAGTATTATATATAAAAGTATTTTGGAAGTTATTAACAGTTAGATAATGCAAGGAGTAGTTCAATACATAACAGCATCACAGGGGTTGAGTTGGTTGGTAGATGAAAACGGGGTAAGCCGTTATTTTGATCACAGTCAACTGACAAGTGTAAAGATAAAAGTACATGATGCTGTTGAGTTTGATTTTAGTGCAAATAAGATTACGAATATAACGCTTGTGAGGAAACATAAAAAAGGAATTGTTTTTTATTGGGAATAATGGTAGAAACAGCAACATATAGTCAAATTCAAATAAACTCATACGATCCAACACGTACGACTGTCTTACGCAACGGATTTGCCAGGGATATGCGTAAACGATTCCGGGAATTGACTGTTGTAATAAGGAAGGCTATTATTGAGGAGGATTGTTTTGGTTTGCAAGCTGGATTCTATCAAATGGTACCTCCAGGCAGGCAGGCATTTGTATTTCCACGTTCAGCGGATAAGGTAAATGCTTTTATGGAGTGGTTAAACCGACAAGTGGAAAGAGGAATATTGGAAGTAGGAGAATTTCAACAAGTAGGAGTTGGAGTGGAAGATGCCTGGACAAATAAGTATATTCAGGATAGTTACAAGCGGGGAGTAATCCGTGCAAGGTACGAATTGAAGAAAGCTGGGTTTGATGTGCCGTCAATTGATCAAACAGGAGGAATTGAAATAAGCATGTCTACGCCGTTTCATATTGATAGGGTAGGATTACTATACTCAAGGACGTTTAGTGGCTTAAAAGGCATTACAGCGGCTATGGACACGCAAATAAGTAGGGTTCTGGCTCAGGGAATGGCTGACGGGGATGGACCGAGGGTATTAGCCCGGAAATTGATTGCAACGATTAACGGAACTGGAATGGGTGAGTTGGCGATTACTGATACACTGGGGAGATTTGTTCCGGCTGCTCGTAGGGCAGAGACTTTAGCAAGAACAGAAATAATAAGGGCACATCATAACGCAACAATACAGGAATATAGGAATTGGGGAGTTGAAGGAGTTAAGGTGAAAGCTGAATTTGTTACGGCTGGCGATGACCGGGTTTGTGACAGATGTAATGCTTTGGAAAGGGAAGTGTTTACATTGGATAGGATTGAGGGGATGATCCCGCTCCACCCGGGTTGCAGATGTTGTGCGATTCCATATAAAGAAAGGAAATAACATATAAACGATATGAATATATACATACAAGTAAATAGTGAATATGTAATCCGTTCAGAAGTCTATGAAGGCAGAACCTATATTGTGGTACCTGTTGTAATGATGGTTGAAGGAGTGCATAACGGATCACAAGGTCCATTACTACATTTATCAGAGGAGTTAGGTAAATTCCCTGAGTCCTGGGATGGTATTCCAGTAACCGTACAACACCCAACGGTTGATGGAGGAAATGTTTCTGCCAATTCACCTGCAATGTTAGCAAAGGTAAAGGTAGGACGGATTTTTAATACTCACATGGATGAAGATAAATTGAAAGCGGAAGCCTGGTTGGATGAGAGGCGATTACAAGAACAGAGTGATATAGCTTTACAGGCTATCAGAGATCAACAGGAATTACAGGTGAGTGTTGGGGTGTTTACAGAGGAGGAAAACGTGCCAGGTGAATGGCATGGAGAATCATATGGATCAATAGCCAGAAATCACAGACCAGATCATTTGGCTCTCCTGCCCGGCGGGACAGGTGCCTGTTCTTGGACGGATGGTTGTGGAATCAGAGTTAATAAGAAAGGAGGTAATGAAGTGAAAAAAGTAGAATTAGATTTAAAGCAGGTAAAAGTGTACAATTCTGAGAATGCTATTGTTGATCACATCACGGATAACGAGAATGGTTACCGTGAGAAATTGCAATTAGTACAAGCGGAATTGGATGGTAAGGATACTCAAGTGAAGTATCATTATCTGGTTGAACTGTATGACAACAAACTCATTTATGAGGTACGTATGCAGGGAGAAGGCACATCATTTTACCAACAGAATTATGCTGTATCAGTTAATGATGAAGTGGAATTCGTTGGAGATCCTGTTGAAGTACAAAGAGAGGTTAATTTTGTGGCCTTGGAGGAGAAATCTTTCAAAAGAACAAAACTAAGTAATAACAAACCTAAAAAGGAGGTTAAAACAATGAGTGAATTAAAGAAAGCTCCTTGTCCTGATAAAGTGAAAGCACTTATCGACCACAAGTTGACAAAGTACACTGAAGAGGATAAAGAGTGGTTATCGACTTTGGAGGAAGCAACTATTGATAAGATGCTCCCAAATGAGCCAGAGGTAAAAAAAGAAGAAACTCCTCAACTGAATGAGGATGAGAAAAAGCAAGTGATAGAGGATTACAAAAAGACTCTACCAGTTGTAGATACTGAAGTGCAAGCGTATGGTAAAAAAAGGTACGATGCAGATCGTGAAAAAATGTCAAAAAGTATTTTAGCGAATACTGAAGACATATATACAGAGGCCGATTTTAAAGAAATGTCGATGGACTCACTTGAAAAACTGTATAAGTCTACATTGAAAGATGAGACCGATTTTTCAATACTTGGAGGAAATGCCGAACGGCCTAAAGTTAATGTTAATGAAGAAGAACCTTTGTTTCCAACAGGAATAGAGTTGGAAAAAGAGTCTTCTAAAAACTAAGGAAAGGAGGAAAACAAATGTCATATAACACAATTAAGCTTAAAAAGTATTCGAATGTCATTGAGGAAATCTTATCGACAGCCGTAGCTATTACTCCGGGTATGTTATTGGAATTGAACGCCACTGCTGGTTATGTTCAAGCACATAGCACTGAAGGTGGAAATGCAATACCAATGTTTGCCTTGGAAGATGAACTGCAAGGTAAGGAAATCACTGATCAATATGCAGTAAGTACACTTGTACAAGTTTGGATACCTAACAGAGGTGATATAGTGTATGCTATTGTAGAAGATGGAACTAATATTGCTATTGGAGACTTTTTGGAAAGTAATGGAGTAGGGTTTTTACAACTTCATGCAGCTGATACAGCTTCGTCTGGTGAGGCTTCCACAAGTTACACCAATCAAATCGTGGCTCAGGCACTGGAAGCAGTTGCAGCTGGAGCAGCATCGAGTATGAATTCAAGTGAAGCACCTATTGGAGCTGCCAGGAGAATTAAAGTAAGAATCGTTTAAAAATAGAAAGGAGGAAAAATAAATGAAAGCAAATATAGATATTATTGGAGCAAATGGAGGACAGGGAGAAATCGCTGCTTTAATGGCTCAGGAAGGTAGATTGAATATCGGGACAATGCGCCCGTTTGTCAGTACGAAAGATAATCAGACGTATATGACTGTGTATAGAGGTGGGGATGTTAATAAAAAAGAAAGCTGGGTAACAGCTTCCGCCCGGTCTTTAGGATTACAAACCAACGGAACTCTCCGCAGGGATGAGTGGAAACAGTTGGATGAAGCTTTACTGGAAATTTCCAGACAACGTTTAGGTGGTGTTCAGGATTTGGTTGATAACGGATTGGTATATACTTTAGGTAATGCTATGGGAACAACCGTATTAGAATACCATGATGTAAGTGATGCATTTGAAGCTGATTTGACGATGGACGGGATAACTCGCAGTGTAGGTGATCGGCCAACTTACGGAACTAACTACTTACCAATTCCAATTATCCATGTTGATTATGAAATCAACGCTAGGGTATTGGCTGCTAGTCGTAGTTTAGGCAATCCGTTGGATGTTACTTCAATGGAAAGAGCTGTCCGGAAGGTGAATGAGAAGATGGAAACAATGTTGTTTACCAATGAAACATACGCTTTTGGTGGAGGTACAATATACAGTTATGTCAACCATGCAGACAGGAATCCAGTGGCATTGACCACGAATTGGGATGCAGCCGCAAAGTCTGCTGCTGATATTTTGGAAGATGTCCGGTCAATGAAACAGGCTAGTATTGATGCTAGGCATTACGGACCGTATATGTTGTATATTCCTACAGCTTATGAGACTATATTGGATATGGATTATGCCGAGGATACTCCGGGTACTACTATCAGAGAGCGTATTTTGAAGATAGCTAATATCAAAGGAATTAAGATTGTGGATACTTTGACTGCTAACAATGTATTGCTAGTGCAGATGACTAGCGATGTTGTTCGTTTGGTTAGAGGTATGGGTGTAACCAATGTTCAGTGGCAAGAAGAAGGTAAGTTTGTTACTAAGTACAAGGTTTTAACTATTCAGGTTCCTCAGATTCGTTCTGATAAGGATGGTAATAGTGGAATCACTCACTTATCAGCATAATTAATAATTCACTAATCACGTGATTTTTAATATAATTTATTATGAAAAGAACAAAAACAAATAAGGATAAAATTTGGTGGATAAAGAAGGGTGGCGGAAGTTTCCGTATGGGGAATAGGGTTATCAAACAAAATCAGAAGTTTCAAGCCTATCCACATGAGATTCCACAAGGATTTCGGGATATTGTATTGCCGCTTGAAGAGATTGATGAAACAGAAGATATACCTAAGGCATCTCCTTTAGCTTATACAGCAAAGAAGAGAGGAACCTCGAATTGGTATGATGTGGAGGATGGACAAGGTAAAAAGGTGAATGAAAAAGCACTTCCAGGAATGACAAAAGCTCTTGAATTTATAAAGACATTGGAGTAATGCCCTGGAAAGTCCCAAATATTTGGGAAGGAGGGGAATGCTGGATTATTGGAGGTGGCCCGTCAATGCCGAGGCAATTTGGAGTACCTGAAAAAGTTATTCAACAGGTGTTGACCAAAGAACTTACTCCAAGCGCCTATTCTCCTTACATGAAGGGAATACATAAGAAGCATGTTATTGGAGTTAATACAGCTTTTTTAATTGGTGACTGGATTGATATAATGTTTTACGGGGATAAAGGATGGTTTTTAAAGAACAGAGAACAAGTAGCAGAGTTTCCAGGATTGAAATTAACCTGTCATCCTAGTGGTGAGAAGTATGTAGCGGAAAGGATTAAGTATTTATCACGGAATAAGAAGTATGGAAAGGGAATTAGTCCAGATAGTGGTAAAGTATGTTGGAATGGTAATAGTGGAGCGGCTGCAATTAGTATAGCAGCTCATACAGGGGTGAAACGGATTGTATTGGTTGGGTTTGATATGACATGGGATGTAGATTTACGACAACATTGGCATGGGTTGTATGGGACGTTTGATAGGAAGGATGAGAAGAAAATGAAAGTTACTTTTGATAGACATAAAAGTGGATTTTCGTTGATTGCCAGGGATGCAAAGAAAAGAGGATTAACAATTATAAATGCTTGTCCGGATAGTACAATTACAGAATTTGAAAAAGTTACAGTAAAATCATTATTATGAAAGCTGCAATACTAGAAAAGGTAAACAGTCCATTGGTTGTAGAAGATATTACGATGCCTAACGAATTGGGATGTGGGCAGGTTTTCGTTAAGGTGGATTGTAGTACGATTTGTGGAGCTCAAATAAGGGAAATCACAGGAGCCAAAGGTGAAGACAAGTATTTGCCCCATTTACTGGGACATGAAGGAGGCGGTTGGGTTGAACAAGCTGGACCGGGTGTTACAACGGTAAAGAAAGGTGATAAAGTTGTAATGCATTGGCGAAAAGGCTCAGGAATTGAGGCCTCTCCTCCAAAGTATGGATGGAGAGCTGGAGAAGTTGGAGGTGGATGGATAACTACATTCAATGAATATGCAGTTATTTCAGAAAATCGTTTGACAAAAATAGATGACGATATACCTTCCGAGATTGCAGCATTAATGGGTTGCGCAGTTACAACAGGCTTGGGATTGATTAACAATGAAGCTAAGTTGAAAATTGGACAATCTATTGTGGTAATTGGTTGTGGTGGAGTTGGATTGAACATAATTCAAGGAGCAGCAATGGTAGGAGGTAATCCTGTTATTGCTATTGATAGATTTTCCAATAAATTACTTATGGCAAGAGCTGTAGGAGCTACTCAGGCAATTAATTCAGCGGAAAGTGATTTTGTTGATGAAGTATTTAAAATTTTAGGAAAACAAGGGGCAGATGTTGTGGTAGATTGCACAGGAAGTTCGTATGTAATTAATAAAGGATATGAGATTACAGCTTCTAGAGGTAAAATGATATTGGTAGGGCAACCACAACAAGGAGATGATTTAATATTAACATCAATAGGACAGCATTATGTAGGAAAAACATTAATGGATAGTCAGGGAGGCTTGACAAATCCAACTATTGATATACCAAGATATTTACGATTATATAAACAAGGAAAATTGGCATTGGATTCTCTTATTACTCATACTTTTCCATTAAGCCAGATTAATTTGGCTGTGGAAGCAGTAAAGAAAGGAACCAGTGGCAGGGTTTTGTTAAACATTAACCAACATGAATAAACAAGATTTAATTGATTTTGAAAGAAAAATAGCAGAACGATTTGATAATGGTGAAATTCCTTATCTGATCCACTTATCAGGTGGAAATGAAGAGGAGCTGATTGAAATTTTTAAGGAGGTTCAACCTGGAGATTATGTATTCAGTACACACCGTTCACATTATCATTACTTATTAGCTGGAGGCAGTCCAGAACGTTTGGAAGAATTGATTTTGACTGGCAAAAGTATGTTTGTATTTGATAGGAAATTGAATTTTTATGCCTCTTCCATTGTTGCTGGTACTGTTAGTATTGCAGCAGGAGTGGCATGGGCTTTGAAACGAAAAGGAAGTACCAACAAGGTTTGGTGTTTTGTAGGAGATGGAGCAGAGGATGAAGGACATTTCTACGAAGCTGCCAGATATGTAAATTCACAGGCTTTGCCTTGTACATTTGTTATAGAAGACAACGATCGCTCGGTTATTGCTTCTAAAGAGGAGCGTTGGGGGGCGGAAAGTTTACATACTGGAATATCATTAACGCATAGATACTATGTAGGAAAAAATGGATATGTTCGAAAGTATAGATATCATTCCACTTGGCCACATGGAGGTACAGGGAGTGGTAAATGGTTGAAGTTTAGTAAGGAGGCAATAGTTGAGGAACAACCACACCCGTTTATACCAGTACCTAAAAATAATACTATATTAGGTTCAGTGACATATAAGGATGCTGTTTGTAGTTCAATGAAAAAGTTAGCTCAGGAAGGGGTAATTTTTGTAGGATATAATGTTCGTTGTGGAAACGGATACGAAACATTTGGAGATGTTCCATTGGATCAACGATTGGAAACACCATTGGCAGAAAACTTGATGGCTGGATTGGCTTTGGGGATGTCTTTAGAAGGATACAGACCATTATTGTTTTTTGAACGGCATGACTTTATTTACAATGCTTTGGATATACTGGTGAATCAAGCCGATAAAGCCATGTTCTTATCAAATGGGGAGTATGAGTTTCCAATTATAATTAAAGCTGTTGTAGGCTCTGTAAAGCCGTTCTACGCAGGGCATACTCATACATCTGATCTGTCGGAGTTGTTTAAAAAGATGTTTACTTTTCCAGTATATGATCCAATATTACCAGGGATGATCATAGCGTCATATGATTTTGCATTAACGAGTCCCCGTCCTGTATTAATAGTTGAAAGGAAGGAATTATATTAACATGAATAAAGCTGTATTAATAACAGGTACGAGTAGAGGATTAGGAAAGCATCTTGCCAGTGTATTTGGAGGGGCTGGATACAGTGTGCTGCCTCATCGTGGTAGAGTGGATGGTGATTTGAGGGATGGGGCTACATTAGCAGATTTGGCATCTTTGGCGGTGGATTATAACATTGATATTCTTATTAACAATGCTGGTGTTTATATAAATAAACCATTTTCAGAAATGACAGCAGCTGAATTTAAGGAGGTTATTGATATAAATTTATTGTCTGTTATTAATCTTACAAATGCTGTTTGGCCGATATTTCAAAGGAAGAAAGCAGGTACGGTTGTATTTATTAATTCTGTAGCAGGGAGGAATGGAAGTCCAGGTGAGTCTGCATATTGTGCTAGTAAGTTTGGATTGAAAGGGTTTGCAGATTCTTTACGGTATGATGGTTTAAGGGATGGTGTAAGAGTAGTTAGTGTTTTTCTTGGGGCTATGGAAACGGATATGACAAAAAATAAAGGAAAGGATCCAAAACACAACATTGATCCATTGAATGTAGCAAAAATAATATTGAATTTGTGTAGAGATTATACAAGGGCAGAGATTACAGAAATTACTATTGATAAAATACCTACAAAAATAATTACAGATGATCAATTTATATAAGACAAATCCACATCTTAAAAAGGTAGTTAAACAAGCTGAATATCAGACTTTGGGTTCAATGATGTTTTTGTATTGGTTAGTAAAAAATATTAATCCTAAGCATATATTGGAGTTTGGAACTGGGTTTGGTTGTTCTGCTATATTTATGGCGTTAGGAGCTGAGAGAGGAACGATTGTTACAGTGGATGATTATAGAGGTGACACAGCTAATAGTTTGGGAGAACCGGAGAAAAACATCATAGCATGTGGTGTAGTGGATAAGATTAAATTGATAGCAGGTAATACAAAAGATACATGGTTGAAACATTGGACAAAAGAGATGCCAGAAATAGTATTTATGGATGCTTCTCATTATGCTGTTGATTTACAAGGGGAATATTCTACATTAAAAAATGTAATACCAAAAGATCATATATTGGTTATTGATGATGTCTTTGCTCAGGATGTATATAGTTTTGTTAATGAATTATCAAAAATGGAAAAGTACAAGGCTTGCTCTATATTGAAACTGCATTATGGAGTGGCTGTTTTACATACGAATATGGATAAATATTTTGAAAAGGTAAATAATGCCATACGGGAGGCATACTATCATGAATAAATGCATTTGTGGGAGTATTGCAGTACATAATCGTACAATTGTAAAAGGTTGTAAGGTGGATACCAAAGGAATTGAACAAGCAGTGGACATAACTACTGTTGAGTGTAAGAAGTGTGGGGTGGTTAGGCAAATTGATTTACCATTCAATTCAGAAAAGGGGTTCACTGATTTCTACAAAAAAGAATATCCACCAGTTAAGCAGGCCTATGAAATTAAGGATTACAAGCATGATAGAAAGGTAGCAGCCCTGCGTTGTGATGCTTATAACATCCCAGAGCGAGTGAAAACTTTGGATGTTGGTTCTGGTAGTGGGGCATTCGTAGACGAGTGTAGAAGCAGAGGAATTGAGGCCTATGGTTGTGAAATAGGACAGTATCATTATAAGAATGGAGATGAATTCATTTACAAGCAACAATTTGAAGATATTAATTTTCCAACTGATCATTTTGAGGTGGTAACTTGCCATGATGTTCTGGAGCATGTTTTGAATCCTGTTAAGATGGTGGAAGAATTGTTCAGAGTTACTACACAGGAAGGGGAATGTATTATTGACTTTCCAAGATTTTATCATAAAGCAGGAAAACATCATTGGAAAGGTGTAGAGCATATATGGTATTTTACAACTGAACAGCTGGAAAAATTGATAATGAAAGTTGGGTTTGCTGTACAAAAGGTTACACACCCAATTGAATCAAAGACAGTTTTTTATCTTACAAAACCAATTCAGAAACGAGTAAAAATACTTTTACCACCTGGTATTGGAGATACATATTGGCCAATTGTAAAAATTAAAGCCTTTTTGAAACGAGAGAAGTTAGGAGTACCTGATATTTGTATTTTAGCAAATGAAGATAAGAAATATAAAACACACAAAAGATCATTTCCGTTCATTGAGATGTTCCCATTTCTTAATTCAAGTAATATTGTAGCAGAAAATACAACGGCAAAAAAGATATGGCAAGAAGCCTATGTAATGAGAGGGAAAACGATTTTCAAAAATATATTAGGATATGATTATTTCATATCTTACAATGGTGTACTTGAGTCTGGAACATCTATGGCAGAAGTAGATATTGATTTGAAATGTGATTGGTTTCCTGATAGATTTATTTCATTGGAAGAAGATAAATTTAAGGAGGTATCAATTCAGAAATATGGAAAATACATTATATTCTTTTTCGTTTTTAGAGGCTCCTTTCTACACTGGGTACGAGAGTTTTCAGTTGATAATATAATAACAAGCATCAAAGGAATAGTACAAAAAACAGGGTGTACTCCTGTCTTTGTTGGAGCTGATTGGGATAAGGAGGATACAGAGTTGACTAGAGTAAAAAATAGCATACCAAATATTGTGGATTTGACAGGTAAGACCACAGTTGCCCAGTTATTCGGATTAATACGTGGTAGTGAGATGGTAGTTGGGTATCCTTGTGGATTAACCATGTTGGCAGCAGGGTTAAAGCAAAAGGTTTTACTCATTTGGAATGATTGGAATAGGTACGGTTTTATGTGGAATTCAGTACCACCAAGCGTGAAGAATAAAACTTGTTTTATTGAAAATACTAAGAATCTTACAATAGATATTTTAATGCAAAAAGTAGAAGATATATATAAAGGAACATGCTCGGCAAAAGAGTATGAGAATAGGATGTATGAGTATACAAAAGAGAAGGCACTCAACCGATTTAAAACGTATAATATATCTTCTAACAGTAAAGTATTAGATATTAATTCTGGAGGAGGAGCGTTTGTAGATATTTGTAGGGAAAATAAAATAGAGGCTTACGGCTGTGAATTATTACCATACGATTTTAGTAAGAATGATGATTATATTTATCATCAAGAACTTGAAGATATCAATTTTCCAACTGATTATTTTGATGTAATTACTTGCTCAGAAACATTTGGGTATAAGACATCACCAGTACTGTTTTTAAAGGAGGCATTCCGAGCATTAAAACAAGAAGGAAAATTTATATTGCATTTTTTTAAAAGAACTTCAACGAATGTCTGGTTTTATTCTTCAGCACAGTTGGGGGAGGAGTTAAAAAAAGTAGGGTTCCAAGTACAAATTACAACACAAACGAAGCGGGAGGTTATTTTTAACCTTACAAAACCAATACAAAAAAGGGTTAAAATATTATTCCCTCCAGGAATTGGGGATTGTTATTGGGAAATTGTAAAAATAAATGCTTTTTTAAAACAAAAGAATTTAGGGCTTCCAGATATACATATAGCAAATCGACGGAATAGACATATGAATGCGTATAACCGATCAGTTCCTTTTATTCGGATGTTTCCTTTTTTACACATTAAAGAGGAAATATTAAGTATGAGATCCACTCAGAAGAACGAATTAATATGGAGAGAAGCGTATCATAGTAAAGGCAGGACAATTTTTGAAAATATATTAGGTTGTGATTATTTTGTTTCTCATAATGGTTATCTTACAGCAGGAATGCCTTTGGAAGAAACAGACCCAGATTTGAAATGTGAATGGTTCCCTCCAATGTTCGTATCATTAGAGCAAGAGAAGTATAAAAAATATTGCCAAAAACAATTTGGGAAATACATAGTATTCTATTATACTTTTATAGGATCAAATAAGGTTTTATTGCAAAAGATTTCTATTAAGGAAATTAAAAAGATTACCAATAGTATTGTACAAAAGACTGGATGTACTCCAATATTTGTTGGTGGTACTTGGAATAGAGAAGATAAAGGGTTGATGAATCTGATATCTTGCGTTCCAAATGCTATTAATCTAGTTGGAGAAACTAATTTAGATCAATTATTCGGATTAATACGAGGGGCAGAAATGGTATATGGCATTCCATCTGGATTAACAATTATGTCCATAGCATTGAAGCAGAAGACAGTGGTTTTGTGGAGTGATTTTTTCCATCCACGTTTCTCAGTTAATATTTGTCCTCCTTCCACATTGAGGAATACTTATTTTCCAGTATATACATCAGAGTATTCAGGAACAGCTCCATTGATACAGTTAGGTGTAGATTTGGTAAAAGGAAAAAAGATAAAGGTAGAAGAAGTAAAGGCAAAAGAAGTACCACTAAAATTGAAAGAGCAACCTCAGCCAGTTCAACCAATACCAAATAAGGATAGTAAGTTGGTTACAATTCTTTGCGTATTAAAGTCTGGTGGGGATTATACTATTGAGTATGTCAAGAGATTAAAAAATATGGTAGATCGTAATACTACTATCCCTCACCAATTTTTATGCCTTACTGATTTAGAAATCAGTTCAGAGATTTGTGATAGTAGGAAATTTAAAGCCAACTATCCTGGGTGGTGGGGGAAGGTTGAGTTATTCCGTTCAGGGCTGATTAATACAGAGCGGGCTGTTTATTTTGATTTGGATACTATTATATTGGGGAATATTGATGACTTATTAAGAGTTAAAGAAGATTTTGCAGCCTTACAACCTTGGAATCTTAACAATCGTCTGTTAGGTATATGTGCCTCAGGTTTATTGGCTTGGAATAATGGAAAGGATTATTCATTTATTTACAAGAAATTTAATATTGCACATACATCAGAATATCCAAAAGGTGATCAGCAATACATTTCTCAAGCATTAGCAAAACATGGAGAAAGATATATACCATTACAAAATTTGGTTTCAGGAATTTATTCTTACAAAAGAAATTGTCGTGCTCAGTTACCACAGGATGCTCGAATAATTTGTTTTCATGGTAGACCTAGGCTAACTGAAGTAATACATTTATCATGGGTTAAAACTAATTGGATATGAAAGAAAATTTACCATCACCGATTCTAATCACTGGAGCTGCTCGTTCTGGTACCAGTATGATTGCTGGCATAATTAATATGTGTGGAGCGTTTGGAGGAAAAATGTCAGGTCCAAATAAAAGTAATCAGAAAGGAATGTTTGAAAATGCTGAAATACGCAACGAGATTGTTAAACCTTATATGCAACAAATTGGAGTTGATCAAATGGGGCAGTACCCTCTGCCGGATGTGAATAGTTTGATGATACCAACTGATTTGAGAAAGCGGGTAGAGCAAGTAATGTTGGATCAGGGATATACAGGGGGACCGTGGATGTATAAGGGGGCTAAAATGTGCTTGGCATGGCCGATATGGCACTATGCTTTTCCAAATGCCAAGTGGATTATCGTACGGCGTAGAACCGGAGACATTATTCAATCCTGTTTAAAAACTGGATTTATGAGGGCATTTATAAGAGAAGATCAACGTAAAGCGGTTGGGGTAAAAACTGAAGCTGATGGTTGGAAATGGTGGGTACGGCAACATGAACAACGGTTTATTGAAATGATTACAGAGGGAGTAAATTGTAAAGTAGTTTGGCCACAGAGAATGGTATATGGAGATTATCAACAGATACATGAAACATTGGAATGGTTAGGGTTGGAATGGAAATCAGAAGTTTTAAATTTTATAGATCCATTATTATTTCACACGCGAAAAAAAGAAAAAAATGGTAATACTAATAACAGGTAAAGCTCATTCAGGTAAATCACATTATGCTCAGGCACTGGTTAAGGAATTAACGGATGCTGATGTACTCGTATCCTCATTTGATGGAGATCATTTTAGAAAACAAACTCACAACTGGGATTTCACTGATAAGGGACGGATTCAAAATTTGGTAAAGGTAGCATCATTAGCAAGGCAGAGAGAATTTGCGGGGGACATAGTTATATTATCATTTGTGGCTCCACGTAGAGCATGGAGGAATATGATGAGAGGATTTTGGGATGAAAGTAGATTGGTGTATTTGCCTGGAGGAACATTGTGGAAAGATACAACATACGAAACACCTACTGAGGATGAATTTGAAATATATAAAAGCAAAAAAATAGGAGGTAAATAATGGCAACACGGACATCAGCCGCAGAAGTTAGATTGATTATGGATAACCTTACTGAGGATAATTTGAGTGATACCAGAGTAGAGTCTTTTATACTTGGGGCAAATGCTTTGGTAACAAAAATACTTGGAGATGATGCCAGTATTGGAACTGTTTTATTGGAAGACATTGAACGTTGGTTTACAGCTCATATGATAGCTAGTACGGTATGGAAAACAACCACAGAGGAAAAGTTGGGGGATGCCACGGTGAAATATACAGGTGAGTGGAAACAGAATTTATCTTCCACCCCGTACGGACAAATGGTATTACAATTAGATATAACAGGTAAGATGGCTAATATTGGTAAGAAAGGTGCCGGAATATATGCAATAACAAGTTTTGAGTAATGGGAATAGCAAATTTTATAAGTCGATTATGTAATCAGGATGCAGTCTATTGGGGCAATCCACAGGATGATGGTAGAGGTGGATTTGCATATGATGATCCTGTTGAGATTAAATGCCGTTGGGAAGATGTTAATGAGGTGATTTCAATGGCTGGGGATGATAGAAAAAGCCGGGAAATTGTTTCAAAAGCTAAGGTGTGGGTTTTACAGGATGTTGATGAAGAGGGTTATTTGTATTTGGGTACGTTGGATAGTTCAGGAGCTTTAACCAGTGCAGAGGAAGATAATCCAGCGGATGTTGACAAGGCATACCAGATTAAATTGTTTGAAAAGACTCCGGAACACCGGCAGAGTAATAAGTTTATAAGAAAGGCGTATTTGTAATGGCATCAGTAAACCCAAATACAGGATTAAAAGGGATGGATATTGTTTTATCTAATCTTGCTAAGGAAATTAAAAAGATTGAAGGAAGATCCACAAAAGGATTAATAGAAGCTTCTATCATTATTCGTAGGGATATGGATTTTAGTGCTCCTATAATTCCAATAGATACTGGTAATTTACGAGCTAGTTGGTTTGTTACTTCAGGGACAAAGATTGAAAAAGGAGGACAGGCTTCATTTGAGGGAAAAGAAGCAGGGAAGTTAGCCACTGATCATGCTTCTGTAATATCGGAATATAAATCTGTTGCAGTAGCGATTCCGATGCCAGTTGTAATAATGGGATTTAGTGCTAATTATGCAACATTTGTTCATGAGATGGTAGATGCTAATTTTACAGGAGATCAAAGTAAAATAAAACGAACAAAAAGTGGTAAGGTAACTCAAGCAACTAAAAAATATACTCGTAGAGCCGGAGCTGGGGCAAAGTTTCTTGAAGCATCTTTAAAAAAGAATAGGAAATTAATAGTGGAAACAATAAGAAAAAATGCACATATAAAATGAATAGTCCTAGCGAAGATATCAAAGATATGCTGGTTGCCGATACGGCTTTAAATTTGGTTTTTGATCCCGAAATAGAGGGAAGAAATCTATTCATTGCAGTTGAGCCAACAGCACCAAAGAATTGTGTAACTATATTTGATACAATAGGAGGTTCACCACAATTAACTTTGGCAGGAAAAGGAGAAAATTATTACTACCCATCCGTTCAAATCAGAGTACGAAATACTGGTTACGTAGCAGGATGGGCATTAATACAAAAGATAAGGACTTCGTTACATGGCCGGGCACAGGAGACGTGTAATGATGGAACTTTGTACTCAGTTATTTATTGTTCAAGTGGTCCAGCTTTTTTGGACTGGGATGAGAATAGCAGAGTACGGTTTGTCATTAACTTCAATATACAGCGAAGATAATGATGTTTGTTTAATTTAATAATGAAAAGGAGGTAAAAAATGAGCAGTGAAGCAGTATCAGGTGTTAGCACAGTATTTCGGAGATGGAATGCCAGCACCGGAGTTTGGGCAGCGATATCAGAAATAAATACTATAACTGGTCCTAGTATGACCAGAGATACGATTGATGTAACTACCCTTGGTTCAACTGATGGATACCGTGAGTTTATTGCGGGATTCCGAGATGGAGGGACTGTTGTACTTTCAATGAATTTCACTCGTACACAATATGCTACGATGAAAGATGATTTTGAAAGTGACACCCTTGTCAACTATGAAGTTGTACTACCTGACACGGCGACAACCACCTTGGAGTTTGAAGGATTGGTAACTGAGTTACCATTAGTTATTGCCCCTGATGATAAAATCACACTTGATGTGACTATTAAAATCAGCGGAACAGTAACACTCAACTCTGGGTCGGCTTCGGCATCGCCAGGATAGTAGATAGAGTTTTAAAATAGTACTAATCAAGTATTTTTATTAATTTTTAAAAAGTTAAAAATCATGACAAAAAAAAGAGTTCTTTTAACCAGAGAGAATTTGTTAAAAAAGGAAGCATTAAAAACTGTTCAGGTTGATTTGGGGGGTAATCTAATTGTGTTTGTCCGTCAGATGACAGGAAGAGAAAGGGAGCAGTTTGAAAATCTGTTGGTAAAGAAAATCAAATCAAAAACAGGTAAGATTGTAGATTATCAACAATCAATGGGCGATTTCCGGGCTAAGTTAGCTGTTAATTGTTTGTGTGATGCGGAAGGAAAGAATTTAATGGAACCAGGTGATTTTGCTACATTAAGTCAAAACATGAGTGCTTCCAAATTGACTAAGATAGCAGATGCAGCCGGTAAGTTAAATGGGATAACAGAAGAGGATAAGGAGGAGTTAGTAAAAAACTCAGACAGCGACCAGGACGTCGCTTCCAGTTCCGGCTCTGTAAAGAATTAGGTTACGCTCATCCAGATTATTTACTGGATGAATTGACAAGCTCACAGTTGAGTGAGTGGCAGGCTTATGATAGATTAGAACCTATTGGGGATAGTCGTTGGGAATTTTCAATGGCTTCACTAAGTTCTTTGATTATGAATATTGCTCGTAGGGTGTGGGGAAAGAAAGACGTTGAAATGACTTCCCCAGATTTGTTTATGCCGGAATGGGATAGAGATCCAGATGAAGAAAGGGAACCAGTACGACAGACAACAGAGCAACAGAAACAAATATGGTTACAGATAGCAGATATACAAAATAAAAGAGTAAAAAAGGAAAAAGAAAGGGAAGCAAAATTTAATAAAAATCCACCAAAGAAGAGGGATAAAAAGAAATGAATTTAGGAGCATTAGTAGCAACATTAGGAGTCAATAGTGCAGGGCTTGTGAAAGCTCAAAAGGATATGCTGGCGTTTGAAAAGAAGACTCAGGCGTCTTTAACTCGAATCAATGCAAAGTTAGTGACAACCGGAGCAGCTATGAAAAAGGTAGGTAAAAGTATGACAATGTACTTAACCTTACCAATGGCTTTGGTTGGTGGTGCAGCTGTGAAAATGAGTATGGATTTTGAGTCATCAATGTCTAAAATAGTTGGATTGGTAGGTATTGCCAGGGAACAGGTGGATAAATGGGGTCAGGATATTATTAAAATGGCTCCGCAACTTGGTAAAGCTCCAAAGGAATTAGCCGATGCTTTGTTCTTTATTACATCGGCGGGTATTAGAGGAGCTGAGGCAATGGATGTGTTGAGGATGTCTGCGAAGGCATCTATTTCAGGATTAGGAGAAACAAAAGTAGTAGCCGACCTGGTTACATCTGCCATGAATGCTTACGGAAAAGAAACATTAAATGCAACTATGGCAACTGATGTATTAACAGCATCAGTAAGGGAAGGTAAAGCTGAGGCAACGGCTTTAGCAACAACAATGGGAATGGTTTTACCAATAGCTTCTAACATGGGTGTTCAATTCCATGAGGTTGGGGCAGCAGTAGCAGCTATGACTCGTACAGGTACAAATGCAGCAACGGCTTCAATGCAGTTAAGACAAATATTAGCTTCACTATTAAAACCAACTTCTCAAGCTGAAGAGGCTTTATATAATATGAACACTTCTGCAGCTAATTTACGAAAAACAATAAAACAAGATGGATTATTAGCAGCCTTAATGGAAATCAGGAAACTAACTGCTCAATATGGAGAAACTGTTATGAGTGATGTATTTCCAAATATTCGGGCATTGTCTGGGGCGTTGGATATTATGGGAGCTAATTTGGAAGACAACAAAGCTATATTTGCATCATTAGCAGAAGCCGCAGGTTCAAGTGCAAAAGCATTTGGAGCAGCTGCAGAAACATTTGAGTTTAAATGGAATCAAGCTACGGCGTCAGTTAAGACAGGATTAACAATGTTTGGGAAAACCATAGCTGAGGAGATAATACCTATGTTGGTAAGATTTGGTGATGGTATTAGAAAAGCAACGATGTGGTTTAGAGGTTTAGATGACGCCCAAAAACAAACGGTAGTTCGTATAGGAGCTTTGATTATGATACTTGGTCCTGTAATAAAAATACTTGGCTTTTTAATCGGTAATGTTTTACCAAGATTAATCTCCGTTGGATATGGGGTTGTTAAAATGTTTGGGGTTTTAAAAATAGCTATGATGACTAATCCTTTTACAGTATTAATTGGGGCAGTAGGGTTGTTAGCAATGGCATTAATAGGTCTTCGGAGTAAAGCAATGAAGGCAAAAGAAGAGCAAAAAAAGTTAAATGAGGAATTAAATGAAACAAATAATATAGCCAACGCAGCAAATTATAAAGAAGTATTACGGCAACTTGATTTGCTGATAATAAAAAGAATGGAGTTAGGAAAAGGAGCTTTTATTGAAGTTGAAACAATAAATACTTCTAAAAAAGCCTTGACAGAGTTAATGCAAAAAATAGGGCAATTACCAATTGAATATTTACAAGGGGCAAAACAATTAATCACCGCTGAAATTATAGAAGTCAAACGATCAATGAGTCATCTTGTTACAACAGGAGATGAATTTTTGGATTTAGTTACCGTAAGTGAGAAGCAACAAGAATTACAAGCATTGTCTAACGCTTTAAAAGCAATTACGAAAGAACTTAATGAGGTAGCAAAAATAAAAATTACGTCAGATGCAGGAACAGGAGCAGGAGTTGCCCCAATACCATTAGAAACACAAATGCAGACAAAACCATTCTGGCTGACTGATACATCCAACTTGGTAAGTATGCAAAATGAACAGTTATCATTGGCTCAGCAAATGGCAGATGATTTGGTGGATATTGAAAAGGAAACTCAGGAGAGGTTGAAAGCAATACGGCAGGTCTATGATAAAGAAAAAATGGATAAAGTAGCAGAATATTTAAACTTGGTTGGAAATATGTTATCTTCTATTGGCAATTTATGGAGGGTTCAAAAGGAAAAAGAACTTTCAATGGTTGGGGATAATGCCAAGAAGCGGGAACAAATAGAGAAAAAGTTTGCCCTCAGAGAAAAAGCAATAGCAATAGGATTGGCCATG
>Ga0222640_1000105_pt1 | contig 27852 bp, 64 predicted proteins | sample AntAcemetagen187_FD_181144 | JGI IMG/M metagenome (GOLD analysis project Ga0222640, IMG submission 181144) | Saline water microbial communities from Ace Lake, Antarctica - #187 | ecosystem: Environmental > Aquatic > Non-marine Saline and Alkaline > Saline | place: Antarctica: Ace Lake... | reverse complement strand
CAACCATATAAAGATAGAAAATTATACTTCAGTGAAATTTCTTCTTTTCTTTAATTTCTCTTGGTGTCTCCTTCTACTATTTCTAATAGCCTTAAATTTTTTATATTTTTGTCTCAGGAAACCCCTTCCCTTGTGGGAGGGGAGGAATGAGACACTAAATCAGCCGTAGGCTGATGAATATCTCTTCCATCTTTTTTTCTAAATTTTAATATTTCTTAAAATAATTAAAGGTATTTCTCTTGAAAAGTGAAAACATATTAGTATAATAGTAAGTTAGTTCTTTTAAAAGTTCAGAGTATGTGGTTTTACAAAGAAAACTGTTAAACAGTTTAACTTTTTGTAAGTAAAACTCTAAAGTTAATATAGTTCTTCTGTTTTCAAGAGTAGTTAAAAACGTAATGAAGAACCTAAAGAAATTAAACTCTTGTATCCCGAAAGGGACTACGGTCGGGACGACCGAAAGAAACGCCTTTGGAGAGAATGTAAAACTAAATTTTTTAAGTTCACTTAACATTTTTAGTAGTCTCGCTGAATTAGGAATCTACTACCCTTGTGGTAGTAGAGGTTCAATATCATGAGAAGAAATGTATTATTTGTGGGGAAAAAAAGATTGTTGAATCTCATCATTTTGATTGTGATAAAAATAACAATGATCCTGCTAATCTAATTCCTTTATGCCCTACTCATCATCAATACTTTCATAGTCAATATCGAGATTTAGTAGAAAAACAGATAATTACTTATTTAGAAGAATGGAAAATTAATAAGGGGGCTTAGCTCAGTTGGGAGAGAGTTACCTTTGCACGGTAAAAGTCGCGAGTTCAATTCCTGTAACCTTCATTCTGGGGGCGCATGTACCAAGGGGGCGAAAATCTTTTGCAAGGATTTTGGGTGAGTTCGATTCTCACCGTCTCCACTATTTTGCACATTAACTATTGGGATGTTACTGTGCAAAATAAGTGTTTTGCCTCGTTAGTTCAATTAGAAGAATTGCTGATTTGTAACCAGCGGATGAGGGTGCAAGTCCTTCACGAGGCTTTAAATTACTACTTGACAACTATAAACAAATATATTATAAGACTTTGGAGGCATAGACCAATAGGCAGGCCGCGAGACTGAAAATCTTGAGATTCTTGTTCGAATCAAGATGCCTCCATTATGACTTCCATTATGAATATTCAATATTTGAATTTTGAAGATCCTATAAAGACATTAGATCTTCAGATCCAGGAGCTTATAACACTAAGTTCTCAGAAGGGAATTAATTATAAACCAGAAATAAGATCTCTTCAGAAGAAGAAAGTATCATCTCTTCATAAAATGTATAAGAATCTGACTCCTTGGGAGATTATCCAAGTTGCCAGGCATCCCCAAAGACCCATATTACAAGATTATTTACAACATTTGTTTATAGACTTCAGGGAGCTTCATGGAGATAAATGTTTTGGAGATGACCGTGCATTGATCACAGGACTAGGGGAGATAGGAACTGAGAGAGTTATGATCCTAGGTCATAATAAAGGCAAAAACACTGAAGAGAATATAACTAGAAACTTTGGATCTTCACATCCAGAAGGTTATAGGAAAGCTCTTCAAAAGATGAAGTTTGCTGAGAAGTTTGGGATACCTGTCATCTCCTTCATTGATACTCCTGGAGCTTATCCAGGAGTAGGATCTGAAGAGAGATGTGTAGCTCGAGCTATAAGTGAAAATTTAGTAGCTATGTCTACTTTGAAAGTGCCTATCATATGCATTATAATTGGAGAAGGAGGGAGTGGTGGAGCACTTGGGATAGGAGTTGGGGATCGACTATCTATGTTAGAATTTTCATATTACTCAGTCATTTCTCCTGAAGGATGTAGTGCTATTTTATGGAAGGATTCCGACCATATGGTTGAAGCTGCAGCAGCATTAAAACTAGATAGTTCTTCGTTATTGAAGTTGAAATTGGTAGATGAAGTCATCCTGGAACCTATTGGAGGTGCTCAAAGGAGTCATCATGATATTATGTATAATGTAAAAAACTACATTCTGAGGACATTAAAAGGGCTTAAGAGAACCAAGATGGAGAATCTCCTTGGCAACAGATATAAAAAGATCAGAGCTGCAGGAAAATAATATTTTCACTGAAGAGAAATTTTATATATTTAAAGAGATATGAAAAAAATAGAATGTATAATTTGCAAAAGAAAAATTAGGTCTGGTTTAAAAGTTTGGGCAAGTAGAAACAATTCTGGTAAAATGAATTTTTCTCATTTACAATGTCATTATAATTTTGAGTCAGAGGTTCAAAATTATGCTCAATTTTGTAGATCTCAAGAATAACGTTAAAATAGGTAATTTAGAAAAAAGTTTGGCACGAAGTAAGATTAAGAAAAGGAAATAGTATGAAACTGAGTAAATTTTTAGTTGAATATAGCAAACTTGAACAAAAGAATATTTATCTACGTGAATTATTAAGTACAGCATCATATAGGCTTGATGAATTAAAAGATGCAAAATTACTTAGTAAAATTAATAAGGTATTAAGGGAAAAATAAAAAAGAGATGACAATAGAATATTAATTTAGGTGATTTAAATGAAAAAGAACGAAACAAGATGTCCAGGATGTAAGAGAGTTTATAGAATCAAGAAGATCCTGAAGTATGCATCAGTAGTTGGGAAGAAGAAATGTCCTAATTGTGATTTTGATTTGGATGTTAATTTGGGTAATTTAGAAGAAGTTGGGCACGGGGTAAAAGAAAGATGAAAATAACTACAGATAAATATGGTAGAAAGTGGGAGCTTCCTTCATATCAGTTATGTCCTGAGTGTGGACAACCTGATTCTTGTGGGGATTGTAATCACGGTAAATTGAGAGATAATGAAGTTATTGAGATTGGAGGTTCTCTTGGCTCATAAGATATGTCCTGAATGTGAGAAGAAATTGGGAGTAAGAACACACAAATGTGAGTGTGGACATTCTTTTATTTCCGCGAAAAAAGAAGTTGTATCTAAAAAAGAAGTTCCCGAAGTCCTAGAAAGAAAACCATCTTTGATGGATCTAAAGTTTATAGATCTCCCAGAACACAAACATCTGACACCGAAACAACATGCAGAGAGAATTCTGGGTTATGGGAAAGAAAAAGCATCTCTCCTCCTTCAGTTTCATAAAATGGGTCTGAGATGGAGTCATGTAGATTGGGATGTAGTTGAGAAAAGATTATGTTAATGTATATATGTGATGATTGTTTGGAAGTAGGAGATCAAGTAGAAGCTACTCATCACTATGTGCCTATGGAGGTTAAACCTGATGAACCTAGAACAGGAAGAGATGTATGTAAAAAACACCTTATCGTTGCTGAAGCAAATGATGAAAAGTGTTTTAGAATAGGTCATGATTAATTAGGGTTCATAACTCAATTGGCAAGAGTACTATCCTCATAAGATAGAGGTTCCTGGTCCGAATCCAGGTGGACCCAGTATGGCAAAAAGAAGATATATAAAATATGAGTGTAATTGTGGTTGGACTAGGGATTATATCCTTTCTGAAGATCCTGAACATTTTGGTTGTCCAGTATGTAGTAAAAGAAATACCTTCTATAAGAGGGAAATTGAAAAAAAGGTTGCACGGGGTAAAATAAAAAGGAAAAAATGATGGACTTTAAAGCTGATTGGGATGAAAGAATAGATAAAGAAATAGCCAATGATATTATTAAAAATGGTAAAATTATTGGAGATAGTGAAGGAGAAAAAGATTGTTTTTGGAGAGGTTATGAAAAAGATGGTAAATTTTATTTAGGTCTTAATGGTGAGGATAATTTGTGGGAAGTTGATGAAGATATAATTAAAGATTATGTCTTATGAAAAAAGAAGTTAAAAAACATAATAGTGAAATATTTTTAAAATTATGTCGTTGTAAGATGAGTTTAGCAGCAAGTTTATATTTAAATGAAAAGAAAATATAAAGGAGATAGTTATGGCATTTCTTGGGCAATGTGCAGGTTTAGGACCTAAAGAATGTTATCATTCGGCAAGTAATAATAGTAAATTGTGTTTTTCTTGCCAAATTAAAAAACTTAAAATTGAGATTAAGAGATTACAGGATGTTATTTCAGATAAAGGATGTCCTGCTTGTGAAAGACACAAAGCAATGATGATTGACCAGAGCAAGGTCATTAGGCAACTCAAAGCCGAGAACGAGAAGTACAAAAATGGATTAAAGGAGTTGAGTTTGTATGACAAGCGGCCATTGAAACAGGGAGAATACATCGGAACATGCTACGATTATTTGGCTTTTAACATTGACAAACTAATAGCTGACGTACAAGCCCTCGACGGCAAAGGAGGTGAAGCGGAATTGTACTATAAGGCAGAAATAGCACATTGGTTCAATAATGATGTTATCTGCACATCGCAAGCGGAATTGTGCTATAAGGCAGAAATAGCACAAAGACTTGCCGGATACGAGCAACTCCAAGCCGAGAACGAGAAGCTCGAAGGCAATTACGAAAAACTTGCGACTTGGTTTAATCGACACTACATAGCCACTTGTAACGATGCCTATTGCGTTAACGTTGCCTATCGCGTTAAGGATGATTGTGGCGAGTGTGCAACCCAAGCCCTTGCTAAAATATTAGCCCTCGACGGCAAAGGAGGTGAATGATATGGAACAGTTAATAGGACAAAAAGAACGCTTGGAACGTTGCCAAGATTGCGGGATAATATATTTTGCAAAGTGGCCTTGTCCTGCTTGTCAGCAGAAACAGGTTAAGCAACTTCAAAAAAGAATAGAAACCTTTGAAGAAACATCCATAGCTGATGCAAACCTGATAAACCAATGGGCTGCGAAACATGACCAACTCCAAGCCGAGAACGAGAAGCTCGAAGGCAATTACGAAAAACTTGCAAACTGGTTTAATCGACACTACATAGCCACTTGCAACGATGCCTATTGTGTTAAGGATGATTGTGGAGAGTGCACTGATGCAACCCATGCCCTTGCAAAGATATTAGCCCTCGACGGCAAAGGAGGTGAAGAATGAGTGAAGTATTCCAAAAAGTGATAGTTGCCCTTGTGTTTATTGGTGTTCCCAGTATCTTGGGGGCTATGTACCTTAATTTTGTTTTTAATTTCAGAACGAAAGGAGATAGTTATGAGATCTAAACAGAAACTGAAGTCAGGTAAAGTGTAGGGCCATAAGCTTTAATAGTGAAGCACGGAGCTTTTAACTCCGAGAAGGCGGGGCAGTACCGCTATGACCCATTTTAGGCTAGGGCATTCATTGACGAGATAAGCAGATTGTAACTCTGTGGCCGTAAGGCTTTGGAGGTTCGATTCCTCCTCCTAGTATTGTGGCCGTGGTGTAATAGTAGCATATGACACCGTGAATGTCAGGGTAGGGATGCAAATTCCCTCGGTCACCCCATGACCAGGAACCCAATGGCAGGGAACGAGATTGCAACCCTCGTTTTTAGGGGTTCGATTCCCCTCCTGGTTTTTTCACTGAACTGAAAAAAAGGAGATTTATCTGATTATGAAGTGTTTAGGATTTGGGTTATCATGGATGCCAGGCATAGAAGATTGTGATGCCTGTAAAAAAAGTGCAAAAGTAAGATATAATAAATGTAAAAAAGCTACAGAAGACTTAATAAAGGAAGCATGTAGCACTGATGAAGAGATTGATAAATGGCTAAAAGAACAAAAAAACAAGAAGAAGGTAAAGAGTTAACTGATAAAGAGATTATATCTTCTATCAGACAAAAAATAGCTAAGGATATAGGAGGTAAGAAATTATGTGATCCACAAGATCTACCTACAGTAGTAGAATATCTATTGTTTGATGTGGTATCTCTATAAAATGAGAAGGTATATTTAGAAACTTTGCTGGAAGACAGAAGGGGGTATTAGTGTTAGCGGCATAGCACGTCAGGTTTCCACCCTGAAAGGAGGAGTTCGAATCTTCTATACCTCAATAATACAAATTTTATTTAAAGGAGTGTAAGTTATGTTAGTACTAAGTAGGCAAAAGGATGAGTCTATCATGATTGGTGATGATGTTGAAATCACCATAGTAGATGTTAGAGGGGATAAAGTAAGACTTGGGATCACAGCACCGAAAGAGATTCCCGTGCACCGAAGAGAAGTTTATGATGCTCTTCAAAGGGAAAAAGCAGAAAGAAAAGAAGAGTAGAAATACGGAAGTGAAACTCAATTGGACGAGTGCCAGATTTCCACTCTGGTCTGTTGCGAGTTCGAATATCGTCACTTCCTTTATCATCGTGCCTATGATATAGTGATATTATATTAGATTGCCAGTCTAAAAATGAGGGTTTGATTCCCTCTAGGCACTTATTTTTATTTCTGGCAAAGGAGATATTTAAAAGAAGGAGAGTTTGCCTTTTATGTCGAATATATAAATAGATTTAAGTTTATTTATATAGGAGATCTATTGTGGCATATCAAAATTATACTGTAAAACAGGTTGAGGAGGCTATAAAAACTAGTTTTTCTTGGAGAGAAACTATTTTTAAGATTGGTTTAAATGGAGATGCAGGTTCTAATAATAAGACTTTAAAAAAAATAGCTAGTGAAAATAATTTTGATTATTCTCATTTTAAAGGTCAAGGTTGGAATTTGGGGAAAGGAGCACCAAATGCTATTCCCATTGAAGATCTTTTGAAAAAAGGTAGTGGAGCAAGATCGTGGGCCTTAAAGAAAAAATTAGTAAAAAAAAGGATCTTAAAGGATATTTGTTCAGAATGTAGACAGCTACCTATTTGGAATAATAAACCATTAGTTTTAGAATTAGATCATATTGATGGAGATGTTACTAATAATGAATTATCTAATTTAAGAATTTTATGTGGTCATTGTCATAGTCAAACTCCTACATTTAGGGGTAGAAAAAATAAAAAAAGATATAAGAAATATAAAAAAACATATATATGTAAGCAGTGCGGTAAAATTAAAGAAAATAAAAGTTTAATCTGTAGAAGTTGTTATAATATTAATCAAAGGAATCTTATTCGTCCAGATAAAAAAATATTATTAAAAGAAATTAAAGAAAGTAATTATTGTTCTGTTGGAAGAAAATATGGAGTAAGTGATAATTGTATAAGAAAGTGGTTAAAATAAGCCGGAATGGTGAAATTGGCGAGACACGCTAGCCTTAGAAGCTAGTGCCTTAAGTGGCGTGCAGGTTCGACTCCTGTTTCTGGTATTTTTTTTTTGCTCCTGTAACCTAACTGGAGAGGTATCGTTCTTCTAAAGCGATTTTATGCAGGTTCGAATCCTGCCAGGAGCATTTAGAAATCAATTATAGAGATAAGTAGAAAGTATATAAACATCCATTTTTCTTCCACTTTTTCCCATTTTTTATTCACTAATTTTTTACTTAAGTGTAGTAGATATAAGAGCTTATAGCACCATATGGAGTTATTAACAATCAGAATGTTAGTTTTTACCCATATTTTTCCTTGAAAAACAATAGAACTAGAGTATAGTAAGTATAGTATATATGGATAGTTACTAACATAATATTGTTTTTTTGGAGATGACTGTATGAAGTTTGAATTAGAAACCTAAGTTAAGGATAACTTCTGTTTAGTAGGAACGAGGGTGTGTAAGTTGTTGTAATTAACTTAGTTAAAAATTATGAAGGAGTAAAAAAATGGTTAATAATGTATTAGTAGAAGCAATAGATACAGCGGAAGCCAGGATCACTCAAGCTAAGAGGATGGTAAAGCAAAGAAATAAACTGGCTGCAAAATCAACAAAGGTCTCAGCAGAAGTAACTCAATATGACAAACAGATTGCCAAATTGTTAGGAATTTCTTCTCTGGGTAAGAATGTGTCAGGAAAGAAAAGGGGTCCGAAGCTTGGCACCAAAAGGTTTAAACAGGATAGTTTAGTGTCTTTTATTCATAAAGCGATGACACCAGGAAAATCAATGGATGTTAAAGCAATTCGTAGTGCAGTTAAGAAGAAGGGTTATAAGACTCATCAAAAGAATGATCTGAATTTTAGATCTACAATCGGAGCTGCATTAAGAAATGATCCTAAAGTGAAACATGGTAAAAAACGAGGAACATACATCTTTGAGATTAAGCCAGCAGTTTCTAAGAAAAAAGTTGCCTTGAAGACAAAAGTAGAAGAAACAGTTACTGTTTAAAAGTAGTTTTAATTAGGTCTTAGAAAAAAGGGTATCTGTAGGTGTGGGATACCCTTTTTTACGCTCCTGTAGTAGAATTGGAGAGCACGCGAGTCTACGAAACTCGAAATGCGGGTTCAAATCCTGCCGGGAGTACTTGCCTCTGTAGCTCAGTTGGTTTAGAGCAATTGATTCTTAATCAATAGGTCGCTGGTCCGATTCCAGCCAGGGGCATTGTAAGTGATTAAAATTATGGTATATTAGGGATATTTGAAAAGTTAATAAGCCGGAGTGATGGAATTGCCAGACATATAGGTCTTAAAAACCTATGCTTTTTAAAGCGTGGGGGTTGGAATCCCCCCTCCGGTATTTTTATTTTCACTGAAATGAAATTTTTTAGCTTTACATTGATGAATTTGAAGTATATATAAAAGGATATCATATGGATGCCAGTAAAATAGAATTGATAAATAAGAAATTGCCTAATCCTCTTAGTCCTAAAAGATCAGCAGAAAAGAAGGCAAAAAAGGAACTTCGTTCCTATATAGAGAAATCTCTTTCTCCTGTATGTGGTATACGACAAGAAATAGTTCATCTCTGGGATGACAACTACAGAATAAAATATTGGGGAAACAATGAAGCTGGAGATATGGTAATAAGAACTTCTATTTTTGCTACATCTACAGTATCTAAAGGAGAGGTTAGATTAGATTTTAAGAATGAAAATGAGATAAATTGGTCTTTAATAAGAAACAAAATATAGATATTGACTCAAATTAATTTTCACTGAAACAAAAAAAAGTGTTTTTATATCGATATGAAGTTAAAACAGAAAAATTTTTAGGAGAATCAAGATGGACCCGACAGAATCAGCAAGAAGAGAGATGGTAGCAGATATTAACTCTCAAGTAGAAAGTAATGATAAAGATGTTGAGAGAATAAGGCTTGAAGAAATATATGGTCAAGTGTGGACTACGGACGAAATGTCCGAAGATTTTATTGCTACAGGGTTTATGGCTCCTTATGTTGTTGTGAGAAGGAAATCTGATAATATAAAAGGAATTTTACAGTTCCAGCATATGCCACGTTTTTACTTTAACTTTCGAGAAGCATAATTTTATTTTCAACAAAAAAAGATTAATCTTCTATTGCCGCAAAAATAAAGTGAAAATAAATATAGTATAATCTCCTATGTATTGAAAAGTATATAGGAGATTTTTTTATGGCTGAATCAAGTACAGGTGGAATAGGATTTTGTGGACTCTTATTTATAGTCTTTTTGGTTCTTAAATTAACAGAGGTTATTGCTTGGAGTTGGTGGTGGATTACTGCTCCATTATGGATGCCTATTACTATAGTTCTGGTAGTTCTTTTGTTTATAGCAGCTGTCACGATAACCCATGCTATAAAAAATAGTTAGTTTGCAAGTGAAAGAGTTATGTAGTATAATTCTAATTGTTCTTTTACAAATAAATGTTAATTCTGACTTTGGTTGAGATGGGGGAGAAGTGAGAAGAACGTGGATTGAGATTAATAGGTTATCGCTTATGAACGTTACTCCCTATTAAAATTACTTATCCATTATGTTCTTTTCATAATACCCAGTTTACAAAAAAACAATCAGCGGATTGATGAGAGTTGGTTATCGCTACAGAGGGCATAAAGTAAGCAAAAGGCTTCAGGAAACAACTATTACTTGAATAAGGTAATAGTGGAGAGACTGGAGAGAATCATCTAACTTCCTGTAAAGGTTGCCCACTATTATTCTCCAATCTCCAATTTTCCTTCCTTATCCGCCTTTTTTTTACCTTTTATGTGGGCTGAAGCTTTTAGGTTATCGATAACTCATGCTTATTAAACTACCTATTTGCATTTTTTGCCCACTTTTTTTTCACTGAAGTGAAATTTTTAGGATTTATAGGGTTATGGCAAATGTAATAGAACATAAAAAGTTTAGTAAAACCAACCTTAAAAACAATAATAATAAGTATTGGTTTATTTGGCTTTATGATGATGGTCAAGTAGAAACTCAGAATGGTAGGCAAGGAGCGATGGGGCAAAGACGTTTCATTACTGCTACTGGACGAGGGGCTTTTGATGCCAAATTAAGAGAAAAAAGGAAAAAGGGTTATATTGAGAATATTACTGCTGATTCTCAATCTTCGTCTATTACTGCTGATTCTCAATCTTCGTCTGTTTCTGCTGTATCTAATAGCACTCTAAGAAGTATAGCGACAAGTCAAATTATTCATAAATCTAAAACTGTTCAAGATTTAATTGATTATCTTGTTCAAGTAAATGCACATCAAATAGCAAATATAACCGGCGGTAAAATTGTATTTGATACTTCCACCGCTCAGTTCAAAACTACAGTGGGAGTAATTGTTCCTGACCAAGTAAGACAGGCAAGAGATTTGCTTGACGATTTGGGAGGTATGGTAGCAAAGAGAAATTGGGACGGGTATAGTTTTGATACTAAATTGAATGAATATCTTAGTCTTATTCCCAGAGATTTTGGCAGGAATAGGGTTACTCCACAAGAGATATTTCCTGATCTTCAAAAAATACAAGCCGAAAATGCTATTTTAGATGGATTAGATGCAAGTTTTGCTGGTTTAGTTCAAACTCCTACAAATGATAATACTAACAAAGAACCAGAAGTATTTAATGTCGAATTAACTCTTATTTCTGATAATGATATGATTTTGCGGATAAAAAAATTATTTCATAAAACAAAAAAACATGGACATCGTGGTGTTTATAATATGGATGTTAAAAATGTTTATAAGGTTGGCATCCAAATTATGAAAGAGGCTTATGAGAAGTATGGAATGACGTTGAATAACAGAAGACAACTTTGGCATGGAACTCAGTCCAGCAACGTCCTATCGATATTAAGACAAGGGCTTATTATACCTCCTGCTCATAGCTCTCATTGTACCGGGAGAATGTATGGGGCAGGTGCGTATTTTTCTTCTGTTTCGACTAAGGCACTAAATTATGCCACTAATTTTTGGAATTCTGGTGGTAGTACAAAAAGGATATTTATGTTTCTTGCTGATGTAGCAATGGGTAATTATCATCTTGCAACTTCAGGTTGGAGCAATAGTTATCCTAAAAAAGGATATGATTCAACTTGGGCTAAAGGTGGTAGTTCTGGAGTTATAAATGATGAGCAAATTGTATATAAATTAAATCAAGCCAATTTGGTATATCTTGTAGAATTTAAGGGGTAAAAAATGAATAGAGAAATAACTATAGAGAATAATTATTGTCTTAAAGAAGAGAAACAAATACTTTGTGCTTTTGACTTAACAAAACTTTGTATGGAGACTTGTACAGCTTTTGAAGTTACTGGAACAAGAAATGCCTGTATGTGTAATAGAGGTAATTTTGAGATAGGTTGGTTGAAAGATTAAAAGTGTTTCTTCCTATAGTATAATTCTTCTATGGGAAAAAAATATAAGATTATCTTGAGTGATCCTGCTTGGACTTACAAAGATAAAGCACAAGCTGGTAAAAGAGGAGTAAACTTCAAATATCCCCTTCTTAGTATCAATGAGATAAAGAAACTACCTGTAGGAAGAATAGCGGCAGATACTTCTATCTTATTTCTTTGGGCAACTTCTCCATTATTAAAAGAAGCTTTGGAGACTATTGATGCATGGGGATTTGCCTACAAAACTGTGGGATTTGTATGGGTAAAGAAGAATAAAAAGACTCCTACAAACTTTTGGGGAATGGGTCACTATACAAGATCCAATGCGGAATTTGTTCTTATAGGAACAAAAGGAAAAACAAGAGACTTAATAGCAAGCCATAAAATACATCAAATAATAGAATCACCTATTGACATTCATAGTAGAAAGCCTAAGATTGTAAGAAAGAAGATAGAGACTTTATGTAAGAAAGGTTCTAAAATCGAGCTTTTTGCTACCGAAAAGACTGATAATTGGGATGCAATAGGTTATAGAGTAGATAACAAAGATATAAGACAAGCCTTAATAGACATCTCAAAATAATTTTCACTGAAGCGAAATTTTATTATTTTATAGTGTCACGATGTTAAACAAATAACAATTTAATAATTTTTGGAGAAAATTCAGATGTGTAATGATGGCAGTAATGATACGACAGTTCAAGCTGTTGCAAGCGGAATAGCAGATGTTCAAGACCATTTGAAAAATGCTATTGACACAATGATTGCAGTTGATAGGATGTTTTCGGCTTATGATATAACAGTTCTTGCCAGACAAACATCAGGAATAGAATTAGGTAGGCATAAGAATGTTCTCAGACACATGATCCATGACCTTCTGGATCCTTTGCCAGATGATTATGAGAAAACTTTTGTAACTCTGACAAATGGAAGTAAGACATTTCTTTATCACCCTGATAACAAAAATACTTCGGAATATCATTTGTGTCCTGATACAGTTGATACAGATGAGGTTGATGTTAATGAGGTTGTTTCTTCTGTTCCGCAAAAACCTTTGAATACGACAGCATCGGCTCGGATGTCTGTTCCCAAAGGATTGATTGACCAGATAGGACTGAAAACAGGTGATACCGCTTATCTGTTACCTATTGTTTCGGGAGCTGATGATGGAGTAGAAATACTTTGTCATGCACCGATTCAGAATATGTCAACGGCAAATATTGACCAAGAAGGTCGTCTCCGTTTGAGAGTAAGTCGTCTCAAAAATTATGGTCTAACCGGACCAGATTACGATATTTCGTTAGGACTCAACGGCAAATCTATACTAATAAAAAATATTAAAAAGGATGATAAAATGATAACTAAAAAGAACTGCTTAGAAACTTGCCCTAAATGCGGGGCAACATTAAAAGACAATAAGTTGTATTATGGAGTATCAGCGATGTTAGATGAGGGACTCTATTATCCTGTTACTTGTTTAGGATGTGGATTGAAATACAGAGAATACTATGATGTTGTTTTTAGTAGCACTGAGTATGAAGATGAGAGTTTGGAATTTGAAAATCCTTATTCTCTTTTTTCTTCTTATTCTATGGAAACAATTGAGGCAAATAAGAATAAAAGAGCAGTAAAAAGAGCAGAAGAAGATTTAAGAACAGCAAAGATGGTAACAAAAGAGATAACAGAAATACTTACTATCCTTGTTGAAGATATTTCAGAAGCAAAGATGAGAGAAGCATCATCTTCTATAAATAAGTTAGATAAATATAAGGTAGGAGTTGGAGATACTGCAACTGATGAATCAATTAGTTATAAGTTTGATGAGATGAGAATAGCAAAATATGGAACAGGACAGAGAGAAGAGTGGGATGTTGATACAAATGACTTTTATGGTATATTACACTTTGGAGAATAAAAAATGACAGAGGTAGAAGCCTATAAAATACTAAAATCTTTTCCCCAAAAAATAAAAATATCTAAATTATATGATAAGGATGATAAATTTCAAGAAGCAATTTTAGTTATTAAATTGTAGTGCTAATGCAAAAGATACAATACGGTCTAAGGCAAAAGTGATAGGACATACTTCAATGAGTATTGGAGATTATGTTCAATTTTCTGATGGAGAAATTTGGTTAATTAAGTCAAAAGGTTATCGTATTATTAAGGATATATAATTTTCACTGAAGTTAAAAAAAAGTGTTTTTATAAGGTTAGTTGAAATATTAACCTTTTGTAGGAGCAAAGATTATGATGAAGATTACTCAAAACGAAGCAATTGAATTGATTACAAGGAGACGGAGTGGACGTATCTTTACAGTTAAGTTCGTAAAGAGGACTAATGGGGAAACAAGGGTAATGAATTGCCGTAAGGGGGTAAAAGCCCAGTTACAAGGTGGAAGTTTGAAGTTTAATCCTGCTAAGAAAAATCTTCAAGTCGTCTTTGATATGCACAAAAAAGCCTACCGAATGGTCAATTTAGAGGCTATTTTGGCTATAAATGCAGATGGTATGCAGTATCAAGTAGCATAATTTTCACTGAAACAAAAAAAAGTGTTTTTATAAGGCTATCAATATGGTAGTCTTATTTTTTTAGGAGTTATTAAAATGGAATTTGATTATTACTTTATTCATATTCAAGGAGGTCTTGATTGTCAATTTCGAGGGCCTTATAATACTGCCAAAGAACAATGTTTGGCAGCAGAGGAGTTTAGAGGAGATAGAAATTTATTCAGAGATGAATATGACGGTATTGACTACTTTAAGGTAACAAAGGGAGCCAAGTTTGGTGAACCTGAAATAGTAGATTTTGGTTTTTGGGAAAATGAAAGAGAATATCAAAATGAACATCTAACAGAAGTTTTGAAAGAAAAAGGTAAAGAGGGTTGTGCCTGGAGTATTTCAGTAGAAGATTTTGGATGGAGAAATTTATCTGTAAAAGGTTGTGCTATACTTGAGGATGCAAGTGATTTTTATGAGAAGGTATTACCTGATTGTCAATGTACTTGGGAAATGTATGCTACTAATGAAGGATTAAGGGTAAAAAACTGGCATCATGATAGTCCTATGGGTGAGTCTTATTACTTAACACCGATTGAGTTAGATAAATATTATGAATGGAAGGAAGAACATGCCTGAAAAAATAAAAATACTGAAATTTCAATGTGGTGCTTGTGGACACAACCAATTAGAATGTGTTGAATCTGATGTTTTTTACTATTCTCCTATTGCTGATATAAAAGAAGATGGTGATTTTGATTATGGAGAAGCAAGAGCAGATGGAGGAATGGTTGACCATTATGAATGTTGTAAATGTGGTGAAGGGCTAATAGGCGAAGATGGAATAGGCGAAGATGGAGAATTTCTTACTGAGCATAGTGAAGTAGTAGAATGGTGTAAGAAAAATTGTAAGCAAGACTAATTTTCACTGAAGTGAAAAAAAGTGTTTTTATAAGACTATGGCAAAAAAGAAACCAAAATTAAAACTATCAGGAAGAAATGGAAATGCTTTCTTCGTACTGGCGTTGGCACAAAAAGCAGCACTAAAGGCCGGTTGGACTAAAGAACAAATAGATGAGTTTATGAGTGAAGCCCAAAGTGGTGATTATAACAATCTTTTGCAAACCTGTAAGGAATATTTTGAGGTAAGTTAAATGACTTATAAAGGATTAGCAAAACAGATATTAGAATTAGATGAAGAATGGCAAAATGCTGATGTGTCTATTCATCTTAAAGAAACAAATGAGTATTATGGTTCTTATGCACCGAAGTTTAATTTTTGTGATGATGGTATATTAGATGACAATCATCCTTATCTGGAGATAGAAGCATGACACCTGAAGATCTTGAAAAGAAAATTATGAGTTTTTCGTGGGCACTTGTTATTTTTGGTTGGCTTTGTATAATAATTTCTATTTTTATGGGTGGTTGTTAAATAATTTTTCACTGAAGTCGAAAAAAAATAATTTTATAACACTGTTGAAAGTGAATAATAATATTATATAATGTAGGAGTAGAAGTATGCACCATAAGAAGATAACAACTGGTTTTGTAATACAGGATTTTGATGAGAAAGATGGCAAGTTTGTTTGTGTCTCTCAAGAGTTTATTGCAGGAGACCAGGTCGATTATGAGACAGAAGATGGAACACCGATTGAGATTGATACAAAGAAAGAAGAGTATCAACCTTTTCACATGACAAAGCCATTTATAATCTAAAAATTAAGGAGGATTTTTTGTCGCTTTCTCATAATTAAGTAGCAAATATAAGTTAGGGTAATATTACAAACGAGAGCCGTTTTTAGCGGCTCTGTTTCGTTATTAGGCTTAACGTAATGCTAATGGAGGCGATGAGAAATAATGTTAGCAATAAGTTCAATTAAAGAACATGCTGCGAAGAAACAGTTAGAAACAGTTGAATCAATGATAATAACATGTGAGTTTATTAGTCATCTTGATAAAGATGATGAGTTCAAAAGTTGGTTAAAAGAAAGAGAGAAAGAACAGAATAAAAATTAAAGGATGTAAATGTTTGGTTTTACAAAACATGACATAACAAAGAACAGTATCCATTTTCTTATTTGTAGCTTCATAGGAGGTGTCATTCTTCTAACAGGGGGTTCTTATTTATGGGGAGGTATTTTTATAGGACTAGCACTGATTAACCTTGATGCTCATTATGATTTTGCCTATACTGTTTGGGGAATAGGAATGGCATGGGATAAATGTCATCCTGGCAAATTAAAGAAGTTTGTTCATTGGAGATATTGGGAAGAATTCAAAGAGCATGATTTAATTAGGAAGCCAGATTTTACTAAACCAAAAATCCCTAAGTTTGTTGAAAAGAAAGTTGAAATGTCTTTATTTGAGACATTTAGAGATATGAAAGAGAGGTTAGAAAATGGCCAAAAAATTGAAACACCCATACTTGAGGCTGAGAAAGACGATGCCTCCACCGGGTAAAGTCCAAAAGGACAAAAAGAAAGAAGACAATAAAAAGGCTTGCAGGCGTCCCTGTAAGCCTTTTTTTATTTTCACTGAAGTGAAAAAAAGTGGCTTTATAAGGATATGATGTTAAAATATAATTTTGGAGTATAGAAAAATGGCTAAAGAATATGTATTAAGAAATGATGCTGATGGAAATGATGCGATTGAACTCGGAGAGTTTGAAACTTGGGAAAAGGCAGCAGAAGAGGCATTTAATCAGTTAGGTTGGAATCTTCTTGTTAAAAGCACACCGAAAAAAGATGATGGAGATAACTAATATGGAAATGACACACGAAAAAGGTGCAGAAGAAATTTTAAGCGTAGTTAATTATTGTAAAAGAGATATATCTTTTGAGATTACTAATGCAGATGGCTTCTGTTCAATCGACCTAACGATGCGTTATAACGATGAGGATGGAGAGAACCAATTAACGGAATTTGAATATGATACTGAAAAAACAAAAGGTGTCCCAACTGGCAGAGGTTTTTGTCATGAAAGAGAAGATATTGGTTCTGCTATTGCTGATGAATTTAAGAAAAAATTACCTTCATTAACAAAACCAGAATTACAGAAAATATCTTCTCAGGTAGATGCAATTATTGTTCAAGTTTGTGATGAAGAAGGGATTATAGATGATATTTGAAGCCACGATTTCAATAAGAGTTTTAGAATTTCACTGAAATGAAATTTTAGGTATTTATAAAGATATGAGTATTACAATAGATATATGGTCAGATGTTAGAATTGTTGAAGGAACTTAAAGGATGGAATATACAGAGGAAGAAATCTTAAAATCTTATAAAGGTAGATGTTTATGTGAAGCAGAAGAGTTAGGCATTGGTTATTGCGGTTCATGTTCTCTTGAGTGTCACAAAGCACAAATGGCAGAACCTAATTCTTGGGGACATTCTTCCTTTTCAAGGTGGATGGGTAGAGTATCTAAAGTGGAAGTTGTTGCTAATGGAATGACAAGAGATGAAGCAATAGTTAAAATAACAAAAGAACTTTTTGGTAGCGATAACGAGAATATTGCTCTTACACACAATATAATGTTTGAAGAACAAATAGAATATGACCCAGATTTAGAAAAATTTGTTGAGGAGACATAATATGGGAATGGGAACGTATGCCAGTTTTGCAGAGACAGTAGAAGAATTCGTAATAGAACAATGTCCAGAAGCTTTTGAGACTTTGGATATTATCTTAGAAGAAGAAGAAGATATATCTTCAGACCATTTCTCTTTGTTATATGATGAGAATCTGGGGTATGACAAAGGTACAGATTTGAATGAAGAACAGGAAAAGAAAATTACAAAGATTTATGAGTGTCTGCAAATGGATTTTGAGAATAAAACAGGATTAGTCTTGAAAGTAAGGCATCACGAAAAAGAAGATAGGGGAGACGAGGTAAATGGGGGGTTTTGGGAAGTTGAGGGGGTTTATCAATTAACTCCAGCAGGCAAAAAGTATGAAGATAAGATAACAAGGGCATTTTGGACTACTTGGGGATAATTCACTGAAACAAAAAAAATATGTTTTATAAGGTTAATTGATTAAAAACCTTATTTGAAGGAGTCAAAATGAGCAAAAGTAAAGAATCAAAAATGGACAAAAGAATAATGTTGTATGGTAGCACCAACGAGATAGAGATTGCTGATTCATTGATTGAGAAATTTTATCCTAATATGTTGGCAATAAGAGAGCCAGAAGCAAGACTTAAACTTCAAAATCTTATTGACACTGAGAATATTAAGGCTACAATTCTCTTTGACGGTAACACTGTTCACAGCTTTGATAAGATAATCAAAGATATAAAGAGAGTACAAAAAAATGGTATGGAGTCAATGACTAATAGATTGTATAAGTTTATTATTAACGATTGTGGTAGTATTGCTCATTATAGTAAGTCAGGTTGGATTCAATGTTATCCTACCGTTCTTGCACTGCGTACCTTCTTTATTCATAATGAATTCGGACAAAGAGTTATAAATAATATGCCTCTTTGGAGAACAGATTGTAGAAAAATAGTTAAAGAAATTGAGAAGATTTTAGGAGTACCAGTATGAGCTGGTCGTTAAAAGATAAGATATTTATATATCTAATATGTAAAGCTAAAATAGTTATATATGTAATAGTCATAATAGGTTGTGCCTTGCTTTTCTATTTTGTTCTTAATTCCGCGAAAAAAAGCGAAAGAGAAGAATTCTTAAAAAAAATAGAAATATCTAATTCGTGTAAACAAAAAGCAATTAAAAATGGATTTTTTATTTATGATAGTAGATATTATAAAGTAGTGATACATGACCCAAATTCACTGAAGTAAAATTTTTAAAGTTTATAAAACTATGTATAATCATACAAAATTAAGAATAGCCATAATAATTGCTATTATTTTCTGTTTATGTTTTCTTTATGTAGTAATAAGTAGAGCAATTCCCAATGAGACTAATGTAAATAGATTCATAGATGCAAGAGTAGATAAAATATTAGGGGATTATGAAGATTTAATAATTAAAGATGGTTATTTTCACGACCAAAATAATGTAAGATATAAGGTAGTAAAAGATGAAAATTAGATGGCTAGTAGAAGGACAAATAACACTCTATGAATTAGAATATGATAAAATAGGAAGTCTGTCATCTATTTTTCCAGGAGATACAGAAGAAATAGATATTCTTGAGAATAAGGGAGGCAATGTAGATATACAATTTTGTAGAGGATATGTTGCTTTCGGAGTCTCAAGTCTTTGGTATGAGGAAATATAATTCACTGAAACCAAATTTTATAGATTTATATAATCATGGAACGATTTGTATTTATAACACTGAAAGAGATGGACAACTTCTTAATGTCCAGCAAGGGTTGGTATCGTTGTCGTTCTGGTAATGAGTGGATTTATGATTTCCACATGAGCAAGATACCTGTTATAATTAAGGTAGCAAGCTCAATAAGAATTGATACTGAACGGTCAAGAAACAAAGGCTCTGATGCTATTAGAGTTTATGCTGTTGTTAAAGAAGGATTTGATCCAAAAGATAAGATAATAAGAGGATTGTTGAAAGCCAGTAGAGTTAATAGGACTATAAATTGGAAAACTAATCTTGAAAAGTTGATTATGAGTAAATTATCACAAGCAGATTATGTATATAATAAAAATCTGAGAAAGGTGAGAAGATGAAAACAACAATAATGCACTTTATAGACCATGATATTTGGATTGACAAAAGCGGAACATGGCCTTGTGGATTACCTCATACTCGACATTCTGGTAGTGGAGATTGGAAAGATGTAACATGTAAAAATTGTCTAAGAACAAAAAGATATAAAAATCAAAGAAAGGAACAAAAAATGAAGAATTTAGTGTTACTGATTATAATTTTACTTTGTAGCTCGAGCTGCTTTGCAAAATCTTATGAGGTTCCAGAAAAATGGAAGTATGACCATTTCCTGAATCTTACAAGACAAGATTTAAATATGGATCTTGAGGAAAATTATCTTTTGAATCAATTTTCAATAGATGTGATGGTTAATTCCCATAGGAATGTAATGCACTCACTAGAAAGAGGACATTGGCGTAAAATGACTATGGCACACAGATGGTATGGAAGACCTCGATGTTATAGGTCTTATCATAGACGGAGGTATTAAGTGAAAATATATTTAGATGATACGAGACCATGCCCACAGGGATGGATTCTTGTAATGTCGGCAGAGGTAGCAATAGATATGCTCAAACAAGGATCTGTTGACACTATTTCTCTAGACCATGACTTAGGAGAGAATAAAAAAACTGGTTATGATGTTCTTTTATGGATTGAGAAAGAGGTTGCTACAATGAGATTTGTGCCACCAAAAATGATTATTCATACTCAAAATCCTGTAGGTAGAAAGAATATGGAGGCAGCACTGAAAAACATTCAAAGATTACAAAAAAACTAATTTCACTGAAGTGAAATTTTATGAGTTTATAAGAGTGTGATAGAACAATCTGAGATAGATGTAGATTGGAGAATATTATGAAAGATTATATGAATATCGGAAGCTCACCAGTAGATGAACCTTGTGCTCAAATAGGTACTGATGGGTATTACGAGTTAGCCCAAAAAGAATGTAAAGCTTTTGTAAATCAGCTTTTACGAGTCTTTGGAAAACCCCCACAAGAAACATATCTAAAGGTAAAAGGTTTTGACCATGACTTTGGTAGGTATTATGAAGTAGTGGTAGTTTATGATGATAATCATGAGGAAGGGTTGGAGTATGCTTTGAAACTTGAAGGGAATACTCCTGAAAAATGGGATGAGGAAGCAAAAGATGAGTTATTGTCCGATAATCCTCCTGAACGAGAAAGACCAGCTGATGAGCAAATAGAAGAATGGCTTATGGATGGTGTTGCAGAAGCTACCGATGGCTGCATATACTTTTGATGATATGAGAGATCATATAGGACATGAGATAGAGTGTGTTCGTTATGGTCAAGGTGATGAGTGTTTGAATGTCTCTGTTGAATGTGTAACATGTGGTATTGTTCTGTTTGACCTTCATAAAGAAGAACATTACGAAAAGTTTTTACCAGAAGAAAAATAAGTAAATAGGGGAGATTTAATCATTTATTAAATCTTAGTAGAAAGGATGTCAGATGTCAACAAAAAGTAAAAAAGGATGGCAAGAAGATTGGGATGATTTATGTAATTCTACAACAAAACATGAATTTTTTGCTCTTGTCAGGTCAGCTTCAGAAGGTATGGGATGTTGTTGTGGAGAGGGGGTTGTTAATTTTATGGTCTTTGCTGCAAAAACAGAATTTCATTTAAGAAAGAAATTTGAAAAGTCTATGAAACTTGTTTTTGATTCATCATTAAAAGCAGATTCTCATATTGAAGATGAGGCAAATGATGATGAAAAGGAAGCAAAGAAAGCCATGAAAAATGGTACTGTTAAAGACCTTTTTGATAATTCAGATGAGTTATTGATTGGTTCTGAGGAATACTCATTGTTACATTATGGAGAAGGAGACATGACTAATCTCATGTTATTTGTCTCTAATAGTAAGACTATACCGAAGATTAAAGAAAAAAGAATGAGTATAGCTGATGAATTGGGAATATTTGAAACTTATGATTCCCATGCTTCAATATCTCCTGCAAAAAAAGCATGGATTACTATTAAGGCAAATCAGCAAGGTAAAAATCCTGTAATGGTTCATGCTGGTATCAAAGCAAGGTTTAACAGAGGAAAATAAAACACTTTATTTTCACTGAAGCCAAATAAAACACTTTTATAAGGTTGGTAAATAAACACTATCAACCTTATGAAGGAGTTTTATTATGGATTACACTTGGGACAGGACAAAAAAGAATCAGATGAGAACATTGGCAACTCAAAAAGATGGAAAAGCTTTTAAGGTTATTCTTGTTTTTCCAAGTCATAGTTGTAAATGTTTGAAGGAGATGCTGAAAAATAAGGCGGCTATACGTCAATCATTCGTTATAGCAATTGAGAGAAATAAAAAACATGCGAGAAAGATAAGAACCTTTCTCAAAAAACATTTCAACAAATTCTATATTCATAATGGAGAAGCAGATTCTTTTGATATTGCCTCTGTTCTTAAAGGAAAGAAAATAGATTATGCCTTTTATGATATGTGCGGCAATTTTAATGTCCGTATTGCTAATTGGTTTAATAAATGCCAGTTATTGTTTAAGGAAGATACTTCTATCTGGATAACTCAAAAGATTATCTATCGAAAAGGAGAGGGAACCAAAGTCTTGAAAAGACATATAGGCAAAGATATTCAAAAAGATTTCAGTAGTAAGCTCAAGAATATCCAAACAAATATCTTTGATGGTATCTTGTCAACAGGAGATTTTGTAAAGCATATGCAACTTACTTTACAGGCTATGTATATGGCTTTTGACAAAGTTAATGTAGATTTTGTAAGTACCTATCAATATACTGATAAAATGACAAAAATGGGTTTAGCCGAATTGGTTATCAAGGAAAGACAAGATAAGGATTTGGGTTTTGATAGATTTGTAGCGAGTTACAATCGTCTTATTACTTCTTATAATAGCCTTGTCCGATTTGGTTATCCAAGAGGAAATTGGCCTGGTTTTGTACCACCAAAACCCAAAAAAGCAAAGGTCAAAAAAGTTGTTCTTTGTTTTGCAGATAGACTTAAAGTTAAGTCCGAAAAGGACTTACAGAAAGATGGAGTTAAAAAATGGATTGGTCGTTATGCTAAAATGTATAATACTACACCGAAAGCAATTATTGGAGGTATAAGAAGAACCTTGACAGTAAGACGAAAGAGAGTAGCATAAATTCACTGAAGTTAAATTTTATAGATTTATAAGATTATGAAGATAAGAACTCAATAATATAAAAACAGGAGAACAAAATGGAGTGTCAAGATTGTAAACAAGAAATGTCGGAAGCAGATAGTTGCACTAAAAAAACAATAGAAGGCGTACCAAGAAATTCAGAGTATTTCGATAATGGGGAAAGATGTCACGATTGTAATATCGTCAATAAAAAGGGCAACTTTCATCATTTAGGTTGTGATGTCGAAAGATGTCACGATTGTAATATCGTCAATAAAAAGGGCAACTTTCATCATTTAGGTTGTGATGTCGAAAGATGTCCAAAGTGTGGCAATCAGTTAATTTCTTGTGGCTGTTTTGTATTTTAGGATAATTTCACTGAAACTCTTTTTTTGTAGGTTTATAAGATTATGACAAAAGAACAAAAGAAAAGATTGGTAAGAAGTAGAGCAAGAAGAAGAAACACTCTCACACCTTGTAAAAGTAATCAAGAAGCAATCCAAATGAATGAGAAAATAAAACAAGCAATTCCTAAAGAAAAACAACAAGAGTATATCTCAGCATTGCTTGATGCAACAGTTATTACTTGCGATATTTGCGAAAAAAGAATTTTATGCGACAAAAGATACGAAGATTGTCAATATAATCCAGCAAATGAGGTAGATTAAATGCAACAAGATATAAATAGAGAGAATATGTCGAAAAAGATAGAAACTTTGAGAGCAGATATTCTTTTTAGTAATGCAGAATCTTTTGAAGATTTGCCCCCTATGGCAGAACAATATCATTTATTAGCATTATCTGCTTTAGAACAGGCTATGAGATTTGCTAGTTTGTCTAATTATCATTATATGAGAAAAAAATAGATAGTTGCTAATTCACTGAAGTGATATTTTTCTTTTTTATATAATTGATAACTTAATTAGGAGAAAATAAAATGGTAGAATGGCTTGTATTTTTGAATGGTAGTTGGATTGATTCAGTCTTTTATAATGACGGGATTGATGCAGAAGAAGTCAAAGATGGACTGGTTAACCACGATGGTTATAATTCTCACATAAGAGTTTATAAAGCAAAGGTGGTATAATGACTGAAAAACAAAAGTTTGTAAAATATCTAAAAACAACAAGAGATTTTACAGGCGATTTCGTATTATTGGGTGAGATAGTTCCCCATTGTTACAAAACAACAACAGGAGATACTATCCTGATTCACAAAATTCATGTCTGTATGTTTCAGGGTTCAGATTGTAAAAAAGGAGATATAGGTTGTCTCACAGTCTATTTTAACGGCTCAAGACGTAAAAAGCATTGTAGGACTATCCAACAGGGATCTGAAATATTTAAGAGGGTAGAATGTCCTAGAACAGCAAAAGAAGCCATTAAGATTTATAAGGAGTGGATTACAGATACTACTGAGAGAACAAAACACTTTAAGATGATTGCATAATTTTTCACTGAAGTCAAAAAAATAGCTTTACATAGGTATCAAAGTATGGTACAATAGAGATTCTATTAGACAGTTGTTAATTAGTATAGTTATCGAAGAAAGGAGTGCAGCACCAATGGGTTAGAGACATTAGAAAGTCTTTGATAACATAGTATACATTGAAGTAAGGAGTGCAGCAGAAATGCCCACATAGACAACCTTATATGATTTATTGCAAAGATTGATTTTACAAAATATGATAAAATGGTTTGGGTTTGGCAGTTTTCCTTAAAAACTGTCAAAGTTATTTATTTTGTCTGAGAAAACCCCACTGCTTGCGGTGGGGATGAATCAGACTTTAAGTCAGCCGAAGGCTGACGAATATGCTCAAGTTCTTTAAAAAGTAAATATTTTCACAATTCTTAAAGAAAAATAAAGGATTTTAATGCTAGTAAAAACATTTTAGCTGAAGGCTTAAATGTTTTTTATTCTACCGTAGGGCATACGGGAAGTAACGCCTGTGGAGACGATAAGGTTCATTTTTCTTCTGTAAAGAAGAAAAAGGTGGTCGTCAAGGAAACAGGAAAAGTTCTAACTAGTTTAATAGGTTAGAAGCCTCAGGGCTTGCCCTGAGGAGTGTCACAATACGATATATGGTTTTTGTTTCTCATGTTATTGGAAATGGCAATTTGATATAAAGTTGCTCAGGATTTCCTACTTATTCCTTATAGAGGTAACAGTTTTGAGTGTTAGAGAGCAATCTTATAGGTTGCTCTCTATTTTTCACTGAAACATAGTTTTTTTCTTTTATATGATTGACAAGTTAATCAATTTTTCGGAGTAATAAAATGACAATTTATGAAAAATCAAACTCAATAACAATACTTTCAAATGTATCTATCAAAACAGATACCAAAAAACTCTATCATAAATTAAGAGAACAAACTGTAATAGGTATGAGAGATTTGCAAGATTTGTCAGATGGCATCTGTTTGGATATGGGAATACCAGTTGTGCCAGTCTTATTCAAAGGGGAACAACCAAAAACAAGAAAAGGGACGATCAGAGGTCAATACGTATACTATCACGGTCAAATTCTCTCTAGTCAAATACAAGTATATAAATATACAGCAGTAAGAAAAAAACAAGTTGCTCCAAAAACAGCAGTATTTATATTACTGCATGAAATAGGACATCATATCGACCGAACTTTCCTAAAATTGTATAAATCACTACACACAAGTGGTTTCTATGCAAGACTACAATATTTAACTCAATTACTTGCATAATTTTCACTGAAATTCTTTTTTATTCCTTTACACCACTGATAAGTTAATCAATTTTTCGGAGAATAAAAAAATGAGTAAATATAATACTGACCAGATTAAGAGAGTAATAGAATCAAATAAAGATAATGCTTATTGTCTTAGATTGATAATAAAAGGGGAAAATGATAAGACTAATAACCTGAATATAACAGAAAAACAAGCAAACCAAATACTTGAAATATTGAGGTAATAAAATGATAACAGTAAAAGATGTAAAAGTTAAACATAAGTCATCAGACCAAACACAACACTTAAAGTGGGAAAATTACTTTTTTCAAATAGGAAAATTAAACACCTTTGGTATTACAAAAGAAAATGGGATTTTTAGGTTTTATGCTAAACACTGTAAAACACTTCAAGAAGCAAAAGAATATATTGCTGAATATCTTAATAATGGTGGCAATATTCAATCTATTTAGCCCTTTGATAGCCATTTAGTAAAGATAATCGATTGTGAGCAATCCTGGGGCTTTTTGAGTAATTCTGTAGTTTCACTGAAGCATAATTTTATCCTTTTATACAGTTGACAAGTTATTTATTTTTTAAGGAGTAAGATTATGAAGGGATTACATTGTTCAATCTATGAATCAAAAGATATTGGGAACTGCTCAAATAATGGAATATCAGCAAGATATAAAGAAGTAAACCTGTTGGGAGTAAAAAGACTAGATGGCTCTTTTGAACCATCATGCTCTATTTTTGAATCAAGTGAGACTATTCCACCAGTTATAATCGAAGAACGAAAACCGTGTGGCAAAATATATTATTCTGCTTATCCATGCGATGAAAAAGGAAATAGACTTAATGGGTGGTTTATGTTTGGAGGAGCTTTTATTAAAACGTCCGATAGTCGTTTTCCGTTTGATTATCCTATACCTTTACATGATAGACTCGAATAAGGCAATTCACTGAAGTATAATTTTATGTCTTTATACAGTTGACAAGTTAATTATTCTTTAAGGATTAAGATTATGATGTTATTAACAAAAGAGAATAGAAAAGCACTTCCACCAATTCGTAGCCAAGAAAACGAAACGGATCCGATAATTAAAGTTAAGTTCTTTGATCCCACTGGCTCTTTTACTTGGTTTGCTTATGAAGGAGAGCCAGTAAAAGATGAAAACGGTACAGAGATTGACTTTGAATTTTTCGGTATGGTCACATCGTCAATGTGCCCCGATGGAGAGTTAGGTTATTTTCGTCTTAATGAGTTAAAAACTTGTAAGCAAGGTATGAGAGGTTTAAGAAGTTTAGCAATAGAGAGAGATAGGTGGTTTACTTCAAAACCATTGAGTAAGATAACAACAACAAGTTAGTCAAAATAGAAAGAAAAAAATGGGTTGGTATTTTGAACAAGTAAAACTATATAATAGACTTACAAGATTGTCTAAACCTAAATGGATGTTAGATATTGTTGAAAAATTTAAGGCTATTAGAAATAGTAGAAGGAGACACCAAGAGAAATTAAAGAAAAGAAGAAATTTCACTGAAGTATAATTTTCTATCTTTATATGGTTGACAAGTTAATTAAAACCATTTTTAAGGGAACAAGATTATGGCAACAAGAGAATGGACTCAATTCGACATCGAAGCAGCAGCAGAAGCAACAGCAATTCATGCTTTAAGAAAAATGAGACCACAAGGCATTAAGCCAAAAAAAGCAAAAGGAGTTATGAATCATCGAACAGTAGCCAATGCAAGATTGATAGATAATCTATTGCTTGCATAATTCCAATATTAAGGTATAGTTGAAGACGTAGGACTCTCTAACTATGCCTATTTTTAAGTATTGAAGGAATAAAAACGATGGAAATGACAATAAGTGGTGGTATGGAAGTTCTTAAAATAACAGAGAAACAAGTTGAAAGTAAAATAATTGCTCTTGTTAATAACCAAACATTTCAATATAAAGCAAAAGTTAATAGTGCAGATGAAAATGTTGAATTTTTGGGTAATATTATGGGAAAAGAACACCCGTCAAAAGGATTATTATTTGCAAATATTAAAAGAAAATTTCCCATATTGCCAAAAGAACAAATAGTGGATTTGGTTACTAATTTTTTAATTGGTATGATGAAAAATCCTCCAATAATTATAAATCCATAATTCACTGAAGTATAATTTTATATCTTTATATGGTTGACAAGTTAATCAACTATTTTTTAAGGACTAAGACTATGACAGCAACAAAACAAGCAAGAATCGACGAAGCAATA
>Ga0222640_1000096_pt1 | contig 29448 bp, 53 predicted proteins | sample AntAcemetagen187_FD_181144 | JGI IMG/M metagenome (GOLD analysis project Ga0222640, IMG submission 181144) | Saline water microbial communities from Ace Lake, Antarctica - #187 | ecosystem: Environmental > Aquatic > Non-marine Saline and Alkaline > Saline | place: Antarctica: Ace Lake... | reverse complement strand
AAAAAGTTTGATGAGGCCGAACAAGCTCTTGTAGCCTATCTTCACAGCCATGATCTTCCTGAGAACATAGCCACAGAGGATGCACCAGAAATAGCTAGTTGGCTATCTCAGCACATTGAAAGTAACATCACTAACCTATCTGATGAGAACTTGAAGCGTATTAGCGATAGGCGTGCATCGGCTACGGCTCAATGGGATCGTTACAACATGAACCTAGAGTACGTGAAGAAGATCGTTCTTGATACGTGTCCTCACTGTGGAGCAGGGGTAAACATCCAGAACCTTCAAAAACGGATTGATGAACTTGACGGTGAAATCAAGGCTTTGAACGAGGAAGAAGGTGAAACCGGATCAGAACTAACAACCTGGAGGGCTGAGAAGAAAAAACTTGAAACACTACTAAGAGAATACACTTCTCAGAAACGTACCCTAGAATCATCAAGGGGAATTTAACGTGGCTCAAGCAAGAGAAATGACCAGCCTCTTTCTTCAAAGAGGGAAACTTAGAACTATCCTTTCTCAATTTGATGACGCTGAAAACGTTAAAATTCTTGCTATGACGATTCAAAGTTCCCCCTCTACTAAGAAATATGTTCAACATCTTGTCGGCTCTTTAAAGGTACGAGTGACTAAGGGACCTGTTTCTTTTATTCCTAATCAGACTCTTGAGAAGGATAATTGTACTGATTTAGTTAACAACTTTGACATTTATGCGGAGAAAGCATATTTGTTAACGGGCGAACATCTGCTTGATAAGGAAAAGGTCTATGTTACTTCTATTGATCTGCTTGATAAGTACAAAAACGACACTGTACGGTTTAGAGTGCTTGCAAAACAAGAAAGAGAGTTAACTGAACGGTATCAACAAATAATCAAAGATTCTAGGAAACACTTCTCTACTTCGTTAGAGTTTGATAACAAACTAAGAAAGCAAATTCAAAACAGAGATGGAACTAAAGCAACACAACGGGTAAGAAAAGTTCTTGGTATGGAAAAACTTACATCAATTCAATTAGAATCTCTGATACCAAACGTCTATGCGTGTGTGGATAAACGAATTGTACTTGTATCTCCTGAAAGTTATATGAAGATGAAGGAACTCTCAGACAGGTACGAGGAAAAACCTGAATATCTTCATGATATATCAAGGAGCCATAGATGATGAGTGAGTTTAAGGTAACCCACGATAATCTTGACGAAGCCCTTGGCGTACTCCGGGAGGTCCTTGACGAAGGAAAAAGAAGTAAACAACTTAGGCTAAAAAGCCTTCTCTGCAACATCGAAGACCTAGAACAGAGAATAGAGACGATGGAGGCAAGAAAATGAGTAAAGTTCTTACAAAGAAATCCACCTGGAAAGAGTTGTTACAGGAACTTTACCAGATCCGTGAGGAAATACAACAACTCAAAGGAGGCCGTACCAGTTGAGTAAGGATCTTGCGAATCGGGAGGAAAACACTAGCATTACTCTTATGCCAGTTCTTGACCCTGAACAAGCCGCGGCTGCGTATAATGCTTACCTCAAGCTATGTCAGAGCATCCTCATTCCTTATGATAAGCGCATCGTAAAAAACGGTGTTGTTATCCAGGAAAGCGATTACCAAAGGATTACCCAAAGGAAAAAAGTGGATGGAAAGTGGATTGCTGAGCAAGTTGATTTTCCTAAGAAGTCTGCTTGGCGTAAACTATCCAAGTTCTATGGTGTCAGCACCGAGATTCTTGAAAAGAACCGAGAGGATCATGAGGATGGGTCGTTTACCTGGAATTATTCGGTTCGGGCTTGGCAGGGTCCAGTTTCAACCACGGGTGAGGCGAGTTGTACGAACACTGAGAAGGGAACGAAGTCAAGGCACGATACTAAGGCCACGGCTCACACTAGGGCGAAAAGCAGGGCGATCAGTGACCTAATCGGTTTTGGTCAGGTATCAGCCGAGGAAATAGGCAACGATCAGCCAGCGTTTAATCCTCCAGCAACCCAGGAGGGTATCAGGCGTGAAGTTGAGGCTGAGTTTGAGGAAAAGAATCAACCTGTTTGGGATGGGGATTTATCCATTCCGAATATTCAATCATATCTTACCGCTAATGGGTTTGAGGGTGAGAAGTTCAAGATTCGCCATGATGAGCCGAGTCGTATGTATATTGTGGACTCTGCGCCTTGGACTGATGAATTTGATCTACTATTGACCATCGTTAAGGAAATGGGTGGTGAATATGATAAGGATCATAAAAAGACGGTGTTCCGGTATTGATTATTTGTCCGTTTGGGGAACGGTGTAAATATTGCACCGTTAAACGGGTTCAGCCAAGTAATGTTTGTTGGTGGTTCTTCCTTGGGTGGTGTACGGAGGAAAGAAGGTATGAAGGGGAAAAGCCATAAGGTGCCATCTATGCGGTTCACCGAGAGGTACGAATATCTTTTGCTGGAACTGCAAAGCCGAACTAGAGCCGTGGACATATCAGCCACCATCAACGAAATCAAAGAATCTGGAAGAGGTCAAGCAAGTAAAACTTACAGATGGGTCAACGGATACGCCGGAGCCTGGAGGCTAATAATAAAGTGAACGATGTTACTGTGATCATCATTTATTTTTACTTCTTCATGGTATGCGGAGGGGGCCTACTTTTATGGCAGTTCGGTAAAAAAGCCAAAGGAGAACCAAAGAAATGAGACAGGGTTACAGGCTTGACTTTGACGGCGAAATACTACCCAGGCTTTCCCGTAAGGTACGGCACACAGTTATCAAGGCTGAACGTGAACTTTATGTTCGCGCGGGCTCTTTGGGGGAGCTTAGACGGGTTCACTTTGATCCCGTGTATTTGCCTCGTAAACTAAAAAAGAATCAACGTGTATATGTTGCTGTTCTTGATGATACGCTTCCACCGATAAGCGCGGTGCTTGTTGAGGATCTAACTGATCATATTTACTACAAATACAGCGGAAACAACCCGGCATACAAAAGTTATCAAGGAAACAGCTATCTTTTATGGTGGGTTGCTGCGTCTTACCAGTTAAAAGGGTACAAGTATTTTGATCTAGGTGGATCTAAGAAACCAAAGATAGAACGGTTTAAGCGTAGCTTCTCAACATCAAGGTATCCAATAAAAGAAAAAGGATTTTTACTCGTTCTTTACAAAAAAATAGTTTATCACATAAAGAAGAGGTACGAAAATGGATTTTAACAACCAAAAAGCAGTAGAAATATACACAGAGAAAACCGGTTTGTTTGAAGCCGAGGAACACATATTCAAAAAATATCTTTCCGAGCCCTGTAAAATACTAGACATCGGATGCGGGGCTGGAAGAACCACGCGGGTTCTAAAAGACATGGGCCACGATGTAATAGGTATCGACATTTCCCCATTGATGGTTGAACAAGCTAGAAAACTTCACCCAGACATAGAGTTCAGGGAAGGTGACGCGGCAAAGCTAGACTTTGACGATGATTCTTTTGACTTTGTTTTGTTCAGCTTTAACGGGATAGATACAATATACCCAGAAGTTAGGAGAGTGAAAGCCATAATACAAGCCCACCGAGTTTTGAGGAAGGACGGGGGCTTCATCTTCAGTAGCCATGATTTATCATTCGCCAAGAACAATAAAAAACGGAACTGGAGACGTAGACCTAGACACTATAAGAACTATTACTATAAAGAAAAAACCGTGTATGGTGATCTCTTAATGTATTATGGAACCATTGATAGAAACTTTAAAACGTTAAAGGCATACGGAGGCTTCTACGATCCAATATCTTTTGATAACTATGGGAAGGGATGGAGGTATTACCTAGCATGGGCGTAAATGAAAAACGAAAAGAAACAGTGGTTAAATGGGTAGCGTTAATATTTGTTTTCTCTGTTTTCATATCAGCCTACATTCAATCTAGCAACGCTTCAAACGTGAAGTGGGAAACTACATTCAAAGTATTCGACAAACACAGCCACCCAGCAGGGCGAACCCACGTTTTAACTTATGGGGATGGAAAATACATTTTCTTCGGAAACTACACCTCAGAGTTTGAGCTTGATCATACATATCATGTAACTTATCAAACCACACAAAACCCCCATGAAACAGGGTCCAACCCGCCAAGATACTTCCTTAAAATCCTAAAGATAACGGAGATACCACAATGAGCGGAGTTTTGGATGTGGCCTGTGGGCTTAGGCCAAGAGGCGATGTTAACGTGGATCTCTATATTGGTGGGGAAACTAAACATAGGCGCAAAGGTAAAGGACCAGGGCTTAAAATAGAAGATATACCCGGATTCGTTCAAGCCGATGCGCTTAATATGTATATGTTCGAGGACATGAAGTTTGACACCGTTCACTGTTGGGGCTTAATGGAACACCTACCCTATCCAAAGTGTTGGGACCTTTTACGGGAGCTGTGGCGGGTTACTGGAAATCATTTAATCATTGTGGTTCCTAACCGTTACTGGCCTGGACTACGTAATGAGGTTCATATCACAAACTATGATGCAGCCACATTCAGAAAAGCAGTACCCGCTATGCTTGGGACCCATAACTTTGAGGCGAAAAACGAGTACCGAGGATATTTCCATAAAATGATCCCGTTCCCGTTATGGCCTCGAACAGTAAGGCTTGATGTGTGGAGAGATAAAAATGAGTGATTTAGTTTTCTCAGAGTTATCAGGTACACTTGACGTTGGTGTTGGTTATAATCCCAGGGGAGATGTTAACGTGGATCTTTTCATTGACAGCCGACAAAGAAGAATGGGGGTCGGCGCGGATCTAAAACCCGAGGAAATCTTGAATTTTGTTCAAGCCGATGGGCGAGACATGCACATGTTCAAGGATAGGCAGTTTCCTTATGTCCGGTGCTGGCACCTCATGGAACACTTACCGGATTGGTGGAACCTATTGAAAGAATTATATCGTGTAACAGATAAACACCTAGAAATAATAGTCCCAAACAGGTATTTCAGAAAATTCCCGATGCTAAAACCATATAAGAACCACGTATCCTGGTTTGATAAACCAACAATGGAAAAAGCAATAATAAAACACCTGAAAACTAGAACATTCCAGGTAACAAGCATAAAACGCGGAATGTTTCACCCATTAATACCTTTCCCATTATGGCCTTTCCTTGTTAAAGCAGATATTTGGAGGATGGATTAATGGAAATATTATTTGTCCCTAATCTTGGCGATAAAAGAAAAAACGGTGAACCAAAGTGGGGAGCTGACTTTTTCGCTGATGCTTTCAAAAAATACATGCCTCATGAAGTTTCCATAGAATACAACCTTGATAACATGAACGAGTATGATGTAGTCTGGGTTCACAACGTAGCTAATCTTCTCAAAGGTTTGAGGGGAAGATTTTACACTTTTAAAAAACTATCCTTCCACCATCCACCAATAATAGGTGGAGTCCGTGGTGAAATTGGTTTAAAGACATCAAAACATTATCTAAGATACTTTGATGCAATACATACCGGAAACATTAAACTAACTGAAAAAACATCAAAGCACAACAAAAAAGCATACACATTATCAAGTGGAGTAAACCCAGAATGGTATAAACCACATGTACCACCAGAGGATTTCACTATTGGGTGGGCTGGTGATGTCAAAAAGAACATGAAAAACATCGATCTACTTTTTGGGTTAAAGTATCCCTTGAGAATGGCAACAAAACAATATTATACGCCCCATGATGAAATGCCAGAAAAATTCTATAACACAATAAGCACATTAATTCACCCAAGTAGCCACGAAGGATCAAGCAGGGTCATTATGGAATCCGCAGCGTGTGGATTACCAATTATCTGTACAAACGTCGGCCACAACTCCACTCTGATCGATAAAAAATGGTTTATAACATTAGATAATCCACTAGAACAAATTAAAGAACGCCTAGAACTTCTTCAAGACCCGGACATCTATCAAGCGGTTTCAAAGGCTAACCAGGAGGCAGCCAAAAAGTACATGTGGCCTAACATTATCAAACAATCTGAAACAATAATAGATGAAACCCTGAAATGATCCTATTCAACGATCTAACGATATTCACAGAATATTTAATTCCATCCATTTTTGTTATATACCTATATAACAAAAGAACCGGTAAACTTAACCAAGTTTTCAGTTTAATTCATTTATTATTATTATCCGCTATACCAATATTCACGGCCCTATTTCTACTGGATTTAAACCCATTTACACTATTCAAATATACTTGGACATCATGGACCACACCAGTTCAATACATATTTTTTATGATACTAATTTATTATTCAAGCTATAATAAAGAAAAAGACAAACCATATTCAATAACAATGAGCCTTCACATGGCCTTATTCTGCGGGTATATGTATGAGATACCAAGATACCTATATCTGCAAGGACTAAATGGGTTAATCCGATTTAATCGGCAGAGCCCCTTTTTGATTCATTATGGAATTATATCCGGCTTCGTGATTTTATGGATGCTACGAGATAAGAAACTTAATTATGGGTTTGGTTTATTATTTTCCGTTGCATTATACACGGTATATGTTATTGATTACGTTTCTTTTCATACCCTTGTGTATAACAACTTCGTTTTTTTAGGGTTTTATTTTCCCCGAATAAACATTCTACGCTTTCCCTCTATGATGGTTCTATATTTCCTGGTGAATGATATATGGGTAAATTACCCACATAGATACAAGAAGATTCTAACCTGTCCACAATGTATAGCGGAGAAAAATAAATGAAGTTCACGATAATAGCCCCCATGTATAACGAGGAAAAATATATTTCCTCCTGGATCAATAACGTGTTGAAACTAGATGCAGATGAAGTAATTGTGGGGCTTGACAGATGCATAGACAACTCAGAGAAACTACTACGTCCCTATGGTTTTAAAATTATTAAATATGATAATACCCCAAACGGTTACAAAATGCGGGCTGCTGGAATCCGAAGAGACTTATACAACCGATCATCAAATGATGTTATCGTGAACACCAGCGCAGATCTATTGCTGGACCCCAAAATCAAGGAACACGTAAAACAGATCGGGAAATATGGTTTAATCAGCTTCGGGTACTGGGATTACCCATACAACATACAGAGCTTCCTACGCAGTCTCATATGCCAATATACGCCTCTACATGGATTCGCTGGGCTGCTTTCATTCAGCAAAGATGCGTGGGAGAAAACCGAGGATATTGAAGATCTGAAAACCATTCCTAGAGCAGAGGACACACATCTTCACATGGCCATAAGAGAACATTACCCTACAAACCATATTCTAACTAAAAGCTGGCATCTACGCCCAAATGAGGATAAGTTTGATCACTATAACCGAGGACAAGCAAAATACACTTTGCAGAAACAGGGTGTGTTGAAAGCGTTTGCTCATAGCGTTTTCATGCTTCGCCCATCTGTGCTAACGGGGTATATGCATGCTAAGAGGGGGTTATTCCGATAGCGATACATGAATCCGTAGTCATAAATCAACCCGTTACCATAGGAAAAAACTTTGAAGCGATGGAGTTTACGGTAATCGGAGCCGACCCAGTGGCGTATGAAAAAAAGGGATTACATTTTCAGCGAAGAAACGCAACCTTCGGGGTAAACATTGGGAACAATGTCACCATACACTCAGGAACTAATATCGTAAAAGGTCTAACTCAGGATACTGTGATCTGTGATTGGGTTAAGATTGGGCAACGTGTAGTGGTGGGACATGATTCATACATCGGGGAAGGCTCGATGATTATGGTAAGTTCTACTATCGCGGGGCATGTCACCATTGGGAAAGGGTGTTACATCGGGACTGGTGCTGTGATTAAGAATCGAGTGAAAATCGGTGACGGCTCACTCATAGGCGCGGGAAGTGTTGTTATAAAGGATATACCGCCGAATACTGTGGCGTATAATATTAACGATGATCTTCAACCCGTCTACTGTAGGCCAGTTAAAAAGGTAAGAGGCGAGCTAAAGAATTGGGTAAGAACACATCTGATTTAACGGTTCTTCATGACTGGGATGATCCTAGCCCAAACCGTAGGCGGGGTTTTCTTGTGGAGGCTGTGTTTAACTTAAAGGTTGGGTTAGCTGTAAGGTTCCCATTTCTCAGAGAGGTGTTTAATGAAGCGTATCAAGATGCTTGTTTGATGAAAGTAAACTACCTCAACACATTACTGCGATTAGATGAATTGGTTGGTGTAACGTCGATCATTGGGTTAAAGGATGATGTTGTGGAGGAATACCCTGAAATCTTGAATGTTTTGAGGGCTGGTGGGGTAGATGTTCGGCTTCATTATCATATAGGAAAGGACTTTAAAGATTCAAATAGAAAGAGAACTTGGGATCCACCTCTAAACCAGCCTCGCTACACATGGCATTATGATACAAATTGGGTAAACGGAAAACAGGAACTTCTAAAACAATCAGACACTTACCCTATTTGGCATGTTGATCATATTCAATATCTTCAAAACTACATCGAGTTCTTGCATAAAACAATCATAAACGGGGGTGAAGTCTATGAATGATTTTAGTCACTATAACTTCAGCCCACAAAACAATCATAAACGAGTCATAGAAACAATGCCCAACATAACCGGGAAAAACATACTAGACATAGGCTGTGGATTAGGTGACTTCGGGTACAGACTGAAAACCAGAAAAGGAAACACCTTCACATTATCGGGGCTTGATAAAAACTTGGAATACCTGAATAGAATACCAGAGTCCGTGTATGATCATCTATGGGTTCAAGACCTAGAGCAAAACCAGAACATTCCCAGCTATGATGTAAAGATATGCGTAGAGGTAATAGAACACTTATCCAAAGAATCTGGGCATAGGCTTCTTGGGAACTTGGTGAAAGAAGGCATAGCGATAGTAACTACTCCTGAAGGTTATATGAAAAGCCAATATCATATATCTGGTTGGACTAGAGGTGAATTTGAGGATTATGGGTTTAAAACTAAGGTCGTTAATTACCTTAGCTTACCGAGAAGCTTGGTTCCTTTTGATGTGGCTCGAAGGGCTCTTTCGGGGTCATGGAATGGTAAACTCATAATCGCGAAAAACATAACCTTAAATAGGTTGTAAACGAGGTAAACCATGTAAACGGTGTAAACGGATGAACACAGACAAATTCAATGGAACAAAACTTGTCAGAGTAACCAACAACACCCACGGAGAATTAGACACTCTCAGAGGAAAAGGAGATAGCTTCAACACGGTTGTAGAAAGGCTTTTGAAGTCCTACAAAGAGGCAAAACTTAGGATAGATGAAAAATGAGATACTTTGAAAACTGGTTCATGTTAAAAAACACGGAACACAGTCGCGTTCCAGGTGTTTTAATCTTTAAAATCTTGGTCATGCGTACTGTAGATACATCTGAAAAGGAGATAGAAAAATGAAAGAAGAAACACCAAGAGAGGTTCAAGACTTCTTTGATGAGATAAAACATTTTGTATTTGACATTACACCAAATACATTTACTGGTTTTTTGATCATATTAATTATAAACGTAGGGATCAGAAAAACAAACTCATTTGAGTTTACGATTTCTGTGGCATCAACAGGAGTCTATGTTTTCTGTCTCGTAATGATGTATTACCTGGCAAAAGCCTCACTATTCCTTGTTAATGGTCTATTATCCAGAAACACATCTGAAAAACGGATACCGGAGGTGGAATAATGGAAGTAAAAGAACTAATCAAATTGACACAGAAAGCCCATGAAGTCCTTGGATGGAATGGTGGAGGAAGCATAACCCTAGAACCCAACGTAATGGACGCTGGTGATCTTTGGCTATACATAAACATACACAGCAACAAGATTGGGGCCGATCTTCTCGAATCATTTGCAGAAATGAAAACTAAGCTCGAAACCCTGTTCGGAGGAAAACAATATGGTATCGAGTTCAACGAGTGGGAAAGTGCCAATTCTGGGTACGGTGTATCAATACTCCTGGAGGGTCCAGAATGACCCAAGATACCCATGAAAAGAGGTCAACACAATGATTTCAGGACTTAGTTTTGGGATCATCATCTTTGTAGCTTCTATGTGTTCTCAGAAAATGACAGAGCTACATTTCTCAGGTCAGCCAACCGAAGAAAAGATTATCAACTCCTATCTAACTGAAAAGACGATATATACAGGATCAGTCATCATCGGAGTATTGGGCTGTATGTTTGCCGAGGGAACAATTCAGATGGCCTTTTGGGATGGCCTTTTCGTGTTCGTTGTTGGGTTTGGAGGAATAGCCACGATGATCGCCCTTGTCTTAACTAAAGACCTAGAATCCAGATTATACACGGAAGTTAGGAGGCCAGAGTAATGGAATGTTCAGGTGTAGTTTATGATGATCGAGATTGGAACCATAAGAGGCCCCACCTTAACTTTTGTAGGTGTCCCGTTTGTAAAGGATTCTTGTCTCAATCATTCCCATTTGACAAACCCTTCACTTGTAAGAAATGCAAAACCGAGTTGTTGGTACTCCCCGTGGTTGAGGACGGCGAAGAAATCATAGGAATAGGCAAGATCTGCCCCATATCCATTAACAATCAGGAAAAGAGGTAAAATAAATTGAGTGAAATTAAAGGAAAATTGCAGACTTTGAGCGATGATGTTTGGGATGTCATGGCTAAGTCTGACACTCACAATTCAAACCTGTTCGCAATCTACACACGATTGAATGACATCATTGAATCCATTAATAACGGTGGAGTCAGGACACAATGATGCGTTATTGTGGTGTTTCTAGCCTGTATTGGCAGTGCTGGAACTGTGGGGAATACAATCATCCCATGATCGAGGACCATTGTAGACACTGTAACGCACCAGAACACCCAACCCTATGGCAGTTCATCAAGTCAATATTCGTGGGAGAATCCAGTTTTAACAAGGAAAAGAGGTCGATTTAGCATGTTAAGAACTGTCATAAATAGCATAACTTTCACTTCTCCAAAATGTTTCTACTGTGATGACCCTTGGAAGTACAGATTAGATATAGAGCCGATAGACTCTGTGACAAAGGAACTTATGGGGAAGCTGGTTGAAATCCGTGTATGTCAAAACTGTAGAGATACCAAGTTGACCAAATTTGAGGATCGGATTCGTAATAGTTCAGAGAAAAAAACAACCCAAGAATGCGCCGATCTCAGGAGAGAAGAATAATGGAGTCAATATCAATAGCCCACAATCTCAGTAACGCGCGTCACATCTACGCCAAGATGAAAGAGAAGATAATGGAGGGGTTATTTGAGCTTCAAATGGATGAAGCTATACACATATCCAATCATAGTGAGGCCGATCACACCGCCAGGATTCTTGCGACAGAGGTATTAGAACAACTCGATAAGTGGGATTATGTCACTTGGCTTGAGGGCGATACGCTTGATAAGGTAATTTATGACAAGAACCCAGACATATCGAAACTGGTTGACAGCCTATCCGCAAAATCCGCATCTTTAAGGAGGGACCAGGAATAACCCTCAACAAGGCCAAGGGGCGCATGTTCAAGTCCGTAGGGCATACCTGGAATCCTATTGTGGGTTGTTCTCATGCCTGTAAGTATTGTTGGGCTGAGTCTTTAACAAAGAGATGGGGCAAGTCTTTTGAGCCTCAGTTTAGACCACATTTCCTTGATGATAAGATGCCTAATGATGGGTCCTGGATATTCGTTGGAAGCATGGGAGATCTGTTTTGTTCTGGTATGAAAGACGAATGGATACTCAAGGTTCTTGGGAAAATAGCGTATGAAAGAACCAAAGGTACAAACAACAAATTCCTATTACAAACTAAGAACCCACTTAGCTTCTTAGCATTTGGATTGGAATTGGATCAAATCAAAGATTCCGTTATCCTCGGAACCACCATCGAGACTACCGGGGAAACTCCTTGGAGTAAGGCCCCGCCAACATCTGAACGGTACAAATACTTAACCCAGATGAAAATGGCTGGTTTCAAGACATTCCTAAGCCTAGAACCTCTATCAGACTTCGATTTTAACAAAATGATCAGATGGATTGTTGCGATTAACCCAGAGGCCGTAGAGATTGGTCTTGAAAACTATTCCAACCATACAACGAAGCCACCAGAGGACAAGATAAAGGCCCTGATCTACAATCTTGATGTCCTAGAGATTCCATATGTTTTGAAGGACAATCTCAAGTCTTTACGGTCCCAGGACAACCCCCGCGTCGCGGGGAGGGGAGAAGAGGACGAACTTAATGAGGCAAGCCCAGCTCGAACGGTTCCGGGCACTTCTCCCCGTTCCTCAAAGGAGGACTCCCTATGATCTTCTCGATAGCTGACCACATTGAACAGATAAAGAATGGTACCAAAACTCAAACTCGAAGGCCCACAGATCGCTATAAAACGGGAAAACTCTACGCAGTTCAACCAGGTAGATGTAAGAAGGGTATTCCCGAGGGCAAGGTCTATATCGGTGAGAAGTGGAAGGAGTGGAAACCAGATGTATCCGATTTTCCAGTAAATAGTTTTGCTAGAAAATGGCAAGAAATGGAGGCAGGGTATCCAATTAAAGATTATCAAGCCGAAGCGGAGGGAGGATATTCTTCACTGGAATATGAAGAACTTTACGAAACCATGTACCCTGATTGGAAAGAACGATGGGTCTACCGATTCCACTTTTTCACGGTCAATGATATAATCGAGTGTGGCGAAACCACCCGAGTATCCCAGCAACTTAGGAAAAATGATCCATAGGTGAAAACAATGGAAAAACAAACACCCCTGAAAAGCCGCGTTGTAGAACGACAATACCTAGACGATGAGACAAGCGAGGCTGTAAGTTACAGCATCACGGAAAAACAAGAAGTATCGTTTTACTTAGGTCCCTTTGGTAAATACTTTACACCATGCGAAGAGGACCAAGAAAAACTAAACTACATTCTTGAAAAAGCCGATGCACTCGATGTCTTGTATTCTACTAGCACAATAAAGCTACAACGAGAATTTGTTACCCTGGATGAAACTGAAAAAGAGACTGAAAGAAGGCCACCAACTGAGGAGGACTTCAAGAAGCACTTTAGCAGTAGTCATTGGGAATCGGCTTGGAAACACTACCAGGAGAGCCTGAAATAATGGCCTCCATTTTTTCCATTTACTCTAAAGGTTTAAAGACGGATTCAAAATGATAAAACTTCAAGCTGAAAAATACTGTCAGGTAACGGGAAAACCATGTATTCTTCATGTGGATTGCGCTTCTTGCCCCGTGGTAGAGGAAACACAGTTTTCTTGTTCTCGATGTGGTGAGAAGTGGAATCTTCTAAGCGATCCATCGGCTGAGACTGATACATGCCCTGAATGTGGGATAACCGTCAAATCAGATAGCCCTGGGTCAAAACAAGATGATGGAAAATATGAATCTGATTGGGATGAAGAGAGAGGTAAGTACCGATGATCACCATCAAGTCAGATAGTTTTAGGTCGGAGGTGGAACAATGAGAGAAGAAAAAGAACTTAGGCTCACACTCGAATGTATGGATGAGTACCTTCATGAAGGACAGTTAGAACGTTATGAAATGGAGCAAATAGAGTTTGTTATTGACACGGTTCTTTATTGTCTAAATGAACCAGTGAAATACAATGAGGATAAGTTTCCTGAACCTAATATGTCCATTATTAAACACAAAAAGAGGTAAAACAGATGATGTGGAATAACATCTCGGGTGGAGATCCAAGCGTAGCGATGGCCTTACTTAACCCGAAGGTTCCCTGTGTTATAGTTAATACTGGTGGGAATTATCCTTGGGCTTGGAGGCAGATAAACAAACTTCAACATAAGGGAATCACAGTTATAGCGATCAGTAGTCATCAAGGAGGATACCCAACATATTTCGATTACCTATGGAAATCAAACAAGATCCCATTCTTCAAGGGCTGCTGTCACAGAGGTAAAGACATGCACCTTGATAGATTCTATAAGAATATGCCGGGATCACATATCGTAAACATAGGATTCCTAAAAGGTGAAGAAAAAAGAGCCGAAAGGTTATCACGGAAGGACACAAAACAAAGAAAATTCAACTATCCGATGCTCAACTATACCCGTGAACAATGCACTAAGGTATTGAAACGGAACGGCCTCGAATCAAACCCTAAAACTGGTTGCTGGTTCTGCCCAAAGGGTCCAAACCCACCAGAGTGGGCAATAAAAGCAATTATCAGCCAAGAAGGACAAGATGAACGTGCAAGAACCAGAGGACTACTTGACAAGAATAGAGGTGTTGAACAATTAGTTTAACGCTTTTCAGCCCAAACAACGTACTTGTTTTTGACTCTGGGGCCGCTTTGTTCTCTGACTCTGGCGTTAAAGCCTCGTTTTCTACAATTAGCGGCGTATTTCTTCGCCGCTGCCTTGGTTTTGAACGAATCCATTCGTTTCAACATATTAAGGCCATACACAACTATATTTATAAAAGTACCCAAAAAGAAACCAAACTTAGGACGGATTAGATGAATACTTTTTACAAATTAATCCAGGGTGATTGCATAAAGAAGCTGCCAGAACTGGAATCCAATTCTATTGACTTGATTGTTACTGATCCACCGTATCATATCGAACAAAAAAACAAACTTACAAAGCAAAAAGGAAAAATCATGTCAACGTCAGATGCTTGGGGGCATTGGACAGATGATAGTTTTAATGATTACGATTCTCTAATAAAAGGGTTCATAGATGAATCAAAAAGATTGCTAAAAGATGGCGGTAGCTGTTATTTATGGTTAGATTGGGCTAAGATTGGTTTGTATTGGAAATACATTGAACACATTGGCCTAGTCCCAAAGAACGCTATTATCTGGGTAAAGACTCAACCAATGCCACATTTCAGAAAAACAAACTATCGCAGCTCTTATGAACAATGTATCTGGTACGCGAAGGGCAGCCCTAAAACCTTCAATTTCTTAGAACAATCAGAAATGAAGAACGTTTATCATGCCAACAACACGATAAGAACTACTCCGCATCCAACTGAAAAGCCACTTGATTTGTTTAAATGGCATATCGAAGTCTCTAGTGCGAGGAGAGATGTGGTTTTAGATCCATTCATGGGAAGCGGGACCACAATGAAGGCTGCCCAGGAGATGGGGCGTTCCTGTATCGGAATCGAGTTAAACCCAGACTATGTTGAAGTTATCAAGAAAAGGTGTTATGGGCGTACATTCCTTGATAGGCCGTCCGAGTATGACTTTCCAGAGGTAATATCACAATGACCATTAACAAGCAAATAAAACGGATGAATGAAAATGCCTCATAAGAATCTTCGTTGTAAAGGGTCCGATGAAAACCCTCATTGGACAAAGATGAAACACCATCGATGGTTGAGACAGCATGAGATATTTAGAGATAAATTCCATCGCGGTGAATATTGGCATAGGGAATTGATCTGTCCCACATGTGGAACCATAAAGAATGATGTAAAAATGAGAAAAGCATCAACAATGAGAAGAATACAAGATAAGCAAACAAAGAGGACGTAGACATGAAACCAATTCTTGATGCGACAGCTGGGTATCGTCACATGTGGAATGGTAGAGGTAAAAACAACGTTGTGTTTATGGATAAACGTAGTAAGGTAAAACCTGATATTGTCGGAGCATGGGCTAACCTTCCATTCAGAGATAATTGCTTTCAGCTGGTAATCTTTGATCCACCTCACATTATATGGGATGAGAAGTGGAAGAGAAGTGTACAGCGTCAGGGTATTTTGGATGCGTTTAGTTTCTGGACTTCAAAAAGGCAGATCGCGCCAGCTCTGTTCAAAGCAATAAAAGAATTTCATAGAGTATCTAACAAACTATGTTTTAAATGGTGTGACACTAGAGATGGAACAACATACAAGCGGTTATCATCTATATTTCGCGGATTGTGGGAACCATTTTATGAGCATAAATTCATCAACAAAGGATTCGGTTCACGGTTTACATGGTGGGTTACTATGGTATCCATTAATAGCAAAAGTCTTAGGATAGATGAATAATGGGTGAATCCAATCTACACAAATATCTAAAATTAATGGGGATAAAATATCTGGATGAACAAGGATGCAGATTGGTTGCAACTGAAATTTACATTAGGAAAAGTGCATCTGATTTATGGATAACCGGTGATCCCGATCTTAAAGAGAAGATTGATAATCACAGCAAATACCTTGACATAGATTTCTATGAATCGAGGTACAAACAAGTAAAGGATTCAGATTCAAAGTGGATAATTGATGTTCTCGGAGTTGGTACAAGGCCAATTATGAAGATGGTTAATCACGATTCTAGATACCCAGATTACAAAACATCAACAAAAGTTGATGAAGAACCAGTTATCCGAGGAATAGAGGTTAAAGTCTCTCGCAATGACTTCAAGAACGGATATGTCCAGACGGGTCTAAATTATCATTATCTTTTATGCCCTGAGTTACTTGTCAAGAAGTCTGAAGTTCCTAAACATATTGGGCTTCTATACTGGAGGGGCGGTAGGGAAACCGCAGTTTATTGTGCTAAAAGACCAAAAAAGCAGGAATTGAACACGGATATGTTAACTCATTACAAGGACAAGATTTACTCTAGGTACCATAGTCAGATAATGGGTATGACTAGGGATCAGATGCGATTATTGGGGGCATCCATTGATACAAAACAACTTAGGACGAACCCATAATATTATATATGTAGCATGTGTAGCATGTGTAGGTGATGAAACATGGAGAAAGAGTATAGCCGAACCGGAATCTTTGTGATAGACACAGAACTCTGGACATGGGCTAAATACCAATCTGCAATACTGGGATTCAACTCGGTTTCGGAATACCTTTTCGATTTAATCAAAAAAGAAAAAGAGTTGGAGGAAAACTAGATGCAAAGTTGGCGGGATATAAGTCCTATCATGTGGAAGGGTCATTGTCCTGACTGTAATGAACCAACAGCCCATTATAGAAAGCTAGACCACGAGTGGGTTTATTATAATCAATGTTGGGTGTGTGGGGCGGTGTTCAACCTGAGAACAGAGTCCATTAATCCATTAGAGGAGGCTGTTAAGAGGTTTAACAGAATGAGGAGATTTGCTAAAAGCTTCATAATCGGCTTTGGAAACCGTAAACTAGATAAATCTAAGGAGGAATCATAGATGAGCTTCAAACTCCTAGACTCTGCGATCAGCAATCTCCTCACGTTCCTAGAGGTGCATGAGAACGATGTTGATGTGAGCATGATTCACTCGGCACTCAGTTTCCTTGATGAATACAAGAAGGAGGAAAACTAGATGACTGAACCTGTGTGTTTTGGTGAATGGGATAAATGTCCATACACCGAGGTTCCTAAAAGAAAAAGAATGTCAGTATGTCCAAGATATGCTAGGGCTTGCTGTGAAAAGTTCCATAAAATAGGTAGTAAAGAGGTAGAAACACAATGAGAAATGGACCAGTTCTTGAGGGAGAGGCCAGATGTCCAGACTGTGGAAAATGGGTATTAGCCCGTTTCTATGCTGGAAATACTTACACTAAATGCGAAGAACATGGGATATACAAAACAACTAAAATGAAAAACTTCCCAAAGAAAACAATAACGGAAGAAGAGAAATGACCATATATTTACCATTTGACTGTCCAGAGAGTCATAAAAACTATGGTGGTTGCATAATTCCAGACAAGAACAATCAAGACGCTACAAGGTGTCCATATTGGAATAAGTGTTATGAGAGAACCGAGAAAAAATGGGAGTATATTCTGCTGAAATAATAGTAAAGAGGATAAATGAATGAAATCAATGATCGTATCTAGCTTCGCGGCCAACATCATTCTTCTTCCAGATGGAAAAATACGTAAACCTGGTAGTAAACACCAGAAAAAGATTGGCGAGATACAGCCAATTATACAGGCTCTAGCCCTTACGGGTGAACAAGAACTAGTTCAAAAACTGATCGATGTTGAGGTTATCGCTTGTCAAGGAGACACAAAATACGTTGCTCATTTAAGATACCTTCAATACTGCATTAATTATCTTCGAGAACACTTTAACCATTTTTATGAGGGGAAAACAGAACAATGAGTTGGGTTAAATGTAAAGCGTGTGGAGATGAACACAATACCAAATCTGGGCTTATTGCTACAAGGAGAAAACTTTGTAGAAAATGTGATAAAGAATATTGGTCTTGGTGGGATTCTGTTAAGAATAACTCAGATTTTAGGCATTTGGTTTACAACACAGAGACTCGTAGGGTAAATTATTGGCGAGATAATATCCTAAAAGATGAGGGGAGTTAGGTAATGGGAGAATCCAATCTACATAAATATCTAAAACTGATGGGCATCAAATATCTTGATGAACAGGGCTGTCGGTTGGTGGCAACAGAAATCTATATCAGAAAAAGTGCATCTGATCTGTGGGTAAATGGAGACCCTGAACTTCAAAACAAGATCGTTAATCACAGCAAATACCTAGATATTGATGGGTATGAGTCACGCTACAAAGAAAACCACGACTCAGATTCAAAGTGGATAATTGATGTTCTTGGTATAGGTGACAAACCAATTATGAAGCCAGTTATGCGTGAGGCTCGTTACCCAGACTATAAACCAATGACGAAAGTAGGAGAAGAAACAGTTATCCGTGGTGTAGAGGTAAAAGTCTCTCGAAGCGATTTCAAGAATGGGTACGTTCAAACAGGTCTAAACTATCATTATCTTTTATGTCCAGAGTTACTTGTCAAGAAATCAGAGATTCCTAAACATATAGGACTTCTGTATTGGCGAGGTGGTAGGGAAACGGCGGTCTACTGTGCTAAGAGGCCAGTGAAGCAAGAATTGAATACAGATATGCTGGTTCATTACCGTGAGAAAATTTATGGAAGATACCACAGTCAGATTATGGGCATGACCAGGGAACAGATGAGATTATTATATAACTCAATTAATCCAAACGACCTAAAAGACGGAGGTTTAACGGAAAAATGAGTGAGATTAAAACCAAGTTCAGAAAACGAGCTTATACGATATGGTGTCCTAAACCGAAAACTAAGACAACTTATGAAGATCATGTTAAGGTAGTAAAGCAGTGTTCAAAAACTGGTTGGACTCGAATGACTGATTGTGAGGACTGCGAGTTTAAGGTCTACATGGACGAGAACGGAACCGAGTGTTCTTATGGTCAGTCTAAAGAAAAAACGTCCCGAGTAGGAGAGTAAATTAGGTTGCCTGAACCAAGAGTAAAGCGGGGAAAATGGAGTAACCCAGAGAATCGACATAGAACCAGACCTCAAGCACCACCACGTAAGAAAAAGAACCGTAAAAGGGAGAGAAATTAGGTGAAAATTGTAATTATCTCATGTGGTCAAGCATTATGTCCAAACTGTCATAAAACCACTGATTGGTACGTTGATTATTGGCGAGATGATGATGGAATCAAACTACCAATAGGGGTAGAATGTGGTGAATGTGATCACCAGTTATCAGATGATGAGTTTGAACTTATCCGTATAAAGGAGAAGAAATAGGTTGGAAATATCCACACTTTCGGAACTATGGAAAAGCCCAGAATGGAAAGCCCAATCAAAGGCTTTCAGCGAAGGTAAACCATGTGCCTGGTGTGGAGCTAAACCCGGCGATACTTACGAGACAAGAAAAGGCAAGCCCAGAAAATACGGGTTCGCACCCCACCACATCGAGAAACACAAGTGGGGCCTTCCGCTTTACAATCAAGTCAAAAACCAGATGTTCAGAGAACATTACAAAGTCTTGACATCAGCAATCACATTCATGTTTCCAATAGGTCTTTCTCAAAAAGAGTTTAGAAATCAAACCAAGTTCGATTGGGAAAAGGCACACCGGGACGAAATACAAGCCAAGTTCCAAGAGGCCAAGGATCGGATTCTCAATGATTACCTGAACCTAAGCGAAGAAAACGCCGTGATCCTTTGTACTCGATGTCACTATGCCAGGGAAAAGGGCATGGTCCTCTGTAAGAACTGTGGGAAAAGCTACCATAAACCGAAGTATGATCAATGCTGGAGCTGTAACAACGTCCAGAAAGAGGGAGAGAAAGAGGTGAAATAATGGCAAAAGGAAAACCAAAGAAAGATGGATCAGGCCGTGGGTCACGATCTAATAAGGGTCGTGGTGGATGTAAAACCATGAAGAAAAAGGGTACGGGGCGTAACCGTTGATCCATTTAACGGAGGACAAACTGGATGATTAATATATTAGAATATGAAAGATTAGGTGATACAGTTGAATGATAAAAGATTCAAAATTAAAGGATATACGGTATCTGCAAAAGTTCATGATAAACCTTCTCGTTTTGGTCTTGGTAAAGGCAGAGTATCAAAACTAAGGGTAAAAACACCCGGAGGGAAAACCGTTATTAATTATGATCGTGGATGGGACATAAAACCAACAAAAGACATACATCGAGAGATATTAGGCCGTATAGTAACTAAATATAGGAAGAAAAAGAAAAAATAATTTTTTTATCCATTAACCAAACGAGCAAGAGGACATCCGTACTTAGTATCAGGTTATGGATAATTTGTTATGCCTAAGTCTATAATGTTTTTTATAGTGGTTGCTTGGGTTTTTATGGTGAACTCTCTTTCCTTTTGATCTACTTGATGTGTATCATAGGTTATGGCTTGACTTAGTTCATTGGTGAACTCCACGTTTTTTAGGTTCTTTGTTAAGCGTTGGCGTATAGTATATTGAGTGTATGTAGAGTCTGCTAGTAACTCGGTTTCTTGTAATGTTAATTGATTCGACTCTAACGGTATTTTTATTTGCTGTGAATCATAAACGTATATTGTCTGATAACTATTATCATGTTCATCGTAACGGATATTTGTCTCTATGTTTGTGTTCAAATATACCCAAACATATAGTTGATTTTCCTCCGTAGTGACTTTACGAATCTTCATGGAGTTTGGGCGAACAGTTGACTCGGTGGGCATCGCGGATGCTATGGGTAGCATTATTAGGGCTACTACTAGCAGTAAGGTGAATATTTTTACTGTTCTCGTTTTTCGTTTTGGCTCTGTTCTCATCTTTTTCATTTCCTTTTTTTCTCTCCCTTGTCCTTTTGGACTATTATGGGGCGTACTCCGCGCGCGCGCCGAAATCACGATAGCTAGCCGAAGGGACAGTATCCGAATACAACCCGCCGAGCCCCGCTTTCGAGGCGTCAGCCCAAGCGCCGCCGGCCAGCAGTATGTTTGTCTCACCCGCATCATGGCTATACTGATAATCCGGGATATAGGTAGCGGCTCCACCCGCCGTCGCGCTCGCTATGAACAGGTACTTCATTACTCTATCCCACTCGATGTCACTGATGTATCCATCTGTAGTTATCGGAGCCATGCTGGACGCTTCATATGTTGCCAACGCATCAGCGAATGTCCCATCTCCATCCCTTTCAATTATTCTATACTCCGCGTCCACCGCGTTGTAACCGTCAATGAAACCCCAAACATTCCCCCATAGGTTCTCCATATAACGATACGTAGCTGGAACATCACCGTCTGCGCCTGTACCTACTCCTGTACCAGCAGCGTCAAGGTTGCTGTCTACACTTGCGGCAGCAGTTTCTAATCCCGCATACCCTACTCCTGCTGCTAAATCAACTACGCCCCTGCCTATCTCGGTTTGGCTATCCATGTTACCATACTCTATTATGAAAAGCAGTTTCACCGCGCTGAGGCTCCAGATGCCCATCTGCCCCCAACCCGCGCCCGGCGCAGAACCATAAGTACGTGCCTCACCGATAGTTAGCGACTCTGCGACTTGTACCCCAGTCGCGCCAGCCATGTTAGCTCCACCCGTTGATCCGTTTAAGTTTTCTGCAATAAAAGCTGCTACTGCTTGTTGTTTAATATACACTGTCCCAGCGGCGGTTCCACCACCCCAAGCTCCCCCGGTAAGAGTCCAATCAATAACAACCCCAGTACCACCGTTTGTAGCACCAGTAATGGTTTCTCCACGGGTAAACTCCACTGATCCACTGTCATAGGGTAATGCATCTATTTCACCGCCCGTCCAAGGCTGCTCCGTATCACGGGTATGCAGCTTCAGGGTAGTGACAGCATCATGAACCCCAGTGCCAACCATCAGCGAAGCCTCATATGCGCCAATGTAGATGTAGGCTTTAGGACGACCATCACGTTGAAGGAACACGGGGTGTACTTCAAACCCCGTTAACGGGACTCCGCTGATCCACCACTGATAGACCCCAGTTGTTAACTGCTCACCACGAACATAGAAACAAGGAATCTCAACCATAACCTCCCCATTACTACCATCCGATGCGTAGTCACCATCACCGTACCTAGCATTAATTGTGCCATCTGGTGCTAAGTTTACGCGAGTTATACTTCCCCAAACCGTGTGATTATTAAAATTAGCAGTAACCGGAGTTATTGTAGCCCCATCTATGTCTATCTGAATCCAAGTATCTGTACCTTGATTCCACTGAACCCCATATACTTGACCCTCTGCGAGAACCGCGCCATCTCTATGGACTACGCCGTCAATAGTTACACCATCACCGTTAGAGTATTCATCAATAGAATCCGTGTCTACTGTACCCGAAGCATCAAGATTTGTAACAGTAACATCCACAAACGTTGGATTCCCGGAAGGATCCGCGTTTAAGATATTATCCGTAATATTCACAGAATTAAGGTAAAACTCATCGGCCTCAACGCTGCTAAAGTTCACATCACTTGTTGTTTCTACGTTCTGGTCCATGTCCCAAAGCTCGTTTGCTCCCTGTCCGGTATCTACGGTGGCAAAGATTACGGCTGATGCTTGGAGAACATTCTGATCCATATCATATAGTTCGTTGGCTCCTTGCCCTGTGTCTAGGGTTACAAAGGTAGCGGCCCTAGTGTTGTCAATGATCTCGGTTCCACCCATAGAGTATCCAAGAGTAGCGTTTACGTATTGGCCTACATAGGTAGTGACCCCCCCCGCCGTTCTTATGGTGCTTTGTGGAACAGCGGCGTACCCTATCCCGGCACCTACCATTAGGAAAACAATTACTGCTAACCAGATAACACGATTACTTGACTGTTTACTCAACGTTTTTTTCTCCTTTTAGTTGTAGCTCGCCTAAGTCTGTAATATTCCCGGTGATACCGGGTTCGTTTAGGATCTCTGCCTCGTATTTTGATCCCTGTTTTCTTGTTTTTCTTAGGCATCTAACTCAACAAATAATATGCGTTGCCTCATATTTATATATGTGTTTAGTGTTGAGTTATATTGTTGAGTGAACTTGGATAACAAAAACAACCCAGATGGCCTAACCTACATAGAACCAACGGGCGAGGAGCCAGAGTAAAATTGAGCCGCCAGGTGAGTAAGTACGTAGCGGTACTTTTACTTGCCTTATTACTGGTCCCGACCGTAAACGCCTTCACCATCGACGGCCCCACAAACTTCCAGTACGGCACCGATGGAAACGTAAGATTCGGCGACACATTTGTATCCACCCAACTCAGCATCGTGAACGCACTTAACCAGTTTAACAGCCTACGGTACGGCGGAGCTAACTGGGGCGCGCTTGCGTTTAGCTGTGACACCGGGGTAAACATGACTATTCTTTCTGTCACTAGGCACACGATAAGGTATAACGTGTCCACCCTTATTGGTGGGGGCGTTGATACATATGTTCACTATAATCGAAACGATGAAATCCCAACCGGGGTAAACACGGATAACATTGTCTATGACCCAGTTACGGACATCGCCACAGTCACCACCACCGGAAACGGCGTAATCGTCACCCTAAACTATGTGACTTCAATTAGTACCACGTTAACAGATAATGGTGAAATTCTTGTTTCGATTTTCTTGGTGGTTGCCTTAATACTTGTCTTTATGAGTTTAGGTGGAATGATTGATACAAAGACTTTAATTACATTCCTAATAGTAATAACATTAGTTATGGCGTTTTCAGCAATTTTCCGTAGTTGGGGATACTAAGATGGGTAAAAAAAAAGAGTCATTCCTATTATCCTCTTATGTTTTATCATAGTTCCAATGGTATCTGGAGCCGTCATACCGGATTATGTTCTCCCTCATGTTCCCTGGTTTGATTATGATTGGGAGTACCGTAGACATGCTACAGTAAGTTCACAAATTAAAGCCTCTGGCCTTCTACAAAACATAACTGTGATCTTTAATGATACTGTTATTGATTGGAACCATGTTCAAATGGATGGAGATGATATACGGTTTGTTTTCCTACAAGATCCATTGGTTGCGTTGCCGTATGACTTGAATTATTTTAGCTGGAATAATAGCGTAATCGCTTCATTCACTATTCCTTTTGTGTCAAACACTACGGATGTGGGGTTTATGATGTACTATGGGAACCCGTTTGCGAGTGATACGGAGATCACGATAAACAACGCTACGGCTTTAAACAATGTCAGTGTTTGGGGTGATTTATACCGACTTTTAACCACCTTCCCCGAGATTTCAGATTATAACCTAGACATAAGCCGAGGATTGATACCAGGTAAAACCGTTTGGCACAAATTCGGTGCTGATTATAAAGTTGATGATAATGAATATACTGTAATATGGACTGGTCCGAATGTGACATATCCATATCATATAATTGGTAAGTTGAATGTTACTAGTACAGATGCAGACGACACTGTTGGTGGTAATGGATTATGGAATGTTACTTTGACAGGACTTGATGAAAATTGGGCGTGGTTAATTGAAACTATACAATTAGATGGACAAAATAATGTAACGACAGTAAATTCTTGGTCACGAATTTTTAGGATGCAAGGACGTGAATCTGGGGTAAGTGGATGGAACGAGGGAGTAATTTATGCTGGTCATGGTTTGAACACTGGCGGTGTTCCTGCTGCAGTTCATGCTTTGATAGATGAGGAACATGGACAAACTTTGATGGCTTTGATGTCTGTTCCTGTAAATACGACTGGATATATTACAAGTTTCTATTTTTCGTCAGATGACGATAAGGATATAGAATATGAATTACAAATTAGAGATTTTGGTGAGATTTTTTGTTGTAAGCATCATATTTTTAGTAAGAAACAAAATTCTTGGAGCACTTATCCTGAGTTCGTTCCATTTAGAGTTGAAGAGAAAAGTGATATACAGATGATGGCAAGGGGCGAAAAAGCTCCTGGTGTTACAGCTGGATTTACAATAATATTTGTAGATAATACGGTTCCTGAACGAGTCATATATGAGATCGTTAGGGTCGATGGGGCTAGAGAATATGGATCACCTCTTGACGTTGATGTAATTGATGTTGTTGAGACGAAGAATCCAGCAAGTAACACGCTTCTTTTTCTTGCGATTGTCATTATAATACTGCTGGCTATCGGATGGGTGGTGAGGAAATAAATGACTAAAAGTAGATCAACTCGAAGAATATTTACAACAATAAAATCCTTTGGAGCCATTATCGCTATTTTAATGTTCATCGTTTTAGCTGGAAACAGGTGGGGCTTTAACTTTGCAGTTGAATACGTTTCACTTATTCCAAGCATGATTTTAATTATGATGGCAATTTACGGGATAATTAACAACCAGGATTTTGTGCTTATGGGTAGTTTCTTTATGCTAGGAATAGGGTTCGCGGTAATGACGGGGCAATTAAATACACTTGGAATACTTATCCCAGACATGATAACCCCAGCCCTACCTCTCAGATATATTCAACTCATAATAATCGTTTTTAGCGGCATAATTGGCACCGTTTTCAGCGGAGGATAAATAAGGTTTTTATAAAGGAACCTATATTTTACCCATAGCGGTACTAGGAGCTGAGAAAAAATAGCAGGAAGCATACTTGACAACCCGGTCGTGCAGCTACTTATCGTTATGGCAATCGCACTTGCACTTGCAGCGATTCCCTTCATGATCTCGGTTCAGAATGCAATCCGGGACGCGATGGTATCTCTAGCCCAGATACTCGTCATAGTCGCCCTGGTTTGGGCGTTTACTATTCTAAAGTAGTCCCGGGCCGGGCTACATCTGAATAGATCCCCGTTTTATTTTTCTCTTATCGAGGGGTATCCTTTGAGTAATATCGGAAAAACATTAAAAAACCAAGTAGTAACGGGGTATGTTCGGTATGCCCCTAAGAAGGTGAAACGTTTTACGGAACCCCTTGTTCCCAGGATTAGAAAAAAGACGAAGAATAGTAAAGATTTTTTAAAGAAGCGTTCTGATCGTGGGAGAAATTCGTTAAAAAAGGAGTTAAAGAAACGTATTCTGGGTGTCCAAAAAAGGACTAGAAAGAGATGAACCATGTTTTTTATATAGGAGTATCTCTTGATTATAAACATGCCAGCAGAAAGACTAAAGTTTGACGGTAAAACATTCAGGCTTAGGCGTAAATTCGAGAGAAAACGGGATGCAGAAAAGGCCAAGGAAAAATTAAAGAAAACCCATAATGTTCGTGTTGTTCCCTATAAAGACTCGAAGGGTAGGAAAAGGCACGGCCTATACGCTAGAGGGAAATAAGGTTCCTTCTTTATTGGAGGCGTAAACTATGAGTCCACAGCGAAAGAGCCCGATAGAACACAAGGTTACGCCTACAGACAAAAGGTTTTCAGATAAGGTAAGGCGTGAGGGCTTCATCCGAGGTAAAGGCAAACGCCGTGTAAAGAAGGTGAAACGAAAAGTAAAGACCACTAGAAAACTTCGCGGAGTCCTCGGTGATCCCTCCGGCTTCAACGTGTCTATATTCTTCTTAGATGAACCAAGGGAAACGGTAAATGTTGGTGAAAACAATTACACAGCCGGAACCAAGGCTGGGCTTGTCGCTATGAAAACTCCTGCGGTTCCTGTCAGAATGCAGATACGGAGACGGTCAAAATGAGGGTAAAGGTGAATGAATAATGGTTAAATTCGTAAACCCCAAAACCGGGAGAATTAGTAACCTTAGCGTAGGGTCAGCCAAATATGCCAAGGCTATCTCTCAAGGATGGAAAAAACCTAGCAGAGCAGAAATAAAAAAAATCAGACACGACTTTAAGAAAGTATCCGAACTATCTGGGATAAAAGCATCAAGCCCAGCCCAGTTAAAAAGGAAGGTTGGAGGTGAAGAGGCGTACAGGGCACTTGTTGAATCCGAACCAAAGACCACACCATCGGGTGAACCTGGCTTTACACCACCACCTGACACCAAAAAAACCGTTCTAGTTGACAGGGTAACGTTTGACCCCCACCAAGCCCTTGAAGAAATTAAAAGCGATTTGAAACAGGTTAAAGAGGATTACAAGGCTCTGGACTTGTCAACGGCTGAGATAGAGAAAAGCAAGGCTGAGATAGAGAAAATATCCGATTCACTCAAGAGAAAAGATCAAACAAGGAAAAACATAGAAAAAACGCGGGACGCGATCATTAAAGTAAAAGATGAATTAGCCAGAAAACAAGAAGACATACCAGTTAAAAAACCACCTGATGTTAAAAAACCAGTGTCATTAGGGGAAAAGACGTTTGTAGGACCACCAGAACCATCTAAAACACAAATTCAAATAAACAGACTTAACACCCTACAAAGTGAGGGATTAATCTATACTGAACAATATAAAAAAGAGGGTGATATACCTGTTGGAGAGTCAAGAATAGGAACACGGTATATTCCTTTGGTTCCAAGAGAGGCAATAACTGGAACTCTGAAAACTAGGTTTGAAGATGCAGGGTTTACGTTATCTGATATTCCTACTGGTCCTAGTGCTAGATTGTATAATTGGGGGCAAAAAGCGTTTAGGGAAGGTAGTTTAGGACAAAAACAGACAGAATACTTTGCGGCAGTAATAGGGCAACTAGAATCAACAATTAGTGGACCAATACGCGCTATTATGCAGTTAGCAACTGGTAAAGCACAGACATGGGAAAAAGTAAACCCCACCACAATTCAGTTAATAGAAAACTACTCCGATACTGAAAAAATTGCGTTTTACATGGGTGGTACTGGAGCTTCTATTCTTGGTAATTATCTTGCTTATGTTCCTATTGGTGCTACTGTAAGCACCGTGTTCGGTGCGGCTGGTAAAATAGCTAGTTCTATTGGTGCTAAAACCCCTAGTGCAGTTTTGAGGATTGCTCGTGAAATTGCTAAACGTCCTGATTTGGCTAGGGCTATTATGGCGGCTCCTATTGCTGGTGTTGAAGTAAGCAAGGTATATTCTGATTATAAAGCCGGTGTAGAGCCAGTTAACATTATAGGTGAATCTGCTATGCGTGTCGGTGGCCTTGTAGGTGCAATAGCGGGTCTTGATGAAGGGTTCAGATTACCACAAAAGGTAAAAGACTGGTACGCAACAAGAGGTAGAACCGAAATACCACCTGATAAATTATGGCGTGTTTCAACAAAGGAATCAGGTAAACTTCCAACATATCAATCAGCGTCAAAACAAAAATGGAGTAAAGAGTTTAAAGACTTGGCATCAGAATTATCCGGTGAAGAATATTTGGGTGATGTGGCTCCTGGTGAGTTTAGAACTTGGCATGGAACTGGTGATCCGTGGAAAACACGGATACATGAAACTACCGAGGTTCTTGTTGGTGAGTCAACCGATAAGTTTGCGGGACTTTTTGTTGCTCCTGAACCTTCACCATTAAGATTGCCTGGCGGTGTTGGTGAAAGCGGAAGGCTTGGCATTCCAGGCATAGGTGGAACGGCTGAGATTATTACTATTGATAGTCTTGTTGAGGTTATGCCGTCTGGTATGACCAAGGCACAAACTCAGGCTTGGTTAGCTAAACAAATTGGTACAACAACCGCATACATTCCTCCCGTTTCTATGATTACAAGCGAAATGGAGGCCATTATACCCCAAGGAACACAGTTAGTAAAAGTGGGGCAAGATTGGTACACAAATTGGGCTGGACATAGAGTGTTAGTTAATAAATACGCTTTACTACCATTCGGTGCGGCTGAATTAATTGAGGGCATAGAGGTTGTATCAATTGAAAGTCTTGTATCTAGTTCGTCCTCAATGTATGATACTTACTTAACATATGGTATCACAATTCCCCCGTCTGTTAGTATTGTCTCTGAGTTATCTTCGTCTGATTTAACTAAGCTGTCTGACGAGTTAGGGGTATCTGAAAGCGATCTTAGGAATATTAGTGATACTCTTAGTGAAACCGTGAATTATAGCGAATCATCTAGTGCTGATGTTACTGAATCTGTTATTGAAGACGCGATCACAGATATTACACCATCAGACATAACCGATACTACTACCGAACCTACTGAACCAACAGAACCTACTCCTACTGAACCAACAGAACCTACTCCTACTGAACCAACAGAACCTACTCCTACTGAACCAACAGAACCTACTCCTACTGAACCAACAGAACCTACTCCTACTGAACCAACAGAACCTACTCCTACTGAACCACCGACGCTAGAAGAAGAGCCTATTACACCTCCCATTGTTTTTACTAAAAAAGAAAAGTTAGAA
>Ga0222640_1000095_pt1 | contig 29496 bp, 67 predicted proteins | sample AntAcemetagen187_FD_181144 | JGI IMG/M metagenome (GOLD analysis project Ga0222640, IMG submission 181144) | Saline water microbial communities from Ace Lake, Antarctica - #187 | ecosystem: Environmental > Aquatic > Non-marine Saline and Alkaline > Saline | place: Antarctica: Ace Lake... | reverse complement strand
CCACATTTTTTACAAAAATAACTATTGTGGAAAGGACTTATTCCATTCGGAGATACACTTATCGACTTTGTCTTTGAACAAATTGTATCCATCTTCATCAACCTCAATTATTATTCCTTCATCAATTACATAATACTCTTCTCCTTTCTTAAAAGAAAAAGGCATATCATCAAAGATAGAAAGAATAAAGTAAACACCTTTCATTGTATCGTTAAGAGAACTTAAATCATATGCCAGAAGATTCTTAACATTAGTCTTGATATACTTCTGTTCTAGTTCAGCATACCTTGTATTATTAGTAGTTCCCTTTTGTCTGTGACAAACGAACTCAATCAATTCATCTTCAGATATCATTATAGTTTCTCCAATGTTAATAATCTTTTGAATTCTTTTGATATATCTACATCAATAAAAGGAATCTGTAAACTAATCTCAACATAATCATTACTAGAATCTTTTTCATTCAGAACAACAGAATCTATAGTAACTGCTTGAAAATCTGGTTGTATAAAATCGTCAATTAACATTTTTAATAACCACCATTTAACCTGTGTCATAGTCCCTATTTTTGGTATTGTTGAATCCATTCTAAAAGTCTGGTAACTTTACCTTAGGTTTGTTATAGCCTAATGCTTTTGAATCTACTTTGTAGTAGATAAGTGCATCATACTTTGCAGGAACTTCTCCATCTTTTGTTATCTTAAATACTTGTGATGCAACAGTCTCTTGACTTGTTCCACCATCAATAGTTTCTATCTCTTCAGAAATTTGTTCAATAGAAATGTTAGAAAATGCTACACACTTTTTTAAATATCCCATGGTATTACCTATATAGTAGCCGATATATAAACTTATCGGTTGTCTTTTCGTTGTTCAAATGATTCAGTAATTCTCTTGTTCTCTACCTCGTCAAGTTCCATAATCATTAGATGAACATTGTTAAGAATATGTTCTTCTTCTAACGATGAAGTCGGCATATTCCTAATTCTATCCCACAATTTATTTAATATATCCACATACATCTTTTACTTCTCACATAATGTAAGTTCAATAAGTCCTTTGTTGCCTTCATATTCATCAATGATTTGTTTAAGTTGTTCACCAGTAACAGATATATTAAATTGTATGTGGTGACTTCCTTTCCCCCCATCTATATTCAAATCAGTTCCTTTAATCCATGCGTATACTTTCATTTTCTTTTCCTCTTTATAAATAATAAGTAATATATGTTGCCCAAGCAATTACTCCTGCTATCAATCCAATAGTATTCAAAGCTACATCCCTACTATAATGTTCTTCGTTTTTTTTAATAGATAGTCCAACTATCCCACAGACTACCCCTGATATTGGAACTAACCAACCAGTTGCTATTGACACTATACCCAATACCTTACTTGCATTTCTTTTCTTTATTTCTTTTGTCATTTTATATTCCTCCTATTTAATTGGTTTGTATAATCACAAACCATCTTTAAGTATGAAAGGTTATGGTTGCTAAGTTCAAACCCATAGGTTGAAAAAAGAGGAAGGGAAACGTAGAACTCTTGTGACCTAGTCTCCCAAGAAAACAACCAGCGTATTATCTCAACGAATGTTATTACGACATCCTACAACCATAACCAAATTGGTCACTATGATTCATTACAAGATAGAATATCTACTTGTAGTAATGAAAAGTTTGGGCAATCTACATTTTTACATACCCAAAACCCTGATGCTTGTTGCATTTCACTTAAACAATATACACATTTAGTCATTCTTCATCACCTTTAATTTCAAAATTGTTGTTAGCGACATCTTCAATAAATTGTTCTCTTGCTTCTTCAAGTGAGGACACACCATCTTCTTGGTAGTAGGTTTTTGTTATTGAACACGTTGCCATTTTGAATGGTTGTTTATATGTACGCATACACTCTTCAAAAATTATCTTAACTACCTCTTTACTATTTCCTTCAATCAATTCATTAATTCTTTCTATCATTTTTAATCTTCCCTCCTATCTTCCCAATCATCTGCAATGGACAAGAACTTATCTTCACAAACAAAACACATTCTATCTTCAACTCCAATTAAATTATTGTTACACGTAAGACAGGTCTTACATTTGGTAGAGAATATGTTTGTTAAAATATTTTTATTACTTCCATGAATTAAACCATACCCTACTGCTTCTTGGAAAGTTTTAAAGTGGTGTTGCTCTTCTATCCCACTATAATTTATATGTCCAAAAGCATATCCATTTATCACTTCATTCTTCTTTGTCATCTTCTGTTATCTCATTCAGTACCATCTCTTGAACTTTAGTTTGTGGTATAGTTATGTCTCCTTTAAGTTGAAAGATTTGTTGTTCAGGTAACTCTACCTTAATCATTATCTCTACAGGTATTTCGTGAGGAAGAGTGTTTGGTTTTCTTTTCTTAACAGATATCTCCCCTGTCTTATAGTTAAGAACAAGGTATCCCGTAAATGTTTTTAAACTCATTGTACTATTTCCTCTACCATCTTTAATTTAAGATACCTTTCTTTAATCAGTTTGTTTTGTTCTAACAAATATTCTATCTTGTCTTGATATACTTGTACTTTAGTTCTTGCTCTTTCCATTTTATCCATGTTCCATTTAATTTCTCCTAAGTTTTGTTTAAATGTTTCAAGTGCCTTGTCCTCATCACAACCAACAAATTCAATAACTGTTCCACTAATTGCATTCATCACATAGTTCTTATGCCTTGTTGTGCTTACTGACCTTTCATCTTTATTAAAGGCATATCCCCAGTCTGTATGTCTTGCTATTGGAAAATGATATCCATAAGAAAAAACAGTAAACCCCTTCATGGTATCTTCACAGAACATTCTACTCCCTGTATATTTTCTTTTACAAACAAATTCATAAGCTACTTCTTGATGTGTTGACATTTTTAAATCTCCTCCCAAGCTTTTAAAGATTCTTCATCCATATATATTGTTGGGTTTTCTGATTCAATTCTACTTACCCATTCCCAGAAGTATCCGCATTTCATTTCAAAAGATATATCTTTATCAGGAAATCTCTTCTCAAAAAATAATGTTGTTAATCTAATGTTTTCTTTTTCTTGTTCGTTCATTTTATCTCCTCCTATTTAATCCATAACCCATATCATTCTGGATTAATTCTTTTCTCTTTTGTTCTCTTTCTACTTCTATTGTTCCACTACCTAAAGGCAACCTACATTCATCACAGATTTTTCCTTTCTTAAACCTTGAAGCATAGTATTCTCCACAACGCCTACATCGTCTCATATAAGTTGATAGTACCATTATCTTTTCTGGAACACCACTATTAAAGAGTCTTGTGGTAGTCCTCTAATCTTAACCCGCTTATCTTTAGCGAGTTCCATTGCAAATTTCTGAACAGATTTATAGTTTGAATCATGGAACAATATAATTGCACCTTTTCTTAAGTGTGGAAACCAAGATTCAAAGTCAGTCTTAACTCCTTCGTATGTGTGGTCTCCATCAATAAAGATTAAATCAATCTGTTCTTTTTCCATTCCTTTGCTACCTGTTCTGATTCTCCTTTGATTACCTCTATGTTTTCGTACACCGATTCTAACTTAGCTTTAATATCTTTGTAAGTAAATCCTTTATCTTTCCAGATATCTTTACATTCTTTCTTAGCTTCTTTGTTCTTAATCAAATCTACATCTTCAAACACATCTATACAATATACTTTCTTAGAACTCTCTGCTAAAATCTTTGCACTGCCACCCATATAAGTTCCTATTTCTAAAGCTATTCCTTCCTTAGCCCTAGCATAATTATCTAAAGCTAACCTATCTCCTTCCATTAATAGTTCATCTGTCATTGTAATTCCTCCAACATTATGCTCTTCTTTGCATCTTCAATTGTGTTATAATCTCCTACTATATATCCTTTACCTTTTTGACATATCAGAATAAACTTATCTTCTGTTTCTATTACTTGATAGTTTTCTTTTGGACAAGTAATTTCTTTTCCTAAGATAAGATACCCCGATACTATTGTTGCAATCTTATCTGTTTCTTTTACTAAAGTAGTAATTGTTTCAGTAAAATCTTTAACTCCATACTTATTAGTCTTAATTATTTCTGTTATTTTATATTTCATTTTGTCATAGTCCAATTCAAATATCAATCCTTCTTTTACTATGCTAGTCGGGAACAAAGGTATCTGTGCTTTTACTTCTTTGTCTAAAAAGTAACCAAGTATCACGGGTATAAATCTTAATGTGCAAACATAATAAATATTCTCTACTTTAAAGTATACTCTACTGTATGTATTTTGTAATGGTATCTTCTCTAATTTCCTTAATAAGTTCTTTTTTCTTTTCATCTGTCCACTCCTCTTCACATTCTTCTTTGACCTCATCATATACTTCATCTCTAATCTCTTCCCTAACATCATCTTTTAAGTCTTCATATAATTCGTTTCTCACATCTGGCTCTACTTCTTCTCTAATATCTCTTCTAAGTTCATCTACAAAATCATCACGGCATTCATCTTCAACTTGTTTCTTAAGTTCTTCTTCTAACTCTTCCCTGACTTTATCATGAAGTTCTTGCCTAAGTTCCTCTCGAATATTTGGGTAAAGTTCTTCTTTAACTTCATCATAGCTTTCGTCTTCCATTTTAATCTTCCTCTTCACCCATAAACAAATGAACTTCAACACCATCAAAGTTCCAATTAAAATGTTCACCACTTCTTAGTTGTTCCATATCTTCTTCTGAAATATTCACATCAATCTTTTTCATTTTATCCTCCTTTATCACAAAACATTTCTTTAAGTTCTGGAATATTATCCCATACATATTTTATTGCACAAGCTTTTGCTTTATCATTACCATTATAATTCCAGAAATGTATTTTACAATTATTCTTCCAGAAAGATGTTACAATGTTAGCCTTACATGTACAGTGAACATACCTATTTGGTTCACCATCATCTGTTCTGACTAAAATGCAACAATAGTCTATTTCCCCGTTTACCTTCTCTGCCCAAACTTGTTCTCCTACATACGTCATTTTAATAATGTATATCCACTACTGCAATAACTTTTTCTTTGTTAGGAATGATATAATTACTAATGAATTCTTTTTCTAACTCACCTGCTTTAGTAAAATTTAAATTATAATCTTTCGATATCCAGTCATCTTTATCAACATCTAACATATCACACGTATGAAACTCTTTCATCTTATCTAAGTCAAGGTCTTGTATCCTTGCTACATCATACCCCTCATAATCTTTTTCTTCTTTATCAAATTGTTCTTCTACATCTTTAGCCTTAAATCCTTTACACTTATCTTTTATTTTAAGCATTCCTTTCCACCTTCCTCCAATAGAAAACCAATCCCACATTCCTCTTTCATTATACTTATAATGTGCTTCGTTGTTTACTGCAATTAGTTCTGTATCTTCTTGGTCACTAAGATAATCTTCAACAAACATATTGAAATCAGTATCAAACAATTCTGGATTTTCTTTCCTCCATTTAATAAAAGCTTCTTTACTATCTTCTTTATTATAATACATTTTACCTTGATTAGCTTCATTATATCCATCTAATGCAGAATGTATTTGGTCAACAAGTTTATTTCCATTATCTGTAAATATTACTGCTACTGTTTTATGCATTTTAGTTACCCCTCCAACCTGTTAATCATTTGTTCTTTCAGCCAACCTTTTTTATTCTTTTTAACATAAGTTATACACTTTGTAATACTATCTTTAATTAACTGAGCCTTATGTTCTTCTTGAGACAGATATGTCTCCATACATTTAACACAGAAGAATAGTATTCCATCCCGTATTGTCCTATCTCCTTTGTAAATATTAACTTTACAAGTATCACAAGTATGTTCCTTTGTTGCTTTCCTTATTTGTGGAACTCTCTCACTTATGTTATTGATAATCATATCATACTGGAAATCTGTATCAGTTGTTTTCATTCTGTTCCATCTTAATTACTATGCCTACTCCTGTATCCTTAGCTATTCTATCGCTACCATTAGAAGTAATTGCCCAAATCATTGTTGAATCAGGGATATCTTCTGTAGATACTTTATTGAAATAGCCATCTGTAAAACAGATAAGAACTTTAGGTCTTTTGTTTTTCTTATAAAGATACTTTCTTACACAAGAGAAATCAGTACCACCATAGCCACTTACATTTTGTCTCTTAAGTTTATCTAAATCTCCTCCTCTTATCTCTACTTCAGCACCTACTGTTGTGTCCCAAAATAGTACATTCATATTTACCTGTCTAAAACTTTTGGCTATTCCTACCATTTCACTCATAAATTCTGTATATTCTTTATTAGAAATAGAACCTGACACATCTACTGCAACTGTTACCTCTACTGTCTCTCTTACTACATTAGGTAGATAACACCCTGAACTTATAGATTTTTTATGTGGTCTATTCCAACTGGTATCGCTTGAAAATGTGCTTACAACATATTTATTTAGTAAAGCCTTCCAACAAATCTTAGGTTCAAGTAAGTTTTCTAATATCCTATCCATTCCACTAGGCAAGTTTCCTCTGTTCCTTGCATTAGTAGTAGCTTCTGCCATCATCTGCTTGAACTTTTGTTCTACCTGTTTCTTTTCTTTACTTGTTAAAGGCTTACCATTGACTGTTTGTTTCTTTCCATTACCTTCTTCGTCTCCTTCACCATCTTCAGGCAACCCACTACCAAAGATATGAACGTCCATTCCCTCATAACTTTCCTTAACTTTTTTAGTAAGGTCTTTATTAGAAATCAATTCATCATACACTTCTTCTGCTGACTTATTTGAACAGTCTACTATCTTAGTTCCATAAATTTCTACAACATCTTTATAGTCTGGAATGATACTTCCTTTAGGTAGAGTGAACTTATTCTTAACAAGTATAGCATTGATTACTGTATCTGTTGCAATGTTCCAGATAGTTTTATCTCTACTGTTTACTCTAACTAAATGTAGAAGACACTGGTGCATAATCTCGTGGATTAAACAACCTTGTAATTCATCCTGTGGAAGTCCTTCTACAAATGCTTTATCATAATATATATTACCTTTAGCATCTACTCCCATTGTTGGCATAGGCATATCATTTTGTTTAGTAATCTTACTTTGTAAAAGTAGGTAAGAAAAGAAAGGTTGTTCTCCCATTATTTCAATCTTAGCTTTAGTAATTTTATCTTCTGCATTCATCCCCATTTTAATTTCCCTCTTCATCATAGAAGAACTTAAAGTATTTTTCTAGTAATCCACTTGCTTTCTGGTTTTTCATTATTGAGTTCTTGAATGATACCTTATTGTTTCCAGCCATCATTTTAAGCATAAGAACTCCAAAGTCTGCTGGAATATGTTCACAAACTTCTATCAGTTTTTCAAACACCTTGTTGTTTGTATAATACTTCTCTGCTAGTCCACCTACTATTGCATACCTTATATCTGGTTGGTCATACTGTTCCATAATAGAAGGTTTCTTTAGTATCTCGTTTAAATCTACTGTGTTTCTTAGTTTTAAGAATGCAGAAAACTCTACTGCTACTCCCTCTCCTATTGCACTAGCAACTAGACTATGTGTAAGCGTACTACTTTTTACTCCTTTAATTAATGTTGAAGCTCTTTCCCAACCTCTAGGAGTAATAGACTTAACTCCTTCTTTAGTGCTTACTTTGTTTATCATAGTGTTCTTGAACTGTAAGAAAGTAATAATTCTTGGTTCAATGTTATTGTCATAAGCCCAGTTAAACCATTTTTCTGTATCAAATGTAAGTTCTACTTCACTCATTCTATCTTTAAGTGGGTTAGGCATATCAAAAGTGTGAGCTCTATCTTGTGAATTGTGAACAATCAATCCATTAGCTACAAAGTTATGGTTCTTTTTAGTTGTAAAGTCATAGATAAAACAAGTTCTTTTAACAACCTTTATATCTTTAACAACCTCACCATTTGTTATTGCTAATTTTAATTGTTGTTGAACTACATCTAACTTATTGATAATGTCTTTCTCCCAAAATCTACTAACTTTAAACCCATTTGTTTTAAGGATTTTATTAACATTCAAATCTTTCTCTGTTCCATCTGGAAAGTTGTGCCAATAATCTCCATCTGCCATTACAACTAAATTCTTAGAAGGAATAAAGAAATCAGCAATACAAACTAATTTATTCTTAACATAGATAGGAACTTCTATTTCATAATTAACATTCAATTTTTTAATAAGATTATCTATTTCCCTTTCTATATTAGTTTGATTTTTTCCTGCATATTTCTTTCTTGTTGTAATTGCACCTTGTTGTGCAGATTTCAAGAATAGTTCTGGGTTTTCCTCTCTCCATTTCATTAATGCTTTTGGAAAATATTTACTCATTCTATCTTGGTGTGCTTTGCTATTCTTTAATGAATAAGATATCTTCCTTGAGAATTCGTTTTTCTCTTCTTTAGACATATTAGCAAACCTTTCTTGTGTTTGTCTTGCCATTTTTTCTTTAATCTCTGGTCTATTTCTATATTCTTTTTGGAATTTAGAAATCTTTTTTCCAGTTTCTTTTGTTTGTTTGTGTCCAATTCCAGTTCTATTTTTAACTATTTTTGCAGAACAACTCTTAGAACAAGTGGTCATCTGTTTATCTGAAAAGAAATGTTCCCCACAACCAGCACATTTTATCTTATGTAACTTTAATTTTCTTCCTGTCCCTACTTCTTTTGTTTTCTTACTATCTGGGTGTTCTAAAATAACATCTCCTTTCTTAAGGTTAGAAGCATACACCCACCCTTTATTAGTTAATAACGGGTGGTCTACTGTTGCCTGAATTTGACTATTCTCTGTTTCAACAATATAAATTGGGTGATTATATACTTTTCTTTTCCATTTATCTACCACCTCATCTTCTTCAAAACCATTTTCTCCTAATGAAATTACTTTATCACCTACTAGGATTTTTGATATTGCTTTATATTTCTCTCGTTCTCTACTTGGATTAGCCATAGTAATAAAGTGTTGTGCTGTTAAGCATCTATTACCCGCCCCAAAGAAACCAATCTTATCGCTTAACTTAGTTTCTCCCATACACCTATCGTGTAAAATCTGGTAAGCACTTGCCAATACGCTTGGTGGGGCTAAGTTAATCTCGTCAAAGAAAACTATTCCGTCTGCATTTTCGTTAGTTAAATAGTTAATCCACTTAGGTATCTTCCATTCTACTGAATCACCTTCTCCATCAAATCGAGGTAATCCTTTTAAATCTGTGTTATCTGATTGCGAAAGTCTGACATCTGTAAACACAAAATACTTTTCTGGACTTTCAAACATTTTGTTTCTTTGTGTTGCACTTGTTCTGTTCCAATCAACAAACTCTTTACCTTTATTCTTAGCTATTTCTACTGCTGAAGCCTTGAGTATAGTAGATTTTCCTATTCCAAAGCCACCATATACCATCATTGGAATCTTCTTATCGTAATGGTTCTTTACCATATCTTTCATATCAACTGCATCAATTTCATATACCATTTTTTTATTTCCTCCTTTTTAGTTTCCAGATTTGTTCTTCTTGAACTATATCTTCAACTATTTCTATTTTAAATCTAACTCTTTTTCCTATAAATCTTTCTGGAATAATAATATTTCCTAACCATACGCATCCATTATTCCCTGTTTGATTTAACCCAACCAACCACCAATTTCTATTACTTGCTCTTGATATGTATCTTTGTGTATCTATTTTCATTTTTAACATACTTGTTCCAATACACTCATTGCTTTAGCTTTAATAAGAATTTCTTCTGGAATGTTGTCTTCGATTATATGTTTGTTTGAAATAAGTTTAATTAATTCAATCATTTTAACAGGATATAATTTAGTTGGCATGGACATACTTTTTTCACAAACAAACCCTATCGTTTTTCGTTTTGTCTTAACTATACCTATTACCCTTACTCCTTTAATTAAACTATACATTAATACTTTAGATTCTGATTTGTTAATTAATGTTCTACTAACACCATAAGGCATAGACACATTTAACTTAAATCCTTCGTATTCTTCCCAACCTTTACTCCATACATATCTTCTATTTTTAATAACATCTACATTTAAATTATCTTTCAATAACTTAGCCAATGTAATTTCTAATACTTCTGTCATATTCCGTTTCCTCCTGAGTAAATGTTCCACTCATTTTTTGTATCTCTATTGCTTTATGTTTGTTTATTTCTAATGCTACTTTAATCTCTAACTTAAAATCATTTGAAGCAACCATGCTTTGAAACTCATCTCCATTTAATTTCAATCCAGTAGCAATAGTAAAACAAGTAGTCATAAATGTTTGTTGAGTAAACATTTCGTTTATAATATTCATCTTTTCTTTTGCTTGTTCTAATAAGTTAAGCTCTCGTTCCATCTTCTTCAAATTCACCACCATTATTTTTAATATCTTCTACAATACATTCATAAGATAAGATATACTCATATTCTTCATGCACTTCTTTCTTAAACTTCCTTGCTAAATCATCAACGATTATTTGTAATTCTCCTTTCAAGTTGTCTACTTTCTTTTCTACTAATTTTTCAAACAACTCTCCTAAATCTTCATCGTCTATTTCAATGTCTAAATCCACATACACTTCATTCTCTTTAACACATATTGCATATATGTAAGGTAGAATATCTTCGTATTCTTTTAGGTTATTAACTGCTAAGAAACCTTTGTCTAATTCTATACTTGAATTAATACTAAAGTAATCTCCTTGACAATAAGAACAATCCCATTGAAATTTGCAACTATAAAAACCTAATTCTTCTAACCTATCTACAAAACTATCTGTAAGAATATCATTAGAACAATCACAACAATCTTCTTGTTTTATAGTTCTGTAATTTTCAACTGCTTTTTCTTTAGCTTCATTACTAAGTTCTTTAAATTCATATACTTCCGTAATTACTTTTCTCATTGTATCACATCTCCTTTATTTTGTTCATAACCATAAATGGTCTTACTATCTTCTTTGCGTTTTCTAACTTAATATTATTTGTTACTGATTCTTTTTCCTTTTGAACATTCCATTCATCAATCATTTCTATAATATCGTTCCCGTATTGGTGAACAATTTCAGAAAATGTAACATCATAAGCCACATCAAAACTTTGTTCTTTTTCATCACCTTTGACTAACATAGCCATTCTGTATCCATTATAACTTATACTTTCAATCTCAATTTCTTTTACATCTCTGTATCTTACATAAAATAATTTATGTTTTACTTTCCTTGTTATCTTGTGCTTGAAATTGTCATTAGTAATTCCCTTTAATGATTTATGTATTTTTAAAAATAAATCTTTCTTTACCTTAGTTGGAATGTGTTCTGCAAGTTTAATATAATCGTCGTTGTTTAATACAAATTCAATCCATTCGTCATCTCTAATTTCATTAGAGTTCCCACCATATTTAGAATATAATGTATTAATTCCTTTTGATATAACCAACTCGTAGTTTTTGTTGTATTGTTCTCTAAAACTTAATCCCGTTAATCTTCGCTTGGAAGATAATGGATATATGTGGCTAAGTAATTTATATGCTTTCTGAGAAGTGTTGTTATTTGTTGAAGTTTCATCACTAAGTTTTTTTATTAGTGTTATCTTATCAATCAATTCCTTATTAATTAATTGTTTCATTTTATGTTTCTCCTTCTTATTTTACCCATAAGAAATAGGTCGTTAATAATAAGGTCATCTTTACTTTCTTTCTTAAAGATATTAACAAACTTTTTATCATTAGAGTTACTTCTTCTAATAGGAAAGTCAGCTAACTTTATCATCTTTGGTAGTTGAGTTACCATTTTTCAAACCTCCAACAAAAATATTTATTCTTTAATTTTCTAATAATAGTGTCAGCTTTAACTGATTGTAATCCGTTTTGTCCATCTCTAATATTAGCTAAACAAGTATAAGCTAACCTTTCTAATGGTGCTAGTTCAAATTCATCTATTCTTGGCATTTTATCCCTCCATTATTTGTTTTAATACACACTTAGCTAAACCTTTCTTAATTTTTTCATCTATCTGTTTAATTTCTTTCTTAAAACAAGACACATGAAACCAACACTTTCCTTTAATAGCAAAGTCATCTTCAATCTTTCTATCACAAGAAGAACAATAGCAATTATCAGTTTTTTGTAAGTGGCAAAGTCCTTTAATTATTCTAGGCATTATCATTTTAATATTCCTTTAAGTGCAATAGTTTGCCTTCTTTGGTTCAATCTTTCTTCGCTTAAGCTATTACTTAACTTTCTTATACATAAAGAACAAAGGTTTTGTGTAACATAAGAACCGCCCACTCTACCATAAAATGCTTCTTCTCCTTTGTTTATTCTTTCATGACAATTATTGCAAGTCTTTCGGTTATTTTTAGCTATTTTTAATCCCATCATAACCCCCGATATATTTTTAAACTTTCAGTATCCATATGATTTTCTGGAGTTCCACGATTAAATCTATCTGCCCATTCCATAGCATAGTGTTTGTCTGTATAGTTTTCTTTACCCTCATGAAACCGATAGAACATAAATTTTAAGTATCTATCTTGAACTTCTGGTAACTTGATTGTTTTACTTGCGTCACAAATGTTTAATATACTAAAAATATAGTCTTATGATAATTGTTCACTAAAACAGAACTTAAAAGAAAATCTATTCTTTTTGTTCCTAACTTTGTAATTCTTATATTGTTGGTTATCTTCATTTTTCTAACCCCATAGCTTTATATCTACTTTCTACAAACTTCTTTATATCTGGAGTAGGTTTATTCTGTTCTAAACTCTTAGATAATTGTGTAAATTCACAACCCATTAAAATAAAATGTTGAGATAATTCTTTACACATTCTAATAAGTTTCTTTCTTGTCCACGCATTTATTTTCTCTGTCATTTTACCTCCTCACATATACTTTCTACTTTAAACCCCAATCTTCTAACAAATGCAGTAAGACTTTCTATTTCTATCCTTGCAAGTTCAATATCTTCTTCTACTTCAATTACTATTTTCATTTTATCTTACCTCTTTTGTGCATTCTGTTTAATTTCTTTAACATATACATCTCCCAACTCAAATCTTCCATAAGTATAAGGAGATTTAACGGCACAATACCATCTGGCGTATAATTTTTCATCGTCTAATTGCCACTTCTTTAATACTCTCCACCAGCTTCATTAACCCAAACTTCGTAAGGATTATCTTTACTTCTTGTTTTCAAACATTCATTTTTCATTTTCTCATCAACTCCCCCATTTTTACTCCATCTAAAAATAATTTAATCTTAGGCAATTCTAACGTTTTAGAATAGGAACGCTCATACTCATAGATATATAAAAATTGTTTTAAATGTAACTTCTCTAACAAATTAATATATTTTTCTTTCCTATTATTAATATCGCTATCGTGTTTAATCCTTTCTTCTTTGTCCATTTTGGAAAGGTCGCACAACTTATCTTCTATCATATCAAACTTAACAATAGTTTCTAATAACGGCACAACTTTACAAAGAATATTATGTTCTGCTTTAACAAATACTTCTTTACATTCATTATCTGCTTTATTAATAATACCTATTAGAACTTCTACATCTTCTTTCATCGTAGTTACCTCACTATATTTTAATAGAACCAGTTTTTTTCAGTTCATAATACTTTAGGTAACAGGCATTAGGAGTTCTTTTCAGTTCTCTACCTACACTATCCCAACTTCTTTTTTTACCACCAATAGAGCCAAGAAGATTAGTTTCCGTTAAAGTCCATTGTTGGTTTGCCCTTTTCCGTTTATACTTTTTAACGATACCAGTAAGAACTTTCTTCTTATATGTTCGTTTCTCAGCTAATTGCTTAAATTCTTCAACGGACATTTCTGCTATAAATCCATTCATATTTACTTTTACCATATTATTTTCTCCATTTCTTTAGGATTCGAACCTAATAGAAATTATAATAAAAAGAAAATAAAAATAAGTTTCTGGTTTTCTGTCTAATTTATTCGTCTTTCCGAACTAAAGTAATCAATTCTGCAACATATTCTTCTGCTTTCATTAAATGTGTTATCGCTTCTTCTGGATTATCTCTTACTTTTATAAGCTGTTTTTGAATAAAAGTTAGTTCTTCAATAAAATGTTCTTTGTCAATCTTAATTTCTTTTCAATTCTCATTTGTTCACCTTTTCAGCTTGTTGTGCTTTTTTGTTAATTAAGTTAACACTAATTCCACATCTTTTGCAAATTGGTTCTTCAAGTGCTCTTGTAAAGATTTTATTTTCTGTCATATGTGATACATGACCAACAAATTTATGTCCGAAATATTTGCAAATTATATTCATTTTTCTTTCCTCGTATCCCTGACCTTTTGTGCTTGTTTTAGTTCCTTTTCCATCTCTTTAACTTCTTCAGTTATTGATTCTATTTCTTTTCTTGATTTATAGATGGTTTCATTTAGCTCTGTTCTTCTAATTCTGTAATAATTCACTAATATTTCATATCGTTTCTTATTCATTCTAATTTTCCTCTTAATATTTTCTCTTTTCCAAATCCTTGTTTAAACAGTTCTAATCTTAATTTAAACATATCTTCACGTTGATATTTATCACCTATGCTAACTCGTTCTGTTGCTTCTGCTTCACACAACTCCAGTCTTTTAATGATATTTTCATCGGTGCAAAGTATGCATAATCCATTTGAATTAACTTTCATTTCTTGTTCACAGTTTATACAATTAACAAGTAGTGGTGTTACTGTGTGATAAGTGTTTTTTAACATTCTTTGATAGTGTATTAATTTTCTTTTTTTGGCACTTTCTTCTTCTGATAATTCAGTTAAATCAATATTATTATTTTCTACACACTTACAAGTTTCTAATTCTAAATCATATTCTTGTTTACATCTATTACATTTTACCCAATCCATTTTAATCCTCTTTCTTTCCAAAACCCTTTAAATCAAATAATTGCCCTTGAATGAAACCTAAAATATATAGTTTAGAATATTCATCCAATTCATTTATCTTTTCTTTTAACTCTTCTAGTTCCTTATTCATTTTAATCCTCCATTTGTTTGTTATATAAATCGCTAATAAATTCTTCATCAACATCATCAATTCCAATTATCTCAATCCACTTGTCAATGATATATTCACTATTCTTTTCTATCCATTCAGTATAGTTATCATCATAACTACCTTCTCCTTCTTTTCCGGGCATTTCTCCTGCCCCATTACAATTTACCATTTAATCTTCCCTCGCTTTTCTGATTTTATTAGCAATTCTATTAATTCTTATAGCATAGCTATTTTTAGTATCTGCTTTTACTAAGTTTTGAAAATATTCAATAGCCACTTCTTGGAATATTCCTTTGGTCACTATTGTTGGTACTTTGGTTTTACTATCAAATCTCCATATAATATATTCATCATTATTCATTTGTTCGACCTCTTAGTGTTACACTTATTTTAATAGTTCTAGAGGTGTATTCTCTATTTGTATTTTAGCCAATTTAGTTTCAATCTCGTCCTTTATTTTATCTCCCACGGTTTCCATAGCTGACATTTTTCCCATACATTTTTGACATAATCCCCATGACTTAACAGTGATTTGTGAGGAATAAGCTTTTGGGTTTTTCTTAAATAAAGCTAATCTACCATAAGATTTATTTGTTCTTTTTCCACACATATCACAAAAACATATATCTGTTCTTAATATTCTTCCCATTTTATTTTCTCCATTTCTTTAGGGCTTACACCTAATAGAAATCATAAAAAAATAAAAAAGAGAAAGTTATTTCCCAAAAGATACAATAGTTGCTTCATAAGGTAATCTTTTTTCTTCAAGATTCTTAATGTCCCTATCAATTCTATCTACATTATCTACTGCTTCTCTGTATTCTCTTAATGCAAACTCTACTTCTGCATTTTTCTTCTCTGTTTCAAATTGTTTCTTAGCTATTGCTAAGTTTACTTTCTTAATCTTTTTTAGTTCCATTTTATTCTCCACGCTATATGTAGCGTTATTTGTATTCTTAAATACGTCTTCAAAAGTTAGTGTATTAAATCCGGGTTCTCTACCTTTACACATATCTTGTTCACTATCTACACAAAATTGTAAATGGTTTTGTAGTTCTCTCTTACTATGTAACCATTTAAACCCTAAATCAAACAACACTTTTTGTATTTCCCAACTTTCTTCTTTTGTTTTACAAACAAAGTTCTTCTTAATTAGTCCTAATCTAGTAAGTACACTAGCTTTTTCTTTTCCGTATGGGAACGCTTCTACAAAATCTGCTATAAAATAATTCCATTCGCCTCCATTTACGTTACTAAATTTACATTGTTGTTCTCCATTAATTAGGATATTTCCACAACTTTCACATTCCCTACACATTTGATTCTTAAACCCACTATACTTATCTTCTGCCCAATAAGTATTTCTATTTTCAAATGTTATGTGTTTTCCATTTCTAAGAGGATAATCTTCTCTTAATCTGTAAACCTTTCCTACTTCAAATTTATCTACCATAGTTTCTTTCCTCCATTACTTTATATCTGTAAGTATGAAATATAGGAAATTAATATTTCCTAAGTTAATAATCACCAAACGTCTTTGTTAGTTCCTTCTAGGATTTGAACCTATTAAGAAACATAATTTAAACGAAAGAATAATCTTTCGCTTATTAAATCTATTGTTTTGCCATTGTAAGAAATTCTGCTAAGTATTCTTCAGCTTTCTCTATATGTTCTATTGCTTCTTCTGGACTTTCAGAAACTCTAGCTTTCGTAAGTTGTTCTTGAATAGCTGTAAGTTCTTTAACAAAATGTTCTTTATCTACTGCAACATTTCCAATCATTTTTAGTTCCTCTTGTGTATTTTCTTATAGCATTTGCTACATATTGGTTTGATGTTGTGAGAAAAAATAATATACTTCTCCCCACAAACACAAACTTTCTTCACTAAATCTAAACTAGATAATTCCTTTTTAGTAAAGTTCTGTTCCATTTTCTAAGCAAGTAATTTTAATGCTTTTGCTACTTCTGGATTTTCTGCAACAAGTTTCTTAAACTTAGCCGAGTTAAGATTAATTGAAGTCTTAGCCTTAGCTGTTTTCTTAGCTACTTTTTGGTTATGTTTCGCATTTCTGTTCATACAAAACATAAACCACTTACCTGTTGTTCCTTCTTTTGCTTTGGATTTAGCAAATTTCATATAGCCAACTTCTCCTGCGTCTAAACATTCTTGACAAGCAGGGTAATCTTTGGTATAAGTCTTTCCGTCTATTGTCCAACTAAGATTTACTTGTAGTCTATTCTTTTCATCTAAGGAATAGGCATTAAATACTGGCTTTCCTTTCAATCCTAAGTCAATTTCTTGACCAACTTTCTCACTAAACTTAGCATTAATCTCGTTTAAAGCTTCTACTCCGTATGTTTTAATTACTTTTTTTGTTTCCATTGTTTTCTCCAACTGCTTATGGCAGTTAATCCACGTTTTGAAAATAAAGTTTCGGACAATTAATCCATATATATAAGAAAAATTATCCCGAAATTCATCAATTTATATATATTCTTAGCTCTATTTCTATCTCACTTCTACTTCTTACAACGCACTTCATTTATAAAGAGAACAAACCACAGTGCCTAAAAAATAAAGAAATGGTTTTGTTGTTGAGTGATAAACGAGAAAGAAAAAAAAGGTTTATTTTTTGGTAAGTTGTAACTTCTCACAACGTAACACATAAACCATAAAAGAAAACTCACAAACAACCACAATTTGAAACCCCTTAAATCTGTTTTGGGTATGTCGGTTATTGTTTTTTTCTTTTTTTTGTTGGACGTAGTCCAACAACAAAAAAAAGAAATATATATTCTGATTTTATTAATTAATACGAATATACCTACACGTGTATTATATATTAAAGTAATTAGTATAAAGGTATAATATATTATAACTCGCACGTGGATAATCAATACACTAACGGATTTATTTTGTGCTTAAAAAAAGCTGTTTTCCTCACAAATAGCCTCAAAAACGAAAGGTTTATATATCCCCTCCACTTTTAAACCACCATTGAGCTTAAAACTAGTCATTGAATTGGTTTGGTTCGGAGAATAAAAAAAATGGTAAATAACGAAAATGTAAACATTGAGAATTTAGTTTTTGAAGTAGCAAAAGGAGAACACAAAACACAAAACAAACAGATTAAAAGCGTTTGGGGGGTTTGTTAAAATGACTTTAGGAACAACAGAAAGAAATTTAGATTATGATGTGGATAATTTAAGTTTAGGAAACAAAACAAAAGCCCATTTTTTAGGCTATGATAATTTAGAGGAGTTAAATAAAGATTTGGCAAATTTAAACCACGAATCCGAAGAATACAGCGTTTTAATTGACTTAAAAAACCACTTAGAAACAGAACAACAAAAAGCAACAGAAACAACCATTAATCTTAAAGAGTTTTCTTTTAATACTGATGAAGAAGTAAACGCTTTATTTGAAGATTTAAGCTACCAAAATTTAGATTTTTATTTTAAGACTAATGGGAGAGAAACAACAAACCAATATTTAACAGAACTTAATAAAACTAAATTAATTAATATAGAGAAAAATAACAATTTAGTTTATGGTTATTGTGACGGTTCAAATATGGCTTTAAAAGACTTAACTCCAGATAATGAAGCGTTATTTTTTGGAATCTCTGCTAGATTTAAGAAGATTTTAAAGAAGAACGAAAACATAACCAAAACAAAAGACAAATTAAAAAAGTTAAGTTTAGAAAATGGAGAACTAGAGGAGAACGGAAAGAAGAAAATATTAAAACAAACAACCGAATTTTTAAACTTTATAAACGTACAAAAAAAAGCAATAAAGGAACTACAATTTAAAAATAAAGTTGCTAGAAACTTAATAAAGCCGTCTATTGTGGGGTTTTGCTAAAATGGGAGGAGATTATACTGAGGAATTTAAGTGTTTATGTGGTGGTTATATTGATATTTATATAAATTGGATTACTGGCAACGAAACCCCACGATGTCGGAATAATTGCGAATTATTTAATATAAATTGGTATTGCGAAATAGCAAATAAACTTAATGGGGGTGATTAAAATGATTAGTTACAACCAATTTAAAAAGAATTGTTATAATTGGAATATTACTTATAGTGAAGATGATATAAAAAAAGGATATAAAGAATATACTGATTTTATGAACTCTTAACTTTTTTCTTTTCTTTTTTTATTATTAAAAGTATATTGTTAAATACTTTTATTTATTGATTAATTTATATTTTATTAAATTATGCCTATTGATTTTTTATACCACTACCCTTATAATTCCACCAATTATAAAAAAGTTGCTTAAAACGAAAGTAAACCACTAATTAAAACACACACTAGAACCTATATTTTAAAGAACCATTCAACACCATAAAGCATATAAAACCTATAAATAATATAAAGTATATGATTAAATACTTTTAATATAAAAAGAAAAGAAAAGAAAAGAAATTATTGTTTACTAATCACTACTAATTTATGGGTTTCTGTTTCAATTATTAAAATATCCTTAAATAAACCAGAATTCAATTTAGTAAATTCTAAACTTACAGCTTTATTTATTTGTTCTAAAATTTCCTTTTCTGTTAAATTAAAAATACTTTCAAAACAATCTTTAGTTGTCCATATTTTAAAAGTTTTATCTAAAACCCTCACTTCTCTAGTTGCACAACCATTATCTTTTAAAACATCTGTTCCTATTGTTATTTTTTTAATCATTTTAATAATTCTCCTGTAAAATTTGTTTTTTACAATTTTTACATATAGCGAAATGATAATTCCCACACATATAAAGCTGAGGGTGAATTATATTCATTAAAATAGTTTTTTTTAAAGGTTTATGTTTATTGCATAAATCACAACTATTTAGGTTTTTCATCGATTTATTTAAATCTCTATTAGTGATAATATATCCTCTAATATCACCGAATCCTGTATAAATAAAACTCACTTTATTATTTTTTTTTGCGTTTTCTAAATTGTCAAAAACAAAATACTGTTTACCACAAAGAACTTTTTTTATATCCATTTTCATTTTAATAACCCCTCTTTATTAAATCTTTATGTTCCTTTTCAAATTCACTAATAAAGTATTTTCTGATTTCAATATTAAGATTTTTAAATTCGTTATTCACTAATTCATAATAAAGATTTAATAAATCTGATGAATCACACTTGTTTAAAAATTTTTTAACAAAATCAATACTATTTTTTTTAGTAACCATTTTTTAATTTCTCCGAGTAAACCCAGACTTCGCAAGGTTTAAGCTCAATGGGAGTAGTAAAGTGGGGGGAGTATTTAAACCTTTCGTTTTTAGAGTTATTTGTGAGTAAAACAACTATTTTTAGGAGGGGAAAAGCAAAACACAACTACCATAAAGTGACGAACCATAACTGAAACAGAATAAGACTAAATAAGCATATTGCTTTTTATATAAGAGATTATCAAACAATTATATAATAGTAGTGTAATTAGTATAGTAATATAGTAATAAGTTTATAATGAATATATGCAACAGTATAAAACATTAATAGCATATAGTAAAAGAAAAAGAGGAAGGGGGCAACAGACGATAACTACTATAAGGTATAATAAATAAAGTAGTAATGGTTTATAAGGTATATGGTAGAATGATTATAAATGTATATAACACATTATAGCCAATATTGTATAATATTGTTACATATTATAACATAATGCTAAATAATGCTAAATACTGTTATCAATAAGGGGCTTTTCTTTCCCTTATATACTTTGTATTCTTTATATTCAAGAACATATAAGAGTATATTGAGCTTATATTGAGTATAATAAGAGTATATCAGTATACGAAAGAGTATATTAGCATACTTTAAAGCATAACCATAGTAGACAAATAGAATAAGGGGGGTGGCAATAGTTTGCTTATATTACGCGATTATATGTATGGTATGGAAGAATTCGCTACACACCAAAATCCCGAATACACTTTCTGTGTCAGTTTGTGTCACCCTCCTTAGCTACTTATACGCTTCTGTGTCAATATGTGTCAACTTGTGTCACCTATTGTGTGTCATTTTGTGTCACTTGGACTAGCTGTGTCAGATTGCACCACCTTTAGAAAGGTTTATATAGATAGGGTGACACAGATTGTGTCAGGGTAGACTTTACCTTACGGAGGATATAAGATGTTTGATAATAAGACTTGGGAAGTATTAAATAATGATATAACTATTAATAATTTTAATTCAAAACGATTTAATGGATTTAGTTTTATAAATAGTTCACATCAATTTGTGTATGATATTGGCGATGAGGTATACTTTGTAATTGACTCTACTGTTTATAAGGGTAAAATATTATCTATTAACTTTGCAGGTTTGTGTAAGTTAAGTTATTTACCTGACAACAATTGTGATATATTTGTTAAGCATTATTTGTTATATGATTCAGCTTATATTGCAATTAAAGAAGCAGAATATAATAATGTACATTTTGGTGTCCACCATGTCTAGTAAGCAGATAAGAATAAGTGGGAGTAATCTTACTAAACTAGAATTGATTGACACTGATATTAATGTAGCTATAGGGGGTTTGCTGATTATGATAGAAAAGCTAGATGTCATATTAAAAACAGGGGGGGTAAAAAATCCCGGCCCAGTCCCTGTAGAGTTTCCTTCTAATGAATTCAAAGGGACTACTACTTCTACCTTTCACCCATCTAAACGTGAGGAACCTCTTGAAGAAGATGAACGAGAGTTTCTTAGGAGTTATGTATTGAACGGTGAGTCTCCTGTTATACTTGAAGGTGCAGTTAAACAATTTGGCAAGGATAGGGTAGATGAATTGCTTAAGAGGATATAGGATGGCAAATAAAAGTATAGCTATAGATATGTTAGAGAAGGAAGTTGCTAGATTAAATAAAGAGATAGACAAATATAAGGATATGGTAAATGGATATAGGGCTATGATAGAAAGTTGTCATATCAAGAAGATACCTAACCAATCTGGATATGATAAAGATATAGTAATGTCTATAAAATATGGGTGAAAATAAAATGATTGATAGATGGGAAGAGGATTGAAAATGTGTAAAGATAAATATGAAAAGGTATTGGTTAAGATACCTGCCGACTTATCTTATATAGATAAAGCGTATTGGAAGCAGGCTAAGATAGATAAATGTATTGCTCCTATTGTTAGGGCTTTGCAAGAAGGTGGAATAGATATGAGAGGAAGTTGTTGTGGCCACGGAAAGAATGATGGGGAGATACTCTTACAAGATGGAAGAATGTTAGTAATTAAACCAAATAGGGTATGACTATGAAATATATATCTAGTAAATTAATACATAAAGCTGAAGGAAGAAAGAGAGGTAAGTATTTACTTACTCTTGAAGTAACAGATTATGATATGGACATGTTAGAAGACTTAACTACTACTTATGCTCCTTGGGATTATAAGAATATCTTTGTTGATAAGAATGGTATGGATAAGAAGGTCTTGGTAGGAATAGAGATATTAGACTTCAATGTACGGTATAGGAAATGGATGTTCAAGACATGGGGATGTTTCTGGAAGTTATGGAGAAAGTATGATGATTGATATTACTGTTAGTAGTAATATTTAATCTAGTATACCTTCTCTTTTATATTGTTTGTGACATTGTTCACAGATGCATGCATTTACAATGGACCATTTAGTTTATCTCATTCTTTATAACTACATTAGTATTATGTTGTGGTTTTTTACAGCTATCACAGTACATGCCTCTTCTAGCTGTGGTGTTATTAAAATTGTAAGCATCTTCTACATTTACGAAGGAACTTTAGTTTCTTTGGTCTACCTGGTTTGAAATTTTCATATGTCATTTTATCACCTTTGAATTTGTCTGGATATGCTATCCTAAATAGCTTATCAAAATCAATCTTTTCTAGTTCGTTTGCTAATGCCATTAAACTTGGATTCATTTTTTTATTTCTCCAATATGTATAGTGCAAGCCTATACTTGTCTTTCATGCTACCTTCTTTAAGGTTACTCATGTTATGTTTTAAATCTGCTATCTTAACTTCTTTTGCAATATGATTGTTTTTAACTTGTAAGATAAAATCTTTGTAGTTCTGTCCTGGTCTTCTAGTTAGATTTAAGATTGAAGATATCAAATGTTTATCAATACCTTTCTCAAATAACTGTTCTCCAGTAATTTCAGTATCTTCTAATACATCATGTAACCAAGCTACTACTTTTAACATAGGTATATCTAGTGACTTTGCTACAGCTTCAGGATGTTTGATGTAAGGAGTTCCATCCCATCTCTTCTGTCCTTTATGTGCTTCAGTTGCAATTTTCTTTGCTAGTCTTATTTGTTTATCCATTTTATCCTTTCATTAATATAATGTCTTTGGGAAATCCTTTACAGTTACAACTCCAAGAGTAAGGACTTAACTTTTTAGTTATTGAATCTATTACGTTAATCATCTCTTTGTTACAGTATGGGCAAATCGGTTCATCCATTTTATTGGTTGAATGGATTTGTTTTAGTAAACCGTTCTTTTGCCTCTTTACTTCTACGTTCTCTTTCTTCTGGTGTAAAGACTTGTTTGTTTTTTCTAATAGTAAGTCCTTTAGTTTCTAATATTCCTTTAACCACTAAAACATAATCTTTATTTTTTTGGTGTGATGAAACTACTACTCCAGTAAGTGTAAAGAAATCTGAATCTCTTAACTTAGTTATATATGAATGATGGCTACAATCTACTTCTACATAATTTTCTTCCTTAAGAATGTTCAGATTACATTCTTGTTCTATTGTAGATATCCCTGCAGATTCATTCCTAGTAACTATTAACTTAGATGGTAGTTTCCACTTATAATTTTTAACTTCACTTAATAACATTTGCTTTACCTCTTACACTTAATGTTAATTACTAAACACTCATAATATATAAACCTTTCTAGAAACCTTTATATAGTATTTAATATCTAGAATGTACATATTACATAATCGGTGATTAATTGGATATCAACTATACGAATTGGAATTGCACAGCGATGTCAACCAACTCTAGCTGTTAACTTATTAATTGTCAATGATTTCTTTTTCGCCTTGAATGAGGCAATTAAAATAATATGGGAATGTAGCATAACTGGTTTAATGCACTCGACTGTTAATCGAACGAGTCTCGGTTCGAGTCCGAGCATTCCCGCCATGATAGTATGGTCAAGCAGTAAGACGCTTGTCTGCAAAACAAGAATCCCGAGTGCGATTCTCGGTACTATCTCCATATGGAGTTATGGCTCAATAGGATTAGAGCAGTTGCCTTGTAAGCAACAGGTTGTGGGTTCGAGTCCCACTAGCTCCTTTTACAGCAATATGGGGTAACGGTTAACCCAGGAGGCTCATGAAAATATTTGAGAGACCTTCAGCCGGCAGTTCAACTCTGCCTATTGCTATTAATGCCAACGTGGGAGAATGGTTAATCCGCTGGACTGCTAGTGAGCACAGAATGGAATCTTAGCCCAGTATTGAAATCCAGTTTCCGTTAAGGATATCTCGGTTCAAATCCGAGCGTTGGCGTTTATGGGCGGTTAGTGAAATGGTATCACGATTCGTTTGCAACGAATAATTCTGGGTTCAAATCCCAGGCATGTCCACCATATTGGGGTTATAGTTTAATGATAAAATAGTTGGTTCCAACCCAACAGCTTGGTGTTTGATTCACCATGGCCCCACCATTATTCTTTAGAAAGCTTTATATATCATTTAAATTACAAGAGTTACTAATCATGATTGATGCCATCGTTGCGCAGTAATGTGCTACTTTGTTTAGTGCCAACAATATTCTGTAGTAGTAGTTACTACAAGTTGGCCTTTGCGTTGCTTCTTACTAAGCTACTTAGTAGCTACTTAAGAAGCGATTGTCAGGTGGTATTAAGCTTGTTCATAAGCTTCTAAGTAGTTATTGTTATGCTACTACTACCTTCTTAAGTGGCTTGTTATATGGTTTACTTGTCGTATACGACAAGACTCTAAGGTCCCTTAAGAAGCAGTACTAAGTAGCTTATTAATAAACTACGCAACAACATTTAGAAGAACCTATGCCCAACACAAGCTTTAAATACTAGTTGTGTTTGATATAGCATATGGGAAAAATCAAAGCTTTAATTCTTGCAGGCGGGAAAGGTAGTGGGTTAAATTCTTTAACTGATGACATGCCTAAGCCGTTACTTCCAGTGAATTATAAACCATTACTTTCTTACGTAATAGAAAATCTTAGAGATAATGGTATCAGGGACATAGTAATCTCTTTAGGTTACAAGGCAGATTTAGTTATGAAGACATATGGGAGCGGTTATGCTTTTGGAGTAAACATCAAATACATTGTTGAAGAAGAACCACTTGGAACTGGCGGTGCAATTAAGAATTCATTTGGTAAAACCAAAGAACCTTTTGTTTTAGTGTTTGGTGATAACCTATCTAACTTTAATTTTAGTTCAATGATTCAAGTTCATAAAAAAGGAACAGTGCTTATGAGTTTAACTGAACGAGAGGATGTAGAACATTTTGGAGTTGTACGAATGTACGGTACACTCGTTCAATCTTTTGTAGAAAAGCCTAGTAGAAAAGACGCACCTTCTAATTTAATCAATGCGGGAGCTTTTATCATAGACCCAATTGTTTTAAAAACATTACCTGACGGAAATAGTTCTGTTGAAAAAGATTTATTAGAAAAGATTTGTTATAATGGTAAACTTTATGGAATACGCCACGCTGGATACTGGTTTCCTACTGATACAAAGTCAAAATTAAACTTTGCAAGAAGAATGATACTGGAGGAAGAAGATGCCATACATTGTGGATATTAGTTCTGAAGGATTAAAGTCTGGTAAAAAGACAAGACTGTTTTATGCTACACATGGAAGAGTAAGATTGTCTACTATAGAAGGAAAAAAGTATATGCACTACTATCCAGGGTTCTTTGACAAGATACCTTATAGAAAAATCAAGAAAGGAAGTTATATCTGTACAGATATTCCAATTGTTCCAAAAGATTTCTGGCAAAACGTTACAATCAAAAAAACAGACCTTGAAGTTAATCTTACTGACACCGAGACTGCACGAAACAGGTTTAGAATGAAGTACGCGCTTGATGATATCAGGCCAACTAATTTATGATGAGTACTGAAAACGCATTATGTAAAGTAGAACGTATGGGTGGAGAAGTTGCCATGAAAGTAATTGACTTATTCTTTGAGAGTAAGTCTATTGCAGAGATAGTTAGTACATTAAACGATTCTGACCACGATGTTTCAGTAAATGACGTAAACACTTTCTTAAATAAGTACCGTGGCCTTAAAGAAAAGAAGTTAGCACAGAATAAAAAGCTAAAAAGCAAACTCCTTCAAAGAATTAGTAAGCATGAAGACAACATCGACCAAATAATAGAGTCTGCTAAGAACCAATTAGAGCTTATAGAGTTCAGTGACTTGAAGACTTTCCAAAAAGTACAAGCGTTGTCTATTATGATGAGAACAATCACTGATTCAATCAAGACAGACAACTCATTGAACAGGGGTATAGGAGAAAAAGCCACAAGTATCACTCAAGTAAACATAGTTAACCAAGTGAGTAAAGAAAAACAAGACTTAAGAGAGAAAGTTCTTAGAGCAGACTTTGTAACTAAGGAAATTGACTGGAGTGAAATAGATACTCCAGATATAGATAAGGAAGAAGTGTCAAGAACAAGTTTAGCTAACCAACCTATTGATGTAGATGGAGAAATAATTGATGAGAACCAAGAAACAGATAGCAACTGATTATCAAACCTTCTTGAAAAAGAAGTTAGTTAGAGATTTCACTGAAGATGAAGCTATGAAACTGTTAATGGAAAAACTTTATGATACTAAAATCCATAATGGTGCAACTGTTTCCTCTACTGAAGCATGGTGGCACTTTATTAACTTTGTAATCAAGGAAGAACAGGTAACTAAACAAAAATGTTGGAATAGATTTGTTAAAGAAGCGTTTGAACTGGTAGAATTTAACAGGTATTCTGCGTTTGTCGCAGCCCGTGGACTGGGTAAGAGCTTCGTTACGTTCGTTTTGTATCCAATCTTTAAAAAGTTCCTGTTTGAAAACATGGACATCCTAATTTGTACTAACATTCCTAAGATGGCAAAGAGAAATCTTAGAATTCTAAAGAGAGTAGTGGATACTAATGAAATGTTATTAGAGAAAAAAGATATGTCTAACATGAAACTACTAAAGTGGGGAGATACAGAGTTAGAATACAATCATGGCATGATAGAAACAGTATCTCTTGGTTCAACACCTCGTTCTGCCCACGTTCCACTAGTTATTATTGACGACCCACTTAGAGATGACAATACTTATTCAGATGAATATGTTGAAAACTTTATATTAAAGCAAGTAGTACCTTGTACTGGCAGAACTAAAGGCAGGGTAATCTTAAATGGTACGTTTCAACACCCACAAGATATATTTCATAAGATAATGGGAAGCAAACCAGACTTTAGAGGTAAGATAGTTAGTGATGGAACCATTAGTGACTTAGGTTTTTGTTCAAAGGTGTTCCCTGCAGTAGAAGATTGGAAGACTAAGAAAGCTTATCTCCCTGAAGTTTACAGTTGGGAAGACCTAATGCAACTTAGGAAGACAATAGGAGAGTTAGCTTTCAGTCAAGAGTACCTTTGTTTTAAGGGAGATACAAAAATAAAAACAATTAATGGGTTTGATGCTATAAAAGACATAGTTGTTGGTGATTTGGTGTTAACTCATAATGGAAGATACAGAAAAGTATTAAATGTGATTAAACGAAATTATGTAGGTAACATGATAAACCTCTTGGGGCATGGAAACAATAGTATTGTGTCTACTCCAGAACATCCAATATTAGTTAAGAGAGAAAAAGAATATGAATTTATTAAAGCTAGAGATGTATTAACTACTGATTACCTTGTACAAAAAGATAATTTAAATAAATCATATAAAAAAGAATATGACTTAACAGATTATCATAAGAGTAAGTATTTAAAAAAGATTAATCACAAGGGGATAGATTATATGTGGGAACATGGGAATATTATTAATAATAATAAGTTAACTAAGTTACCAAAAAATGCAATATTCCAAAAGATAACGTTAACTCCAGAGCTATGTGAATTATTTGGTTGGTACCTTGCGGAAGCATCTATTGGTTCTGCAAATAAATGCGTGGTATTTAACTTAGGTCCGCATGAAGTAAAAGAAGCAGATAGAATTAAATACTTGTTTAAGAAAATATTTAATAAGATAGCTATAATTAAACTAGTAAGAACATCATTAAATGTAAAAATTAATAACAAAGCAATATGTAAGTTCTTTGTGGAAATGTGTGGTGTACATTCTTCAAGAAAAATATTGAATAAAGACTTTTATCAATTTGATGAACAAATGAAATGCTCTTTATTAAGTGCATATTTCCATGGAGACGGTAGTTATGTTGGAAGGACAGTTAGTTGTGTTACAGTTTCAAAAGATTTACAATTAGGAATTAGAAGGATATTAGATAGTTTAGGAATCCCATCTACATTATCAATAAAGGCACCATCTACTTATACTATAGAGGGAAGAACTGGTAAAACAAGAGAGTGTTATTCATTAGTTATTACTGGTAATTCATTTACAAAGTTTATGAAAAAGGTGGAGAATAAAAGTACTAATGAGTTTTATGATATTTATAAGAAACACGAAGGAGATTTATGTTTATATAAAGTTAAAGATATTATTAATGAAGAACATAGTGGTCAAGTTTATAATATTGAAGTTGAAGAAGACAATACTTATGTTACTGAATCAGGTGTAGTCCATAATTGTGAAGTAGTTCCAAACAAATCAGTAATATTTCCTTGGCCGTTAATAAGACAATGTATACCTAGTGAACCAGAATTTGAACAAATAGAACAAGGAGAGCCAGGAAAGTTCTATGTGATAGGAGTAGACTTAGCTTCTTCTGCAAGTAAGACTGCAGACTTTACATCTTTTGTAGTTTTAGAGTATGACATTGAAACATCTACTAAGATTCTTAGAAAGGTTGTTAATGATAGAATGACAGCAGAAGAACAGGAAGAGTTATTAATTAATCTTGCAAAGGATTTCAATAACGCTTTCGTAATGGTAGAGAAGAACAACATAGGTGAGTGGATGAGACAGAAATTAGAATCTGCTAATGTGTATGTTAACTCCTTTGTTACGTCCAGACAATCTAAACAGAACGCTATTAAGTTCTTAAGGAATGAACTGTCTAATAAACGGATACTATTTCCACCACTTGAAGGGGATATGACCGTACTTAGGAAACAACTTACTTCGTTTGGGTATAAAATGTCTAGAGGAAAAAGAGTAATGGAAGCATTGTCTGGCCATGATGACGT
>Ga0222640_1000088_pt1 | contig 31366 bp, 53 predicted proteins | sample AntAcemetagen187_FD_181144 | JGI IMG/M metagenome (GOLD analysis project Ga0222640, IMG submission 181144) | Saline water microbial communities from Ace Lake, Antarctica - #187 | ecosystem: Environmental > Aquatic > Non-marine Saline and Alkaline > Saline | place: Antarctica: Ace Lake... | reverse complement strand
TGCACATCCAGATAAATCGGGATGGTATTCAGGTCTGGTGGTCACTGCTAATACCCTAGTGCCGGGTGCGGGTAATGAGGCGATCTGGTTACAGGGTGCGAGTAGTACTACTTACGATGCAGACGGGATTAGGTTGACAGGGTATCATATAACAGGTATGAGTTTTTATGGTGCTACTGCTGTGGCCGGAATTACTTTTGATGGGAGTACTTGTACTACTGGGCTGAATTTTGATGGAGGTACGTTTACAAACGGGACCGCGATTCAGATGGGTAGTGCTAATTATATCTGGTTTGGTGATGAGAAACTGTGGCGAAATGGGAATGATCTTTATTGGGGATTGACTAAGTTGAATTAGTCTAAGAAGGAGGGAATGATTATGTGGAAAGTGTTTGGTATTATTATGGTGTGTGGTATGTTCTTGTGTCCGGCGGTGTGTGCAGAAGAGTCCAGTACAGTTAATCAAGTAGTGCAGGAGGTGGTTAAGAAATTCTACCAGGAGGAGCAGGGTAATAAGGTTACTACATTTAATTGTATAGGATTGGGGAGTGCATTAGACCAAAGTATAAGGGCTTTTCAGAAAGCTCAGTTGGATGAGAGTCAGCCAGAGGTGAAATAGGAGAAATAATATGAACTTCAAGTTAATAGCGTTGAATATCAAGCAGTTCTGTCCTGGGTTGAGTATTCCGGTAATAAAGCAGCGGATTAATGTACGGTATAAAGAATTGGTGGAGAAGGAAGATTGGGTATTTTTGAATAACTCTGAGGTGGTGACACTACCTGAGAGAGTATCTAATGGGAGTACTGAGTCTTGTACTGTCACATACGGGAGTGATGGGATTACAGGAGTGGGCACGACCTGGGGCGCGGGTTTGGTGGGTAAGATGTTCCGGTTTGGTGATGATCCGCAATTTTATAGAATCGGAACCAGGAATAGTAATACTTCTTTATTACTTGAGAATATCTATGGAGGTGCGGGCGCTGGAAGTGGGCTGGACTTTGAGTACTGGGATGAGACCTACGCTCCGGTCAGTAACGAAATAGGCAAGATCACTGGGATTGTGTACCAGAATAGGTTGCAAGAGAAGAGTCGGGAGTTTATACAGCGCCTTGATCCTGAGAGGTCGAGCACAGGGAGTCCGGTTTATTATAGTGTGGTGGATAGAGCTAGCCAGGGCGGGGCTACGGAATTTGACGTCTGGCCGGTGCCTGATGATAATTACGGAGTACGAGTGTATTATAAGAAAACAGTGGATGAGTTAAGTGCGAATGCTGATGAGCCTGTTTTTGACAGTGGGCTTATAGAAGCGGGTGCGTTGTGGGACTGCTACAGGCTAACGTTCGGGCTGACTCAGAATCCCGCGTTTATGGGACTTGCCCGGGATGCGGCAGTTGAGTATCGTTCCATGCTAAGGGATACTATCATAGAGGATATGGAAAGTAGCTCTATGCCTGGGAGAGTGCGTGATGTTATGCATGAGGGTACAGGTATATATAATGATGAGTTCATGCTGAATAGAGGTATGGGCTAGAGGGGAGGTTTGTTATGTTGGTTAGTATTATACTGAATAATATACAAAAGACATTACAGACTACTGGAGTGTATAGATCTAGTACCTTTGTCATGAAAGGGATTAATGAAGGGATGAAGTTGACTAGTTATTTGACCTTCTATGATGAGAGGAAGAAGAGTCTGTCGCGAGTGGGCACGAGGAATATTGTGGATTTGCCCAGTGATGGGGATGCTCAAATGATTAGTCCTATATATGTGAGTAATGGAGTCTCAGGAAATAGAGTTAACCCTGTGAGGATACTTGACTTTGAGTTATCTGACGAGCAGTGGGAGGGCGTGGTGGATGGCGCGGACTCTCTTTATTATATCTTGCTGAATCCGGTGCACTGTCTAGAGATGGAGTTATTGTGTAGTCCGATACAGAATACAGGAACTGTTGCATTGGATATGGTGGGTGCGTATGTGCCTGGAGATGTCGCAAGTGGTGACACTATGGACTTTCCTGAACAGTATGCAGAGGTGCTGTACTTTTATGGAATGTTCTACTGTTATGTGAGTATGCCCGGGATGGTGGAAGAGTGTCTTGAGGCTTATAAGAGTTATATAAGAATTGTGAATCTCATGGTTGAGGATCTTGCGAGTCGGTTTCCCTCGGATCAGGGGGTGAAGCCGGTGCCTGTTGAGTTTAATTATGATACAGTGACTAGATTTAATATGGACGGCAGGGACAGGCAAAAGGATGAGGCTAGTGTAACTCAAGGAGCTTAGTATGAAAGCGATTGATTTTGTAGAAGAGGTAGCTGAACTGCTGAGTGAGGATTTTACTTACAGCCCACAGTGGACTAAGGCTGAGTTGTTTAAAGATTTGCAAGTGGTGCTGTGGCTGTTTGGAGAGTTGACTCAGTTAGTGGATAGATGCGGAGTGGAGCTGGTTGATTATCTGACTGGCGAGGTTGATTTACCTGATGGGTTTGGTCAGACTTACTTAGGACAGTACTCACAAGAGATGCTGGATATTGTTCCACTAGGAGAGAGTGAGTTCCTGGATGAGGACTGGATGGCGGATGGGGCGGGTGATCCTAAGGGTATGTTGGTGTGGGGCTCGGGAGATAGGAGCAAGGCGCGGTTTGTGCCCAGGCCGAGTACGGTGGAAGTGCCTGCGGGTGGTGGGACTGGCATTGCGTCTTTGCTTATTGCGGATTCCGGTGCTAATGTGTGGGCTTTGCTTAGTGTAAGTGGGGTGTTGACTACTGTCTCTTCGGCAGGTGTTGCGGATTCTATACAGGTGATAGAAGGATATGGGGCTTATTGGGACCTTGGTATTACAACGAGTGGGGAGTTGACATTGACTGCCAGTACTTCTACTACTTCTAGTAATCTTGTGTTGAATAATTCAGTGGTAGATGGACGTGCTTGGTCGGTAGTAGCGGGCCTTGAGGGAGTGCTTGTTACTAACCTGTCCCAATGGGGATTTGGTCTGTGCACCGGGGTTATTGTTACGAAGGCTGGAGTTGATGTTTATCAGACAGGTAATAGTGATTACGGCATTTTGGTGGATGCTTATGCTACTGGGAGCGCTACCACGCCTGATCATGTTGTGAAGATGGACCGGGATTATGGATTTGTGCAGTATTGTGGACAATACCTGGGGCAGGGTACTTTCTGGTATAAGGGGCTACCGCAAGAGGTTTATTCTACCTATAATGAGATGGTTATTAGTGCTGGGTTACTCCCAGTGATTAAGCATGGAGTACTAGCGCGGGCCTTTAGTAAGGACTGTGATGGTCAGGATAAACAGAAGAGTAAGCTACTGGGGAATTTGTTTATCAGTGAGTGCTATGCGATTAAAGATACCTTTGGTAAGAGGTGGTAAGGATGATATTCGAGAATTTTAGTCTAGGCTGGCAGAACCGCGCCCGGCAGGAGTTGATGAAGGATGAGGCGTTGTTCAGGTGCGTGGATTTGTCTCTACTTGAGCTGGGTAATTTGAGGTGTATTAGGAATAATAAAGAGGAGTCTTTTTTCAAGGGGCAGGGGTATACTAGTGAGGTGTATAATATATACCAACTCGATGTGGAAGGGAGTAGTACTAAGTTGATTTATTATACTGTTGACGGGAGTCTGTATAGGTATAATAGTATTACCAATACCGCGACTGAGTTGAGTTCTGGTATAAATGAGAAGAATGTGAGCTATGCCTCGTTTAAGCCTTTGCTTAGTATTATTACCTATGTGTATATCACAGATGGCACGACTATGCTGTGTGACACGGGTGTGCATTCCTACACCTGGGGCATTGATCCGCCGCAGAATCCACTCAAGGGGTATATGTACGGAGATGGTGGATCGTTGATTGCTGGTGATTATACCTGGCAGTATACATTCTATGATGAGGATACCGGCGCGGAGAGTGATCCCTGTCCGTTGATGGGACCGGTTACTGCGGTGGATGATGACAGTGCTGATGTTAAAGGTATTGAGATTTCTGCCAATGCGCGGGTGACTAGTAGGAGACTGTATAGGAGTTTGGTGGATGGAGGGAGTCATTACCTTGTGCGAGATATTGGAGATAACGTTACTACTTCTTTTATTGACGTGGATGCAGATACTTCTTTGACTACCTTGATGGAGACAGATCAAGGAGTGCCGGCTACTTTTGGTAAGGTGAAGAATTTCCAGAATCGGCTTTTTGGTACTGTTAATGATTCATATCCTAATAGAGTGTGGTATAGTAGAGGGAGTAGGCCGGATAACTGGCCGAAGGAGTATTATCTAGAGATTGGCACTGCTGATGATAGAGTGTTGGATATGTTGGAGTTCGAGGGGACTCTGTTCTTCTTGCAGACTGGTGCTATCTCAGGTATGTATGGGACTACTCCTGATACCTTTGCCTGGTATAAGACTAGGAGTCATATGGGAGTGGCAGGTAAGTACAGCGCAAGTGCCGGACCTGATGGGGTTTATTTTCTCGGATATGATGGCGTGTATCGGTTTGATGGAGTTAAGAGTATGCGGGTGAGTGAGCAAATCGGGCAGAGTTTTGGTAAGCTCGCTAAGACTTGGGTGCCTGTGGTGGATTGGGATTCTGTTGTGGAGTACTGCCGGAGTTGTTTCCTGAATGGTGTGTTCTATATCATCTTGCCGATGGTGGATAGTGATGGGATTAAGAGTAATACAGTGTTTAGCTATGACGTGTTTCAACAGCTGTGGACTGAGCTTGGTATGGATCTGGATTTTATATACTCAGATGTAGGCAGAGGCAAAGTGTATGGTAGTATGTACGAAGGGACTGGGTATAGTGTCTATGAATTGCTGGAGGAGAATAGTTTACTTAATTATTACAATGACCCAAGTCCGGAATTTGTGACAAAGTGTGTGGAGTTTGGCCGCGCTAAGGATGGGAGTCGCGTTAAATGGTTGAGGAAGTTTCGCGTTGAGGCTGTCGGGGATTGGACTCTTTATTTTTATGTAGATGATGTGTTGAGGTATACTAAAGCATTAACAGGGTTGACTAATGCAGATAAGTATATATGGTATGACTTGGATGATAATATAAAGGGGTTACAACTTTATGTGAGGGGAGTGGCAGGAAGTGGTAGCACTCCTGTTAATAGATCGTTTTCTAGTCTTGAGGTGGAGTAATGAGGTGGAGTAATGAGTGGACTTTATAAAGTAGTAGGGAGTGACCCAGCAGACTTGCAGGCAGAGGTGAATAGGATTTTTGAGATTGTGTCTAATAGGCTGGATAAGATTGAAGGGTTTAGAGGAGAGCCTGAGGTGTGGGCGCGGCAGGTTAATAAAGGGGATATTGTGGTGGACTCATATAGGGAGGGAATTGTGTTAAGAGATGAGTTAGATCCTCCAGGGTATTGGAGAATTACAGTGGACAGCACGGGTACTTTAACACAGACTAGTCTAGGAAGGGAGTATAAATAATGGGCGAGGCAATGTGGGGCGCGGCAGCAGAAGCAGCAGTTGGTGTTGGATCAGCGATGTATGCCAGTAGCCAGGCCGGTGATCAAGAGGAGTATATGCAGGGCTTGGTGAATCAGGGTCAGGGTAATAGAGACTTGATAGAGGGGATTGATAGGTATTTCCTGGGTGGTGGTAGAGCTAAGGATTATGATGTTCCTGGGTTTAGTAATCAGTTTGGACAGCTGGATTTTATGAGGCAGGAACAGGAAGGGCTGGTCGGACAGGAGATACGAAAGGCGCAGCAACAGATCGAGGACACTATGCCACAGGGAGGCGCTAAATTGCGGGCGCTGGCTGAGTTGAGTATCAAGAGTCAGGATGCTAAGAATAAGATAAGCAGGGAGTGGGAAGGTAAGAAGAATGATCTTGATGTGCAGTTGACTAATCAGTATATGCAGGGTGCGATGGGGCGGCAGAGTGGAGTTAGTCTTAACACACAGTATGCAATGGGTAACCAGAATTTGCAGAACAGCCAGAAGATGATGTCCGAGATTGGTCAGGGTCTTGGGAGTTTGGCGGGGAGTCTGGGTAAGCGCAAAAAACCTAAGTATGAGTATACTCCGCCTAAGTCTCCAGGTAGTGCTGACAGTACATTAGACTGGGATGAGGCTAATAACGAGGATTACTGGGATTTCTCTGACGGTAGGTAAGATAAGAAAGGAGCAAGAGATGAAATTTGCAGGACCGAGTATGGGTGCCGCGATAGGCTCCGGGTTTGCACGTGGAATGGGAAGCGTGAGGGAAGAGACGGCCAAGGATGAGAGAGCTAGGGATACCTCAGCTATGGCTACGTATACTAAATTGGTACAGAGTGGTGAGTGGGAACCAGTTGAGGCTAAGAGTGGAGTGCCTGATGGTGGTGTGTTGAGGGTAGGGAATGTAGGGTTTTTGAAAAAAGTGCAGAGAGCACAGGGTGTTAGTATTAAGCAAGCACGGTTGGACTTTGACAAAAAGAAGTTTGGGTATACTCAAGGGAAGGATGCTTATGATAGACTACATCCAAAGACAGGTGCTGGAAAGGTATATGAGAATATTAAAACTGGTGATAGGAAGATAGTTGGGCCGGGTGAGTTGCCGCCGCCCGGGTATTATAAAGAGACTACCTTTAGTGTGCCGCGCCGGGTCGACTCTGCGGCTCAGGCTAGTACGAAGAGTGCTATCAGTGGGATTGATAAGAAGCTCGCGGATGTACGGAGTCAGCTACGGTCTAAGAATATGACCTTTATAAAGGGTATGCCGCAGGAGAGGATAGAGGGAAATGAGACCTTTGAGGGATTACAGAAGGAGAGTCAGCGGTTAGGGGATGAGGAGAAGAGGTTAACTATTCAAAGAGCACGATTGAGTGGAGAGTTAAAAGACCCATCGGCAGTGGGAGGGAGTGTAGGGAGTAAGGTATTAGAGGGGAGTCCAGTTGAGGATACTGGAGAAGGTATGATAATCCCTGAGGAGACTTGGAGGCAGGTGGGTAGAGACACTAGCCTGAATCCTGCGATACGGAAGAGAGCTGAGGAAGAGGTTGCCGCGTTCGAGAGGCGCAAGCCGGGCATGTTGCAGGGTTTGGTGGATATGGGTAAGATAACCTGGGAGTTGATACTGACAGATATTATTAATAAGTATGAGGCAAGACCACAGAAGATTACCAAGCCGGGGTTTATTAAGAAGTAGGAGGGTAGTGGTATGGGTAGATTGAGAGAAATGGGTAGGAATTATACTTCGTGGGATTTGCTCCTACTGGCGGCGCGGAGTATCGGCGAGAATCTAGTCAAGAAGGTGGACACAAAGGGGAATAAAAAGAAGTGGGAGGGTATGTCTGATGAGAAGAAGAGAAGTATACTAGATGAAGGTATGTGGGATTCCTTCGCTGGTGTGGGTGGCGGGATCGCCCAGAAATTATCTGGCCCTATGAGGAAGAGTGCTACTGTACTAAAGCACGCTATGGAAGATAAGACTTTAAGAGCGGCGGGCAAGGAGTTGGGCATTGGCACTGAGGGAGTGCAGGATGTTAGTGGTAAGATAGTACGAGAGATGGGTGAGCAGGTCGGGAGTCAGGCTGGGTGGATGCGCAAGATTAAGAAAATGTTCTTGAGTGCCGCGCCATTGAGTCCTGAGACTGTGTACGCACTGGAGAAGACCGGCGCTGGCCGGAAGATATACAGGATTATGGATCTCGCGGACCAGAGTATGAATAGGTTTATGGTTGGTGAGGTTGATAAGTTTATGCAGTCTTTGGGGAAGATCAAGGCTGGGAGTGTGTCGAGTAGGCGAGTTGGGAGAGTGCTAGATGGGAAGCTCGATGTTGGTCAGTTGTCTAAGGAAGAGACTAAGTTGTATAAATTCCTCTCTAAAAAGTTCGACTTCCTGATTAATAAATATGCACGCAGTTCACTTGGCACAGATGCTCGGTATAAGAAGATAGCCAGTGCAGCTAGTGCTGATAAGAGTCCTATGGTGGGTGTTAAGGACTTGGGGAAGGGTCTTAAGAGTAGGTATGACAAGCAGGTCGGGCAACTTGCGAGGTGGCTTGGCGGCAGGTCTTTAGATAAGCTCACTGTTAAGGATAAGACTATCTTGAAGAAGATGCGGGGTGAGTTGGATTCTATTAAGCACAAGGGATGGCTGGAGGGGTTGGATCAGACTGAGAGGGAAGTCTACTCTCTTATGAAGAGGAAGGTTAAGAACTATCTGCCTCATATATTTGACAGGGAGGAGTTGCTGAAGGGACTGGAGTCTGAGAAGGTCGTGTTGAATACGGCACTTGGGAAGGCCGTTGATGGTAAAGAGATTAATAGGATCAAAAGGAGACTCATTAGTGTAGAGGGCAGTGTTAATAAGTTAAAAGGCGGCGGTATGGTTACATACGAGCACTTGCCGCAAAATCTCCGGTTTAAGTTCTTCGACACACGGCAGGGTGCTCAGGGGTATTCTTTTGACTCGGTGAAGGCATACGAGAGTTATCTTAAAGGGATTAGTAAGAAGATATACCAAGAGCCTGCGGTTCAGCAAGTTAAGACACACTTTAATGAGCTGAGTCCTGAGTATCGGCAATATGTAACGAAGCATGTCAAGACCTGGCTGGGTATGGGCAGGACCGGCGCTATGGATGCGGCGGATGCTATTGCGTCTGTGCAATGGATGCTTAAACTGGGGCTGAATCCCCGGAGTGCTATTACTAATTTCGCCCAGCGCGTTAATACCATAGCAGATGTCGGAGAGGGGAATGCCATAAAGGGGTACTTTAAAGGGTGGACTAAAGAAGGAGATGAGTTATTTAAGAAGACTGGTCTTGCTCAAGAAGTGCCGACCGTCTTGATGGAGGGTAAGGTCCCAGAGGGTATGGAGAAGTTTAGGACTGCTGTGGGGTTTATGTTCTCCAAGATTGAGATAGGAAATAGGAAGGGTGCTTTCCTGGCCGGGGTCGAGCAGGCACAGGGTCTTGGGTTGACGGGACAAGAGGCTATCCAGCATGGAATTGATGTAGTGCATAAGACTCAATTCAGGTATGGTTCTATTGGACTGCCGATGCCATTGCAGTCTGCACCGGGGAAACTGGCTATGCAGTTCTGGTCTTATCCTATTAAGCAGACTGAGTTCTTGGTCAAGCTGTTGAAGAATGACCCAGGGAAGTTGGTCAAATGGGCCATATATGCTGAGGGTGGTAGGGAGTTGCTGGAGGAGACCGCTGGTATTGATATGGGCAATGCTATGGGGTTGGGATTTAATTGGGGAGAATTGGTGAGTGCGGCTAAGCAGGTGCCGGAGGGAGACTGGGATAATTTCTTCAAACATATTAGACTGGCGAATTCCGGTGGAGGCTTGGTGCCTGGGTATTCTCCAACTGTGGGCGCGGTGGTGGACATTGCGGAGGGTATTGGCAAGGGGAGAGGACTGGAGGCACTTGGTAAGGAACTAGTGCCGGTGCAAGCCAAGAAAATGAAGAAGTTGTATGAAGGGGTCAGGGGAGCGCATCGAGATGGAGAGGGAGGGTACAAGCTCCCTTGGTATGATAGCGCAGGGCGGCTTGATGCTGAGTTGTCGCCGATGGAAGCCGGGGTTGAGACCTTCGGGCCGCGTCTGGAGAGATTGAGTGAGGTTAATCTAGGCAAGAGTCGAGAGTATGAGACGCAACAACACGAGGGGAATCTCAGGAGAGATCTGAGTACTGCAATACGAAAAGGCGATTGGGATACTGTGGAGGAAGTGGGTATGAAGCTGATGGACTTTGGCGACATAGGCGCGAGGATGCAGGAGAGGAATGTGCCGTGGAAAGATAGACATGAGATGGATCTGGATATTGTGAGGGAGGAGTTGCTTAAGTAGTAGGGTTGGTGAGACCCTTGACGGGAGAGGGAGTTACTCTGATGAGAGTAGCTCCCTTTTTTTAGTCTTTATATATAAGCTCCTGCGCTTTGGCGATTTTTTTGATTGCGCCAAATAGTAGTTCATCCTTTGTTATTAAGTCACCTCCGATATTGTATATTATTTCTAAGGTTGTGATTGCTTGTTCGAGTAGTCCGTGGGCTTGTTCGAGTTTTTTCATTTCTCCTCCTTTGTTATTTCTCATGGAGTGACAGTTCATGGCCGCGGCTTCCGAGGCTTTTTCAAGACACACGAACAGGCCATCTGAGCGTATGTGCCTGAATGTTGCTATGATGTCGTTGTTTATTTTGATTTCGTAATCCCTCCAGCCTTCCGGGTCTGGATCGTTGAATGGGCCTTTGTTAGTTATTGATATCATTTATCCTCCTTAACAGTAATTACTATCTATTAGTTTATACATAATGGATACAGTCTTGCCGTTCTTCTTACTATACTGATCCAGCATCCCGGCCTCTTCTAGGTTTATTATAATCCTGTCTAGTACAAGCCCGTCGAATTTATTCCAGTTCTTCTTCAAGAGCGCGGCCTTGGACATCTCTTGGCCCGGCGACTTGGCGAGTTGGCTCACTATCATGTCTTTGTATTTCATACTCGGGTCGTCTACGATACCTGAGAATGCCGCTTTCATCTTGTCCTCGACTTGGGTGAGTATAGTCCAGGTGGCGTGCAGTATATCCTCGTCTATGATAAGTGAGTCGTCTTGGGATATACTCAAGAGCATTGCGACCTTGAAGATGAGGTCACGCTTCCTGGCATAGTATCCGACTAGTCTCTCATCCTGGCATTCGTCTCCTCTCGTGGTGTACCACACCATGTACTCCGCTTTGGCCTGGTCTGTTATTATGAAGTCACCGTTGAGGGTGTTTATGTGGTTAAGGTCCGCGATGAGTGGCTTGCGGAGTGCGATCACCTCTGGGGTCATGAAGTCTTCAGGAAATGCATACGAGCGCTCAGGGACATCCTCGAAGATGTACACGAAGCGTCCTGTGAAACCGCCCGCGATCTCGTCTGTGGTCGTGCCAAGGGTCAGCCACTCGGGAGTCGAACAGGCGAGTAAGTTGAGGCAGATATTCTTGAAGTCTACTTGTGTGGACTTATTTCCCTTGGTGCGAAAGGAGGAAGAATTCGGGCAGCCGAAGAAGGAGGTCAACATGGCTACTAGTTCGGCTTTATTGAGATCTCCTAAGAAGGTCTTCATCTCCGGTGCGTATAGAGTCACACAACACTGTCCTTTGCTTGTGGTAAGATCGCTGAAGTAGTCGAGTATATACCAGGAGGTTACCTTTTCCTCTATTATCTCTATGTCTTTTACTTCCTTTAGGAATTTGATAGAGATGTCTGCCGCACTTGTTTTAGTGAATCCACTTGGGGCCACGAGAGCCACGTATAAATTAGGAAAGATGTTGAAGTATCCACGAGGGAGTTTCACCTTTCTCTGTAGAACGGAAGCCAGTGTAGAAAGTCCAGTCCACATGTGAAATTTCAAAGGTGCTTCTTGGAAGGCTGTGTATTCTAAATAAGTATCTAGCCAGTTGTTCTTGCACTGTCGACTGGACATCTTTAAGAACTCCTATTTCTGTGACATATATACAGCATTGATCTTGTTCATCTCTATGTAGAGATCATTGATAGAGGTCCAGTTTTGCACCCAGCCTGTGCCGTCACAAGTGGAGCAGTATTTATAGTCGAAATACTTATTCTCTTCGTTGTGCGGGACTTTGCCTAGATGGCAGTCTGGACAGTGGGACTTGAGCATGATCATTGATCCGGCGGGTATGGGCATTTTCTACTCCTCCTCTTCTTGCATGTGTTTGGCTACGATCTTGCATGAGTCTAGATAATCTTGTGGGTGTTTCTCTATCGCGTAGTCAAAACCGTGCTTGAATCCGTGCTCGTGGCCTAGCCGGTATATGTACTTAGCGTACTCTCCTATGAATTCTGCGTGGTCTTGGGCCTGATTCTTGGCGTATTGAATTGAGTCGGTGCTTTGCATAGTTTGCATAGTGTGATCTCCTTACAGTAATGGCAGAGTTCTTCGTAGTGTGTGCTGTGTTCGTTGTCTCCTATGGAGTATTCTATGGTGCATCCACAACGTGGGCAGATTTTAGTCATCTTGCTTAGGTTCCTTTTTTATGGGTTTTAGTATATAGGCACAATCAAAGCGCGGACATCTTAGTCTTGTCCTGTCATCAATCTCATGCTCTCCGTGTAGGGTGAAGATTAAACCACACTCCCCACATTCTATGGTTGGGTTCTGTTCTTTTGACATATTGTCTCCTCGGTAATGATTCATTTAATGAATTGTTTTAATGTCGCAGAGTCAACTCCTGCGATCTTGAGCGCGGCGATTATGGACTGTGTGCTAGGCTTCACAACTATCTTCGGCGCGGGCTGTGGGTATGGTTCTCTCATCAAGGTTGGATCATCTGCTATGTCTAGTTCTCTCCTGCGTGTGTATATGTATCTCTCGACATTGGCTAGTGTGCACAGTTCGTCATTTACTTCTTGGAGTAATTCAGAGAGAGTGTCCCGGTCTAGTGTGTTAACTTGGTCCTTGGTGAGATGAAGTCTGCTCATCTTTAAAGTCTCCTCCCACCGTACTCATTAGCCATACTCCCGGTTGCGGAGAATTCATACTTTGATACTTCTTCATGGCATAGTGGACAGTAGTAGTAATTAGGATATGGGTCTCCTCCGCAGGCTTGGCACTTTCTCTTCTTACCTAGTGCGTGCTTTATCCTCCTAGCTATTCTGTTACGGTGCGGGCGACGGTCATAGGTTTTGTCCTGCATATTAATAACCTCCTAGTCTTTGTGGTGTTCTACTCGTTGCTGCTTCTACACTGTCTACTATGCCAGATGTGCGCGAGTGGCAGCTTGGACAGTAGAAGTAATTAGGCCATGCGTATCTACCACATGATCTGCATTTGCGATCATGAGTTCGTTGTTTGCTGCGGGCTGACTTTGTGAATCCTTTATCGTATCTCTTTGCTATGGGAGTCACCTCCTTTGTTGGTGTTGATGGATTATTTGATACTTTTGTAGAATTTGGTTTCCATTCTGATATATTCCGGTGCGTCTTCAGACATCAACTGTCCTTGAGTAAATCCCCACTTGAACGCTTCAAAAGGCAGGACGTTCTTTCCGCTAGGGTCATTCTGTAATTCGCACCATGCGATAAACAGTGACTCCAATTCTATGTCAGTTGTTTTCATTATTTATTCTCCGGCGGTGCGGATAGCGATTCTCCAGTTTCAATCACAAATCCACATTCACTGCATTCGCATTCTAAATCTTTTAATAGAACTGTCACTGGCCTTACTGCAATCCAACGTGTTAAGCATTTTAAACAAATAACCTCTGAAACTTTATGGGGTTTATTCTTTTCTATATATTCCATATTCATCCAGTATCATATCTTTCACATCAGACCAAATCACATTTTCTATGCAATGTACTAAACTCAAATCATTAAAGGGCACTTTTGCCGATTTCCCAAAATTAGTGTACCCATCATGACTTTTGTACTTTCTGACCATTTTACCTGCATTTGATACAGTCAAGCATAAGTCATTATATTGCCGCATTCTCATTATTTTTAGACCAAATATTTTCATAACTTATCCTCCTTATTTACCCAGCCAGTTCGTCTTAGGCTCTTCTATCTCTACGGGTATCTTTAAAATATCTCCGTTTATCTCAATCTGGCGCAGGATCTCAAGATGTGTCTTTATATAGGTACTCCACCAGTCGTATCTCTCAGGTGGCAGTGAGCATAGCACGGAATCATGTGTCTGTGTAAGGAGGTGTATGTCCTGTGGCTTGATGAGATATAGTGACAAGATACCCAGGTTCATCATGTCTACTATTGTACTTTGGGGTTTTTGAGCATAGCCGCTGCCGATAGTGGTTTGATCGATCCGTCCGGTGAAAATACGAGTGCGTCCAAATGGGTTAGTGAGACGCCTGTTAGTCTCGATCTCAGATTGGATGTCACGATGGTATTTAGGTAGTTCTGGCACCACTGTGAAGTACTTCTGCTGGATTGCTTGGGCTTCGTGGACAGGCTTTCCGATAATTCTGGAAAAGAGTTGCACCCCCATCTTGTAATTCGATCCATGTACTGTCTTCTTCGCAATGAGGTACTCATCTGCATTTAACTCCTGCCAGGGTTTGTCGAATATCCACTCGCCTACTTTGTAGTGTATTTTAAGTGGGCCGTTTAGTACATCCTTCATTATCTGTGAGTCCATGAAGTAGGCCATAGCTCTTGCTTCGGCCGCGCTCAGGTCTGCGTCGAGGAACACGTGGTCTTTCTCGGGGATGAATATCTGCTTGAGGTGCTTTGGTATATTCTGGAGATTGGTCCCATTGTTGAACTGGTCCGTTGAGGAGGTCAGTCTGCCAGTTACGGTATACCCATAGGAGCACTTCATGTGTTCATCTGGGCTTATTATTGCGCTTAAATAAGTGCCAAGGTCCTTTGCTTTTAAGACACGAGCACATAGTATCTGCTTTAGTATGAACCTGTGCTCGGGGTGCTTGGCTACCATATTTTCCAGGGTCTCTTTTTTTACTGTATAGTTTCCTTTCGGAGTGCGTGGGACTATAATGCCTAGGGTTGTGAGGTACTCGCCGATTTGCTTTGAGGAATTTGGGTTTATGTCTTGCTTGGCATACTTGTTTATGATATCCAGGGCGATTGGTAGTTCCTCTTCTTGGATATAGTCTTTCCACTCTTTATGCAAAGGCATGTCGACACGAATGCCACGGTGTTCCATCTCGAAGATGACACGCCGGAATGGGTTTATATAGCCAGTGTAGAAGTTGTAGAGGTTGTTCTCTTTTAAGTCCTTTATAAGACCTAGCGCGGCTCTGTGTGTGCCAATAACATCCTTGCAGTTGTATGACCATAGTGCCTGGTCTTTAGGGAGGTCTTTTGATTTCCAATCCTTAACTGCATCTTTGTGGTAGTTCATCTTTGTGTATGCAGAGATGATGAACCCTAGGTTGTGAGGCATGTCACTGTGTATAAGCTGATGAGCGTATCGTGTGTCAAATATAGGCTCACGTGGGAAGCCTAGAAGTGGAAGCAAATAATGAAGATCGTAGTGTATATTTTGGCCAATCTTTAATAAACCTCCTTTTGCAAAGATACGCTGCATATGGTTGAGTATCATTATCTGTTCAGGCTCGGACCACCGCAATTTTAATCCCTTGTGCCTGAATGGGATACACATGGCTGAGTCTGGCGAGAGAGTGAATCCTACACATGTGATACGCTGAGCGGCGACTGTTTCTATGTCGAGGCAGGTTTGCGTGGACTCCTCGTATATTTGGTCTAGGTAATTCAGGACTTGGGTCAGGGTAGGATCTATGTGCTCTTCCCAGGGTGTGTCTGCTTTGTAGAGTCCGAAGCCTATCTCTGCGAAGATTTTGGTATCATTTCGTACATAGGGATATAGGTCCATTTGTCCACGTTGGAGGTGTGAAGGATGTAAGGTGGGGACAACACGGATGCCGGGGACGAGAGAGCAGTCGAGGACAGATCCACGTTGCTTGAGGATGCCGGACTCTTCGCAGAGTGCACTGAGTGCGGTGGCTCCGAGCGCGAGGATGACCGTAGGGTTGACATTCTGTATCTCCTCCTTTAGAAAAGGGATGAAGTCTTCTATACTCAGATTATATTCCTGCAGCCGGTCTAGTTTATTATTAGGCGGGCGCACCTTTACTACATTGGTGACGTGGAGAGAAGTGCGCATCAAGCCGACATCTTTGAGGAGTTTGTCCAGCAAGAAGCCCGCCTTTCCGCAGAAATACTGTGAGTTCAGTTCCTCATCCGCGCCCAGTGCCTCTCCCACTATCATCATCTTTTTAGGGGTGAAGGCGAGTGGGTATACTAGGTTCTGGCCTCTTGTTTTGGTCTCCAATAACGCGGCAGATTCAAGGGGACATTTCGGCCCAGTGTTCAACTCAATAATAGGCATTTAGTCTTCCTTTATATCAAGAGCTACGAAGCATTCCGTTATGGTGTTATTCGTGAACACATAAATAGGTATTTGTAGAGTCTGAGCGAGTTTAATCTCCTCTAATGTACCCTTGCTGTCTCTCCAGTTTGGCAGGAGGATTAGTTTGTCACATCTCTTGAGGATTTCCAGGTAGCCCAGTAGGAATTGACTATCCTCGCACATACCGTCATAGTGTGCTGTGTTCTTATGAGGACATATTACTGCATATCCACTCTTCCACATTTTCACAGCCACTTTAGAGGCTCGGTCTATATTGAGCTGAGTCATGTATGTGGAAGAGGCGCGGTAGGGTCCGGCTATGTAGACTAGTCTCATCCTTTACTCCTTCATATTCAATGTAATGTTAGAGTCCGCGATGGTGTGATTACGCTCATCTGACTCCATACCTATTGCTCGTCTCTTGGTATTGTGTGCCGCGAGAAGGAGATTACCACTTCCTACAAAAGGGTCCAACACAAGCTCACCTTCCACAGTTGCCAAGGAGATCAGGCGCTCCAAGAGTGCGACGGGCTTCTGCGCCGGGTGCAGCTTATGCCCGGTGTTTTTGTACTCCAAGACTGCATAAGATGGAGTGGACATCTTGCGGGGGTCTCCATTAGAGAAGAACACTACAGGCTCATAGTCATTAGAAGGCTTGAGATAAGGGTGGGAGGAGTGTGCTACGGTGGGTTTATACCAGATAAAGATAGTGTCGAATATTTGGTATCCACACTCCTGCACTAGCTTATATATCCTGCCTGTAAGGAGGTGGCGCGTGGCACAGAATAGATAGCAGAGTGCGCCTGGTTGGAGTTTTGGTTTCACTGCTAGGAGCATTTTCTGCGTTATACCCAGACCTGTCTCGGGGTCACTGCCATACTTCGTGTCATATTCAACTTGCCACGGCGGGTCGGTGCATAGGCAGCTCACACTACTATCATCCAGGAAAGGTATTAATTCCAAACAGTCACCCTTCTGCAACTGGATCGCGGTGTTGGAAGTACGCTTCTCAAAAGGAATAGCCTCTCGGGCTTTTGCTTTTGATTGCTTGGTGATAGCTGCAAGTAATGTCCTCCCCTTAAGCTCTAAGGATCGCTTAAAGGCGTTCTTAGCAGACGTCTTGCTTTTTAGAAGGCCTAGGCTTGGGTCGGCTTCTAAGGCATCGGCCAGCTGGAGGTCTTCACAGATAGCGCCGGCACTTATGCCGAGCCTCTCTGCGGTGTCTTTTACTTTCCATCCAGTGCCGTCGCCAGCGCGGCCACTCTTCGGCTCGCCATATTTTTCTACATACTTAGAGTGGAGACGTTTCTTGGCGGCGAGTTCTTCAGGATAGGAGAGAGCGTCTCTGTGGAGGTTCTCATCCAGTTCTGCTACCTCCTGCATCCAGGGGTCTAGTGATTCGTAGTAGTCTATCCTTATTTCTGTCCAGCCCAGGAGTTGGCAGGCACGTATGCGGCGCTCTCCAGCTACTAAAAAGTTCTCTCTATTGATAATAACTGGTTCTATCAGGCCAGTGGTGCGTATAGACTCACTCAGTTCCTCTAGTGACTTCTGGTCGAAGTGCTTGCGTATACGTTCCGGCTTTATGCGTATTTGGGCTATTGGTATAATCGGCATCAGTGAAATATCCTTTCTTGTTGGGTTTTTCCGTGGGAGGGGAGGGGATTACATTCCAGTACGCCGCGCCTTTGTAGGGGCAGTGTGTGGGAATAAAGTCTGGGTCGTTGTATTCACTATCGCCTATGTCTAAGGCGCCTATGTCTAAGGTGCAGGCAGTCTTGCAAAAATCACACCGGTATCGCATAATCAAGGCCTCCAAGTGGGTGGTTTTTTGCCCATCACGATCCACAAGAGTGCCAGAAATGCGGCAATAGCTAGGTATATCCAAGTCATTTTACACACCTTCTGTGGGTAGTCCTGCAAGTATGCCTGTGAGCACGTCCCATATTATAAAGAGTAAGTCCATGTTATAAATACTCCTCTATTTGCTTTATGATTCTGTCGTGGAGGTCGGTGCGCATTGTGCGGATTATTTTCACACACCGGTAGGCCGCCGAGTGGACCAGGAATGCATCTGTGCGTCCGCCGCGTTTGCGGAGTGGGACTCCTGCGTGGTGCAGGATGAGGCGGATGGTCTCGTGGCTTGTGTGGAACTCCTTAGCGACCTCCGCCGTGGTCATATCCTGGTACATTTGGGCCATCTTTTTGACTGCTTCTTTTGTGTAAAGGTATTCCTTCTTTGCTACCATTGTTTATCTCCTTCTGTGTGTGTAGTGTGGAATCCTGGGCGGCCTGGGATATAGAGTCCCGCCGCGTGGGCCGCTGGTGTATAGACTAACGTTGCCGCGATCATCAGTTTCAACAGTATAGTCTTCACGATGGCATCACCTCCCTACGATTATTCCAAAGATTAATAATACGAGTAAAAACCCGGATATAATTATTACTGTAATTATCATAATTTAACCCTCCCGGGATTTTGTGCTTTTTTTCAACAATGCTAGTTCGCGCTTCAACTCAATGTCATCATATCCTCGTAGCCGGGCGCACTCTGGACACTCAGCGTTTCCGTCCACATAGGCCTCTTTTCCACACACGCTACATCGGATCATTCCTTTCACCTCCTGGCGGTTGGGGTTATTTACACCCTCCCGATTAGTAAATGGATTGGGCCAAAATCAAACATGAAAGCATGGAGTGGCCCCCTGATCACTTTGCCAATGTAAAGCCACATTACATATCTTTCATCTTTACTGGAAGTAACCGACCAACCAGATGTCGATAACTTTAAAGACACCGTAAAACGCCCATAACTATAAATCATACCTCACCTCCCTTGAGTGCACCTGAATACTCCCCGCCACAATCTCGGCACTTTAAATATACCGGGCCGCATACCCTTGGGATTTTCTTACTCCCACAACTGCATATTTTCGGTGGTTCCAGCGCATCCTCCAGTGATTTCTCCCAATCTTTCAAGACCGAATAGATCATTGAATCATCACCTGGCCCATGTTCATTTAGAAACTTTCTCCACTGTTTACTGTTCATTCCTCATCCTCCTGGTGGTTGCTCTTTCTCTAACTTGGTTTTATGCTCTGCAATGTTATTAACACACAAAGCAACGCACTCATCACAGATATTGATTCCCCCAGGGCCAGCAACCATAACGGAAACAGATGGATGGTCTTGGTGTTTACGGCAAAACGAACAATAGTATATATGGGCAATCATTTTACACTCCTCTTCACCTATTTAAGAGCTATAAAAAAGTCTACCGCCGAAATGCAGTTTTCACACATCCAAACACCTTTACGGATTGGATGCGTATATATAATATCACCTATTGCATATATGCCATCTCTTTCGCATTTATGGTAATGATTTTCTTTACCCATTGGGATATTATGATTTGGACAACACGGATTAGCACAGAATTCCTCTTGAATATCGGTTATATTGTGTTTCATCCTGACGTATTCCGGTGCATCTTTTGGTGTATATTTTGGACAATCATTGATTGATGGAGAAACACCACTGTTAATACCATTACAGTTCTGCTCTGCTTTCGAGGAATAGAGTTTGCAATTTTTTGTGTTACAACTTACTTCACTATCCCTAGCTATATTAAATAAAGCCTTGCGTAACGGTTCAAGTTTTTCAAATGTCTCTTTTCTTGCAGCCGCAACGTAATCGCCTTCATCGTTCTTTACACCACAGCAATCCGTTGCTTTCTGTCCATAGGTTTGCTCAATTGGTATTTCTGGCGCATACTTACATCTGTTATTCCACTTCTCAACTGCACCGTCTTCTGTTTTATCCACAGGTCCTTCCGCATCGCAGTTTCCACACATTACCCAGAAGGATGAAATGTATTGGTCTGAGCCATTAAAGACCTGGCTCACATGGTCTTCACCGCAAAACGGGCATGGATTTAGATCCTCACTATAGTCCTTTTCTTCAAATTCAATCATCTTCTAGCCTCTGCCGTGCAACTTTCAATTCTCGCACGGATCTCCACGTGTCATCTGGGTTAACCAAAATGAGATTAGGATGAGCGGCATCATTCTCAAGATTACTCAAATCCCCATTATTCCATTTTACGCATACGATTCCTTGGTAACCATTTTCGTCAATTAATATATCTCCAATGCTGTATTTCATCCCTCACCTCCTGTTGGCTCTATTTAACACGCACATACTTAACGTAATGCCCGTCCATATCGTACTCACTCCACGTTATGTTTGGATCGTCCTCTGACAATAGGTCTCCATCGTCATCGTGGCATTGTAGGTAGATGGTATCTGGTATTGTAAATTCTTTCATCCTTCATTACCTCCCTTGAGTGCACCTGAATACTCCCCGCCACAATCTCGGCACTTTAAATATACCGGCCCACATATCTTTGGGATTTTCTTACTCCCACAACTGCATATTTTCGGTGGTTCCAGCGCATCCTCCAGTGATTTCTCCCAATCTTTCAAGACCGAATAGATCATTGAATCATCACCTGGCCCATGTTCATTTAGAAACTTTCTCCACTGTTTACTGTTCATCCCTCATCCTCCTGGTTCTTTCATTGTCATCTTGTGTAAAACGACAGTTCATGGCCGAATAACTTCTCCACACCTTTCTCGAAATGATACTCCATAATTGTCCGATGTTGCCGCATATACCGATGATGATACACTGACGCTTCCACGGCCATGTAGTGGATACGCACATGGAACCAGTCCACGAAATCCCCTGTTACCTCATCCAGTTCTAGGTGTTCATCGTTCATGGCGCACCTCCTGCGGAACTTTGCAATGATCTCCAGTGCAATTTAAGATCCCAGATGCTTCCATAAACTCTAATGTTTCATCTTGTGCTATCACTTCAGGATAATCTTCAGCTTTTAATAATATAAACCAGCGGCCTCTCGTTATAACACCCATGAGTCCTTCAAAACGTTTCCTTCCTATGGTTATCTGTTTGATTACTCCGTTTTCTAATGTAACGCCTTCTGGTATTTTTGTAAGCATGACAACCTTTGTGTTTTCCCACCACTCACCGCAGCTTTTTATTTGATAATCTTCAAGGACAAACACATGATCTATTATTTCTTTGTACCCACTAAAAACTCTAACGACTCTCTGCGTTGGGATATTCTTACTTACCCGGCGCGGTTCTCCATCTTTAAGAAATACTTTTATCATCTTGCACCTTTTTGTTGTGCGCGGGGGCGTAGTCTACGGTAGGGTAAGTCCAGCCTAGAGAGGAATTTATACACCTCGGAAGAGTGGCCATGTGTGTATGCAGTTAGATTGTGTATAGACATGTGCTGGGTTTTCTCCGGGCCAAGCGCCAGGAGCTGAGTCTTTACTTTGGAGACTAGTAATCTTCTCTTACGGTACATACCCAGAGAGTCCATCTTCCGGCCTAGGGTCATTTCAGATGGGCCGAGAATAGACTCCATCTTGGCCAGGCTATGGTGTGTTTTATACAAGGCACTTAGGAGTGAGCGGATGTCTTTATAGTTGGCAAGTTCGAATTTATTATAGGCTGAGAGAAGTGAGTTCCAGTCTGTGGAGTGATTGGCGGGCATTTTGTGTAGTCTCCTTTTTTTGCTCATATACCTAAGCGGCGGTCTTTTTCCTGCTCATATTTATAGTCGGCTTCTTCTTCTAGCTGGTCCTGCATCTCCTGCTTTGCGGCTTCATACTCCTGTTCGTCTTCATAAGAGTCAGGACATGGGCCGTGTTTATTCCCGCCACACTCACCTGAGTCTAGCTCATTTGGGCAGTTCATACCAAAGCACATATTTAATCCTCCTTCAGAAATTCCTTTTCTATAGCCCAAAAAAGTGGCGCACATGTATCATACAGGCACTCACCTCCAACAGCGCGGCATGTGTAGCAGCTAAAATCACTATCATAATCTCTCCAAGGACATCTGTTAGCTATTTCGTCGAAGGTCATTTTTAATAATCTCCTTTGAGTAGAAAGACACACCTCTGTAAAGAGGTGTGCCTCCTGTTGGTCAGATGCTACAGCTCGACGCCAAGTGCGGCCGCGATCTGTGCAACGGTATCCGCATCTGCACTCTTCAGCGCAGCGGTAATCGCCTTAGGCAGTCCGCCACCAGTGAGCTTAGTGCGCTCACCATCGCGTGCTTTGATCTTCCTCTGTGCGACATAGAGCTTAAACACCTTCTCATCACCGTCCATCTCGATTGCTTCCTCAAGGGTCTCCGGCGCGGTGTATTCGAGTGAGCCTACCAAGGTGCCTTTGGACATAATTTCAATCGTTTCAGTTGTTGCCATAGTGTTAATCTCCTGTTTTTTCCGGTATGTTGTGTTATTTATTAACCTCTGCCACGCACCTGTGTGTATTGTTAAAAGTTAGTAGATGAACTTCTTAATATCATTCACCTTAACGTCAGAGTCCGGATCGTCTATATACTTCCCGTCCGGTCCAGGCACTTGTTTATTCTTCTGCACAACTTCCATCGTGCCTTCCGCGCCCAGGTAGTCTTCGGTGACTAGTTGCTGGCCGGTCCAGGGCAGGCCCACGGCTTTTGTTGCGGAAACGAGCATCCCTACTCCACCAGTGTCCACCTTTCCGTCTACCATCCAGGGTAGGACAGTGAAGTAGGAGAGTTTGTATTCTTTGGCTTCGTGTACGATGGCATAGGTCCACCGAAGCATCGGGCGGCCTTTCTTAGAGGTCATGGCCTCTACGGACTGTACTCGGAAAGAGTAAGTGCCTGCTGGCAGTGGGGTGAAAACATCCTCATCTTGTACGTCTGAGTAGTCTACGTTCAGGTCGATAACTGGACTCATAATAAAATCTCCTATTAGGTTTGCGTTTAGTGTTTATTGCGTAGTGCTTAATGTGTAGGGTTTATTTCTGACTCATCTTTTTAACCTCCTGTTTTGGGGTATTATACTTCTATACGATCTTCAGCAGTGTGTATATAATGGTAAAAGTGCTGGGAATTGCGGCAACCTTTTGGACTATATAAAACTGTCCTTCTATGTCTAGGTAGTCCCCTGCCGTGTAAGAAAAGGGGTTGTCTTTTATAACCAAAAGAGCGTGCTCTTTATGGTTGAATATATCTGTGGTGTAGTATTCATCAGTGTAGTCTATTGTCTGGGTCATATTATGCGTCTCCTTTCTGGAGTAAATCCCACGCTGGCTTGATGGTGGCATAGTTGGAGTCTATAGGGGATGGTAAGTCAAGACGACTCTTCGCTGTAACGAGTCCACTCGCCTTGATGGTGAGCATGTATTTCGTGGAGACACCCTGCTGCTTAGGCTCCATGTGGTATACCTCATCAAAATACCCGGCGAGCTCATACGCGAGCTTTCCGTTGACCATTGGTAAGCACCATGTTCTCCCACTCAACTCATCTTTTATATACTGCTCATGCGCGAGGCAGATGAAGTTAATGTTCATAGCGACACCAGTCTCTATAATCTCGATGAGTGCTCGGCGGAAGGTGCCCCAGTCCGGCTGAGTAGGCTGTTGGCCTGTGTGGCCTGCGCTGAATAAAACGTGCTTCATGCAGAACATACTAGCTGAGGAGAGAGTATCCAACACAACTGTCTTAGGGGTGAAGTCTCCATACTTTCCGTGCTCCTTGAGCTGGTCAAACACCGCTTTTATAGTGATAAAGCCCATAGGTCGGGAGTCTTTCTGCTCCGGGAGTTTGTCCTGCACCGGTACGAAATAGATCTGATCTTTGTTCTGTATCCTGGGAGATGACTTAACGGTGAGCATACCCTTATCAGAGTCTATGAATAAGCAGGGAGTGGGGAATGTGGCCGCGAGTTCTGTCTTGCCTGTTCCTGACCTCCCGTATGCGAGTACATTCATACTCGTGGGCTTGTATGCGGAGATGGGCGTGGCATCGGGGAGTGATACTTGCATTTTTTACTCCTCTATTTTGAGAGTGTTTGTTACATTAAATATCTTGTTACTTCTGTGTGTGATAACCAACTCAGCAATCGCAGAGTTTTCAAACACAGTCTGAAAATAATAAGTTTCAGTAACAAATTCTCCTGCAACGATAAAGCGTTTATAGTATTGGGCATGTTCTATGTGTCGGCCTTTGACCAGGAGGTATTTATCAATAGTGGGCTTTTCCTCTACTTCCTGCTTATCCTGTCCTTTTTTCTGCGCATACCAATTCTCAAATATCTGCTCTATGCCGACTCTTGCTATTGCCTCTTCTATATTATCGGGAATGTCTATATGTGTAATCATCCTTAAACCCTCCTGTCCAGCATCCGACACGCGGCCTGTACCGCCTCGTATGCATCTTGGAATACACTTTCCAATTCCCGGAACTCTTTAAAAGACTGGATAGTGTTCTGGCTCTTAAAAGTATCATCCAGGGCTTTGGCTCGTGCGGACATATTATAGGTATATCCGCCGAGTACGCTCACCAAGTCACATGTTTTTACACTTACTCTTTCAGGCATTTTTTTATCTCCTTTATTTTATCTTCTAGTATCATAATCTCCATCTCTAGGCCAGACCTTCCAGAGGCTTGACATAAGCCCAGGATTAGTATAACACATGGTATGCTTATTATAAACCCCGCCGCGAATCCAGACCAGAACACTTTAACACCTCCTTATAAATTGATGCATCCACTTGTGCCAACTTCTGTTATACGGAGTAAATCTTCCATAACTTCGGTTAGCATTAATGGTTCATTAACTGAATTAAACTTCCCGCCGGTTATCTCACTTATCCTCTGTAAGAAGTCATTATTACACCCATGCCCTATGCCGATTGTGTCTATGGGTGTGTCTGTGTGTATACCCACCTCATTGAGGATGGTGGACTCAGACTGATCAGGCATCCCGTCCGTGAGCAAGACCATGTGCGAGGCGGCATCATCCCACCCGGCCAGGAGTGCGTCCAGCATATTGGTCGTTCCGGTCACCCTCAAGGAGTCTATATCTTCCTGTGTAAAGTCATACACCATAGAGCCGAATGCAATGCCATGGATGCCGGGCCGCCATATAGTGTGGAGCGCTTTTTTGAGCTCGTGTAGTCTATCCCCGCTCATACTCCCACTTATATCCGCCAAGATGTAGGTCTTACCTGATGTGTGTTTCTGCGGTAGCGTACTCTTAAGAGTCAGCTTTTTGCCATTCCCGAGAGTCTGCTTCTTCACCAACTTACTGGTATCCTTCATAGCTAAGTCATAAGACATCTTTAAACACCCTCCTTAGTTATTCTTTGTATACACATAATAAGCAATACCTTGGTAGACATATCCCCAGTCAGAGTGCACTCCCATAAGGTCTTCCTTAACTTGCTCATCTGATGTGTAGTAGTGATTTACATACTGTGAATTATAGAATACATAACATGGCACCAGGGAGAACTCTTCACTTGGACTCTCTCCCACCACGGTGAATAAATCCTTCCCGTATAACACATTATCGTTGAAGTAGTACACTGTGCAAGAACCTGGAGTAACTCCGGTGATACTCACATCCGCCTGGTCTTCTTGAATGTCAAAAGCAACCTTGCAGATGGTACTGTCCGCAGAGGCAGCGTAGAAAGACGAGGTGGCGGTTAGTAAAACCTGCCGGGATTCACCTTGTACTATCTCCGGCGGTACGTCCGTCTGCGCCGGGTTGGGCTCTATGCTATGTGCCAAGGGAGTGAGAGTGAACATACTCAAGGTAGCTCCCAAAAGGGCTAGTTTTTTAATCTTCATCTTTCAAATCTCCTAATAGTTCACTATAAGCTGTGTTCAACTCCACCATCTTCTCGGCATCTCCACCTCTGTCTGGATGGTGCTTCTGCGCGAGTACTTTATACATACACCTCACGGCCTCCATCGGCGCGTTCTCTACTAAATACAACTTAGACCATGCGTCCGTGGCTACCTCCTGCGCCGGGAAGTCTAGCAAGATAGTCTCTGTGTAGTGCTTATCCAGGAGATGAGCCAGCTTGTCAAACTGATCCTTGACAACATACCAACATTTGTCATTATTATCCCACATTCTTTTCTTACTGGGCAGACTTTTCTTCAACTCTTCCGTGAAAGGCTTGTTATAAGGTGCTTCTAATTGGATGAACAACCCACTCGGAAGGTATCGTAGAGATGCGACTCCGGTGGGTCCTCTCCTGCGCTGGCTAGCTACCCTCTGTCTTGGCTTTTGTGCAGTGTAAGGAGTACTACCCTGCGAAGCTCCAAAGGATTGACGTGGTTGCATAGTCTAGACCTCCCCTGTGTTGTATACCAGCTTATGCGAGTTCTTTTTCCTCACCCTTATTTCCTTCTTCCTGGGAGTGAAAGAGACCAGAATCCTGTACGATTTAATAGTCTCCTTAATGCACCTACACGGGAATGACTGCCCGTCGTTTGTGATGAATCTAATCGGCTTTTTTGACTTCATCTTTTGTCTCCTATTTATAGAATTCCGTTTTCATCCGGTAGTACTGAATGGTTTCTCTTCTCTTGAGGGTTTTATTAAGAGTGAATAAAATCTGCCCTATGTTCAACTCCCCTGAATGTGTCTCACCGGAGTCTTTGTCATGAATAGTAACCATCATCATGTTTTTGTGTGTGCGGGTCAGGATGCCTAGTCTGTCTTGTGTCTCTAATAATATAGAGTTCCTTCTACGTTGCGGCATTTTCTATACCTCCGATGAGAAAGGGTCCCAGAATTTCTGCACATATAAACGCTCCTGCAATTCCTGGGCTAGTTGCTTCGAGGATGCAGTACAAAGTGCGGTGTAATCACACTCACGGAAGAAAGGCTTGCAGTCCCAAGACTGCGGCCAGAATCCCTCCTCGCGGCACCTCTCAATGCTAAGTATATTCCCGACCGCACTCTCTTTCCACAACTGCATTGAGTAGGAAGAGTAGTCTACAGGAATACGGGAGAGTAGCTCAGCTGGGTCTTTTGATTTGCTGACTCCTACTATATCAACCTCTCCTGTGACGTGCTCTCCGGTCATTTTCTCAATGAGGAATTTATATCCACACATCTGCGGGTTAGGATGCACGAGGAAGTTCATATACTTGGTGAATTTATAATCGCAGAAGGTTATACCTCTTTTAGACTCGACCAGCTTGTCAATCTTACCGACGAGGTAAGTATCCTGCATGATTTCCTCGGCGTAGGCGTTTTCAAGAGAGACCACAGTGCGCTCGTCTTTTCTGTACCTGTCGAAATATGTCTGCAAGAGAGAGCATCCAAATATGCAGGAGTAAGTAGTGGAGAGTTCCTTGCCACTCTTACCTAGCCTCGGCACTTCTTCATAAGGAGTGAAGGAGTCTACGAATTTTCTCAGCGCATATGCATCATCTTTGTAATGGTCAACAGAGTACCAATGCTCAAGTGCGAGGTGCCCGGTAGTCCCAAACATCATTGCAGGGTTGGCTTGCTTGTTCTTAATGTCTAGACCTAGCTCATGCCGGTAGAAACACCCACGTGGACACCATAAATATGATCTTATAGTAGAGTTGTCATAAATAGGAATCCCGGAATTGCGGAGATTTTGTATAGTAGTCTTATCCTTCATCTTCCATAACCTCCTTTTTCCCTGTATACTCTAAGACCTGTGTTACTACACTATGGCAGGAGTCACATTTATAAACACCAACACTCTTTCTAATGGGAGTCCATAACACAGGGTGGCAGTTGTTACATTGTCTTATCTTTATATACTTTACCTCTTTCATCTTTAATTAACTCCTCCCTTTATGTGTGTAAAGACCAGTGAGGATATGAAGCACCGTCTAGCTCAACTGAAAATGTTTGCTCAAGACCATGTAAGATCATGCCTCCGTTTAGTTTTCTAACACCGTCTTTATGAAAGCAAAATCCCCAGGAGTACTTGACAAAATCAGGAATGAGTTGAAGGTCATAATCATTACATCTACGTATTTCATTAAGTGATCTAAGACATTTGAATAAGGACTGCTTAGACTCATCACCTAATTCCTTAGCTGTCTGGACTGTAGCGCGGAACTTCTTGTGATCTGTAATCTCTATCTCCATTATTTGTCTCCTTTCTTTTTACCTGTTACGAGCCTACCAATGGCTTCTTTCTGCGCGGGCGTCAGGAGTGCGAGAGCGGCGACTAACTCCGCGCCCTTAAGTGCTTTCTGTGCAGGAGCCTTCTTCTTAGTAGACGACCTCCGCGACTTCGAGAGTGCCGGAGAGTCAAAATCCGGAAAGCTCCTCTCCTGCTCGACAGCGTGCGAGAACTCCTGTGGTGTGGGAGTATACTGTGAAACGATGTCCAATGGCGTTTTCCTCGTCGGCACACAGTCATACAAAGGCACCGAGAACTTCGCGGAGTCTGCATCATCCAGGAGAGACACAATAGCGATACTGTGCTCAGTGTCAACATCATACACAATAGCGCAGTATCCTGTGTGTGCTGAGAGGAGTATAGTCAACTCCCCTACTCGCGCGGGCCACTCATAAGGGCTTATCTCAAGTTCTGCAAGACCCATGTGTGAGATATGAGTAGACATCAGGCAAAGACCAACACGAGCACAGTGCACACACATGCAAGCGCGGCTATACATACAAACTCAAACACCTCTACCGTGGCTCTCTTCAATTCTTCTCTGTACATAGTAAAGTCTCCTTTGTGCAAAGTGGCTTTTTGCCTCTGAATACATGTGAGTACACGAGGCTTATACTAATTAAAGCCCTTTGGATAGGTACCTTGTCAAAGACACAATGTCTATTCCAAGGCGGAGACCCTATCCGCAGAGCTTAGGTTGTCGACTCCTAGGAAGCCATTCCTAGTCTTCGCTTATCAACCTTTCTTTAATTCACTGGGTTTGGCTCGCTGCGCTCGCTGGGAGTTTTCATAGTTAATAGTGCGTGAGGTAAAGGAAATGCGGCCTTGTCGCCTTCCTATCTCCAGCGCCTCTCTCCGCGACCACCTGAATATATCGACTCCCCTGACTATCCTCTTATTCATCCTGTCTTGGAAAGAGAACTCTCCATAACCTTCTATGTGTATAATATCCCCGAACTTCAGTCCATATTCCCGCTCGATGTCCCTCGACAAGGCACATATATCCTCCGCGACGGTGACCCCGGATGCAGTTATGAGTGGCGTGGAGTCCGTCTGTGCTGGGTCTGCATTATACGAGGTTATTTCTACCTGGATACTCTCCAGCGAAGGAGATTCCTGTTCCTGAGTGGTCTCTTCCTCGGAGTAATTCTTCATAAGCGTACCCTTCTTAAACTCATCAAAGATATGCAGGACTCCCATAGGAGTAGGAGTGAAGAATGAGATCGTGAGACCTGCAATAGTAAGAGTGACCCAGTTTGACTTCCCCGAGCCGACATTGACATGACCTTCCAGCCTTATCTCTGGAGTATCAGACTCCATGTGCACCATAACCTCGGCATTTCTATACTGTGCTTCCATAATGTGTCTCCTTTTATATATACTGTCTTATAACTCAATCCCGGCTTCTTTAAGTATCTCCGTGAGCTTATTCAACTTATCCAGACTCGCGCCCTTGAGTGCCTTACTCAACCCACTCGCCTTAGTGGACTTCTTCTTAGTCGCCTGTGCCGACTCGCCTGGGTTTAACTTCTTCCCGAATGTGGGCGCTTGTGTCGGCCTACACTGAACCGCCTGGACTGATAAAATACCAGTGCGCCATTCTTGATCCAGCAAAACCTTCTTTTGAGTCAACTGACCTATCTGCCTTTGTAACTGTTCTATCTGCGTGCCTATACGACATCGCTCAGTCTCGACCTCGGACAGATATTCTAATTCTTTTTGCCTGTCTAGATCCTTCCTTAATAGTTCTCTGTCCTGAGCCATGACTAAATCTCCTTCGGGGTGGGCTGAGACAAACCATACCCCATCAACTGTGCGATTTCTGCTTTCTGTGTGTGTGAGAGCTTGTGAGTCTTCCTAGAGTGGTATGAGGTGGAGGGGCGCGGCCATGCTCCGTGAGTGGAGTGTTTAGGTGTGCGTGCTCTTCTGATAACCGAGATGTGATATCCTAGTATTGTGATCTGTCCCATAAGTCGTCTCCTTTCCTGTCTCTGTAAAAATTGGCTTTTTTTAAGTGCTCCTTATATAAAGGGCGTTCCCCTATTCATCAAGGCCATTATAAAGGAGCGTTCCCCTAAATGCAAGGAAATAATGCGCAAGGGCTCAAAATAATTGCATAAAAAGAGCCATAATTCATAAGCTGAGCTTATAGGACACTAACAGACTTACAAAACAACGATTCATTAATTGAACCATTCTACTATAAGCCTAATATCTCACCTTATTCTTCTCCTTCATTTCCAGTCCAACATTCTGCTTAACTAGATTACAGTCAATAGACCCAAAGCTCCTAGTCTCCAATTCCCTACGTAACATGGCAAGCGTGGTGCCTCCTTCCTCATTCAAAGGCTTACACCCCTTAACTCCTTTATTTCTCCTTTTTAGTACAAACAACTTCATGGCCTTGAACAATCCCAATCTATCATGACCTACTGTCTGTCTATACTCATGACACATCCCACACTCCTTACAGGCCAAAAAACAGTTATTCTCCTCGACTCCGCCTCTCTTGTCCTCCTTAAGCATCTTCCATGTATTGCCACGAACTCGCTCTCCGCATATCCTACAACGGCCATCGTCTCTTATCAAGATAAGCGCCTTGACTACCCAAGTCTTCCCACGCCGGGCTCTGGAAAGGTTTTGTGCATATAAGGAATAATGAGGCAACCACTCATAATTCTTATCAAACCTACTCTTGAAGTCCTCCCGCACTCGCTGTGTGGGCTTGTGTACTCTCATATCTTTATTCTTCTTAGCCTGTGCAAACACTTGCTTACTAATCTCTGCGTCTGACATTCCTGCATACTTCTTTTCTGCTGAGTCTCCTACTAAATTCTCCATTGCAACTGGAATAGACTCCGCCTGACCAGTCACTCTCTTCATATACGCCGCTTGGTCAATCTTTGGTCTGAAATGCCCGTGAGAATCCCTTGCAGACAACCTACCCAAATCTATAACTCCTGGATTACCTGTGTCAATAAGTCTATCCCGATCTTCTTCTTCACCTTGAGCTGTCATCTTGTCCCAATCCATTGCTATCTTCTGTGTATCTACTCCCTGTGTATCTGTCTCAGTCATAATACCCTCCTGTTAGGTGTTTACTGGTAGACTATATTCCTGCTCCTTATTGCTTTAAAAGGATTATATAACATATATAGGCTTAAAGCAAGCTATTTTTGGATATTATATAAAGGGCTGATATTATTAGATAATATTAAAATATATAGGCTAAAATTGATAAATTGATTAAATAGCTGAAATCATTATATATAAAATAATGCTATATATTTCACTTATGGCTAAATACCCGCGCTGTGACCGGCTCCTAGCTACTTGCCCATGATATTATATAAATAGAGCGGAGGTAATATCTAATAATTCCGCTATGTTATATCATAATGTGTATATAAACACAGATATGGGCTCCCGGTAGGGT
>Ga0222640_1000081_pt1 | contig 32225 bp, 32 predicted proteins | sample AntAcemetagen187_FD_181144 | JGI IMG/M metagenome (GOLD analysis project Ga0222640, IMG submission 181144) | Saline water microbial communities from Ace Lake, Antarctica - #187 | ecosystem: Environmental > Aquatic > Non-marine Saline and Alkaline > Saline | place: Antarctica: Ace Lake... | reverse complement strand
TATTATCGTGGGTTAATGGAGTAAACTGCGCAATAGGTTTATCATCATCAGTCGTTGTCCACTGCACAATAGGTGCAGTTGCTACTGCAGTACCGCCGTGCATCGCGAATAATGCAAAACCTTCGCCTCCATGTGGTACTGTTGCTGTTCCGATACCAATTTTCGCAAACTGCACAGTAGAAGTAGTAGCGATGTCTTGAGGAAGTGAAAAGGTAGGATTCCCAGCAACGCCGCTACCGTTTGTAACAGTAACCTGGTTTGCTGTTCCTGTCAGAGTCCTACCAACGAAAGTATCGGCGGCGGTCTGTGTCAGGATACCGTCTGTGTTGTATGCCGCCAGAGCTGTTAAAGTTGCATCTGTGCCTTGATATGTTCCGGTAGTAGGCGTTAGGTCGATTGCTTGGTCTGGCATGGTGATAGCATAAGAGTTTCCGGTAGTAAGACCTGACAAATCCCACGTTACTATCTTCGTACCATCGGCAGTATTCTCAAGGTGGAACGTGCCGTCTTTAGCAGTGTCATCGAGAGTCCCAAGGGCTGACTGAACACTGGTGTCTGCGGCTGATAGCCAACCGTCGAAGTTTGCTACCGTCGTCGTTACTAACGATGCTGAGTTTGTTGATGCCGACGCTGTCGATGTTCCAAGAATACTACGGGCTACGATAACTTCTACGATAGTCGAAGAGCTTTCTTCATAGATAACATAGCCAAGCTGGCATATCTCAAGAGCATAAAGTTCATTGGTAAAAGTAACCATTCCAGCCGTAATCGCCGCTCTCGCTTGAGCAAGGTTGTTATATTGAGCAGTATTAGGTATCGCATAGTAGGTAGCAGTCGCGGCATTAAGATTATCTTTAGAAACTCCACAACGCCATATACCAAATTTATTGCCGGTGAGTGCTGTCATTGTACCAGCAGAATTATACTCGCTAGGAAAGTGTGTGCTGATAGAATCGCGAACCCACTTGCCTGTGCCATCAGTAAACATAAACGAAAAATCTACCGCAGCAGCACCACTGTCAGCAACCGTTGTACTTAGCCCATGGTCGTGAAGGACATCAGCACCGATAATCTGTATATCGTCTGTTGCAGCCACAGCCATTACAGCACCAGAGCCTTCAAGAACAACATGTATAGTATCATGATTATAGTTTGAAATATTGGTAGGAAAATCGTATGGGTGGTTCTCTTTGACGACGATGACATTAGAAGTTCCATCGTTATCGCAAAGAACTTCAAAGAGGACGATGTAATCTTGAAAGAGAGTATCGGGGCGAGTATTGGTAGAGCCTATCGTACCAGCACTGTCCATGTATACCCAGTAGGTATCGCCCTTAGTAAGCGCACCTGTATCTTGACCTCCTACCCATGCAACCAGCCTGCTCTTTACATAACCAGTACCAGCACGCTCTACTGTAAGCGTTGTGCCAGCTACAGAATAGTAGACACCAGCACCGCCCCAGGAAATGAATCCTGTAAGAGTACTGTCAGCCATGAGGGCATTAAGAGAAGAGGCGACAACGGTTTTAGCGTTATTAAGGCCTTCTTTAATTTGTGTGTCTGTACCATATTGACAAACACCAGTTTGTGTTGTCGAGGCGTTATCACCGGCTACAGTTATTGTAGTTCCAGCGTGTGTAACGCCCATACCATTACCGCTTATAATGGAAATAGCGTTAGTAGCTATCGTCAAAGCACCAGTGTCAGTTGTGATTAACATTAAGACTGTATCTTTAAGGACTACATTGCCAGTAGTAACGTCGAAGTCGGTAAGTTGAAAGGTGGCCGTACCCTTCTGAGTATCGGAAGCATTAGCGATAGTACCCGTAACATTATTAGTAGCGCCTGCAAAGGTAAGACCTTGTGCAGTAGTTCCGATAATATTTAAGGCACCAGTAGCATCTGGTACGGCATTTCCAGCGTCAGTACCAAAGATGGCACCAGAGGCTTGAAATAATTTCACCCAAGATGTAGTGAAGATATAAACAGTATCTACATCTTCTACTTCACTAAAAAACCCTTCGTCAGGAGATCGTGATACCCATGTTGCTCCATCAAATTCACAAATATCATCAAAAGAAGCCCCGTCCCAATCAGCATGAACAACACCACCACCGCCATCTGTTATGATATAACGATCAAGTAAAACTTCTGTAGGAGGGGCGTTATTGCCATCCGCAATAGAGAGGACGCTATCTTGGGCATCACCTACGGTATTGGCACCCAGTTTCAACCATAAAGCAATACCATCGGTCTTGTCGGACAATAACCATGATTCCTTTAGAACACTATTAACCCACACCGTAGGTACAACATAAGAGTTGTCGGTGGTCATAGGAGCGCGAGCGAATGTCACATACGTCACTCCAGCAATTGCTACAGAAAGAAGCCCCCATGTAGCGCCGTCGTAGATATAGAAGTCTGAGGAAGCAACATCATAGATTATACGTCCTTGCGTAGGGGTATAAACTATCCATCCAGTAGCAGCATATATAACGATGTCATCATTAGTAGCGCCAGCAGTAGTCCATCCAGCATCTACTGGAAGAGTCTCATCGAGAATATAGGTATCGCCTGGAGCTGGTCCTACAGGAGGCGCGGTATCGGCAGCATAGAAATCATCGGCTTGCGTTGGCCCTACTGTATACCCTGCTTCTATCCAATGAGCAGCACCACCTTCAACAGATGTAAGAATAAATCCAGCATTGGAATCAGTATTTACCCACAATGTAGGAACCCTATAACTAATATCGGCAGCGGTAGGGTCAGCTGTTTCATAGACGGTTTTTATTCCAACGACATTCAGGTTGTTCTGGAAAGCGTTAACATCATGTTGTGCCATATCTAAGAACCTTTTTTAAAATTATGACCAGGCGTACTGCAAATGTTGATATTTATAAGCAACACCGTCAGAGGTGTAAGCTACATATGCACCACTATTTATATCTACTAGGGTCAACGCATCTTGCAGAGAGAAAGTGTCAGCGTTAAGTCTTGTAATATGATAGACCTTGCTTCCATAACCATCAGATTCCAATTCGTCCATGCCTGTTATAGCTAACATTTCGATAAAATCGCCAGTGACTAAATTATGACCTGCTGACGTTACTACCGCTGGGTTTGCCGCTGTGATAAGCGTAATAACTTTACCTGTAACAGCACTCCATATATGTGAATAGTCATTGATACCCTCAGCTAGGCGCATTCGTACGATATTACCAGAAGCATCGTATGTGTTGTAATAAATCTTCCAGCGAGCTTCATCGTCTCCTGATCCAGGGCGAGCGTATCCTACTATAACGATATTGGCAGTTCCAAACTTTGAGATATTCAGAATATCATCAGTAGCAGTGTGAGGAAGAATAGCACCGTTATTATCAGCTAATTGTGTTGGTCTATTAGATGTTGTCAAAATAACCTCCTATCGGATAACTTTTTATTGACAGAAACGCTATGTTTTTGCGTTAACATTACTCTATCAAACCTAGAAACAAAAGGAAATATTTTATGTCTGAACATGAAGAAAAAACTGAAGCTCTTCAAGAGGCTGTTCAGGAAGATGCGAAAGTTATCGAAGAAAAAATTGAAGAAATCGCCATCGATGCGGCTGCAAAAGCCGAGATTCAAAGAGTTAAGGAACTCGAAGAAAAATGCCAAGGTCTTGAAGCTATGGTAACCAAACTCAAAACTGAAATTCCTAATATTACTCAAATCGGACGGCCCATTCATCTTAATCTTATTAATAAAGGGGTGCTTTACCAGCTTATTATTCCAGAAGGTGGCCTAAATAATATAAATCAATTTGCCGAGGTTCACTCAATAATTTCTAAATTCGGAGCGGTGATATCTCTAATGGAGACTAATGCTAATGAAAGCATCGCAAAAGCTCAGGCTGATGCCGAGGCTAAAGCAGAATAACCAATATAGCAAAAGAGCCGCGAGTTTTCCCGCGGCTCTTTTTTTATATGCAATAGGTATGTAAACCATTAAGCATTATGCTATCGGAATAAACATCATGTAGACCATTGCATCATCTGTGTTAACACTATTCAGACAACGTAAAGAAGCGTTAGCTGCAAGTGTTGATCTAGCATCGTCGATATTAGGAAAGTCCGTAATATCAGTGTCCGTCCCACTATAAGCAACAGCAGCACAGATAACATTAGCTCCGTCATCTATTGTTACCGTTCCAGTATTTGCAGCATTTTCTTCGACCCATGCTTTAATAAGACGAGCTTTCTGTGGAAAATTCGCATCATAAAGAGAAGTAGTCAAGTTGTTGCTGATATCCTTTTTGATAATGAAAGGAATAGCCATACCTAAAGCAGTAGTAGCAGCGGCATCTTCTAGTTCCGCTCCGTTTACGTTAGTGATAGCATTACCAGAACCATTAGCATCTATACTTTTCTCAGTCAGTGTATCGGTCGTATCTCGACCAATAACAGTATGAGCGGCATCTTGGAAAGTGATACTGCGTGCAACAGTTTGAGCAAAAATAAAGGTTGTTTGCGTCGCCGCTGTAGCACCTGAAAGCTCAACGCCGAAAGTCTTAGTCAAACCAGCATCGTCTCCGAATACACAAGTGGAATCAGAGAAAATCTTATTGGTAAAAGTTTCCGTTCCTGCCAAAGTAGCAAGCGTTCCTGTTGTTGGGAATGTTACGGCAGTGTTGTTGCTTAAAGTATAACCAAACGTGAAGGCTCCAATCCCAGTAAACGAACCTAGCGTGGTAATAGTTCCTCCAAGAGCGATATCGCCCCCTAGAGTGATAGCACGATTAGTATCAACAACGTTCCAAGAGATAATCTTATTACCTGTAAGAACTTCGGCAGTATCTTGCTCTAAGTCAAAAGCAGCACCAGAAGAACGGATGCTAAATCCTGTAAGACTATCAGCAGCGCCTCCATTAATATCTGGAGCAGTCAAAGTCTTGTTAACAAGAGTCTGTGCCAAAGTAGTAAACGCGAACGTATCAGCAACCGACGCTACGTCAGGAATCGTAAGTGCCGCAGTACCAACGGTTTGCGTTGTGAATGACAAAGTGGCATCATTTCCCCCAGCATCATTCAATACGCAGTTGTTAGCTATTGTTGTTGCACTTGACAGAGTGGGAGTCCCCCAGTGGTTAGCCGCCCCTATCCCACCAGAAAGTAAAGACTCTCCTGCAACACCAACACCAAGAATTACCCAATTCGTACCGTCAAATTGAACGATAGTTCCCTGTGCTTCACTTGTTAGAGTAAAGTCAGTTACAGTGGTAGCTCCGAGGTTCGTAATGGCAACGTCACCACTAACGGCAACGGATGTTATGTCAGAGCCATCGCCGATAAGGATATACTTATCTGTTTTAGCAGCAAGTCTTCCCCACGAAGCGGCATTGCGACGAAGAATGTCACCTTGTGCTTCGGAAGCAATAGTAAGGTCAGATACAGACATTACGCCAGCATTTGTCATAGAACCATCACCACTCATTAGGTGGTTATCCCATGAGTTAACGCCATCCCACAGAAGAATCTCTGCATCGGCAGGGGCAGTGATGTTTGTGTCGGAAGCAGCGGCAATTGTTGTGATACCAGTAGTGAAAGCACCCCAAGCAGCAGCATTGTAAAGAAGGTATCCGTTGGTATCTTCGTCGAAGACTACCATACCATCAGTAGGTACCGTTGGAACCCATGCGGCATCGTGATATTCATAAATGTATGTGTCTGTCCATCCACCGCCGGTAGCGTTACAAAGATAACGATTGCCTTCAGCAGCAACAGCAGCACCGATAGCGGCCTGTGCAAGAACCGACTCTTGAAAGTCATACTGCCTATCCATTTCTAGCCAGTTGGCAACGCCAGCGGGCTTCGACAATAGAATGTACATTTTGCTTAGAGTAGTATTAATCCAGAAGTCACCAAGATCTGGTGCTGAACTTGCAGCAGTTGGACTTGTCGTTGCAGTGAAAATTTCTGGCAATGCTTTATCAATGCCCATATATGATAAAGGGCCTTTACCTTTGTATCCCATCTGATACCTCTATTAATGGTTAAATTTACAAGAAGACTAACTCCCTGATTAGGCACCATATTTGCTATTGCAAGATATTTGTTCAATCAAATACATTATTGATGAAATGAGTTAAAGATAAGGAGCATATATGAAAGATAACGAGCATATCGTCAGATCACTAATAGCACTCACAGACAAGCAAAAAGATTCTCTAGATTTGTTAGCTAGGAATATCTGCCGAAAGAGAAAACCTAGTCATTACAATGACAAAATCACCGCCAGCACATTAATACGGTGCTTAGTCGAGCAGTTCATGGCGCAATGGGAAAACTTGGATATCGAAGATATCTGCACCGAAGAAGAATTGCTTGAGAGACTGTAATCACTCTTTGTCTTCGCGCAGCTCTGATAAGAATTCACGCGCTACTCCTGTCATATCAGCGGCTAGTTGATTTATCTGTATCTTCTTCTCTGAAGCAGTTATCAGAGGATCCATGCGAATATTGTTTATCAACTTGAAGTTCTTAGCAAAAACCTTGCGTATTCTGTTAGACTTATTCTTCTCATAGATCGAGTATTTTTCCTTACCATACGCCTCTCCACGCTTGCGAAGTTCAGTCTTTCCCTTGAAATGCTTATTGATATCTTCGGAGACATCATAGAATTTTCGTATCGATTTTGACTGTGTCCCTGATGTCTCTCTACCTAAAATTGCTTTCAAAACAGGATAATCTGCTAGTTCTTTTTCTGGCCTTATGACTTCTGGGACAATGGCAGCTTTTTCTAAAATAGTATCTGATGCCGATAATAACCATCGTCCAGGCTCTCCTGTCCAAGCAGTAAGCCAATGGTCTATTTCTATAGGAGAAGCAATCTGTGTATCACCGATAAAAGGTATCTTGGAAATACCCTTGCCGATAAGTTTCGCCGTCTCTGTAGTATAGGCTGTTCGCTGCATTTCTGCTGGAAGTCCAATTTGATTTTGAGGTATTAAAGGAGTTCCAAAATATAACCGCTTATTAGAATAGGATTCTAGAGGCGGTTGTGCTATCGCTGGTATATACTGTGGCGCTCCTACGTCATAAAGCGCCCTAAAAGCTTGTTCTAATTCATCAGGGTCTTTCTCGTAAATATATTGAGCAACTCTTTCTGGGATAGTTGCAAAAGCAGCACCTATCTCAAACGGTTTTGGTATCCTCCAATGCTGTATAATCTTAGGCATATAGTCGGGTAAAAAGATGTGCCAGTATGTATTCTTCTCCCAGTCTGGTAATTCTTGATAACGCTCATCATCTTTATTTGCATACCATAACGCAAGACTTGGAAGAGTAAGGTATGTGGCTGCTTTAACGGCAACAGCTGGGGCAGCCTTAATCATCTTGGAAGGGTTGTTTTTCAACTCCCTATAAAATTTATCTATACCTTGTATATGAGCATTGAAGAACGGAATGGCGTTATTAGCGAGTTGCGTCTTTGCGCCCCTCTTGGCGAAATCTAAGGTTATTTCACGAGAATTAAATGCGGCTTCACGAAGTTCATTAGCATTCATTCCTGTCCTAGAAAGACCTTTCCTAAATTCACCAAGACGCGTACTTTTTTCAATAGCTTCGGGGATAGACTCTATTCCCTGAGCTAAACCCTCAAAACTTGTCGCTATATTTAGAGCTTTATTCTTTGTGAGGTTTCTAAGTTTTTTCTGGTTTACATCACGAGACAGTGAACTTACAAAAGCTTGGTCTCCTCCCGCAGCTTTCCATTTATAATACAATTCAGTTTTTCCCATAGAATGGAATAGACCTTTAGCCATATCAAAGAAGGGTATATATCCATATTTGCTATATAATAGTGCTTCCGTTTGGTCTCTAAGGATGTTCTTTAAAATAAACGTAGGGTTAAGTTGTACCGCTGTCAAACGTATAGCACGAGTTGGGTATGATAATATCTTGGACATCAACCCGAATTGCTGTTGGGTCATACCTTGGATAGCTTCTGCGACTTCCTTCGGAACTTCATAAGTACGCTTTACACCATTATCAAAATAGGTGATTTTACCCTTCTCAGATTTCCCAAGTTCCATGATGTCAAGAACATTACGTGCAGTCTCTATGACTGGCTTCTCTGCTTTAAATTCTAACGCTTTGCCAACACCTTTCTTTGCTTCAACAAGGTCTACAAGAGAGCGCGTTACCATGTTTTGTTCTGATGCGCGAATGATAGAGTATGTGTTTTTTATCAGCGATTCTAAGGGGTCTATGATAGGTCTGAAAGAACCGTCTAATCTGTAGAACGGACTTTTAGGTTTCAGGTTTCTTCCTACAAAAGCTTCGCCTTGTTCGATTACACGATTGAAAGGAACGTAATTCTTATACATCTCTTCAAACTTTGTGCGCAATTCAGGAGAAAGAAGACCAGCCCCTTCAGCATAATCGAGAATGTCATTACGGAAGACATCCAATTCGTGTTTAGCTTTAGCAAATTTACCTTTATCTTCGCTAATAATCCTCTGGGCATCTTCGAGTTTAATACCAGTCTCTTTGCCAAATTTGTTCAACTCTATTGCGTGTTCTGCGGCAAGATATCTGCTAAATTCAGCAGTGTCATTGCGGATAGGACGAAGAATATCTTTTAGACCTTTGTTCTTAAATTTAAGAGTTATTGGGTCAAAAGTCTTGTACGTTAGGAATGTCTCAGCCTTACCACTCCATCCACGAGATAGCCGAGCTAACTTATATGGGTTTTGCGATATTGGCAAGTCTTCAGCGTTGAGGTCTTTTACAAGCTTCTCAAGAGGATAAAACTCATCGATAATCTGTGACCTTAGAGACTCTTTTTCTTTATGTGTAACTTTCTGAGTCTCTCCAATAGAAACTTGCTCTTCCACGGTCTTCCTTCTAGCAACAGCTTCTTCAACACGAGGACGAGACTCTGTCTCGATGCGTCCTTTCTCTTTAGACCACTTCTTCAAGATGTCTTGCTTAAGCTTAGAACTCTGTTTCGACTTCTTCTCCGCGGCGATATCATGGGCTTTCTGAATCTTAGCATTACTTTTTTGTAAGCTCGCCTTATATTCTTCAAAGGTCTTCTGCTTCCCCTTTTCAAGCTTCTTATCACGAGCCTCGGCACGCTTGAGAATATCATCTTCTCTCTTCCTAGACTCCTGTTCTACACGAGAAAGTTCTTGCTGACGTATCTTGTCGGCATTCTCTATTGCCTTGTCATTGAGTTGCTTTATCTTCTTCTTTGAATCTTTCTCGATACGCTTTATTTTATTATTGGCTTGCTCATCAATCTTATCTTGTTTAGCTTCAGCACGTTCTTCTTTGGCTTCGCGGGCAGCTTGACGGCTATCTTCAGCCTCTTTCTCAATCCTTTTTACTTTGTCATTGTATCTCTTCTTCTGATTTCTTCGCGTCTCTGCTAACTTCTCTCTAGCCTTTGGAGCTGTAGTATTTTCAAAGCGTTTATCACTGGCTTTCTTTTCCTGGTTGCGTTTCGTCTCTTCTAACTTGAGCTTGGATTTCTCTTGAGAATCTATCAGCTTTTCTTGCTGCTTTAACTTTTCTGCTTCAACTTTCTCAACACGTAACTTCTGCTTTTCGGAAGTATCGTCTATCTTAGAAGCTTCTTTTTCAGCTTCTCTTTCAATCTTGACTGTACTCTTGTCAGCCTTATCTACTTCACGAGACAATTTCTCTTCGATTTTAGTGTTAGCCTTCTCGACATCCTCGACGTATTTCTTTTCGGAAGCATCTATATCTTTATTCAGCTTTTCACTAGATTCTTTTGTTTGGGTATCTTCCTTTTCATAAACCTTTTCGTCTTGACGAAGAGTTTTTCTTATTTCTTCCTTGGATTCTTCAACCTTAACATCACGCTCTTTATCTATCTCTTGAACAGCTTTCTCTTCTTTAGCGGCTTTCTCTTCGACAAGCTTCTTTGCAACGGAACTCTTCTCTTTGACAAGCTCTTTTTCTACTTCTTGGACTATTGAAATTTTATCAATTGCTTTCTCTGGACTTAATCCTTTCTCGATGTTTTTTGAATATTCATTGGTAACATCAACAGGATTCCTACCAGAATCAAGAGCCTTCTGTGCGATACCTTCTACAATTTTACTACTAGCATGAAGACCACCTATCAAGAGAGCATTGGAAATTAAGCCTTTAACAGTAGGTACTTCTCCTGATACTGCAGTCTCGGCAGTAGCAAAAGCAACGTTCTCGGCGACAAACTTCTCAAGTGCACCTGCACCACCACGCGCTACATTGCCACCAGCACCACCAGTAATACCGCCGATAAGCATAGACTTTAGTGCCTTGCCAGAAACTTTATCGCTACGTTCTACAAACTCAGCCCACGTTAAATCACTACCGGTAGCCTTATGCTCAAGATATTCACGATATATTTCTTGTACTAATGTTCTTGCTCCAAAAGCAGAAGCACCGCCGCCAGTGGCAGTACCGATTGCACCGCCTATAATCGCACCAGGAGGGCCACCTATTGCACCACCCATAAGGGCTCCACCTTCACCGCCGGCTATACCGCCAGGAATTGCAGCAACGGCAAAGAAAGGAATATCGGTAAATATCGAAACGGCTTCTTCAAATAAGTCTGAAAAGAAGGCAGGGTCTTGTTGCTCACGAGCAACAATCTCTTCTAATGTCATTCCTTGTCCAGCTAAAATCGAAGACGCACTCTTCTTAATGCCAGTAAGGACAGGATCTTTAACTTTAGCAGGAAGAAACGAAAGTGCTTTATCGAGAAATGTTGGAGGTTCTACCGCACCAACAAAATCAGGAATCTTAGGTTCTTCACTTTTTTCTTCTGGTAGTTTCTTGGATTCTGTCGGATGTTCAGAAGTTTTGTCATAATCTTTCTCAACAAGTGAAAAAAAATCAGGCGCTTCCTCTTTCTCGTCGACATCCTCAACTAAAGAAAAAAAGTCTGGCGCTTCCTCTTTCTCGTCGACATCCTCAACTAAAGAAAAAAAGTCTGGAATCGTCATAATTCAAATATCTCTGATAGAATTTTATTTATCTTGGTTTTATCGCCACCAGCTTTTTGCTTTGCATCTTTGTAAATTTGCATATGCTCTTGATTTTTAGGGTCGAACTTGATCTTTTCCTGCTGCTGAGGTTGTTCTTGGGGAGCATCTTTTATATTAGGTTTCTCTGAAAATACATCTACATATTCTTGGAAAGCATCGGAAACAAGTTCTTTACCAGCAGTAATATTTTTTGAATTGGAAGCCTGCTCCTTACGAAGCTTTTGTATTGATTTCCTAGCTGATTTCTCATCTCGAATAATACCACCCCTTATTCCTTCCTGAATGTCTTTGACAGCGCGGTTATATTCTGTATTCATAGAGTCTTTCTGAAGACGCAATTCCTTGTTTATCTTCATAGGAGTATTTTCCGCCTGAGCCTTTTGTATGAACTTACCTTTCTCCATCAAAGTATTGAAATTTGTAGAATCTCTAAGTGACTGAGCTTGAGGAGAATCTGGCGGTACATTTAATGAATCAATAAAAAATTCAGCAAGATCAGGTATTTGCTTCTGCTTCATATATTCTTGTGCAGAAGACGTAGCCTGTTGAGGATTACTGCCAGCAAATTGACGCGCTTCTTTATCTGGAACACCCAAAGTTCTCGCAAACTTATAGTTACTCTCGAACTCTTTTCTGCGTTCTTGTGTCTTAGCATAACTATTAGTTAGACTTTCAGTGGCACTAACAACAGCCTTTCCCATGTCTCTAGTAAATGGGTCTTCTGGAATTACGTATGGCACAGTACTCTCCTATTTTCAAACTCTTTTACCAACTTCATAGCCTATTTTTTTACCTGCCGCTCCACCAGCCATAGCGCCTCCAGGACCAACAGCACTTCCTATAACAGCACCAGCAGCGCCAATAGCAGCAGGCCACATGCCAGAACTACCCTGATTTACACCGATATCAAATTGCTTTTGGAAGCCTTGATTTATAAGTGCCGTATAACGATCTAATGCTGACATATTTTGTTCGCCAGGAGCTTTCGAAAGTTGAAGTGCTTGCTGTATAGCCTGATTACGAATCTGCTCTTTTTGTTGTTCGGCACTGAGCATCGTATTTGATTTCTGCGCAGCAAGACCTTTTTCCATATTCGTTGCTGCTCCACCCATAGCTAACTGCGATGCACTGCTCCTAGAACCGCCGACACCAGCATAGCGTTCAGCAATACCTGGAATAGTCTCTTCTTGAAATGACGTTCTAGTAGGATCACCAATATATTGCTCGAAGTTGGATGCAACTTTAGCAGGATCAAATTCTGCCATTTGTTGCTGTACTGCCTCGCCAGCACCTTGATATAAAGAATTTCCCTCTATATCATAACCTAACTTTTTCATCATTTCATCCATCATTCCGCCAGTCTGCTCATTCAATTTTTTTAAATTCTCAGTCTGCTCTTCTGTAAAAACGTCTGTCTTTTCAACGCCTGCTTTACTCTGTCCCATTAAATTCTCCCATTAATAAAACTTCTTCTGTTTTAACCATACCAAACTTCTCATAAAAAGAGGGAGTATCGGTTAAAAAAAATACTTTCGATATGCCCATTTGTACCATATCGTTTCGGATAAGTTTAGATATTTCTTCAACTTTGCCAGTATTTTTCCACTCATCACAAATGCTAATGGTATTTATGAAAATGCTCATATTCATCATGTTGACCTGATACCAAACATATCCCTTAATATCATGATCTTCATCGATTATCGCATATAGAAAATCATTTTTAAAGCGCCAAGCATCCTTTAAATATATGTAAAATTCGTCGGCATTGCCACTAGGAACCTGTTCTATGAGTTCTCTCGGTATTAATCTGGCATCATGTACTTTTATCAATTCCATTATTCATGCCTATCCTGCGGTTGACCTATATAACGTATATGGCCTGTTATGCCACCAATAACACTTTGAGCATTAACGTATGCGCGTGTTGAGCTATGAGTGCCAGACATAAAACAACAATGATAAGAATCTGTTACACCTATAGGAACGCAATATGTATGTTGAGCATTAGCAAAGTCTATGTCACTTGTCATACAACTTCCTGCCCATATATCATTCGTTGACATCCACGTTTTAAGCGGTAATCCCATATACATATAACCAGCAAAATCTGCCCATGACTTCCAGTATACCTGAAACCAATAATCAACCATCTGCGCTTGTCGAAGATACCATCCTTCCTGCTTAGTATATTGCAATGTGCCAGCAGTTCCACTTCCATACATAACAGGTGTGAAGCTTCTGATAACTCCATTGACACTTCGAGCAATATCACGTAGAGCTTTCTCTAACTGTAATTTCTGCTCTTCTGGTTCTGTACTAAGAATGTATTCGCTATCTAATCTCATTGCTTAATTTTCGCTCCTGGCTTCATCCAAAAAATCATACCATGAATTTCTAACTGCTGTAATGGAATATTAGTGTCTGCTTTCTGTGCATCCGATAGATACATTTTCATACGGATAAACTCTCCAGTAGCTACCATGTCAGCAAAAACCCACATTTTATCACCTTCGCCAGTAGAACAGTCGATTGTCGCGGTATAGACAGGTTCGATATCCTCATCAACATAGAGATCTACGGTAAATTGTGCATTTGTCAATTTTGTAACAAAAAAACCAACTTGCTGTAGCAGAACCTCGGAACCCTGCTGTATAAATGGATTCAAACGACCAGTCATAATTTCAAAGTCAATAATGCTTTCAGTACCAAGCCAATCCGTTACATCAACATTAGACTCGTCATCATTGCAATCATAGACATAACCATGAGTTCCTCCAGAAAGAAGAATGGGATATCCCGCTTGCATCGAGCGATCTCCCCACATAACTCCTGCCAGCGATTCTATCGTGTGCCCAGAATAATCCGCGAATGTCTTGTCAGTAGATTCCACCCATGAACCAAAACAAAAACATGGAAGATCATATTTGGAAAAAGCCATGTCTTCATAGTTGTATACCAATACCGCGTTATTAGAAGCTGTGTTAGGTGCTCTAGGATATGCTAACCATATTTGATCTAAACAGTCATTCCTTCCAGCATAACATTTGTCAATATTGTCGATGTCAACATCGTAAATAAAATCAGGAATAATCTTATCAAAATTATCACATGAACTTCCGTTAGTGGCTATAAGACCTTTACCGCCAAGAAACGCCGCTGAACTCACATATTCTATTCCAGAATATGTAGAACTCACATCTTTAAAACCAGCGATCCTGCGCCATGTAAATGGCAAGTTCGGATCACCAATATAATCCAATGCCCAAATGCTATGTTCAAATCCAACAATAGGTATTTCGCCAAAAAAGGAAAAACTAACAATCTCATCATTAGTCGGAGCATCAACATAACCACCCTTGCCAGGAGTATCTCGTCTCCACGCATCAGCATTAAGAGGATTACCAGCCCAAGACCAGGTTGCTCTTTGCGGTTTGTGTTCGCTACCAGCACCCTCTACAACATTAAGCATGACAATTCGTTCTTTATGACTGAAAATTATCAAAGCTGATTTTATTAAATCTGTAGCAACAGCACCATATTTTAAACTCGTATCGTCGGCTATAGGATCACGTATAACAGAGCCGTCATAATAACGAATTCCATTTATAGGAAAAGCACCAGTAGCATCATATACAGTATTATCCGTTATCCATAATTTATCATTATACGGCCATGTCCATACAAGATTCGTGCTATTCCATAGATCATAATTAACACCACCCTGAGCAGTAATATTTTGAAAATATTGATGAGTAGTATCCCATTTGCTCATGCGAGTATCTTGGAATCCTACAAGAAGATTGCTGCCAGTATAACGATCAAATTGATAAACTCCTCTGGTGTCTTCGTCGATTTCGTAGTTGTAATTAATTGTAACAGTGCAAAGTGCCTCTAGCGTTGTGAAACCTGCTGACGTTATAACTCCACTTTCATAATCAATAGTTCCAGCGCCAGCAACATCTCCAATAAAACCACCTTCACCATCATCATAGATAGTATACGGAGTAGCTACGCAACCATTAGATACCGACACACTTCCTGGTATTACAGGCGTATTTACACATGTATGATCGAAATATTGTATAGTGCCGTTAATTATACCTTCCGCAGCAACATATTTTCCAAGTTGACCATAAACACTCTGTCCAGCACGTTTCCGCAATATTCCCCTTCTAAGCATGAAATTACTTAAAATGTTAAAAGCATCCGCTGGAGTTTTCCAGGGATCGGTAGCTAGGTTGAGACCAGAGCGGAAATCGTACACGGCGAACGGCTGAAATGTCATTTATCATACTCCAATTTTTTATTGCTTACATTTAAAAGCACCTGCTCAGTATTACGCTTTAAGCTCTTCAAATCTGTACCATGAGACAGCATGAAATTCTGAGTCTCTTTCTTCAAAACATCAACAGTATTGCGTATCTCTCCAACCAATTGCTTCACACCCATAGTGTTATTGTGGTCATCCATCTGCATGAATAGCGAACGTACTGGAGCGCAATCCTCAATAACAGCAGGTTGATTTTTCTCGGCACATGACCAAATCGTTTCTCTGTAAAAAGGACATACCTTGCCATCTTTATTGTGCTGTTCCCAGAAAATACACTTCTCTTTTAAACACGTCCCTTCCATCTTAACCTCAATTTTTAGTGGCTAAAACACAGACCCTGCCAGCAGGTCTCCACGTAGCACCATCACTATGACCTTCACCATCACCAGTAGAACCTGTAACTGTTAATGCGGTTATTCCTGTAACAATTGAACTACCATTAGTTCTTCGGCTGGCTGTTATATTAGCTAATGTATGTGTATGCGTATGCGCAGGTATCTCTGCTATCGTTAATATATGTTCTGGCACAGTCCAACTTCCTGCTAAAGTTGCACCTGCCGTATACGTACTACCACCCTTAACAGCAATAAGAGTATCTCCAGCATCGCTTACTTCTGTCCACCCAACAGGAGGCGCTGCCATGTAAAATAACATCGGTACAGCATTATAAAGAGGAAATAACTCTGGTATATTAGTGCCAGCAGCTAAACGAGCAGCTCCAAGAACAGCTTCCAATGCAGCATTATTATCTCTGATCTTTCCAGCAGAGACAAGAAAATCTGTTGCTGATGAAGGTTCTAACGGTTCCCATGCCATAATTAACTCTTACTTAAATGTTTAGTCTTTCGTGCATATAATTCCTATCCGTGCTGCTGGCCGAAAGAGCAAACCGTGATTATGCGCCCCGTCACCCCCAGTGCTACTAGTCGCTGTGCCTGTAGTTACACTTGTGACACATGCCCCTCCAGCAGTTCTTCGTCTATTCTCAGGATCATTAGGTTTAGTATACGTATGTGTATGAGCAGGTAACTCAGCAGTAAGAAGAACATGGTCAGGTAATTGCCATGACCCTGCGCCAGCGCCACCAGTAATATATGTAGCCCCACCTTTAATCGATAACAACGTATCTCCTAACGCAGCAACCTCTGTCCATCCAACAGGCGCAGCATCCAAATAAAACCACATTGCCGACGTTCCACCAGTAGGTATATAGTCGGGTATCGCAGTTCCAGCGGCAAGTCTAGCGGTACCACAAACAGCTTCTAACTGTACGTTGTTCTCACGAATATACGCGGCACCCACTGGAACATCAGTTGCGTCTGCTGGTTCAACAACTCTCCAAATAGCCATAATTCACCACCTTAAAATTTGCATAATGGTCTTTTAGAGGAATTCTGAAATACTATCCTTTTCTTTAGATATAGTTTCTCCCTCTCGTACCAACTACGTACTTGTTGTAACCTGTCATCTTCCCCTGTCCCTTCCAGAATATTTACCGACGTACCGTGAGCAATAACAGATCCCCACTCCTCATACTCCCTGCCATTAGCGGTAGGTAGTTGCGTTGGAGTAGAAAATGTAGTAGGACGTATAATACAGGGCATCTTAATGTAATAAGTGTCATCAGGAATCGGTATCGTCCTTATCTGGCCAGAATCTATTAAAAAATCAGTAGGTTCATTCTCATCAGTAGTACTCTTAGGAGGCCATGTCAAATAAAATAAATTGGCATCCATCCATACAGTGCCAGCGTCTCCGATAACATCCGTATCCGCAATATAAACAGTACCATCAAAAGCAACGACAACATCCTGATCTATAGTATATAAATCAGTACTTGCTGCCGTTTCAAATTCATACATATCATGCAATTCATGCGGATTGACTTCTTGTGGGAATTTATAAAAAAAATACTGATTAATCTTATTCCCAAGTTCTTCATCACTCAATTGGTTAATACTACGTTTCATAGTCAAACCGCGAACTTCAGATTTTATTATGTCAAAATCCCATAAATTAGCCATATAAACACCTAATAATTAAACTCTTATGTTGTCCATCTTATGTCCCCATTCAGACTGGTTCGGTATGTCAGTCTTAGGATCAAATTCCTTCTCGAATGTCTCCAGCACCGTCGCTGAACAACGAGGTATAGTGCCGACAACTTTTAATTTAGCTGCACGGTCTCCAGGTTCTCTTACCATCGCTCTGTCAGGATATTTGCGCGTATTGATGTGGTCGGCTATCTCCTTCAAAACAACATACTCTTGTCCATCCTTAAAAGAATAACGAATACATTGCTTCGTGAAACTAAGCATTCCGCCTGGTTCTTCTTGATAGTGAAATTGTATCTTGCACATCTTTACAAGTTTGCCAGCCTTACGTAGAACTTCATTATCCTTCTCTTTAGCAAGTTCAGTCTTGAATTTCTCGAATGCCTGCTTCTCTTCTTCCAGCATTATCTTGTATTCTTCTGTCATCTTTTCTTTTTCAGCCATCAATTCCTGAAGCTTTGTCTCTTCCGCTTCCAAGTCTTTTTTGCTGACTTCTTTTTCTTTGACCATAATATTTACCTCAATTACCTCAATTTAAATAAATCCCCCCACCGAAGTAGGGGGAAATGACTATCGTAAGTCGTTGATTATCATCAACCTACATCACCCAAGTTAACAAATTGATCGTCTTGATAACAAGTGACTTCAATCCATGAATCGTTAGCGCCCATAATTACGGTCCCGAGGGTAACCCCATCGTAACCTTCGTTATCTACTACAAGGTCAAGAGCGTAAGCGTTTCCACCAGAAACATAAGCATCGTATCCCGTCGAATTGACGTTGTCACCCTGCAATGTCTGTAGTGAAAATGTGTCAACGCCGATGATGGTTGCCTTGAAGATGATATTATTCAAGGATGTCATTCCCACGACATCTTTGATTCTTACCTTTACAATATCTCCAGCATCACCAAAACCATGGGCTGTAGCAGTAACAACACAAGGAGAAGCCTGTGTCGCACCCGCAATAGCATCTTGGTTATCGGTAAATGCAGATGCACTGTAAGGAGTGAATCCGTTAGCGTTAGTGATAACACGGTTAGCCGTGTTATCTTCGCATACACCAGTAAGGGCGTAAGCGTCTGTCATCATCTTATTCCAATGATGTTCGACTTTCTTGGTGTCTGTACCAAATTCAGTGTGGTTAAAGACATCAATACGGTCAGATACAAACCCAACGTCTAGGTTGTATGCAGCAGCTCCACTTTGGAGCCAAAAAGTCTTAGAATACATAAGTGCCTCCTATTAAGCAGTGTGGGTGCATAAAAGTTCTGTAACCCAGTTGTCGTTCAAAATCAATGAGCCATATCCCATAGCCTTCCAGCCATGTGTGGCTATCTGCTTCAATGGGTCTGCTGTTCCAGCGGAACCAAAGTCCTGGAACTCTGTAGATACGCTGCCAGCAAGATCAACGGTAACGTATGAGTTCTTAGCGATAACAAAAGCACTGTAATAACTAGTAGTAGCATCATAATATCCCAAAGATGAAAGCATCCAACGTACATAGTCAGTAGAACCATATTCAGCAGGATGTAAACCTTTTGGCATCGGATATTCTGATTTCTTCTGAAAACCAGCAATATCAGCAATGTCATCCATCATCGAAACAGAGGACAATGCCCAGAAAGTCTCTGGCAATGGCGCTGTACCAAATTTATTAACACCTTCTTGCATAGCATTGAAAGGTCGTCCGTCGTTCTCCATAAGAGTTTTAACGACTTTGCGGATGTCTTTTCTGCTTAAGTCTGTAGCTACTAAAGCTCCGTACTCGCATGTGTAACTGGAAGCTGTTGCCGCCAATACATCACGGGTTAGGATATCTAAACTACGTCCCATTTGCTCACCAAGAAGTTGTGTGCTTTCATTAAGCACAGGATCTTCTAAAGTGTATGCGCATTTATCGGTAATTTCAACATAATCCTATCTATTACTTTCGGCTGTCAAACCTACTGACCAAAGCTTTCACTTTAGGCGGGGGAAACTCTTCAAGAAAATGATAATAATATCAATCATTTTCCCAAGCTCTCGCTCGGATTCCCCTCTGCATGTCTCCATGCAGTCTAGACTATATCATAGCTTGGCTGGTAACCAAACTCTTAGCGTGTAGTCGTTGAGGATTCTTAAATTGAGATTTTCCTTTATAAGAGTACATTCTATCATATATTTTTTTTTCATCAACACCATGTTTGGAATTTATTCCGCTTTTGGGTCTTGACTTTCTTAACAAAATGTATTCTTTTAAAGATTCAAGTTTGTGTTTTTTTGCTCCAATAAAATAAGGATAAAGAATGTCTATTATTTTAATGACATTATCGTGGGTAGCAATAGACAACTCATAAATGTTTTTTCTAACACCACTGCCAAAACCACTCTTCTCTTTGCTCCTATCTCTTGTTTGCTTTCGGTATCTGATTCCATACTCACAAAGGATATTCTCAACCTCATTCATGATGATAACATCTGAATTACAAACTCCAATATTAGGAGTATATGATTGAGTTTTTTTTTCTTTCTTTTGTTGAACCATTACCTTACACAAGCTTATCCAGCCTTCTCCTTCTATAATACCAGCGAGCCATGCTGTTCTCAATTTAAGCCTTTCCTGCTGATTGCCCATTGTTACATCCTTTTGATTTTCACTGCGAACCTATTTTACCATAGTGCTCACTAGTACGCAAGGTTTTAGGGTGTTCCAGCATATAGCTAAGTTTTATTACGGCAATTAAGCTGCGAGCTTTAGGCTACCGTACTGTTTGACCCTTACGGTCTTTCTAACGTTGGTCATCTTCTGACCAGCAGGTGGTGTGCCTTCAGATAAAGCAACGAGCGCAGGATCAAGAGATAAAAACCCCCCAACCTTGAACTGATCGCCAGAATTCTTCGGCATCTTTGCTTTCTTCGAAAATAAGTTATGGATTTCAAAGGGTTCAGCACGGTCAATCATTAGACCTGCATAGTGAACACCAACCGCATAACCCAGATCTGTTGTCTTTGTAACAGCCATAGGAAATACTCCTTATTAACGGCCGCCCTCTCGTATACACTTATCTGACCAAGCTACCCTCTCATCCCTAGTCATATTCTTAAGCTTATTAACCAAGCTAACCGTTCCACCGCTGCCAGCAGAGCTACCAGCTCCAGGTTTACCCATATTTTCAGCCGCCCGCTTTGCATTATCATGTTCCGCATTAACGGCATGATCTCTTATATATTTCGGGCCATCTTTACAAGTTTCATAAGCTGCTTCCATAGCATCAGGATCGCCAGGGTGCTTTAATAAAAAAGTGCGTAACTTCAAAGGCAATGTTTTGCCGTATTCGTTCATTGTTTCTTCATAATCAGGGTGAGAAGATAAAAAACCTATAACCTTAGTCTTTGTCTCAAGAGTTGTCTTCTCCTGAAGCATGTCGTTTCGCAAAGCCTTCTCTCTTTGTCTTTGCTCGGCTATCGTTAAAAAATCCGTCTCATCTCTGCCATCAAAAGGATCAACTTGCTTTTCTTGCGTCTGAGTAAAAGATTGTGTCATCTTCATTATCTCACTACGCAAAGCAGAGTTTTCATCTTTCATATCCTTTAAAGCACCCCTCATACCTCGGAAATCGTTGGCATTAGGATTGGTGGTCTCAGGACTAGCGCCCGTTTCTTCAGCGGCTTCCTGTTGAACAGCGGCGGCCTGTTCCGTTTCGCCCGATGTGTTTTCTTCGTCCATAACGTACCTCAATTAATTGTTACCTCAATAGCACCTCAATAGCACCTCAATAGGTACGTTCCAAAATGGAACCTACCACCTCAGTTATTCGAAATTTCCGAACAACTTAAAACGCCCGATACCCTCTCCCGAAAGAGAGAGCAGGTCGGCATCACCTTTTTATGCGTTAAACCCTAAAGACGCGTAGCTCTCAGGTCTAATGCACTTCATACCATTACCAAGTTTGGAAACACTATCCAAAACAAGGCTTGAGGCGCACCCATCAGGGATAATTAAGCCCCCTCTCTTGGTATATGGTAAATTCCAAACATGTTTGATCTCTTTGGGTGTCCTCTTAACATACAAACAAAGACTCCCAATAACTCCAACAGCCTCTCTCAAATATTCAGCCATCCCTTTTCTAACAGGATAGGCCGCTAAATGCGTACGTACTAAACGCTTCTTAGCTTCTCGCTTAGATATCTTCGTGATATACATCTCATTCCAACCGTTCTTCTCATGGCATTCCTCGACCAATTCCCAAAGTTCATTGCTTAAGAAATCTTCCGCCGCCTCTTGCGCTATATCTCTATTATCGTGTGCCATAATTACCTCTTCCTTGCCTTACAAAGTGACCAAGCGACAATATAATAATGCAGTAATACATAAAAACATTATATTACCACCTACTGAGGTTGCTCTTGCTGAGGTGATGTCTTCGCCCGCATGTCATCAGTTAAACTCATCTCAAGAATACCTTGTTCTTCATCAACCTCTATCATCTGCTTGGAAGCAAACGTTTGTTGCTCTTCTTCCATTCTCTTATTCTCATACATCTCCAAAATGAACCGAGTAGCGTTCTGCACCCTCTCAAGGTCCAGCCCCTGCATCTCTTTCGTAGCTTGTATTTGCTTCAAAACAGCATCAATGCGAGTATCTATTACTCTCGACTGGTTTAGCTTGCTCTCACTGACACGTTCCATGGCCAACGCCTCATCAGCGATACTACGCTTCCTCTGCTGTTCCGCCAGGCTTAGTTTATGGATCACTTCAGCGTTAGCAAGACGCTTCTGCATATCCTCCATCTCAAGAACTTTAGCTTGCTGCTCTTGCTGCTGCTGGCTTTCTTCTTCGTATGCCTGCATCAATTCCGACTTGTTAGCTATCGGCATATTAGAAATAATAAACTTGTCAGGTATAGCAATGCCCCGATCCCTAGCCTGTAATGCCTGAACATACGCAAGGTTGCGGTTAGTGTCCGTTAACATTCCCTCAGCTGTCAGTAAATCAAACTTCTCAACGTCCTCTTGAAAAAACTCTTCTGGTACTTCCTTGCCTGTAATACGTTCAACAAATTCCTTGGTAAAATTGATCTTTATCAACTTAACAATCTTTCGACCTAGTCCCTCTTGCGCGTAATTAAGATTATCTAGGATGTCTTGCAAGGTCTCAACGCTGTTGCTAGCACGCATCTTCGCCAACGTTCCAGAAATCTGAGTGTTGCCAATTTCAGCCGTACCCATGAATTCCTCACTGCCGCCAGCTAACTCCACCAAGTCTTGCTTTAGCTGTTGTGATAGTGCCATTGTACTCTGAGGTACTTCCCTAGCTCTTAACTCCTCAAGGTCTCCCATCTGCGCCGCTTCATCGAGCGTAATCACTACGCCAGGGCCAGTTTGGAAAAGGTCATCGTAGTTCACCACCGAACCATTCTTGACCTTGTAACCACCGTATGGCGCACTATCCAAAATCGTGAACATCTGGCTTCTGCGCTTGTTCTCCTCTCTCTGAGCATCGCGCAGAGTCCTTACTAGGCCTTGAAGCTTCCACTCAAATTCAGCAATGTCAGGATCAAAGTAGCCCGATACCAAAACATGAGGGTACTCACCAAAATCAATACCCCTCTCCTTGCTGCCGTATGGGTCTTTACCGTGGTATAACTCCTCACCTTGCACAAATACAGTCAACTGTACTGTAGGCTCGTAGTAAACAATGAAACTCACCCAAGGGAATTCCATAATGTGTTTCTCAAGATCCCCCTTCGAACCGTTCCACCTCTTAGATTCCCCGCTAATATTGTCAAGTAGCATGTAGCGCTTTCGAGTCTTGCGCTCCCAAAACTCCGTGTAGCAAACAATGTCATCGCCGTCTAAATGATTCGTCCCAGCAAACTCAAACTTATTGTCAACCTTGCCACCCTGTAATTCATCGATAGCTTTAGCCTTCTTCGGTAGTAGTCCCTTGGCATCGTCCTTGCTCATGTAGTCACTAGTAATAACGTAGCGACAATCACTCAAGTCTAGTTCACTGAAATCAGGTGCTAGTAAAAAAGTGTTGTAGCCCCTACGTGCTACCTTGATCTCCCCGTTGATGGGATCTCTACTATAATCCATATAAGGGTGAAGCAAGTTCCAGCCAGGTACTAGCGCACCCTTCTCAAAAGCATCGGAAATCTTCTGGTATATACGACCCTTATTATGCACCCACTTGCTAACATCGTCGTAAAGTTCTGCAATATATTGGTCTTGCGTCTCAGTCGCTTCAATAACCGTTGCCAGTCTGTTCTTACGTTGATGACCGCCTACCCTCTTGACAAACCTACGAGTATAGTTGAAAACAATGGCTTCACGATTGAATTTCTTGAGGTAGCTTTTTTCCTGAGTGCTCCATTGATCGCCAACGAAAAACTTGTAATCCGTATAGGCTTCCTCTAAAAATGTCGCAGTCTCTCCAAGTGCCTCTAAATACGCATCTTCAAAACGCTCTTTATTAGTTTTCTTTTCCATGTACGCCCTAACAAATTGAAATTTTAATCTCTACCATAAACTAGCACACTAACGTTTTTACCTGCCATAAAACCTACTCTTATTCTCAATATCTTCTTTTGTAAGCATATTACCGCGTAAATTATTGCCGTATTTCTTTAACCCCGTAGCCATATATCGAAAACTATCGGCACAGTGTCCAGCAGATTGTTTGGGCTTCGGCATATTGCTAACCAAACCATCAGAGGTAACGTCCTTACGGTAGCCGTCCATCATCTTAATGCCTAACTCGCAAGCCTCTTTATCAAACCAGCAGTTCGGAAGCAATTCACGCACTAGTTCAATGCCATCGTCAACAGGGAGCCGCGGCAATTTCGTAACCTTTACCCCTAGCTTGTTGAGTTTTGTTTTGCGTGATACGCCCGTACTCAATTCGTGCACCTCTACATCATGAGGAAAGAAGTTATGCTCGATGGTGACCTTGTTAATCTCTTGCCATTGCTTAAGCCAGTTAACGTACCTAGCAAGCCCTTCGTTACGGTCTTCCATATAGCCAACGACACGGACAAAGATACCTTGAATTTGCACAATCCATATTGCCGTAGCATCTCCGTAGCCAAGATCCCAAGAAGTGTAGGTGGGAAGGTTTACGTTCACTGGAACCGTTGCAATTTGCCCCTTTGTGCGCAATTCGTTCATAAACTTCTGATAGTAGTAGGCATCGGACGTTACCTCTATGGCCTCCTCATACGTAGAAGGATACTCTTGCTTCATCTTAGAGCCTTGTATACGCTCCTCTGCTGCATACCAACGCTGCTGCGAGTCGTTAAGCGTTATTCCATGCTCAGCCTTAAGGCTTCTGAAATAGTCGCTTATACGTGTCGAGAGGGGGTATTCCTCTTCTAGCGTGTACTCGGGGTTATCGTACCACGGAAAGAAGAAAAACTTGAAGTCCTTGTCCGTGAGAGGTCTGCCGTCACGTTGGATCTCAAGCGCATTCTCGCATAGGTCGGGCATGAGTCCATAGCGACCCTCCATCGTAGATTCAATGAAGATTTGCCCCTTCTCAGCGGCTGGAATAGCACCCGTCTTGACTTCCTCAGCCTTGGCGGGGAATTGCTGGTACATCTTGGCTAATTCGCTGATATGGAGTATTTGCAAGGTGTCAGATCTAACCATTGTATCGGCGGTGATGATAGAGCCGTTATCGAACTCTATGGAAGCAGTAGTTATTCTAGTAGCCTTGGGAACGAAGCCAGCGTCTTTGAGGTATTGCGGGATCTGGTCATAGGGAAACTTGATCTTAGAAGCAAAAATCTTAAGCGCGTCGTTCTCTCTGTGAGCTATGATAGCCGCCTTGTAGTTGTTATTGAATAAACATTCATCAAGGATCTTAAAGACGCATACACCCGTTGTTATGCCGTGCTGACGAGCCTTCGGTATGACGTTGCGCTTGTGACAGTCCCTTAAAAGCCTTGCTTGCGTGATGTTGGGCTGTATAGTAACGACCTTGCCCCACTTGTCCTTGATCTTATATAAGGATAGGATACGTTTATCTTTATCGGCGATGAATTCAGCGATCTCACGTTTTGTTATGTCGGTCATCCCTGAAAGCGCCTATGTTGTTACTTATCTTTTGCAGAGATACAAGCAAAGTTACTTGTCACTAGCGGTATAACCCCAATCACTCGCTACCGTCACCAACGTATTATCGCCGCAAATTCCACATTTTCCAGAATGAAACGTAGCAACGTGACCCTTATTCCAAATTGCACCAGCTTTAATGGCACAATCACTGCAAGCAAGCGAACTTGAACCATTGCCAAGTAGAGGATTCTCCATGGAAGCGCGCAAATATATGTCTTTAAAGGTTACCATGCTATTTCTTGACCTTCTTCTTCTTCGCTAGCTTTTCTTTTGCTTCTTCGACGAATTGCTTGCTTTCGCTCAGTGCTTGTTTTTGCTTGCTTATGTCAGCAGTATCATCGACTTTCTTGCGCTCATCTTTGTACGCCGTGAAGCTTAAATCTTTGTGATTATTGTCGCGGTCATAGAAGCCATGAGTGAATTGCATGGTGCTGGCATTGTATTCGCCTTTATATGCCCCAGACTCCCTTCTCACGCGGATTCTTTCCTTCGCAACCATGAGCGCGTCGCGAAATAATTCGTTTTTATTGCCTAGTTCATACATTACAGCGCGGATATATGGGGGGTTTCGATACAGTCCAAAAGTTTCAAGAACAAGCTCATCGCCAAGGCTCCAATTTATGAGTTCTTCGGCTTCTTTTTCGATGCGTTCGGTTGTCCACTCTTCAGGTCTTCCGCCAAGGTTTTTATTTATTGGTTCTGCTTTCCTGTTTGGTACTGTGCTTTTTTGTAGTAGTTCTTTGCGTTCTGCTTTGCGTTTGATATCCCGTTCTTTTATTGCATCGAGTGAGCCGTAACAACCTTGGCAGTATCCGCCGCCCTTGTGTTTTGATTTGATAGTACCGCACCTCTGACACTTCTTATAGCTACGCGCCCATTGTTTAAGTTTTGCCATGCGTGAACCTGTGTAGTTTTCTTTTTACTTTATGGGTGTGAGGAGTAGCTTTCAAGTTATTTATTCGTCAAGGGATTATTTTTATTAGTGTTGTTTGGTTTAACGCTTGCGTGGAAATACGCATTATATTAATGTGATGGTATTGACAAGCACAAAAAAGATAGGAGCTTTAGAGAGTGGCGAGAAGCGAATGTTTCAATATTTATTAACATCAATGTTTAATGTCATCCCTGAAAGCGATGCTATATGTCAACTACCCACGACTAAAGTCATGGGTAGTTGACAAAGATAAATCAAAAAGGGGAACCCGCCCCGCCTTGGTTCTCGATCAGTAAAATCAACGATCTGATTAAAAAGTTCTAAGAAGGCGAGTTATTTGAGCGTTAAACATCTGGAATGTAGTTTGTAATAAACACTTCTTTTCCTTTGTATCTTCCGCTTCTAAATCCATCTTTTAGCTTTTTTCCGCTTTTTTGGTCATCTGTTCGGCTAATTGTGTAATTCCATTCTTTATCTAACATGCTGGTGCACCATTTGTACAAAGATCTTACCTCATCACAATTGTCATAAGTTATTAAAAATTTTAGGCGGTGTGCGTTTTTTTTAAGAACTTCTGCTAGTCTATAATGATCGTTTTTTACAAAAGAGCAGGTGTAAAATTTATCTTGATCAGCATTATAATAAGGGGGATCTATAAAAAGGAAGGCGTCGTCTTGGATTGAATCAATAACATTTTCGAAATCATTATCTGAAAGATAGGCCCCTTGTAATTTTTCAGAAACAGTGCGTAGGTGCGGTGGCCAGTTTTCAGGGCGCATTGAATATTTTTCACCATAACCCCAATAGCAATTTTGGTGTTTCATTATTCCTGAGAAAGATGTCCTGTTAAGATAATACCACCTCATTGCTTGCTCTAATTTATTTTCAGGGGAAAAAACATTTTTATAATGGGAGTGGAGTTCCTTAGTAGCGGGTATACCATCAAGCAGAGTAATAAGATCTTCAACACGGTCTCTAATTTGAATGTAGCAATTAATAACGTCGGAGTCTTTATCGTTTAAAATGCTGTTTTTTGAAGAATCTTTGGCAAAAAATATAGACCCCCCTCCAACAAAGGGTTCACAATAGGTTTTATGACTTGGAATACATTCTAAAATTAATTTTCTGGCATAGAATTTTCCACCAGCATAACGAAAAGGGGAGTTCTTTTTCCCAGATTTCGGTTTTGAAAGAGTTGCCATTTTAGCAGATCCATATGTTAAATTTTGTGTTATAAGAGACACCGGTCCGGTGTCTTTTTGGTGTTACACACGGAAAAACGGTGGAATTACGAAAGCGAAGTATTGAGAGATTGACGAAGCTATGCAAGAATCTTAGAGATTAAAAAGGTTTAACTACGGCGCGAGGAGTTAATTTTTCTTTAATAATATCAATAGCTCTTTGCGCCATTTCTCTACATGTTGCTATTGGGTGAATGGTGATAATTGCTTGTCGTTGTGTGTCACCGTCTTTCCATCTAACGCGGGCGATGACTTCGTCTTTGTGTTCTGAGACGAAGATTTTGGCTTTAAACGTGGATCCGTCTTCTTGCCAGTAGTGGGTTACGTCTTCTTTGTTTAGCATCCTGTTTCTTTCCAGGTGAGAATAATTTCAGTTCTTGGTTTTTCCGCGTAGATTTTTTGAGCTTTAAGGCTGTATATCTGCGAATCGTCGACATATGCGAGATCGTTTAGCACATCTAAAGAAAACTTTATATAATTATCAATGTCAGGCCGCTTTACATGCTTGATATCACCGTTGAGCATGGCGGCGCGTTTCTTTTTAGAAGATGATTTGGGTATTGGTAAGAAATATATAATATTAATTTCCAATGGACAATCTAACTTTTCCGTAATTTGTTCTACGGCTTGGAGTTTTGCCCAATTCTTACGATCCTTTGCAGCGTCATACGTTCCCCAACGAGTAACGCGAGCGCGAGGTTGAGCTGTTGGTTTGGTCTCAAGAATTATCTTCCGTACTGGCATAAGCTTCCCCGACTTGGTAAACGGAATCAAAAACGGAATCGGTGCCTTTCATCTCGAAAATGTCTTTGTGCTTGAAGTTCCAAGTCTCGACCCAAGCTTTTATAGGGATATCGAGAGATCCGAAAGCCCAATTTATGGAACCATCAAGATTTTTGTATTTAACGCCAGCGGCGAGGAGTGTGAGTTTAATTTCTGCTATTGAGATAGGGTATTGTTTCATGCGAAGACCTCACCTTTCTGAGCGGCGTATTTTTCGACAGCTTCTTTTGCTGAGGTGCAGAATTTATTTTGAGCTTCGCGATCGAATACGATAATTTTTGACCATTTTTCTTCATCGCGTCTTTTATATGTTGGAAGCACGATAAACCATCCGCCCGACTTGCCTTTGATGATTGCGAGATTATTGATAACCATGTGCCATTCTGGGATTGAGATACCGAATGTGGCTATAACTGATCCTTGTTGCTGGCTTTTATTGTAGTAGGTTACGTTCATACACCTCTATTTCTTGTTTTAAGGGGTCTTTACTGGGTTATATTTGTTATTATGACAAACTACACCCCTAAACATTACAACGGCTTTACGGTATGTTTCTGTGAATCTAACAGCATATTGGTATATTCTTTGAATCTCTTGGCGGAGGCCTTTTCTGACTCGAAGGTTTCGTACTCGTTCTCGCCATCTTCGCCCACAAAGAATTCAAATTTAATCTGCTTGGCGCATTGGTATATAACTGAAACTCTGTCGAGATTGATTAGATCGCCATCGTTAGTTAGAATCCAAGTCATGACTTATCCTTGATACGTATTTTATTGAGAGTTTGCGGAAGAGCTTGCCGTCCTTTTGGAGTTTAATTAGCGAGACGCGAGCGCGGAGAGCTGCGCGTTGATTTCCGCGAGAGGCTTTAAGCAGGTCTTTCTTTATGTTATCGATGTCGGTGATAATACTTCGTGTTAAGAAGACGAAATCTTTAAAGCTTGGAGATTCTGACTGCGATATACTCATGTAACACCTATAGTAAAATTTACATTAATACCATATTATGTTGACGAGGTAAGAGTGTCAAGAACAAAATTCATCTTGATACCCTTTCTCTTTTGCGGCACACCTTACACTTCGAAGACAATCCACAAAGGATATTCTTGGAGCGGAAGAAGTATTCTGCGGTAGCTGGCTTTTCTTTGTGGCAAGTAGAGCATTTTTTAATCTCGGCAAGAACATCGTTATGCTCATCGAGTTCAAAGGAGACTTCAACTAGCGGCTCGATCTCTTCGTATTTGCATCCAAGGGCTATGATTATCTCTAGCTTTTCACAAATGATCTTGTCTTTGGTTTGTCGTAGCTCCCGATAGCGTTCATCGTAGGCTTTTTTTACTTTCTCGATTGAGCGTAAAGCTCTGACTATCTTTTGGTTACTCACTAAATCTCCTGCAATTATTATGGACAAGTTAAAGCTTTAAATTGGTAACCTTCTTTTATCTTCTCAATAATATCATCGCGGATAGTAGTAAATATTTCTTCAAGGAGTTCATCGGAATACTTATCAAATATCCATTTAAAGCGGTCATCTACCTCGAACCAACTTTGTGTTATCGAGACAGATTCTCTTGAGCAGATAATTTCATCAACAATATCTTTGAAGTCATAAAGTGCGTAGGCATATCCATATATACCACGAAATCTTTTTATTAGCTTTTTTTCGACGAACTCTTCAATTGTTTTTTTGGCAAAATCTTTTGAAAATCCTGCTTCTTCAAAATCGTTGTATGTAATAGTACGCCAAAAGCAGAATCCCTCTTTTTCATTTTCTTGTTGATACTTAGCATACTCGTACTGGTTTATTTGCCATCTAGCACAATAAAATACTGAATCTAAAGGGTGTTGCGAAAGAGTCTCGGCGTGAAGCGGAGCTATTTCTTTTATCTTCTCAATAATATCACAGCTATATTCGTTAAGCCTTTTAATTTCTTGTCTTTCTTGTTCTTCTTCGATGGCCATTGTTAATCGCCATTGGCAAAACAGCTGTAATCTCTCTACGACTTTATTTTCAATCAACTTAAACAAATTAACAGCGTGATCTTTTAGAGATTGCTCTATGTATGACATCGTTTAGCCTCTAATTATGTTGCCGACAGCATGTTATCATAGCACTCGTCGCTGGTCAAGTGCTTGAACCGAGAAAAGATTCATAATATCTTGAGAGAAATCACACTTCCTAAAAAAGCTTTCTACCTGAGACAAAATCGTCTTATTAGTGTAGTAAACGCTAGTGTAATGCGTTGTTGAAGTCTTGAAAAGGAGGCCTTTATCTCCCAAGGTAAACTGAAATCCAGCTGGTTTCCATGCTGGCAGCTGCGATTTTATGTTGGTGAAGAAAAACCTCATATCTACGTTTTTCTTTTCTAGTTCCTTGGAGACGGCAACCTTGTCTTCCTTTTTTCCATAGAGGTGTATGTTTTTTAGCTGGTCGAAGAAGTAACCACTTGGATACTCGACATCTTCCTTGAGAGACAGATTATGCAAAGCCGTCTTGATATCCGTGATTGAATATTTGAGAGATCGCTTCAATGTCTTCGTGTTTATGCTGGCTTTGAGCAGAATTTCCGTCTTCAGTTTTTCATCTGTTGTGGAGCTGCTGCTAGTAGTAGTCTTCTTAGACTTCTTAGACTTCTTAAAGGGTTCTTCTTTCCCTTCATCTGATGAAGCCCCCCCCTTCATCTGATGAAGCCCATCCCCTTCATCTGGTGAAGGGGGTATTTGAGTTTGCTTATCCTTATTTTTCTTTTCTTGAGCTCTAAAATAATCTCCGTTCTCTCGCCATATATTCACAATCGTTACGATATTGGTTTCGTTTGATTTGTCGCTCTTTTTTCTTTCTCTGCTTCTAATTAATGGTTTCCCGCCTAGTAATTTAAAAGGCTCACGCATCTTTTTTATGGAATTTCTTACAGAGTTTTCACAAACATTTAGCTCTTTAGCCATTTTGGTTATTGAGCGTGTACACATGCCGTCATCGCCAGCTGGGCGCTTAAGCTTGAAATAAATAGCGAGATCTACAGGCGAAAGCCCCAAAAGCTCTACAATATTTGGTATCTCTGTTCTGTAATGGTGATCTGGCTTTTCTTCTTCGAAGACTTGAAAGTTGTCCGCCATAAGATTTCCTCCCCTTAATGGCTACTAATAATTCTTTTTAAGGAGAGATATTGTTGCGCTAAATACCTTGTCGTGGTATCTTTTTTGACGAAACATCATCTTTCCTTTGCTAAGACAGCATCTTTCCTTTGCGAAAACAACATCTCGGCGATGTTTAATGACATCTCCCCTTGATGTTTGTGAACATCTTTACTACGATGTTTGATAGCATCTCTCCTTGATGATGTTTCGAGAAACGACATCTCGCCGATGCATTACAGCATCTCTACGATGTTTTTGCAGTATCTTTGCTGCATTATATTTGTAATCGGTGCTTGTTGTTTATGGGTATTGTGTTCAAGCACGTGCTCTCCTTTGGAAATTCTTCGGTTTCCATTGGATTTAAAATAGGCCTGTCGAGCTAAAAGAGCTACAACTTTTTTTACTCTTCAGGCCTTTTTTTTGTCTTCGGCGCTTTGTATATTAGCTTTACAACTATGCTCTCGTTAATTTCACGAGGCATTTGAGGGTTATCGTGAGTTAGACTCAGATTCTTTCTTCTACGAACAGCATTTTGATTTTAACTGTTGGGATATACGTGAGAGCCCCGTTGAGATATTTTATGCAGAGACACTCATTTTTATCGA